>Ga0326597_10002096_pt1 | contig 30458 bp, 22 predicted proteins | sample RVTome_12_FD_203789 | JGI IMG/M metagenome (GOLD analysis project Ga0326597, IMG submission 203789) | Soil microbial communities from uranium-contaminated site in the Upper Colorado River Basin, Wyoming, United States - RVT100D185 | ecosystem: Environmental > Terrestrial > Soil > Contaminated >...
TCTGGGGCATCCCGTGCTCCGAGCTGAAGGCTGAATGGGCGGCACAGCGAATTAAGGATCTCTCTTTGAAAACAGCTCTCGTCAGCATGTTTGTGAAGCCTAAGAATACTATCAAGACGCTGATCGAGGAGTTCGATTACCCACGGCTTGGGCCAGGGATGATGTGGAAAGCAGTCCAGGAGGAGATCGAGCGAAGAAACGGGCGTGTTCAACTGAACAGCGACGTGGTGCAGATTAATCGGACCGGAAACCAAATCGACAGCATCGTTATCTCCGACAACGGGGACCAGAAGACCATTCAGGGAACACACTTCATTTCAAGCATGCCTCTGACTGACTTTGTCAAAAGGCTCAAGCCCGAACCCCCTTCGGAAGTATTGAAGGCCGCAGAACAGCTCAAATACCGCGACTTTCTTACCGTTTGCTTGATTGTGAGCAAGCCTGAGTTGTTTCCGGATAATTGGATTTATGTTCATGACCCGGCCGTTAGAGTCGGCCGAATCCAGAACTTTAAGAACTGGAGTCCAGACATGGTCCCGGACTTGAGCAAGACAAGCCTCGGTCTAGAGTATTTTTGCACCGAAGGAGATGAATTATGGAATATGCAGGACGGTGACCTTATTGAACTAGGAAAGCGCGAGGTGCAACGCATCGGTGTCGCGAACTACTCCGACATAGAGAGTGGTTGTGTCTTTCGCGTTCCAAAGTCCTATCCTGTTTACGACTCCGATTATCGAGAATCTCTCGCCACGTTGAAAAAATACGTGAGCCGCTTCGATAATTTTCAGACCGTAGGTCGCAATGGGCTTCATCGGTACAATAACCAAGACCATGCCATGCTTACGGGCATGTTGGCAGTCCGTAATCTTGCCCTTGGGGAACAGAACGATCTTTGGAGCGTCAATGCCGACCAGGAATATCACGAGGAAATCCGTGCCGAGACTGAGCTCTTGGCACCTAATCTTGGGGAGACCATCGAGGGAGCACTGGCCCAAGTTTTCTTGAAGCTTGACCGGGTAGCGTTCGGCCTCTCCTTAGGAACTTTATCGGGCTTAGCTCTATTTCTGGCCACGCTAGTCCTTGTACTAAAAGGAGGAGACGTTGTCGGACCAAGGCTCGAATTGCTCAGCCACTACTTTCCCGGCTATAGCGTCACAGGATACGGCAGCGTGGTCGGATTGTTCTACGGTTTCATCACTGGCTTCAGTGCCGGCTGGGGGTTCGCGTTTTTCCGAAACGCGACCGTGTTCCTCTATGCGGCAGCCGTTCATCGCCGTGCCGAACTCTACCTGCTGCGGAAACTGTTTGAGTATTTTTAGGGAGATCGAAAACATGCATGAGCCTGAAAAAAGACTCGACGAGATCGTCTTAACCCGGCTGCTGCGCTTGAATGCAACGGTCCAAGGGCTCGTGACGGGGATCGTAGTCGGCTTTGTGATTTTCGTCGCGACAAACTGGCTGCTCCTTAAAGGAGGCACTAGTGGACCGGGAGAACAGGCCGTCGTGGGACCCCATTTGGCTCTTCTCGGTCAGTACTTCATTGGCTATCGAGTCACCTTCTTGGGGAGTCTGATCGGGTTCGCTTATGGCTTTGTCGTCGGCTTTGCGGGCGGATATTTGATCTCCATCATGTATAACTGGCTCGTGGAGAGTAAGGAACGTCGATGATTAGCGGCCTCGTAATCTAGCGACCCCGGCTGCCTCCGATCCCGTTCTCTCCTTCACCAGAGTAGAGTTCTAATGTCAGTCAACTCAATTCAAATTTCTATTATTGTACCCGTTTATAACAGCTCTGGTGAACTCCGCGAGTGCCTCTCGGCGCTCATAGGCTCATCCCATTCTGGTTTGGAAATCATCGTCGTGGACGATGCGTCTACGGATGGCAGTCCCCATGTCGCCGCAGAGATGGGAGTGCGCGTTTTCCGGCTACCAAGGAATTCAGGCCCGTCCGCTGCACGCAATTACGGAGCACGGCACGCGCGGGGAGACATCTTCTTCTTTGTAGACGCAGATGTTGTTGTGATGTGCGGGGCTGTCAGCCATGTCTTAAAAGTCCTCGAAGAGCATCCCGATGTCGACGCCGTTTTTGGCTCCTACGATGCCTGCCCCCGAATTAAGGGCATAGTTTCCCAATATCGGAACTTGCTTCACCACTTTGTGCATCAGAAAGGCAACCCAGAGGCTTCGACGTTCTGGGCGGGGTGCGGCGCGATCCGCCGCACAGCATTCAAGGAGATCGGCGGCTTTGATGAGAAGCGTTTCCCGCGGTATATTGAGGACATTGAGCTGGGATACCGCCTACGACAGGCCCGCCATAGGATTCTCTTGGACAAAGGACTGCACGGAACGCATCTGAAAAGGTGGACCCTTCGGTCCATGATACGGACCGACATCGTCGGTCGCGCCATCCCGTGGACGCGCCTGATTTTAGAAAGCAAAAATGCGCCCCAGGACCTGAATCTTAAATCGGGACAGCGGCTGAGCGGCGTACTGACGGGACTAGCTAGTCTCTTACTGCTTCTTACTCCCTTCCGGATTGAGCTACTCGGGCTTTCAGCAGGCGCCTTTTTCGGTGTGATCGCCCTAAATCGAGACCTGTACGCTTTTTTTCTTCGTCAGCGCGGCCTCTTCTTCACCACCGCGTGCATTCCGCTCCATCTTTTGTATTACCTGTACAGCGGACTGACCTTCTCATGCGTCTGGCTCGACTTTCAGGTCAGGGGTGCGGTTGCACTCCAGCCCAGAGCGGAGCGACGAATTTAGCGTTAGCCCCGATCCGATACTCAATTTGGATGAACATTCTGTTTCTATCGCCCTGGTTGCCATGGCCTCCCTTCGGCGGAGCGTTAATCCGAATATTTGAAACACTTTCGTATCTCTCCCGCAGGAACCGCGTTACGCTGCTTGCGCCGCTGCGTTATCCGGAAGAAGCAAAACACGTTTCGACGCTCAAGCAGCTGTGTGAAAAGGTTATCACCGCTCCGTTGTCGGACGAAATCCAACCAGTGCTGCGTCGTCTGGCCATGGGGCTGCTTCATGGCAGACCGCTCATTCAGAGCATGCACTATGATCCAAACTTAGCGCGACAAATACACAGGCTTACCTCTCAAGAGGTCTATGACATCATTCATGTTGAGTTTTCATTCATGTGTCCGTATCTAGCGTTTGTCAGCCCACGGTCTCAGGCCAAAAGAGTCCTTTCGATGCATAACGTCGAATCGCTCCGTTTTGCGCGGGAGCTCGAATTTGCTCGCGGCGCGCGGCGTCTCGCTCTTCTAGCCGATCATATTCTATTCAAGTCCTGGGAAGGAAAGTCAATAGGCCAATTTGATGGAATTTTAGCAGTTTCGAAATCGGAGCAGGCGTGGATCGTGCAACACGCTCCCACCGCGGCGGTGGAACTCGCTCCAAACGGAGTCGATAGTAGCTATTTTTCGGTTGTAAACGGGTCCCGCGCGAGTCGCTCGATCGTCTTTACCGCCTTGATGAATTACCCCCCCAACATAGATGCCGCTTTGTGGTTTTGCGATGAGATCCTACCGATTATCCACTCCAAGCGCCCTGAAGTGTCCTTTAAGATCGTAGGAGACAAACCTGGTCCACCGGTCTTGGCGCTTGGACGAAAGAAGGGCATCCATGTCACGGGGCGGGTGCCGGACATTCGGCCCTATCTCGCCGATTCCGTGGCGCTGGTTGTCCCCCTGCGATCAGGAGGAGGGACTCGGCTAAAGATACTCGAGGCCATGGCGATGGGACGGCCGGTTGTCTCAACCTGTCTGGGTGCAGAAGGTTTGGAAATCACGGATGGGCACAATATTTTGTTGGGGGACACCCCGGAGGAGTTCGCTAAGCATATCCTTGCTCTGCTTGCGGACCCAGAGCTTGGAAGGCGATTGGGCATCGCGGGGCGGAGTCTGGCAGAGAAAAAGTATGATTGGAGGATTTGCCTAAGCCAGCTAGAAGATTTCTACCAGACGCTGCTGGGCAACTCGCGGCCGGCTCCACGCCTTATTGAGACGCACTTTCCCTGCGGGCAATCGCTTCAATGAACGGCCGCAAGCGCTTCTCTATCTGCTACGCCGCTCCCGGACAGAACCTGGTTCCCTCTGCGGGACCAACGCGCAACGTGCTGAACCTAGCGACCGCGCTCAGCCAGTGGGCGGAAGTCACCGTAGCGTTCCGCGGCATCGAGGAACCGATTCCTACCAGCAACTACAAAGTGATCGCAATCGAGCCGCACGCGGCGTCGTCGATCGAGGCCACAGATGACAACGCGGCGCGGGGCTTCCACCCTTTTAGACATATCTCCTATTGTCGAAGGCTCTGGTCCTTTTCCCAGCAGCACGCGAGTTCCTATGACGTGGTGCTGGAGAAAGGGTGGCGTCTTTCGGGTTTTCTGTTGGATGGTTTCCGGCGCAGAGGAGTACCGGGTGTTCTTATCGAGAACGATGTCCGCGTCTGGACCGAACCTTTGTCCAGCCTTCCCGCCGTGGCGAAATATATTCTGCACTCAACAGCGCACCGGGTTGCGAGTCGTTGTTCGCGACGCGCATCTGCTGTCATAGCGGAAACGCAGGAGCTGAAAAGGATGCTGGTGGAGCGGCGCAGGCTGTCTCCGGCGCGAATCGAAGTGGTTGGGTTGGGCGTGGATCACGCTCTGTTTCGTCCCATGGATCAGCAATCAACTCGCAACGGTTTCAAAATCCGACCGGACGCGATGGTTCTGCTTTATGTGGGAGGCATGGATGAATACCATGATTTGGAGCCGGTCATCGAGGCGTTAGCTTCCATCAGGCAGCCATCTTTAGAGTTGCATGTGGTGGGTAACGGGGAATACCGGGACCGGTGCGAGGAGAAAGCGCGGCGCGCGCAAATCCGCGCGCGATTTCACGGCCATGTTCCTCATTCCATGGTGCCGTGTTACATCGCGGCTGCAGATTTATGCATCGCTCCTTATCGAACCAGCGCTTGTCATAACGGGGTCGTGCCCTTTTCGACTCTTAAGATCCCTGAATACATGGCCTGTGCACGGCCGGTGGCAAGCGTTCCCAGCGGACCGATCCAGAGGCTTGTGGAGGATGGGATTTTCGGCTTTCTCTTCCCCAACGACGTGTTTTCTTGGATCTCTTTTTTAAAGAGGCTGCCCTCTCGCAAACAGCTAGCTTCTATGGGAGCAGCCGCGGCGCAAGCGGTCGACGCTCTTAGCTGGGACAAAACCGCCATGCGATACCTGCAAGTGTGTGAAAAGCTAACCGTATAAGGAAGACCTTCGCACTATGGACATCATTCATATCGGCCTTGGAGTACGAGGAAGGCATTGGCTGGAGATCGTTCGAGATCATCCTCAAATCACCTCCGCCGGTTGCGTGGATCCCGAAGCGTCAGCGTTAGATTGGACCCGGACGCATTTTCCAAATTTGAGGAATGCGTGCTACGCGAACGTAGAAGAAGCGCTCAAACACATAAAAGCGGACGCGGCGATTATCTCGAGCCCCCCCCTTATCATGCGGGCCATTGTCTGCAGGCGTTGGAAGCCGGCCTGGCGGTCATGGTGGAAAAGCCATTTGCTGTAAACATCGAAGACGCCTTGCGGGTGACCGTGCGATCTGAGAGCGTAAAAAGACCGGTTTTGGTCGCCCAAAACTACCGCTTCATTCCGATTGAGCAGACTTTGCGCCAACTCGTCAGACAAGGCCGGGTCGGAAAAGTTTTATCAGCCACGTTGATCTCGCGACGCCGTCGACCCGGAAAGGGGACCTTCTTGGGGACTATGGATTATCCCCAGATCACGGATGTCGGCGTCCACAATTTCGACAGCCTACGAAGCATCTTAGGGATCGAGGCGGTCGCCGTATCATGCCGCGCGAGCAATCCGCCCTGGAGTGACTACCGGCATGGAGCCGTTACCGAGGCCCTCATCGAGATGGAGAGAGAAGTGGCCGTCCAATACCTGGGCACGCTTACCTCTGATCGCGATGAGTACAGTCTGTGGGTGGAAGGAGAAGAGGGTGTCCTATGGGCCGATAGGAAGTGGGTGTGTTGGCGGAAGAAGGGATGGAGATTTTTTATTCCGGTTCGAAAGCTGTCGGTCCCTAAAGGAGACGAGCTACCCTATCCTCGGGAAGGCACAACGTCGCTCCTTAATAGTCTCCGGGATGCGGTTGTTCATGGCAAAGAACCTGAAACGAGCGCGCGAGACAATCTCCAAACTTTAGCGATAGTAGAGGCCGGCAAGCGCTCCGCTGAAGAGCATCGCAGGGTGATGATTCGGGAAATCCTGCAAACAAAATCTGTGGCGGTCAGCAATAACGGGACGGCGCTTCGATCGGAAATACAATGAGTTCTGTTGGCGGTGCAAGCCAGCGCAGGCATCATTCATCGGATTCGATCCGGGAATAAAGCATGGGACGGAACACGGCAGATCGCGTTCTCGTTATCGGGCTCGATATGGGGGATCTTGCGCTGATCGAAAAGTGGAGTCTGGAAGGTTTTCTTCCCACATTTCGATCTTTGATGGCTGAAGGGACGTGGGGAAAATTGAAAACAACGGCCGAAGCCCTGCACACCTCAAGCTGGCCGACCATCTTCACCGGGACTCTACCGGGTAAACATGGGGTGTATTACCCGTATCAGCCGCGCCCTGGTCAGCAACAGGCGGAGCATATCGGGCCGGGCCAATACGGCGCGTCGCCTTTCTGGCAAATCTTGGATCGCCACGGCAAACAATGCATCGTCTTTGACGCGCCTGAAACTTTTCCCGCAACGGGGTTTGCCGGCGTGCAGATTTTTGAGTGGGGAACATGGGCCTGGTACTGGAAACGAGCGACGACTCCCGCGGAGATTGAAGCGCGACTTAGCAAAAAGTTCGGTTCTTACCCGCTCAAGTTGGAAGCCAAACGTCTGGGATTGGCAATGCCGGATCTCGGTTATCTCCATCGGCAGCTTATCGCTAGCGCCGCTCAGAAGGCGAACATCACAAAATGGTTGATGCACAACCGTCCGTGGGACCTGTTGCTGGTGGTATTCGCAGAGCTTCACCCGGCAGGGCATTATCTTTGGCCCGAGAACGCACCCGTCTGCCGAGGCAATGGTTCTACATACGCTGATTTCTCGGCGCCCAAGCTAGGCGAGCTCTACGCTGCGGTCGATGCGGCGATCGGCGAGATCATAAAAGATTGTGGAGACGACGTCACGGTCTTTGTCATATCGGGAGACGGTGTCGGACCCAACCACTGCGCATGGCACCTTCTCCCACAAATTTTATCGCGGTCAGGCTTCAAAGGAGAACCGTCAGCCACCGACGACTCTGTCAAGGGACGTTCCAGCAAGCCCCTTCTGCGCCGCCTGCGTGACGCGGTTCCGCCGCGGTTGCGTTCGGAGATTTCGTCACGCCTTCCGTGGCAGCTCCGCAACCGTCTGGAATTTCAACTCTCGGCAGGGAATACCGATTGGTCCCGAACCAAAGCGTTCGCTCTTCCCGCAGATCTGGAGGGCTGCATCCGAATCAATCTCCGCGGCAGGGAACCGCAAGGAGTGGTTGAGCCCGGCAGCCAGTTTGAGGACGTCTGCTCTGAATTGACTGAGGTCCTGAAGAAATTAATTAATCCTGCGACCGGACGCGCTGTGGTCCGTGATGTATGCCGGATAGATCGTCTGTTTCCCGGCGAGCGGCGTCATCATCTCCCAGATCTGACGGTCATCTGGAATGATGAGGCTGAAATACGCGAGGTTTACTCGGAGCGGCTCGGCCTCGTAAGCGAGACTCCGGTTGATCCACGAACCGGCACGCACTCCCCGCTCGGCTTTACGATCGCGAGGGGACCACGATCCAAGAGAGGAAGAATCCAGGCTGGACATATCGCCGATCTTGCACCGACCGTTCTAACTCATTTCGGAATCAATCCGCCCTCGGAAATGGACGGGCGGCCCCTGGAGATATTCCAATGAAGGTACTCTACCTCTTGGCCGTTTATGTTCACATTGTTACAACGGCCGTCTGGTTTGGAGCCATGCTCTTTGAGGATCCTACCAGCGTGAGATTTATGTCCCGGCTAGCTGAGAGGATTCATGGGATCGGCGGCCCGAGCCTGTTTATCCTTATCCTGACCGGGGGGTTCATGCTCTTCTATCGCGGAGTTACATGGCAGAACATCATAAGCGGTCAGTTTTTTACCGGGAGCTACGGCCAAGTCTTTGGGCTAAAGTTCTTGCTTATCCTTCTTCTCATCAGCTTTCAAATCACGGTCGGTCATCGGCCTTCAAAGCTCGTTTACGGCTATTTGCTTGCCGTGCTGTTGGTCATCGCGTTGTCCGTCTGGCTGGTCCGTCCGATGATTTAACGAAATATTCACCGCCGAGACGCGGAGTACACGGAGGAGAGAAATTAAGGAGGTTGGATGGCTATCAGGATTATTCACATCGGCACGGGTTCTCGCGGACGCCACTGGTTAGAGATCGTTCGTGACTATCAGGACGCCACCTCTGTCGCTTTCGTAGACAAAGATCCGCAGGCGCTGGAGGAGGCTCGCAAACTGTTGGGGCGAAGCCCGGCCCAATTTCACACCGATTTAAGGGTTGCGCTGCGTGAAGTTCCCGCGGATGTTGCGCTGATTACCAGCCCTTCTTTCCTTCATGCAGAACACGCCCTCCAGGCATTAGAATCCGGTCTCACAGTATTGACCGAAAAGCCTTTCGCCATAAACCTCGCCGACGCAAACCAGGTCATCGGCAAAGCGCGCGCGGTCGGCAAGCACATCATTGTAGCCGAGAACTATCGTTTTTTTGCCGCCGAGCGAACGGTCGGCCAATGGCTCGCTGAAAACCGGTTAGGCCGTATCGCCACGGTTGTCTGCGTGGATCGACGCAATCAGCCTCCGTCGGATCAAGCCTCCTGGGTTGGGAACATGGATTATCCCCAGCTCGGAGAGATCGCGATCCATCATTTTGACAGTTTTCGCTATCTCTTTCAGCGCAATGCCACAAACATTACGGCGCGCATGTTTAATCCGCCCGGAAGCCTCTACCGGAGCGGAGCAGCAACGGAGGCGATGATCGAAATGGAGGGAAGCCTGCCGATCGTTTATTTTGGAACCCTCGCGTCCCATCGCTATGAATACAGTCTTTCGATCGAAGGTGAGAACGGCTGCTTGTGGACAGACCGGAAGCGCGTGTGGTGGCGCAAAAAAGGAGCGAGATTCTTTTCCCCGGTAAAGCTGATCCCAGTGCCCAAAGGAGACGAGCTTCCCTATCCACGTTCCGGGACCACCTCGCTCTTGAATCAAGTCCGCGATGCAGTCCTTCATAGTAAGGAAGCGGAAACGAGCGGCAGGGATAATTTCTGGACCCTCGCCATGGTCGCGGCCGCTGCGCGCTCGACGGAAGAAGCGCGCAAGGTTTCAGTTTCCGAGGTAGTAAATTCCGTTGCACCCAAAAACGTCGATCTTGGTTTACAACCGCGTATACAACAGAACATAAGCGCAGGAGAGCGAAAGGTGCGAACGAATGGATCGTCGGTTCCTGATTTCAAGCCGCGCGGTTCGAGACCCAAGACGCTGGTGATCGGATGGGACGCGGCGGATGCCGAATTAGTTGAGCAATGGTGCGCGGCAGGCCTGCTTCCGAACATCGCGCGCATGAAATCGACCGGAACCTGGGCGCGTATGGATACCACCGCCTCAATGGTGCACGTGTCCGCGTGGCCTTCGATATTCACCGGCACCGCGCCGGATAAGCACGGGCTCTATCACGCCTACGTCATGTCTCCCGGCCAGCAGAGCCCTCTACGCCCGCGCCCGGATCTGAGTCCTGTTCCATTTCTCTGGAAGCTTCTGAGCGACCAGGGTAAACGCTGCATGGTCATGGACGCGTTCTTGACCTGCCCCCTGCAGGGCTTCAACGGCGGCCAAATCGTCGACTGGGGAAGCTGGTCTCATTTTTGGGACACAACCATTGCTCCGGACACGTTGAAGCGGGAATTGGAAAAGAAATTTGGACGTTACCCCGCAGAGGATCACAGCAAGGTGGGTATGGCTCCGCCGTCTGATTTCGAAGGTTTTCGCCGGCGCCTCTTAGCGGGCGTGGCTAAAAAAACAGCGGTGGTGAAGTGGTTGATGGAGAGGGAAGACTGGGACCTTTTTTTGGTGGTATTTGGCGAGTCGCATCCTGCGGGACATTATTTCTGGCACTTCCACGACCCGTCCTATCTCACACACCCCCGGGAGGGCGCGGGAGCGCTCCGGCATGCGCTGCGAGAAGTTTACGTTGCCCTCGACAAAGCGATCGGCGAAATCCTCCAGAGTATCGATGACAAAACCACCGTCTACCTCGTCTCCGGAGACGGCATGGGTCCCAATTATAGCGGCTCGCACATCCTTAACGATTTGCTTAGCCGCATGGGACTGTTCAACAGTAATAATGTCGGCGACAATGGCAAGTCGGGCGAGAAGCCGGCGGGCGCGAATAAACCGAGCCAGCCTAAAACCGATCTTCTGAGCGTCGTCCGCAACATGATTCCGGAGAATCTGCGCATTGCGGTCACAAAAACGTTGCTGCCCCGCTCGGTGCAGGAGAAGCTCAGTTTACGCTGGAAGACTGCGGGTATTTCGTGGAGTCAGACTCGCGCTTTTCTCATCGAGAATGCGAACGAAGGCTATATCCGTATCAACTTGAAAGGCCGTGAGCCGCAAGGAACGGTCGAGCCGGGAAAAGAGTATGAGGATCTTCGCGAAGAGATTTATCGGACCATCAAGACCATGACCAATCCCGCCAATGGCGCGCTCGCCGCGCGCGCGGTTTACAAGACCGATGACATTTACCACGGTCCCTGCCGGAGCCACATGCCGGATATCATTATCAATTGGAACGACGACGCCAAGATCACCACTGAACTGTTGACGGAAAAATACGGAATTGCGCGCAGCAAGGAGCCCGGATGCGGGCTCGCACCCTACTATACCGGCAATCACCGGCCAACGGCCTTCATGGTATCTCTGGGCCCCGATATTTCCCAAGGAACGGTCTGTGAAGGGACGAGCATCCTGGACCTTGTGCCGACAATCCTTGACCAATTCGGCATCGAGCCGCCTGATTATATGGACGGCAGGGTGCTGAGCGAACTGCGGATCTCAAAGCAAGACCAACCCCGCCCCGTTGAAAATGGAAGCCGAGACACGAAATTAGAGACCGCGTAATTTGTCACGTCCTTTGGATCAGCGACCGCCACAACCGAATAAGATCCAGCGATTCCCACGAGGTTTTCTCTGGGGCGCCGCGACGTCAAGCCACCAAGTCGAGGGCGATAATCGTTGGAACGATTGGTGGGAGCACGAGCAATCGGGACGTTTGCCTCACAAATCTGGTGAAGCGTGTCGCCATTACGAACGCTTTGAGCAGGACTTCGACCTGGCACGCTCCTGGGGACACAACGCGCACCGCTTCTCCATCGAGTGGAGCCGTATCGAACCGACCGAAGGCGCCTGGAACCCAGATGCGCTAGCCCATTACCGCGAGGTGATCGAAGCATTAAGGGAGCGCGGTCTTGAGCCAGTGGTGACCTTGCATCATTTTACCAATCCCGCCTGGTTCTCACGAAACGGCGGATGGTTGCGCCGTGACAGCGCGAGCCTCTTCGCTCGTTATGCCGAGCACACGGTCAAAAATCTCGGAGTCGAAGTTAAATATTGGCTCACCATCAACGAACCCACAATCTATGTAATGCAGGGATATATCAACGGCGAGTGGCCGCCTTTTTTAAAATCGGCGTGGATCAAGGCTACTATCGTATTTAGAAACCTTTGCCGGGCTCATGTCGCGGCTTATCGAGCGCTGCATCGAAACCGGCCCGACATTATGGTCGGCTTCGCTCACTCTGCCTCACTTATAGTTCCTTGTAACAGCGAACGTGGAACTGACCGCATGGCTGTCGCATTACGTGACTTGATCTTGAATGGGGCTTTTTTCCATCTTATCGGCGCTCGTCCGCGGAGTTTTCGGCGCGCCGCCCGAACTCTGGATTTCATCGGTCTCAACTACTACACGAGAACGATTGTACGCAGCTCTGGCTGGGGGATAGGAGCCATCTTAGGCCGTACGTGCCAATTCCCTGATCATCATAGCCGTGGTCCGATCAGCGCGACGGGCTGGGAAGTTTATCCGCCTGGATTGAAGGTTGTGCTGGAGAATTTTTCCCGGTTTGGACTTCCTCTACTTGTTACCGAGAACGGTATAGCCACCGACGACGAATCCTTGCGCCGCGAGTTCGTCATAAAACATTTGGAAAGCCTGGCCGACGCCCTCGACAACGGTGCGGATGTCATCGGTTATCTTTACTGGAGCTTGATCGACAACTTCGAGTGGGCTTTGGGAACAAAGCCGCGCTTCGGGCTGGCGGCGGTTGATTATGCTACCCAACAGCGGTTGCCGCGACCCTGTGTCGAGGACTTCAGCCGCGTGTGCCGTGAAAACCAGCTGTCCCTTCCTTTTACAGCAGCACAGGAGTAAGAGGACTCTACTTTGTCAGATGGTGGATTGTCCGCCATCTTCCCAAGGGACCTATTGAGGAAATAGTTTCGCATGTGTGCCATAGCCGGTTTAGTTTGTTTGAAGCGGCAATGCCGTGAAGAAGATCACCGCGCTGTCGTCGGGAAGATGTGCGACCTCCAGCGCCATCGGGGTCCCGACGATACGGGGGTCATCTCTGTCGGTGTTGTTTGCTTAGGGTCAGACCGGCTGAGCATCATCGACCTCACAGAAGCGGGTCACATGCCCATGTCGGACGAGAATGAGGATTGGTGGATCGCTTATAATGGGGAGGTTTACAATTTTGGGGAGCTCCGAGAGGAATTGATCCGTTGCGGCCATACGTTTCGTTCCAGAACTGACACGGAGGTAGTGCTGCATGCCTTCAAGGAGTGGGGGGAGAAATGCCTGAATCGTTTTGTTGGTATGTTCGCCTTCGCCGTCTATAACCAGCAGAGCGACACGTTAACTCTGGCGAGAGACCGCTTTGGGAAAAAACCTCTTTATTACACCCAACGCAACGGGCACGTGCTATTTGCCTCGGAGCTGAAAACATTACTGTTGCGATGTGACAACGCGAAGCTCAACAAGCAGCGCCTCATCGAATGGTCCCTGTATCGGAACGTGGACTTTGGATCGCCGGAGACGCTCATCGAGAACGTGTTTGCTGTGCTCCCGGGGCACGTTGTGAAGATCGAGCGAGGCCGGATCGACTCTCCTCGTTGCTACTATGCTCCGGAATTGCAGGTTGATCCTGCCCGGTATCAACATCTCAGCCGGCAAAGCCCAGAGTCAATTTCAGAGGCAGTTGAATCACTGATCGAAAGCAGCGTGAGCGACCGCATGGTCAGCGATGTCCCGCTCGGGACCTTTTGCAGTGGGGGCATCGACTCCAGCTTGGTGACCGCTGTGGCCGCTCGTCACCAGAAAAATATCGCTGCTTTCCATGTCTCGGTTGCAGGGTATGAGGCGATGGATGAGAGCCGGTACGCCAAGCAGATCGCGCAAGCGCTCGGAATCGACCTCTTCACGTATTCACTCGAAGGAGAAGCGTTTCGTCGCAACTTGCCGCGCGCCATTTATCACAGCGATGTTCCTCTCACTCACGCAAATTCTGTCGCTTTTCTGTTGCTTTCCGAGTTTGCCCGAAGACAGGGCGTTAAAATTCTGCTGTCCGGAGAAGCCGCCGATGAATTGTTCGGGGGTTATATGCAGCGCTACCGGCGCTACCGCCAGCTCTTGTTGCTAAAGCGATGGGTTAAGTATTTTCCCTCGAAGATGCGCAAGGGCTTTGTGATGGCGGGGTATGCGTGCAACGGCGTCCCGTTCACCGGGTTCTCGGAGTATGAGGGGCTTCTGGCGCACTCGACGGCTTTTCTAGACAACTTTGCTCGTGAGAGTCTACTCCTTCGCTGTGCTGACGCCTATCAATTTATCCCGAATGATACCGAGCGCTTGGTCCTCGCTGCTATGCTGGCGGACGTCAGCAATTTTCTGACTCCTCTGCTTCGCCGTCTGGACCGGATGAGCATGGCGGCTTCTGTCGAATGCCGAGTGCCCTTTTTGGATCATCGACTGGTCCATACGGTCATCAACTTGCCGCTCTCCTACCGCCTGCGAGGATCTGCAGACAAGTGGCTGCTCAAAGAGATCGCCTCCCGCCATCTGCCCCGCAACGTCGTTTACCGAAAAAAGCTCGGCTTCCCACTGCCTTTGAAAGACTATCTGGCGCCGCTGGCCCGTGAAGAACTGTTCCACGACGGCTTTTGCGTGGAGTTCCTTGGCTTACATCGAAGAGGTCTTATCGAAGCGATCTCCAACTGGACAAAGAATGTAGACGGATTCTTCAACCTGCTGGCCTTAGAGATTTGGGGACGGCTCTTCTTCTGGCGCCAAACGGTGGAAGAGATAACAGGAGAGATTTTGCGGCTCTCCGAAAAAAATCGCCTTTCATGTCAGCTCATGTGACGACGTCAATCGGTCCGCCGAAAAAAGGTGCTACCATTCCTTCAACGATGATTTGGTAACGCTTCGATGCAGATGATACTCACGGTGGCCACATTCACTGGACGGATCGCGGCGGCGGCCGGCGTTGGCCTGCTTTTTTGCGCCACGTACGGAGCCGGATACCTGTCCCTCCATGGTGATCAGCTGTGGATCTTTCAACGTGTCATGGGGTTCACAGCCGTAGGAGTGCTTCTCCTGTTCACACTTGGCAGGAGTGGTAGCATTTGGGCTTTTAGGACGCTGAAAAGCTTGGATAGATGGATTCTAGAGTATCCAGCACGAGCGAGTATCGTTCTAGCGATCTTTGTTCTTGGCTATTTTGCTTTGTGGTGCGGCGTGTCATTCCTGCGTCATTACTATTTCCACTCCTCTTATGATCTCGGCATCTTAAATCAAGTTGTGTGGAACACGGCACAGGGCCGCTTCTTTGCGAGATCAATCGAGGTCAGCCATGACCTCGGTGATCATGTCCGGCCCTACCTCGCTGTCCTAAGCGTGTTTTATTTGTTAATTCCTTCGCCATACGTTCTTCTCACATTTCAGTCCTTTGTTTTGGCGCTGAGCGCATGGCCCTTGTACCGCTTAGCACAGCGCAAATTTGATTCTCCGGCGATAGGATTGCTGGCGGCCTTTTGTCTGCTGGCTTACCCTCCTCTCGGATTCTTAAACCGCTATGATTTTCACGTTGAAGTCCTGAGCATTCCTTTATTGATTGCGGCCTATGAACGCGTCGACGTCGGTGATCTGAAAAACGCATCATTGTTTATGGCGCTGGCTTTGTTCTGCAAAGAGAATTTGGGTCTGACCGTCGCCGCGCTAGGGATCATGGCAGGGTTCAGTTACAAGCAATGGCGCTTCGGCTTGTCCTGGGCATTAGTAGGTGTGGCTTATTCGTCGATAGCCTTGCTTGCTGTGATCCCGGTCTTTCGAGGAGAGCCGTCGGACACACTGGCACGTTATCACTGGCTCGGTGACACTCCTTCCGAGATGCTCTGGTCAGCGCTGTCGCAACCCGGTTTTATATTGCAGAAGATTTTTACGGTAGAACATATGCTAACGCTGCTTCAATTGATTGCGCCGTTGGCTTTTTTGCCGCTTTTAGGTTTGCCTGCCCTGTTACCGGCGGTACCCACCCTGATGTATAATTTTTTGGCGGAATGGCCGTCACAGACGGGGATTTATCACCATTATATGGCCCCTTTGATACCTTTTATTCCGGTTTCCGCGGTTTTCGGCTTGCACCGGTTGATCACAAAGTCTTGGGACGGCGGATTCCAGAATGTCATGCCAACTGGCGGACCGGCCATAAATCAGTCGGTTGCACTCGGTGCGTGTATGATGCTGATCGCTATGCTTGCGAGCTGGATCTATCAGAATCCGGTTACGGGGAATGCCTCGTTGTTGTGGCGCAGGGTTCCAGAGGTAATTCCAATGGGCAAGACCGCACCGGTACCGATGATCTGGCCCAATGATTCGGCTATTCGTGAAGGTCTAAGATATGTGCCTCGTGATGTGTCGCTTCTAACAACTGCTAACTATGCTCCTCATTTATCGCATCGCCCTTGGATTGAAATGATTCCAAGAGCTCCCGTGTCAACCCTTGGGCCAGACGCGGAAGCTCTTTTTCTGAACGTAAGAGATCTGCGATGGTGGAGCTGTGATGATTACATTGACAATTTAAGAGCAGCGTCGCTCTTGAATTTCGGAGTGATCTTCTATCGGGATGGTGTGTTGCTTGTTCAGAAAGATAAAGGCGACGTAACAAAGCTGAAGGATTTATTGGACCACTGGCCAGGTTGTAAATAAGCTTTGCGTAGATTCTGTGTCACAAGACCTCCGTTGAGCCTCCCTGCGCCTGTTTTTGAAGCGTGACTGAAAGAACAGCAGAGTGCAGGTTGGTTGACCGACTCTCTCGTAGGGTTTTCGGTAGATTTGACAACGTTCCAGAGAAAACTTTTCATCGCGACCTCGCGCTCGCGGTCCTTGCGACATGAGTCATCACGACGTATAGAAACCTCTAATCAGCCGACGTTTGTGCCTTGACAACAGTGATTCCCCACAGCGCGAAGGGTCCAGCAATGCCCGTAAGAGCACAAGGTAAAACGATGGGCGGTCCAGTTACCTGTCCTCGCGCGATCAACGACACTGGCCTCGTAGCACGTGGCACCGCGCAGAACGTGCTTAGCCGAGGTTGCGTTTTTGCCTTTGGTTATCTTGCAACCATCATTTTGGCTCGCCACCTAGGGCCGGTAGATTACGGTGTTTACGGTCTCATCATGTCGGTTCTGCTATGGATCGAACAAACGAGTCGATTCACAATTTCTCCAGCTACCGCGATACTTGTGTCCAGGAAAGATCACAATGCTACGGCGTTACAACAGACTGCGCTGTTTCTGAACATAATTCTGTTTCTGGTGCTCTTTGTGGCTCTGTGGTTTGCCGCACCATTGTTAGCTGATTTCTTCGCGCTCCAGCGTGCAGACAATCTATTTCGCCTAGCCGCAATGGATCTGCCTTTTTTTGGAATGTACGTGGTCCACTATGGAATGCTTCAGGGCCGCCGGGAATTTCTGTCCATCGGCATCGCAGATGTTCTTTACTCTTTAATTAAATTGGCCGGAATATTGTGTTTGCTCGCTTTTTGGTTCTCTGTTCCCGGTGCTCTGATCGTCAACGTCCTGGCCTCCGTTGGTGTAATGCTGTTTGTTATCGTGCGCGTGGGTATCAAGAACCCACGACCCGATTACAAGCTCATTAGTGCCCTGATTTATACCGCATTGCCGCTCGGCCTTTACATGCTGGCGCTGCAAACAACGGCGAATTTGGATCTCTGGTTTCTAAGAATGCTGAAGCCAAGCGAGGAGGCCGCTCTAGGAATGTATGTGGCTGCCCGTAGTGTGGCCATGGCGCCGGGCGTCATTTTAATGGTCGTGTCAGATGTGTTGTTGCCCTCGCTTGCACACGCCTTAGGAGAAAATGACGCTTCGCTAGCGCGACGTTACTTACAGGGTGGCGTCCGCTTTTTGTGCATCGTGGGCTTTCCAATTGTCCTGCTATTTATGCTAACTGGTGAACAGATTATGTTTCTCCTCTATTCAAGTAGTTTTCTCGATGGGGCGATCTATCTCCCAATCCTAATATTATATTCGATATCCTTGCCATTTATCGATCTCTTCGCGTCCTCGTTAAGTGCTCATGGCCAACCCCTACTCGGCGGTATCACCCTCATATTAATAGTTCTAGTATCCGTAATTATCAATATCTTCCTCATTCTTTCATACGGGCCGATCGGAGCAGCGTACGCTAGTGCCCTCACGGGTCTGCTCGGAGTTTTTGCGTTAGGATTTCTAGTTTGTAAGCGGTTTGGTTCTCTGATCAGAGGGCGGACATTTTGCAACGTCATACTCGCGATCGTGATAATGAGCGCGATCGCAAGCCAGATCACAACGACAGGGTCATGGTTGGCCATCGTGGCTGTGGGTTGCGTAACGCTTTATGTACTTGGATTGGTTCTCCTCGGAGAGATCACGTGGAAAGACGTGGAGCCGCTCGCTTTCTGGCGCTCAATAGAAAGATGATTGCTTCGCCCTGCTTCCGATAGGAGGGAGTCTGGGAAGCGTTGAGCGACCGTGTCCGTGGTATGTCGGCCTAGCGGACTGCAAAAGTGGTGTAGCAGATCCACACAAAGGAGAACATTGGAGATTAGTTTAGCGAGCACGGGGTTTATTTGTCGGAAGGAATTATTTCCTTGAATCAAGTGATCGAACAGATATTCCGGTCCGGTTACGTTGAAGACGCTGAGGGTGATGTGTACCAGCCGGCTTCTTCGATAACATTCGAGACCGGTGCCCTCCTCTATGACTTTATTCGAGCATTCACGCCGCAGAAGACCTTGGAGGTCGGAATGGCCTACGGAATATCGACGCTGTTTATTTGCCAGGCACTCCGAGACAATGGCGTCGGCTCTCATACAGCTATCGATCCGCTAGAGAAGTCTGAATTCAAGTCCATCGGCTTGCTAAACGTAGAACGAGCTAATTTGAAACATCTGCTTCAGTTTCATGAGGCTCCCTCAGATCTGATGTTGCCTCGGTTATGCGCACAGAATGAAGGATTCGATTTTGCCTTTATCGATGGTTGGCATCTGTTCGATTTTACTCTGATAGATTTCTACTACATCGATAAACTGCTCCGGGTCGGAGGACACGTAGCTCTTGATGACCTGTGGATGCCGGCGATCAGGAAAGTAATCTCGTTTGTTTTAAACAACAAGCCGTATAAGGTCGTTCGCATACCCTCGAGATGTCCAGCGCCTTTATGGAAACGAGCATTGCGGGTTGGGCGGCGTGTTGCTCAGAATCCTATTGGACGGGACTGGCGCCTCAATTTTCTGCCGAACAACGTTGCCTTTTTACAGAAGATCTCCGCCGATGGTCGGAGCTGGCGGTTTCACCGCGGATTTTGAAATAGGTGTGTCGCCGTTCGCCCCGGGTTCAATATCGCAGTGTGCTCGCTACGGGACTGCTTTGATGTACTCACGCGCGAAGATCTGATGCCGTTAACGCTAAACCGACTCTCTGCGGTCTTCAAGTAACGCTTAGACGCTGGCGAAGCCTATGAACCAATCTATCCAAGTTCGCGAGCAAGAGGCTCGGTACGGTCGTTTGGTGCTGCCAACCACCTTGGTTTTTTCTGTGGCAATAGCGTTTCTGCTCGTCGCGCTCGCCTATGAGTGGGCCGATCTTCTCGTCAAGGTTGGATTCCCGGTTCGTGAACTGTCTAATCCGTGGTTGCGGAGCGAGCTGGCCACCGTTCGGGTCGAATGCATCCTGATCGCAACTGCGCTCATCATCTCAAGGATCGTTCTCTGGAGGTGCCCCCACAGAGTGGAAGCGTTTGCCAAGAAGATCGATGCTTTCGCACTAGAGGCATCGAGGGTGCGCTCATTCATACCTCTCTGTCTGGCAGTTCTGATATCGGTGAAGACCGTCTTGCAACTCGGCTTGTATTTTATCGGTTATGTGAACTACGCCGGCGATGACTTCGGGCGTACACTGAGCGCCGCTTACTGGCTTCACTATCGGAAGTTTGATCTTGGCATGGACGGCTGGCTGGGTCTCGCTGGATCGGGGTGGCTTCCATTCAGTGACTATCTATTTGGCCTTAGCTTGGCTCTTCATAGAGATCTCTTCTTAACGCCAAAGATCGTCAACCTGGCAATCTCTGCGATCTCGGTAATAGTGGTTTATTTTTTGGGCCGTGAAATATTTGGACGCAGGGTAGGATTGCTGACGGCTTTGCTGTTTGCGTTTCAGCCCTGGCACGTGTGGCTCGGAATTTCTGGGATGACCTCGGATCTGCCCAGCGTTGCGCTAATCGCCTTGTTTGGTGTGTTCCTCGTACGTTGGCTTCAAAGCGGTTCGACGAAAGCCCTGTTGGCTGCAGCCGGATGCCTCGCAGCCGCAAACGGGTTTCGGTACGAGAACTGGTTATTTGCACTGGTGTTTTCTTTCCTCATTGTCTTCATCGCAGTCTTGCGCTGGAGGCAAGGAAGGCTTGGGCTACGATGGATGGCTGTCGTAGCGTGTGCCCTGGTGATCATCAACGGTTTTCCCCTCATATGGATGGCGGCTTCGTACCTTATCCTTGGGGATTGGTTGCCGGCCATGCACGGGATCAATGCATTTATGGTCGCTAGCATGGCATCACAAACCACGAGGGCTGAAACCCAGATGGGAATTCCGGTTATGGTCGTCGGTTCCTTTCCTTTAGAACTCGCGTTGTCCATCGCCGGTATTGCGCTGTTTGCGATCTCACAGAAACTTACGTTCTCTCGTTTGTACCTCATTGTGTTAGGCGCGACGTCGCTGCTGTTTGCCGTTGTGTTCAGAGGGCAACTTCCGGCATGGCTGAACATCCCGCGCTATCTCCTTAGCTTCGTCGTACTCGCGTTGCCTTACGCGGGCTTTCTCGTGACACAGCTTTTCAGTGCACGCTCGCGGTGGCGAAACGAGCGGATTGTCGCCGCGTTCCTGATTCTTTTGGTTGTCGCGATGTTTGACCTTGGTAGAGCGTTCAACTACCCGGCCAGCTTCCCCCAGGATGCCATTCATGCTGGGGGGGTGCTCCGCAGTCTCCAAAAGACGGGAACGGTCTCGGAGAATGGAAAGATTCTCATAGAAAGAGCGGAAGACTGGGGCGACTTAGGTATTGTGGTGTTTGCCAACAGGCCGGAACGATTCGTCGTATTGAACGAGTTCGCGTATCGGCAAACAGCCCTTTCAGGGCTAATGGCCAACAAGCAGGCATCGGTTCGTTTGCTTGGAAATGAAGGCGTACGCGGTAGTGTATGCGAAGAAGGTTTCCAAACGGAGGCTTGCAAGAATAGCATCCTTCGGGAGGAATTCACCCTAGTGATCCTTTCGTCCCCACGAAGGGTAGCCAGTTTCCAGGACACGTTCCGTGCTCGCTCGTGGAACATCGGCAGATATCACATCTTCGACATGAAGTCGTTACTACCGTCGGGAAATGCGGCTCGAGCGCGACCCGCCACGAACGAGCCTTCATCGCAATAAGAGAACGTGATCGTCGCATCAACTCCAGTTCGGGGAACGGGTTGACTGTGGTAGGCGGCGGCGGTGCTTCGGAAAAACGAGCGACTGTGACAGGAGCACTGCTTCCGCGGCTCGCATCTGCCAATGTTGTCGAATGCTCTCGATGGGGCGAGGTCAACAGGAAACGTGAGCTTGGCGCGCCGTACTGAAAATCTGTTGGTCGAGTGTCAGAGGGGCCCTCTCGCCGTTACGGCGGCGCGCCCTGGCGTCGATCGGCCGATTCAGCTGTCAGTGGTGATCCCGACTTTCAACGAGCGCAAGAACATCCGCGAGCTGGTTCGGCAACTCACCGGGCTGCTCGATCGCGAGCTGGGCGACGGGTACGAGCTGATCGTCGTCGACGACGACAGTCCAGACAGAACCTGGGAGTTGGCCTCGGAGCTGACTGCAAGCTACCCCCAGCTGAGGGTGATGCGACGCACGAACGAGCGCGGCCTTTCGACCGCAGTTATCCGCGGTTGGCAGGTCGCACGTGGCGAGGTCCTTGGTGTGATCGATGCGGATCTGCAGCATCCGCCGGAAGTCAGTGTGCGGCTCTGGAAGGCGATGGAAAACCAGCCGGATCTGGTGGTGGCCAGCAGGAACGTCGCAGGCGGCGGCGTCAGCGACTGGAGCTTGGCGCGGCGAATCTTATCGCGCGGTGCGCAGCTTATCGGCCTCTTGATGTTGCCCGGGGTCCTCGGTCGAGTTAGCGACCCGATGAGCGGCTGCTTCATAGTGCGGCGGAGCGCAATCGCGGGTGTCACGCTGAGCCCACTTGGCTACAAGATTCTCATCGAGGTGATCGGCCGTGGTCGGATCCGGTCGATCGATGAAATCGGTTACGTTTTTTGGGAGCGCAGCGAAGGCGAGAGCAAGGTCACCTGGCGTGTTTATCTCGAATATATGCACCATCTCTTGCGGCTTCGTTTGGCCACGCCGCCGGCACCACCCGCGCGATCCGATCGAGCCTTGCGGCGCGTTCGCTTGGTCCGGTTTGCCGTCGTCGGCATGTTGGGCGTGGTCGTAGACATGGCGGTGTTGTTTCTGCTCACCGATCCACGGGCGCTCGGATTAGGTCTTACCCGGTCGAAGCTGGTGGCGGCCGAGTTGGCCATAATCAATAACTTTTTCTGGAATGACGCCTGGACGTTTCGGGACTTGATCGGCGCCCAGCGTGGCATGTGCCACAAGCTCCGACGACTTGCCAAGTTCAACGCGGTCTGTGGCATTGGTCTAGTTCTGAATGTCGTTCTCCTGAATGTTCAGTTTAACGTTTTCCACATGGCCCGTTATGTTGCGAACCTGGTAGCCATCGGCGCGGTGGCAGCGTGGAATTTCTGGTTCAACATGATGCTTGGCTGGCGGGATACGGGCACCAATCGTTCTCTCCTGGCCGGCTCCTTATACCGTGAACGGCCGTCCGATAAGGGCGCGGCGCAAGTTGTTAACTGTTCATCACGACCAAACGCTGAAGTTTAAGAGATAAGAATTGATGCAGGTCCTCACACTGTTCGGGACTTGCCCGGAAATGATCAAGCTCACACCGGTCATTTGGCAGCATAGTCAGACAGGAGGCAGTGAACGTCACGTCCACCCTCGGGATATTCGACTTCACCTCGACGAGGCACAGCCGAGATTTCATGGCGCTGAGAGTGACATTCCCCACGTTTTTCAGATATGCAACTAAGCCCGGGGATTGCAAGGCAAAATTGTTCGAAAATATTAGGGGGTCACATGCACATTAAAAGATTCCGCCAACGGGCAACACTAGGGGTCCGGTATGTCAAGGAATACGTGTTGGATGAGCTAACCGACCCTTATGTTAGAACTTATTTACCCCCTAAGCCTTTGGATGTCATTTGTGAGATCAGCTATCTCTGCAACCTTGAATGTCCGACATGCTTTCGCTGGACATCCAAGCCGGATGAACACGAACTCACTGCGGAAGAATGGAAAGGCGTGCTTGCAAAGGTAAAGGCTTGGCTTGGAACATTTAACCTTACGTTCACGGGTGGGGAGCCGTTTCTAAGGAAAGACATTCTTGAAATTTTCAAATTCGCCTCAGAAAACGGCATTGTCACCCAGGTAGTGTCGAATGGGTCATTCATCAATAGAACTCTGGCAAAGAAAATAATTGAGTCAGGCCTGGATGGATTAACGATCTCACTGAACAGCATGAATCCGGAGATTCATAACAAAACAAGAGGAACCAGCGGTGCCTTCAACGAGGTTATGACCGCCATCGATAATTTGAAGGACAGGAAAGGTATGCGCCTGTCCCTGAGTACTACGGTTGTAAAGGACGGAATAGACGGACTGATCGACGTCATAGAGTTTGCCAAAGCCAAAGGTATTTATGGCGTCAACTTCCAACCGATCATGCCGGCGACAATTCTGCCGGTATTTAATAAGGACGGACAAGCTAAAAAAAGCTCGGTCGGCACCCCTTATCGCGACCTCCTGAAGGACAAAGACGGCCTTCATATCGATGATGTCTTTAATCGCCTTTTGTCTATGAAGGAGCGGGGGTATCCTATCCTCAACTCAACGGATCACTTAAAGGAGATTGCCAAATATCTAAAGGATCCTAAAAACCCAGCGATCTTGGAAAAAGTTTGCAAGGTTGGTGTCAAGAATTTCAATATCGATCCCTTTGGCAATGTGCGATTATGCTCAATCATGGAGATCGTCGGGAATCTTAGAAAGGACTTACCTGCCGAAATCTGGCGTTCCGCGAACGCCGCGCACCAGAGAGAGACGATCCGGACATGCGACAAGACTTGCAGGCTGATGTTTTGTAACTTCAAGCAATTGGATTTTAAGTTCAAAGCTAAGCGAGTCATCAATTCGATAACAGGTCAGAGTGCCGAACCCCACAGATTGGAGAGAGCATAGCGATCCCTTTTGCTCTGACTATAGTTCCAAAGACCTGCGTTTGTCCGTCACGTAAACTCTTGCTTCCGTGGGATCGGCAACCCTCTCGTAGCCCGAAAGCGAGTTTTTGCAATCTTACATTGGCCAATTCTTCCATGATCGATAGCACTGTCCACAAGCCAATTTTGACCCGACCTTTCTTTCCCGGTGTCCTGCTCCTTGGGAGTATCCTTTTCGCTCTAGTTTTGGCCGAAGGATTGTTGAGGCTCGCTCCCGGTCTGTTGCCCGCCGAGCTACAACAGATAATCCGCGCAGATCCAAGCAACTACGGCGTGCTTCACTATTACATTGGGAACCTTCACAGGCCAAACAATGCTCTTGTTATTTCCGGCCGGGACTTTCGTGCGGTCCATCACACGGACGGCCATGGCTTTCGTAACGCCTGGCCTTGGCCTAAGACCGCTGAAGTCATCACATTGGGTGATTCCGTAACGTTTGGTCAGGGAGTGGGGGACAATCAGGCATGGCCGGCAATTGTTGCCCAGGCTTTCCCGGCAAGTCGCGTCATCAACCTCGGCCTCATCGGGGCTGGCTCCCAGCAGTATCTGCGAGTCTACCAAACCTTTGGCGTAAAGCTCCGTCCCAAGATCGTACTAGTCGGTTTTTTCATGGGGAACGATTTCTGGGATGATGAAATGTTTGACGGCTGGTTGAAATCCGGCGCCGCAGGCAATTACATGGTCTGGCGTGATTTCGGAAGTACCACGAGCGCTAGCCTCGACCTCAAACAACCCGTCAGCGATCTCCTCAGGAGCCTGTGGTGGAGGGGTAAGCTCGTTCTCAGGAAAAGCTATCTCTGTAATCTGCTGCTGTATGTTCGCGGCGATTTCACTGGGTGGCTGCCCTCCGGTAAAAAGATTTTCAAAGCCCCTGATGGAAGCCGATTGGAGCTGACGCCTAGCCAACTTGCAAACAATACGAGAAGTGCCAAGCCCGGTCAACGCGTTTTTGAATTAGTTTTAAACGCTCTGGAGCGGATCCACTCCCTGGCTAAGGAGAACGGCGCAACCACGCTTGTTGTCTTACAGCGCAGTAAGGAAGAAGTGTATCTGCCGCTTTTGGGTGAGTCGCTGCCAGATACGGCAGCTCCATTGCGTGCGGCGCTCGCAGAGCGTGGCATCGCGTACTTGGATTTATTAGAGGAGTTTCGGCGGCGCGCCGCCAAAGGGGAGGCGCTTTTTTTTGAGACCGACGGCCACCCCAATGCTCGCGGGTATGCATTGATAGCCGAACTCGTGATCTCTCATCTCAAACGGCGTGCCAGAGAATACAATCTATGACATGTCTGCCGTTGCACATTTCCTCGGTTAATTTCAGTGCACAGCTGCGGCAAATGCTTAACCGGAATGCTCCCCTGAACTCGGCATTGCTGCAACTGTGGACCCGAAGATGCCGCTCGGCCAAGAAGACTCTGCCGACTTGGCTTTATCAAAAAATCTCTTTTTATCGTTCCCGAAAGCCGCAAGGAAAATCGCTTGATGGTACTCGCCTCGGGGCCGTAAGACTTTTTACGTTCAATGCGAAAACCGGGGGCTTCCAATTTCGCAGCCAGTCTACAAGCATTCTGGCTCCAATGATAATTGGAGCACTCCTCGGATCTGACTTGCGTGTTCTCGCTCAGTCACCCCAAATCGGGGATGATAGGGCGTTTCGAAAGAAGATAAACTTCATTTCCAAGGCGGACAGAACTCCGACGCCCAACCCTGCGGGATGGGAGGCGTATGACGGCTCGATATACAGCAAAGAAAGGGGCTACGGTTGGATAGCACAACTTACGGGCTTTTACGCCTCCGACAATGGGGTGGACGGGACTGTATACCTGCGCGGAGGAGTGGCCACGTCGCCGCGAAAACTTGGAAGATTCGAATTAGCCAATTGGCATGGAACCCATCAAGAAAATCAACCGCTAGTCTTTCGTGTCGATTTACCTGACGGATGGTACCGTGTTCATTGCACTTCTGTGGCTCAGAGTATTCTACCCGTCGTTGATCAACGTAATTTCAAATGCCGGGCGCACGATTCAGTATTCGCGGGCCCGTCATACGGACCACCGTTAAAAGTGCGCGGCCGCGATCTAGTTGAGGGATCGCATATTGTCGAAGTTACGGAAAAGAATTTACGTATAGTTGTGGGAGATCCCGCTTACGCTGGGTGGACATGGACTTACAACGGTCCGTGGTACCGCGGATGGAGTAGGTGGTGGGGAGAGTGGGGCGACCATCGCTATGCTGAGAACTGGTACCAGAAACTGACGCGCGTCGTCGATCCTGGATTCCATCACTTGCGCCTGAATTCACTGGAAATCGAGCGTATCCCAGGCCCTTTCAAGCGGCCTGCGTTGCTGTTCAGGGATTTTTTTAATCGTGACGACAGTTCGGACATAAATTCGGGCGTTACTGAAGCGAATCAATGGATCAAGGTGGGGCTCAGTCCAGCTAATGTCGCACCCATTGAAAGCGAGCTTTATAAGACATCCCTCAAGCTCATAGGACCAAAAAACGGGCAGGGTTCGGTTGGCGTTATTCAGAAAAACATGAGTCCTGAAACCGGAATCATCCGCTACTCAACCCGAGTAAGCTTGTTTACCGGAGAAGGCAGTAAGATCCATAGCGGCTTTCAAGAAGCGGGATTGCTCATTCTTGGAGAGTCAAAAGGCCCGACAGAATTTAACTCCACTTTCATTGGTGTTGCTTTTGATCGCAACCGCGCCGCTACTCCCGGCTCGGTGAGATATCGAGTCGGAAACGGACAGAACGGTTACAAAACCAATTTGGAAATCTCGGATACAGTGCTCCCTTTTCGGGTGACCGAGGGAGAATATGAAATCATGGTCGATCACGATCTCAAAAGTAATCTCCTAAAACGAATACAAATCAACGGTAAGGACCTTACAGGATGGTTTAGCCTTGGCGATCGCAAGCAACGGATCGCAAGGGGGCTCTTCGGGATCAGGGCATCCATGGATCCCCTCGGTTCCGGTGTCAGCTTGCAACAATTTTATTGGTATCATCGGGTCGAGGACATTGCACGGATAGAACCTTCGTCTGACAACTGACCTACCCGACCGAATTTCATCGAAGATTATTTTTGTACTGCTTGGTGTTCTGGGGGACACGACGCCCTCGGTGTCGGCGCGCTCGCCGCCCTTTAGCGGCGTCTCCTTAATTCGCGATTCGGAATCCCAAATCTATGTGCGGCATTGCTGGAATCTTTAACTTCAAGTCCCACGAACCTGTATCGCCGCGTCTTCTTAAGGCTATGACGGACACGCTCGTCCATCGCGGGCCGGATGACGAAGGGTTCTACATTTCAGGGCCTCTGGGCCTGGGCCATCGGAGACTTTCCATCATCGACCTCGAGGGTGGACATCAGCCGATAACGAATGAGGATGAGAGTGTGTGGGTGGTTTTCAACGGAGAGATCTACAATTTTGGCGATCTCCACGACGGCCTGGTCAAGAAGGGCCATATCTTCAAAACGAGATCTGACACCGAAGTCATCGTTCATCTTTACGAGGAAGAAGGGGAGAAGTGCTTCGAACGTCTACGGGGTATGTTCGCAATCGCCATTTGGGATGGGCGGAACCGGAAGCTCGTGCTTGCTAGGGATCGGGTCGGCAAAAAGCCGCTATTTTACTTCTACGACGGTTCCAGTATCGCCTTTGCGTCGGAGATGAAGGCGATTCTGCAAGTGCCGGGCGTTCCTCGTGAGATCGACCCTCAAGCTGTCTCTGATTACTTTTCCTTCCTCTATGTTCCCGCTCCGAAGTCGATCTTTAAACACATTCGCAAGGTTCTCCCGGGTCATTATTTGGTCGCGTCAGATAACGGAATCCGCGAAGTTCAGTATTGGGACCTCAGCTTCGCCAACACAATAGAGCTCACGGAAGAACAGTGGTGCGGGAGACTGCTTGACACGTATCGCGAAGCGGTTCGCCTTCGACTGATCAGTGAGGTCCCACTGGGCGCTTTTCTTTCCGGGGGTGTTGATTCTTCATCGGTGGTCGCATTGATGGCGGGTCTCGTCGATCACCCGGTGACCACTTGTTCCATAGGGTTTGACGAAAAAGAGTTCAACGAGCTCGAATACGCCGGTGATATAGCAAGTCAATTTAGAACCGATCACCATGAGAGAATGGTTCGACCCGATGCCGTAGGAATCGTCGAAAAGCTTGTGTGGCATTACGATGAACCGTTCGCCGATTCTTCGGCTGTACCGACCTATTATGTTTCACAGATTGCCCGTGAGCGGGTAACGGTTGCGCTTGCCGGGGACGGCGGCGATGAGAATTTTGCCGGCTATCGCCGTTATTATTTCGATCGACGGGAAAATATGATGCGGGCTCTACTGCCAGCTGCTATCCGCGCGCCTCTCTTTGGAACTCTAGCATCGCTCTATCCCAAAGCCGACTGGGCGCCACGGATATTCAGAGGACAAGCCACGTTTGAAAACCTGGCTTGTTCTCCCCTTGAGGCTTACTTCCGGTCGGTGTCGGCGTTGCGACCGGAATTGAAAAGGCAGGTTCTCGATCAGGATCTCCTGCGCCAGCTTGACGGTTATGATTCGTTGGATGTTCTGCGCTTTTACTATGACAGAGCCGACACTGCTGACCCCCTTTCGCGAATACAGTACGTCGATATCAAGACGTATCTCACGGACGACATTCTGGTAAAAGTAGACCGCGCCAGCATGGCGCATTCTTTGGAAGTAAGAGCGCCCATCCTTGATCACAAATTGATGGAGTTGGCTGCGTCCATGCCGTCGTCGCTAAAACTTCGAGGCACCAATGGCAAATACATTTTCAAGAAGGCGTTGGAGCGGGTGTTGCCTGATTCCGTCTTGTATCGGAAAAAGATGGGATTTGCCGTGCCGCTGGCCCGCTGGTTCAGACATGATCTTAAAGAACTGGCGCATAGTGTCATGTTCAGCCGAAACGTTAGTAGCCTGGTGAATCAAGCATCCGTGCGCCGGGTATGGCAGGAACATCAAAGCGGCTTGCGGGATCGTTCAACAGAGCTTTGGACGCTGCTTATGTTCAGTTTATGGGAGCAACAATTCATGGCAGGTTTATCAAAGGCGCCGGTGCTTGATAACGACCGAATTCGATTGCTCGGATGAAGATACTCGTATTCACCAGTCTCTATCCGAATAACATCTGGCCCAATCACGGAGTCTTCATAAAGGAGCGGATGACTCAATTCACCAAATATGAAGGGTGTGAGATTAAAGTGATTGCGCCGGTTCCTTATTTTCCCGCCATCAATGTCAATTGGCGTTGGAAGTTCTCGCGCGTGGCGCGCCGGGAAATGAGGGACGGAATTGAAGTGTACCATCCAAGATACTTATTGACTCCGAAGGTGGGTATGGCTTTTTACGGTTGGATGATGTTCTTCTCTGTCCTGTCACTTGTAAAAAACATTCAAAGGGATTTTGATTTTGACCTTATCGATTCCCATTATGTTTATCCGGACGGTTTTGCTGCGATCCAGTTGGGTCGAGTTTTTAAAAAGCCGGTAGTGGTTTCCGCGAGAGGAAGCGATGTTAATCTGTACCGGACGTTTCCGCTAATCCGCAAGCTCCTCCGGTACGTTCTCCGTAACGCCGCCAGCGTGATTGCGGTGAGTCAAGCGTTGAAACAGTCGATGGTCCAATTGGGTATTCCTGAACAAAAAATATCCAGCATTCCGAACGGCGTCGACACAGAAACATTTTATCCCATGTTGAAGGAGCAAGCGCGGCGCGAACTGGGTCTGCAGTGCTCAAGATTGCTCCTTTCGGTGGGAAACCTGACTCCCAATAAAGGTTTTGATCTTCTCATCGGCGCGTTTCCGATCGTGGCTGAGGCACGAGACAAAGAAGATGTCCACTTGGCAATTGTCGGCGACGGACCCTTCCGCAATGAACTCAAAGCGATGATTTCCAGGCTGAGGCTCGACGGCCGAGTCCATCTGGTTGGCGCGGTGCCCCACGCGAAACTCCGCCTCTGGTATAGCGCCGCCGACGTGTTTTGCCTTGCCAGCGCCCGCGAAGGATGGCCGAACGTTATTCTGGAGTCCCTTGCGTGCGGCACGCCGGTGGTTGCCACCTGTGTCGGAGGACTGCGAGAGATCGTGTCGTCAGATAAGCTAGGCATTTTGACAGATAGGGACGAAGCGAAAATTGTCGCGGCGATTTGTCGCGCGTTGGAGAAGAAGTGGCAAACGGATCATCTCGCAGAATATGCGAGAAGTCATACCTGGGAACACACGGCTTCGGCGGTTCTTCGCGTCTTTGAAATGGTTCTGGGCGGTGACAATATGCTGCGGGGTGAAGTAGCTGGAAACGCCGCTGTTCGTGAAAATCTCTTCCCGCCAAGATGCTAGAAAGGCCGCGACGTCTTATCAACCCAACAGTTTTAACAACCAA
>Ga0326597_10002097_pt1 | contig 30453 bp, 25 predicted proteins | sample RVTome_12_FD_203789 | JGI IMG/M metagenome (GOLD analysis project Ga0326597, IMG submission 203789) | Soil microbial communities from uranium-contaminated site in the Upper Colorado River Basin, Wyoming, United States - RVT100D185 | ecosystem: Environmental > Terrestrial > Soil > Contaminated >...
CTGGTCATGGAGAAGCTGCGGACCTTGGACGAAGTGGCCTACGTGCGGTTCGCCTCGGTGTACCGCAAGTTCCAGGACCGCCACGAATTCCTCGAAGAGTTGAAGCGGCTCCCCGGCACCTGAAGAGATCATGGCCACCGATCCGAGGGAAATGCCCTTCCTCGACCATTTGGAGGAACTGCGGCGTCGCCTGATCACGTGCTTTTTGGCGATCCTGATTTTCAGCATCGCAGGGTACTTCTTCGCCGACGGTATTCTGGAGTTCCTCACCCGCCCGGTGGATGAAGTCTACTTCATGGGGATCACCGAGGCGTTCGCCGTCAAAATCAAAGTCGCCCTCCTGTTCGGCCTGTTTCTCTCCGTGCCCCTGATTTTCTTCCAGCTCTGGCGTTTCGTGGCGCCGGGACTCTATGCCCGTGAAATCCGGATGGTCCTCCCTGTCGTGGCGGGGATGTCGTTTTTTTTCCTGGGGGGCGCCCTGTTCTGTTTCTACGCTGTCCTTCCGCTGGGAATCAAGTTCCTGCTCGGCTTCGGTACCGCAAAGATGAAGCCGCTTCTTTCGGTGGAAAAGTACATCTCCTTCGTCGGCTGGATGACGGTCGCCTTCGGTGCCGTGTTTCAGTTGCCGGTGGTGACGTTCATCCTCGGCCGCCTCGGCCTGGTGGACGCGGCGATGCTGCGGCACGGGCGCCGTTATGCCGTGGTGGGGATTCTCATCGTCGCCGCCGTGGCGACGCCCTCACCCGACGTCTTCTCGCAACTGCTTCTGGCCGGTCCACTCTACTCGCTCTACGAACTGTCTATTATCCTTGTCGCCGTGTCCGGCAAAAAAAAGGGAATAGCGACGCCCGGGGCCGTGTCGGACGGCTAATGGAATCGGCGATTCTGCCGTATGGTCTAAGTGAGGGCTCCGATCGGTCGGAATATGCGCACGTGGATCGCACTTTGTCTTGGTCTTTGCATCCTGGCTCCCGCGGCCCAGGCGCAAGTGTATTTCGGCAAAAACAAGATCCAGTATACCCGCTTCGACTGGCAGGTCCTGACCACCGAACATTTCAAGATCTACTTTTACCCTGAAGAAGCCTGGCTGGCCGAGGTGGCCGCTTTTGCCTGCGAAGAGTCCTATCAGGATCTGCGGGTGAAGTTCCAGCACCACATCTACACGCAGGTCCCGGTCATCATCTATTCCGCGTCGAACTATTTTTCCCAGACCAACGTGACCCCTTCCTTGCTCCCCGAAGCGGTCGGCGGCTTCACGGAGTTTTTCAAGGGGCGCGTAGTAGTCCCGTTCACCGGTTCCTATGCCGATTTCGTGCGGATCATTCGCCACGAGCTCGTGCACGTCTTTACGCTCTCGAAGCTCGACTTCGTGCTGCGCACCCACAATCAGCTCGACGCGGTGCCGCCGCCGCTCTGGTTCATCGAAGGGCTTGCCGAGCACTGGTCGCGCAGCTGGGGCACCGAAGCGGATCTGATTCTGCGCCAGATGGTGCTGGAAGACCGACTCGTGGGCACGGAGGAGATGGGGCGCATCCACGGCTCGTTTTACATGTACAAGGTCGGCGAGTCCATCCTCGGGTACTGGGCGGAGCGCTTCGGCGATGCCGCCCTGGTGTCCCTCATCGACAATTGGTGGCAGGGAAAATCCTTCGATCGGATCGTCTACCAGACCTTCGGCGTGCACCTGAAGGAACTGGACGCGGACTGGCAGTATCGCCTCAAGAAGAGGTACTACCCGACCTTCGAGACGCTCGACCTGCCCGCGGCAGAGGCGCGCCCCGTTTCGCCGCCGGGGTTTTTCCTGGCGCCCACGCCGGTCTGCGTACCCGTGGCGGACAGCTGCTCCGAAGAGATCGTATATCTCGGCAACCGCCTGGGATACTCGGCCTTGTACCGGCAGAAACTCCGGGACGGCGCCGCGGCCGAACCGCTCGTCAAAGGAGGGCGCAGCGGCAAATTCGAGCTGTTGCACCTGTTCCGATCGGGCATCGATGCCTCGAGCGACGGCGTGGTCGTGTTCAGCTCCAAAAGCAACGAGCGCGACGTCCTCTATTTCTATGATCTCGCCTTGGGACGGGTGATCGATGAGCGAGACTTTGGGAGCCTCGTAAGTGTCGTGTCGCCTGCCTTCGCGCCTGACGGCCAGGGCGTAGTCTTTTCGGGCGCCGGCAAAGACGGGGCGTTGGACCTCTACCTGTTGGATCGCCGGTCGCAGGATCCGCCCCAACGGCTGACGCGCGATTTCTATCGCGAGACCGATCCGGTGTTCACTCCGGACGGGAGCGCCGTGGTGTTCGCATCGGACCGGGGCCCGAAGGGGAAGTCCGGGGCGTTGAACCTGTTTCGCCTTCAGCTCGCCACCGGTGACATTCAACCGCTCACGGACACGACGGGCATCAACACGAGTCCGACCTTTCTGGGCCCCGACACGCTGCTGTTCGTGTCCGACCGCGCAGGCAGCTATGATATCTACGCCCAGGTCGGCACCGACGATCTCTATCGGGTCACCGCCCTGTCGTCCGGCGCGTTCGATCCCCACTACGATCCCCATTCGCAAACGCTGTACTTCTCCGCGCACACACAGTTCGGCTACCGCATTTACGGCTCGCGGGTGCCGGTCGAAGAATGGACCTCCGTGCCCAGGGAAGTGGCAGCCGCGCCCCCGCCGGAGTGGAACGTGGACCGGCTGTACGGGCAGCAAAGCGCCTCCGAGGAGACCGTCGAGCGCTACAAGCGGGACTTCTCCATCGACATCGCGCAGTCGGCGGTCTCGTATGACGCCGTGTTCGGGGCGATCGGGGGCTTTCAGATGGCGCTCTCCGACATGCTGGGCGACGAAATCTACTACTTCCTGCTGTCGAACCCGGCCCGCAGCACCGAGGATTTTCTCACGAGTTTCAATGCTGCGGTCACTTACGTGAACCGCAAGCAGCGACTCAACTACGGCTGGGGCGCCTACCATCTTTTCAACGACAATTTCGACGACGTGGAAGGCCTCTTGGAAGAACGCCAGGCCGGGGTCGTTGGGTTTTTGTCCTATCCGCTGTCGAAATTCAGGAGGATCGAACTCACCAACTACCTGCGGTATTCGCGGCGGGACAATCTGACGCCCCCTTCCACGCGCGAAGGGGCGCTCTCCACGTCCACCTTGAGCCTGATCTACGACAACAGCCTCTGGACGTACACGGGGCCGATCGACGGCATTCGCGCGAACATCACGGGCGGGATCACATTCGATTTTGCCGGAACGCGGGTGCTTAACCGTCTCTTTCTAGCCGACCTGCGTCACTACTACCGGCTCGGGGCACAGAGTGCCTTTTCCACGCGCCTCTACACCTTCCTCTCGGGCGGGCAGGAGGCCGTGAGGCGCTATTTCGGTGGCTCCTGGGATTTCCGCGGGTTCGATCGACGCGCCTTCTACGTCCGCAAGATCCTCTTCGCCTCCAACGAGCTTCGGTTTCCGCTGATCAATCAACTGGCGATCGACTCGCCCCTGGGCCGTCTGAATTTCTCGGGCATCAAGGGGGCGCTCTTCATCGACGTGGGATCGGCCTGGGACCGGGAAGATCCCCAGTGGTTCGGAAGCTACGGCTTCGGGTGGCGCCTGGCCCTCGGCTACCTGGTCACGCTCCGCTTCGACTTTGCACAGACCACGGATTTCAAAGCCATAAATCGGGGCCTCGACTTTGACTTCTTCTTCGGCTGGGATTTCTAGGCGCCAGAGACCTCGCATGCGGCATCGGCGGCAAAGGGCCACAGCGTTGTTCGTCACCGGCGCAATCGCACTTCAGGTATGTCTCACCCTGGGCTGCGCGGCCGGGTGGAAGGGACCGACGCCTCCGGTGCGCCCGTCCCCGGGCGCGGAGTCTCTTGGGCCCGACCGCTCGAGCCTCTTGCCGACGGAACGGCTCTGGACATACAAGCACGGCACTTTTCTCGGCGCAGCTCCTGTGGCCGCCGGGAGCTACCTGGTCATGGTCGATCATAAAGGGAAGGTGATCTTTCTCGATCCCAACTCCGGTCAGCTCCGCGCGCGGGCCAAGGCGAAGTATCCGATCCACGATGCGCCGGTGTTGGACGAAGAGCGGTTCTACGTCGTGCAGGCCGCTCCGCGAAGGCGCCTGGAGGCGTTTGGATTCGCCGACGGCAAAAGCCTCTGGCGGCAGGACTTCACACATCCCCCCAAACCGCCGATAAAGAGCGGGGAGGAGCTTCTGGTTGCCGTCGGCGACACGGTATACGCGCTTGAGGCCGAGACCGGGGAGATCCTTCGCGTCGTCGCCGCCGGAGGCGGCAGGTGGACGGAGCCGGTGTCGTGCGACTCGGGGTTTCTGCTCGCGACCAAGGGAGGCCTGCTCAGGTCGATCGCGGCGGACGGCAGGATCCGATGGGAAAAGGAGCTCGAGTTTCCGCTGGCAGGCCCACCCGTTACGGCTGCGGACGGTTTTCTCCTGGCCGGCTCGGCCGGGGAACTGGTGAAGCTCGGCCCGGCAGGTGAGGAAGCCTGGCGCGATTCGCTTGGCAGCGCGCCGATTTACACCCCCGCCCTGCTGGATGGCAAGGTGTTCGTAATCAGTGCGTCGGGTGCGGTGACTGCACTGGAGTCCGCCACCGGCCGCCGGTTGTGGGTGCAAGGTCTGGGGGCTCCTGGAGCGCGCGGTCTGTACGTTCAGGACACCTGGCTAGCCGTAAACTCCGTGGACGGGATCCTCTGGCTGCTCGATGCCGACAGCGGCGAGGTCAGGGACACCCTGCAGTTTGGCGAGCTGGTCCATGAGCCGCCGGTGTGGGCGTTCGGCCGGCTGTACGTGGTGACGGAGAACAAGAAGCTTCACGCGCTGGGCACGGGGCCTAAACAGCCGTAGAAGGAGTCGTCTGATGGCGCTGATCTGGGGATTGACCGCGGCAACCTGGGCCGGGCACCTGGGTCTTCTTCTGGTGCCCTCCTCCGCACTCGGCTTGCTGCTCACCGGGCCTGTTCCGGCCTGGATTTTGGTGTCACTTTTGGGCGCGCTGGTTCCGCAACTGGTCATCGTCCCTTGGGCCTGGATCGACTGCGGCAGGCAATCCCTCTCAAGAACACGGCGAATCGCCTGGCGCCTCGCTTTCTTTTTCACCGGATTCGTCGCCGTAACGTGCTATGCGCTCAAGTACCGGGCGCCCGTGTCGTCCCGGTCGAGCCGGCGCTGAGTCTTCGATCCGCTGCCATTCCCTGGGCTCATAAGCGCGAGTACCCGGATCATCACACCATAATCCGGGCGCGTCCACGCATCCACGGTTCGCCTGTCACCCGTCTGTCAGCCAGGCGCATCCAACCTGCAGGAAAGACCGGCACTTCTGCCAGGGTGGCAGGCCGGCTGATGGTGGTTTTCATACTCTGATCGCTATCTCTCTGCAGTTCAGTGGAATGCACATTCGGGCACGCTGGTTGATATAACCCTGGGCAGTTGAACAGCCCATTTAACTCAGAATAAGGAGAAGCACCATGACACTCGTTAAATTCTCGCCGGCTCGCGATCTCTTCGCAGCTCACAATCGTCTGAACCATATGTTCGACACACTCTTCTCGGATCGCACCCCGGACTGGTACAAGGAACCCGGGACCTGGGCGCCCGAAGTGGATGTCGAGGAAACCAAGGACGCCATCGTGCTGCGCGCCGATCTGCCCGGGATGAACAAGAAGAGCATGCACATTTCGGTGGAGGACGGCCGGCTCACCATCAGCGGCGAGCGCAACAGTGAACAGACCGACAACGGGAAGAACTTCCACCGCATCGAACGGACCTATGGAAGTTTCTGCCGCAGTTTCGCACTCCCGGCCACCGTACTGGGCGACAAGGTGGAAGCCACCTACAAGGACGGTGTTCTTGAAGTGACCGTTCCCAAGGCCGAGGAGGTCAAGCCGCGCGAAATCGATATCAAGATGTAGGGCTCCGCGCGGATTGGGAAAGGGCGGGGCCGGGTGCCCCGCCCTTTGTTGTGTGCGCCGGCAAGGCCATTCGCGCTTCGGGGGCACCGCGCAGGGCTGATAAATGAAAGGGAACCGACAATGAGCAAGATAATAGGGATCGATCTGGGCACCACCAACTCGTGCGTCGCCATCATGGAGGGACACGAGCCGAAAGTCATAGCCAACAGCGAGGGTTCGAGGACTACTCCGTCGGTGGTGGCGGTCACGTCGGGAAAAGAGCGGCTGGTGGGGCAGATCGCCAAACGCCAGGCCGTCACCAATCCGCTGAACACCGTGTTCTCGGTGAAGCGCTTCATCGGCCGCAAGTTTTCCGAGGTTACCGAGGAGAAAAAGAACTTCCCCTACCGGATCCAGGAAGGACCGGGGGGCGACGTGCACATTGAAATGGCCGGCAAGCTGTATCCGCCGGCGGAGATTTCGGCGGCGGTTTTGAGCAAGATGAAGCAGACGGCCGAGGACTACCTGGGCACGCCGGTCACCGACGCCGTGATTACGGTGCCCGCCTATTTCAATGACAGCCAGAGGCAGGCCACCAAAGACGCGGGTCGCATCGCCGGCCTGAATGTCCGGCGTATCATCAACGAGCCCACGGCCGCCGCACTGGCCTACGGGCTCGAGCGCAAGAAGGACGAGAAAGTGGCCGTGTTCGATCTGGGCGGCGGCACATTCGACATATCGATTCTCGAACTGGGCGACGGCGTATTCGAGGTTCGTGCCACCAACGGCGACACGCATCTGGGAGGAGACGATTTCGATAAACGGATCATCGACTGGCTGGTGGCGGAATTCAAACGCAACGAAGGGATCGATCTGGAGCGCGATCCCATGGCGCTGCAGCGGCTGAAAGAGGCCGCCGAGAAGGCGAAAATGGAGCTTTCCAGCGCTACGGTGACGCAGATCAACCTGCCGTTCATCACGGCGGACCAGAGCGGTCCCAAGCATCTCAACCACGAATTGACCCGCGCCAAATTCGAGCAACTGGTGGACGACCTCGTGGCGCGCACCATGGAGCCGTGCCGGCGGGCGCTCAAGGACGCCGGGCTCTCGGCCGCCGACATCCACGAGGTCATCCTGGTGGGCGGCATGACGCGTATGCCCAAAGTGCAGGAAGCTGTCCGGCAGTTTTTCGGCCGCGAGCCTCACAAGGGGGTGAACCCCGACGAAGTCGTGGCCGTCGGGGCGGCGATCCAGGCGGGCGTGCTTGCGGGGGACGTCAAAGACGTGCTCCTGCTCGACGTCACGCCGCTTTCCCTCGGCATCGAGACCAAGGGGGGCGTGTTAACGCGACTGATTGAGCGCAACACCACGGTACCCACGCGAAAGGCGGAGCTGTTCAGCACGGCAGACGACGGACAGACCACGGTCGAAGTGCACGTGCTTCAGGGCGAGCGCGAACTCGCCGTCGACAACAAGACGATCGGGCGTTTTCATCTCGACGGCATTCCACCGGCGCCGCGGGGCGTGCCCCAAATCGAGGTGACGTTCGACATCGATGCCAACGGCATCCTGAATGTCACCGCACGGGATCTGGGAACGGGCAAGGAGCAGCGGGTGCGAATCGAAGCGGGCAGCGGCCTCTCCGAGACGGAGATCGAGAAGATGGTTCTGGACGCCGAGCAGCACGCCGAGGAAGACAAGCGGAAAAGAGCGGCAATCGACCTGCGCAACAGCGCCGACGCCCAGGTCTACCAGACCGAGAAGAATCTCAAGGAGTACGGGGATAAGCTTTCCCCGGAACTCCGGTCCGGGGTCGAAGCGGCGCAGAGGGAGCTGGCCTCGGCCCTGAAGGGGAATGATCTGTCGGCCATCGAAAGGTCGGAGGCGGCGCTGGAAACGGCGTGGCAGAGAGCCGCGGCAACACTGTACGAAAAAACGGGGACGCCCGACTCCGGCCCGGCGCGTCCTCAAGAGGCGAAGGCCCAAACTCCGGGAGCAGGACAGGGAGAAGCAGTCGACGCCGACTACGAGGTCGTCGACGAGAAGTAGCGACTAGGCCGACCAACGAATATCATTGTGCGCGCTGTGCAGGGACATTTGAGGCGTTTCAGGGTATTGCCGAGCCTCCGCTGTCTGTCTGCCCCGGGGTCACGCCGATGTCACGAGGCTGATCTCAGGCGGCGCCGGACTTCTGTTCCGCGGGTCCGGGTCCTACGTCACAGACTATCGGAATCCGAAATACGACAGGGACAAAGCGAAGGACGTAGGAAAAGGCGCGTCGTCAAAGGCCGCAGCCCCGGCGCAAACCGCGGGCCGACGGCGGCGACGCAGAAGTGAGCGCGCCCGGCCAAGGCCGGGCCAGAGGAAGAGAGAGCTGCCATGATGGATTTAAATCGCTGGACCGAAAAGAGCAGGCAGGCACTCGAAGCCGCTTTTGCGCTAGCCGAGAAGGAGAGGGCCGCCGAAGTGACGCCGCTTCATCTCCTGGCGGCTCTGCTTGACGATCCGAACGGTACGGCGGCGGCGCTGGCCGGCCGCGGTCCGGGGGGAGTCGCTCGGCTGCAGGCGGCGATCGCCGACCGGCTGCAGACACAACCGAAAGTCGACGGCGAGGCCCAACGGCGTCCTTCCGGCGTGCTCGAGCGCCTACTGGCAGAGGCCGCTCGTGAGCTGGCGGCCTTCAACGACCTTTACCTCTCCGTTGAGCACCTGCTTCTGGCCATGTCCGATGCCAAAGACGATGCGGGCGACCTGCTGCGAGCGCACGGCCTGGATCGAACGTCGCTATTGGCCGCGCTCGAGGCGGTGCGTGGACACCAGCGCGTCACCGACTTGGAGCCCGAAACCAAGTACCAGGTGCTGGACAAGTACACCCGCGATCTTACCGCTCTTGCGGCGCAGAACAAGCTCGATCCCGTGATCGGGCGGGACGACGAGATCTTTCGCGTCCTCAAGGTGCTCTCGCGGCGGACGAAAAACAACCCGGTGCTGATCGGTGAGCCGGGCGTGGGGAAGACCGCCATTGCCGAAGGGCTGGCCCTCAAGATTGCCGCCGGGGACGTCCCCGAATCGCTTCGTAACCGGCGCGTGCTGGCGCTCGATCTCGGCCTGCTTTTGGCCGGGACCAAGTACCGTGGCGAATTCGAGGAGCGCTTCAAAGCGTTGCTCAAGGAAATCGTCGCGGCCTCCGGCCAGATCGTTTTGTTCATCGACGAGCTGCACACGCTGGTCGGCGCGGGCGCCGTCGGCGGCTCCATGGACGCATCCAATATGCTCAAGCCGGCGCTTGCGCGGGGGGAACTGCGCTGCGTCGGCGCGACCACGCTGGATGAGTACCGCAAGCACATCGAAAAAGACGCGGCGCTCGAGCGGCGCTTCGCCCCGATCTTCGTGGGGCAGCCCTCGGTGGACGATACCATCGCCATCCTGCGCGGCCTGAAGGAGCGCTACGAGGTGCACCACGGTATCCGGATTTCCGACGACGCCCTCGTGGCCGCGGCAACGCTGTCGGATCGCTACATCGCCGATCGGTTTCTCCCGGACAAAGCCATCGACCTGATGGACGAAGCCTCAGCCGAGCTGCGCATGGCCTTAGGCAGCATGCCCCCCGAACTCGAGGCCGTGGAAAAGCGGATTCGCCGTCTCGAAATTGAACGGGCCGCCGTCAGCAACGACAAAGCGGCCGGCGCGCGCCTCGCGCCCATCGAGACGCAGCTGGCGTCGCTCAAGGAAGAGCGTGAGGCGCTCACGCTTCAATGGCAAGCCGAGAAGGTGGCGGTGGGGCGAATCCGCGCTTTGAAAGAAGAACTCGAAGACAAGAAAGTGGAAGCGGAGCGCGCGGAGCGCCAGGCCGACTATTCCGTGGCCGCTCGCCTGCGTTACGGAGAGATCCCCGAGTTGCAGAAGCGGTTCGCCGAAGAAAACGGCCGGTTACAGAAGCTGCAGCAGGAACGCAAGCTCCTGAAAGAAGAGGTCGGTGCCGACGACATTGCGAGAATCGTCTCCATGTGGACTGGCATTCCCGTGTCCCGCCTTACGGAGAGCGAAACGGAGAGGCTTGTGCACCTCGAAGATCATCTGCGTGAGCGCGTAGTCGGGCAGGAGGAGGCGCTGGCCAGAGTCTCGGAGGTCGTAAGGTCGGCGCGCGCCGGGCTCTCCGACCCGGACCGGCCGCAGGGATCGTTCATGTTCCTGGGTCCGACCGGGGTGGGAAAAACAGAACTGGCGCGGGCACTGGCGGAGTTTCTCTTCGGAGACAGTGCGGCCATGGTCCGTCTGGATATGTCGGAATACATGGAAAAACACTCGGTGTCACGCCTGGTGGGCGCGCCGCCCGGTTACGTGGGATACGACGAAGGGGGACAGCTCACCGAAGCGGTGCGGCGACGACCGTACGCCGTCATTCTGCTGGACGAAATTGAAAAGGCACACCCGGACGTGTTCAACATCCTCCTGCAGATCCTCGACGACGGCCGCCTCACCGACAACCAGGGGCGCGTGGTCGGTTTCAGGAACACGCTGGTCATCATGACTTCGAACCTCGGCGCCGAGCGGATTATGCAGCTGACCGAGCAGGAAGCGGCCTACGAGCGGATCCGCTCTGACGTGCTCGCCATCCTCAGGCAGTCCGTGCGGCCGGAATTTCTCAATCGCATCGACGAGCTGGTCGTGTTTCGCCCGCTCGGCCGGGAGACGATCGCCGAAATCGTCGAACTTCAGTTCGCGCGCCTGGCCCGTCGGGCGCGCGCATCGGGGATCGAACTGGTACTCACGGACGAAGCCGCCGGACAACTCGCTGTCTGGGGCTACGACCCGCTGTTCGGAGCCAGGCCCCTGAAGCGGGTGCTGGAGCGCGAAGTGACCCACCGCCTGTCGCGCCAGGTACTCACCGGCCGGATCGGCGCAGGCTCGAAAGTCTCCGTCGATGCGGCAGGCGGGGAGATTCTGCTCCGGATCGACGGGCCGTCCGCCCAACCTCTCCCGCAGGTCAGGGTGGAGTCACGCTGACCAGGGGCCGCGGGCAGGCCCCGGTCCGACTGGCTTCCGCCTCCGGGAGGATCGATGGTCTCGGTCGCCCGCGTTCCATCGAACGGCTCCGATTCTCCGCGCTAAGTCGGTCAAGGGACGCGAAATAGCCTTGACCCGGCGCTCCCCGGCGAGCAAATTCAGCCAAAGTCGGTGAAATCGCCTATGAGAAGTCCCTTTCCGTGCACTTTCGCGGTGCTCTGGTTCTTGATCGCCGCGGGCTGCGGGGGTGCATCCAAAAACGAAGAAACGGCTGCGGCAGGCCACGAGGCCGATGTCGCCTCTCTGCTTGAGCCGGGCACGGAGGCCGAACTGTACGAAGCGGCACAGAAAGCCGAGCAGACCAATCGACCCAAAGAGGCCGTGCGGCTCTACCGCCGGATTTTGGCCGAGTATCCCGACAGTCCGGACAACTACAAGGCCGAGTTCCTGATCGGGTTCGTATTCTCCGAGGAGCTCAATATGCCCGACAGTGCCCGCGTTGCCTTCGCGAAGGTGATTCGCAAGTATCCCAATTCGGAGTTCGTGGACGACGCTGAAGCGATGGTCAAATTCCTCGACGGGGAGATGCCGGCGTTCGAGGAGTCTGCCGCTCCATGACCCCCGGGTCGGGACCTGGGAGCTGTAGGGAAGGCATCGGTGAAAGGTTATGCGGGTGGTGGCCCAGAGAGTGACCGCTGCCCGAGTCCGGGTCGAGGGCGCCAAAGTGGGCGAAATCGGTCCGGGGTTGTTGCTGTTGGTCGGCGCCGGAGAGGGGGATTCCGCCGCGACAGCCCGATGGCTGGCGGATAAGTGCGCACATCTCCGGATTTTTGAAGATGAGGACCGGAAAATGAACCGGTCGCTGGTGGACATCCGGGGCGAAGCCCTGGTGGTGAGCCAGTTCACGCTCTACGGCGACTGCAAAAAAGGCCGCCGGCCGAGCTTCACGGGAGCGCTCGAGCCGGAAGCGGCCCGCGGTCTCGTGGATCTGTTCGCCGACTGTCTCCGCGCCGCGGGCGTACGGGTGACCACAGGTGAATTCGGTGCAAAGATGGACGTCGAACTGATAAACCATGGTCCCGTGACCATGCTCCTGGAGTATCCGTGAGCGATGCAAAGACCATCTCCCGCCGCATCGTGCTGGCATCGGCGTCGCAGCGAAGGCTCGCCATTCTCCGGAAGGCAGGGTTCGATGTAACCGTGATTCCATCGCGCGTCCAAGAGGAGTGGCCCGGCGACGTGGCGCCGCGCGAAGCTGTGGCCATGCTGGCGCTTCGCAAGATGCGCGCCGTGCGGGCACAGGCGGGCCCCTTCCCGGTGCTGGGCGCAGACACCGAAGTGGTGCTGGACGGTCGGCCCATGGGCAAACCGGCCGATCGGCGGAACGCAGAGGAGATGCTGCGGCAACTGTCCGGGCGCCGGCACCAGGTGTACAGCGGCGTCGCGCTTGGTGCGGGAACGAAGGAATGGTCGGGCGTTTCGGAGGCTGAAGTGAAATTCAGGGTGCTTGACGATCGGCGCATCGCGAAGTACCTGGATGCGGAAGAGTACGGCGACAAGGCGGGGAGTTACGGCATCCAGAGCGCGGGAGATCTCGCCCTTGTGACACGGGGGAGCGTGGACACCGTGGTGGGACTGCCTCTCGACCTGGTAGAACGGCTCTGGAAAGAAATGGTATTCGCCGGGACATGAAGACGCCACTCGAACTGGGAGAAATCCTGAAGGCCGCGCGCGTCCAACAGAACTTGAATCTGGCGGAACTGTCGCTGCGCACAGGTCTGCCGGAGAAGTACCTTCATGCCCTGGAGCGCGGGGCGCACGACGAGTTGCCCGGCCGCGCGTATGCACGGATCTACTACCTGAACTACGCCCGCGCGCTGAAGCTCGACTACGAAGGGCTCATGCAGGCGTGGCCCCAGCCGACACGGCCGCCCGAGCCCGCCGTCGTGCAAAGGGGGTGGGGCATGTTCGTGTGGCTGGGCATCCCCATCGCCGCGCTGGCGATCTGGGGGATCTTCCGGGGAGCTGCACCGGTCACGGAGCGCGGTACCGAATCGGCAGCTACTTCAAGGGCCGAACCGAAGATCTCCGCCGACAGCGCCGGCCAGCCCGCCTTGTCACCGGACGCGGACTCGTTTGCCATGATCGGTGTTCTGGACACCGCGCCGCGGCCGCCGGCGGCCGATAAGACGCCGGCCCACCTGCCGCCGGTGCGCCACCGTCTGACGCTTGCAGCGCGCGCCGCTTCGTGGGTAGTGATCGAAGCGGACGGCGATACCGTGGCGGCCGAGACACTGATTCCGGGCCGCACATTGATCGGCGAAGCAACGTTCGACTTTGTCCTGACCATCCTGCTGCCGAGCCAGGTCGACGCCACCCTGGACGATTCGCTGTTGGAGATGCCCAACGGCGGCCTGAGGCCGCTGTTGCGCTACAGGATCGCACTGCACAACCCGGAGGGCGGACCATGACGGCCAGCCTGAGCCTGTTCGCGAAACTGCGCATGCGGTGGATTGCACACGGTTCCAAGCCGCAGGCGATTCATCTTCCCGAAGATCTCGTCGAATCCCGGCGTTTTCTTTTCTGTCTGCCGCCCGACCCCCGGGCGCAGATGCTGGCCCGGGCCTTTCTCCCCCGCCTGATACCTGTGCTTGGCGATCGGCAGGTAACGCTGCTCTTGCCGCCGTCACGCTCCAAGACGGCCATTGTCGCGATCGGCAAGTTCGAGACGTACATGCCTTCGCCCGACGAGGTGACGCGCGGCATGTTCCCAAAAAAACGCCTCGAGGCGCGGTTGGCCGATCACCTCTTCGAGGTGGCGATCAATCTCGATATCACCGGCCACCCCTTTCCCGCATGCGGAGCTCTGTATTCCGGGGCGCGACTGCGCATCGGGTGCGCCGCCTCCTGGGGCGCTCCATTCGCCAACATCGTACTCTCGCCGGAGCCCGGCCAGGGGGCGCCGGAGCAGGGCTACTACCACTGCCTGAACAGTTTCCTGAAACCCATGACCCCCGCGGAGGCCTCGCGTGCTTCTTAAAAAACTCGCACTTTTGGGATTCAAGTCGTTTCCCAGCGCCACGGAGATCGAATTCGGCCCGGGCATGACCGGCATCGTCGGGCCGAACGGCTGCGGCAAGACCAACGTGCTCGATGCCTTGCGCTGGGTGCTGGGCGAGCAGCGGACGTCGGCGTTGCGCAGCGGCAAGATGGAAGAGGTCATTTTCAACGGAAGCCGCGACGCCAAACCGCTCGGCATGTCCGAAGTGTCCGTGACGATCGCCAACTCCCGCGGCGTCCTGCCCACGCAATATACCGACGTCACGATTACGCGGCGGCTCTATCGGTCGGGCGAATCCGAATACCGCCTGAACATGCAGCCGTGCCGCCTGCGCGACATTCTCGACCTGTTCGCCGACACCGGCATGGGGGCGCATTCCTACTCCGTGATTCAGCAGGACATGATCGATGCCATTCTCTCCGAGAAGGCGGAAGAACGACGATTCCTGTTCGATGAAGCCGCGGGCGTCACCAAGTACAAGCACCGCAAGAAGGCGGCCCTGCGTAAACTCGAAGCCACCGAGGCCGACCTCTTGCGGCTTAAGGATATCGCCGCGGAAGTGCGCACGCGCGTCATCTCCCTCAAGCGCCAGTCGTCGAAGGCCGAGCGCTACGCCGAGTTGAAGGCCGAGTGGGAACAGCTTCACCTGCGTCTGGCCAAAAGCGAGTACGACGCGCTCAAGGAACGTGCGCAAACCCAGAGCACGCGCGCGGCGAACCTGCGCGCCGACATGGAGGCGGCGCGCGGCCAGGTGTTGACCCGCGAGTCCGGGCGCGAGTCGTTCCTGGCGCGCTCGGAGGACGCCGAGCGGATCGTGGACAGGGCTCGCGAAGAACTGACCGATTACGATCAGAGGCTTCACCAACTCGAGACCGAATGGGAGAAGACCGCCGCTTTGGCGCAGGGCATGTCGGCCCGCCAGGGCGAACTCGTGCACGATCTGGGGCTCTTGGCCGGCCAGAGGCGGGACCGGGAGCGGCAGATCGAAGACCTGGGCCGGGCCATCCAGGAGGCCGAAGCGGAGTCGGCTGCCGCGCAGACCGAGGCCGAGCGCCAGAATGCCCACCGTGAACAGGCCGAAGCCGAATGGCACGCGGCGCGCACTGCGTACGCCCGGGCCAAGGAAGAGGCCCAGGAGGCTCAGGAGCGATTCCGCGGCCTGGAGCAAGAGCAGAGTCACGCGGCCGCGACGATGGAGGATTTGCACGGCGCGCTGGCCGAGGCCTACAACACGCTCGAGCGCGCCACAGCGCTGGCCGCGGATGCGGCCGCGAACCGGACGCGCGAAGAAAAGACCGAGGAGGAGGCACGGACCGTAGCGGTAACCGCCGAGACCGCGCTGAAGCAGGCGCGCCGCGAGCGCGACTTTGCCCAGGCGGAGTACGATCGCGCCGAAGCTGCGTTGAAGGTATCACAGGCGGCCCTGGCCGAGCGGAAGTCGCAAGCGCAGGTGCTGGCGTCGTGGATCCAGAGCTACTCCGGCTACCACGGTGCCGTGCCGACCCTGCTTACCCAGAATCGTCTGCCCGGAATCGAGGACACCGTAGCCGAGCTGATTCGTCCCCGTGACGGTTACCAGCTTGCGGTGGCGGCCGCGCTTGGAGAACGGGCCGAATATCTGGTGTGCAGTACGCACGAAGCGGCGCGCACGATATTGCGGCGACTGGAGGAGACCGACATCGGGCGGGCGCACCTTATTGTAGTCGACGCGCTGGGTGAAGCAGCCCTGCCCCGGGTCCCGGCCGCCAACCTGTCGCCCGTCGTCGAGCTGGTTACCGTCCCGAGTGGCCACCAGAAGCTCCTGAATTTCCTCCTGGGCGATTTCTTCCTTTGGACCGGCCCGGGAGATCCGGATCCCGAGTCGCTTCCCAGTGATTTGGCTGTGGTCACTTCCACGGGGCGCATCTACCGCGGCCGCGCCGAGGTCGCCGCCGGCCGCCCGGCCGCCGCGTCGCTGCTGGTCCGCAAGGATGAACTAGCCCGGCTGGAGCAGGACATCGCAAGTCAGCGTGCGCAAGTCGAGGAGGCCGGCCGGGGCGCGGCACGTGCCGCCCGAACCTTAGCCGAGTTGCGTGAGAAGGCCGCGCGCGAAGAGAACCGGCTCATGCAGTCCCAGGAGGCGTATCGCGCCGCCAGCCTGTCGGCCGAGCGTGCGCGGGCGACCGCCCTGGCGTTGGAAGGCGACGTCTCACGCCGCACCGAGAGCAAGGCGTCGATCGAGGCGCGGATGACCGATTGGAACGCGCGCCTGGAGGGCGGGGTCGGCTCGAGCGAGGAAGCTCAGGCGCTTTTTTCGACCCGCAACCAGACCGCCCTGTCGCTGGAGCGCATGCTCGAAGCGGCAGAAGGAGCTCGAACCGACGCCCTGCTCAAGTCGGGCGAAGCGCAGGTCCGGGCCGTTTCTGCGCGCGCGCGGTGCGAAGGACTCACCAGCGATCGCGAGCGGACCCGCGAAATGTTGCAGGAAATCCAGATTCGCGTGGCCGCCACCGTCGCCACGCTTCTGGACACGGGTCAGAAGCGCGCCCTGGCATCAGGGAAGCTGCGTGAACTGGCTGCCGAGCGGGCCGGACTTTCGAGCGAGCGCGTCCTGCGCCAGAAGCGCTACAACGCCGCGCGCGAGGAACTGGCGGAAATCCAGGTGGCGGCCCACGAGCAGGACGCCTTCGTGAGAGCCGCGCGCAAGCAACTCGACCTGATCAGCGCCAACTTCCACGAAGCGGAGATGGCCTCCTCGGAGGCGCGGCTGGAGGTGTCCAACCTGGCCGAGCGCGTGCGTGAGACCGGCGGCGTCGATCTCGAGGAGCTGACCGGCCTCGAGCCCGTCGAACCCAACCAGCGCGGCGTGCTGAAGGGTGAAGTGCACGAGCGGCGCGACCGTCTCGACAAGATGGGAACCGTGAACCTGCTCGCCCTCGAAGAGTACCGGGAACAGAAAGAGCGGCTCGATTTTCTCGATGCTCAGCTGGCCGACATGGCAGCGGCCAAGCACACGCTGCTGGAGACCATCGAAAAGATCAACCAGACGGCGAATTCGCTTTTCGTAACGACGTTCGACAAAGTCCAGGCCAACTTCACCGGGCTCTTCACCAACCTCTTCGAAGGGGGAGAAGCCAAAGTCGCGCTGGATGTACCGGAGGATCCGCTCGAGTCGGCGATTTCGATTTCAGCGCGCCCGCGGGGCAAGCGGCCGGTGTCCATTCTGCAGTTATCCGGCGGCGAGCGCGCCCTCACCGCCATCGCGCTGCTGTTCTCCCTTTACATGGTCAAGCCGTCGCCGTTCTGTATTCTCGACGAAATCGACGCGCCGCTGGACGACGCCAATATCGGCCGCTTTCTGTCGATCATTCAGCGCTTCAGCGCGCAGACGCAGTTCATCGTGATCACGCACAACAAAATGACGATGCAGGCCACCGACGCCCTCTATGGCGTAACCATGGAAAGCCCGGGCATTTCCAAGGTGGTGAGCGTGAAGCTTTCCGAAGCCGTCGAGGTGGCGCACGCCTGATGGCCTTTTCATTCTCCCGTCTGACGGAGGGGCTGCGCAAGACCCAGGCCAACTGGGTGGCGCGGGTCAGGGAAGTCATCGGCACCAAGGCACGGCTGGACTTTGACCTCCTGGAATCGCTGGAGGAGATCCTCATCGCCGGCGATGTGGGCGTGGCGACGGCCGGTCTGCTCGTGACACAGTTGAAAGCCGATTTCGCGAAGATCGACGGAAGCGACCTTGCCCTCCTGTACCTGAAGGATGCGCTGGTCAAACAGTTGCCGGCGGCCCCCGATTTTGCGCGCGCGCGCCCGGAGATTATTCTCCTGGTAGGCGTGAACGGCAGCGGCAAGACGACGACGGCGGGCAAGCTGGCGTATCGCGGCACCCGGGCCGGAGAAAAGGTGCTTTTGGCGGCCTGCGACACGTTTCGGGCGGCGGCCATCGATCAACTCAAAATCTGGTCGGAGCGCGCCGAGGCGCCTCTGATCGCCGGGATTCCCGAAGGGGATCCCGCCGCGGTGGCGCATGACGCCACCCAGGCGGCGGTCGCGCGCAGGGTCGATCGCCTGATCATCGACACGGCGGGCCGCCTGCATACGAAGTCCAACCTGATGGCTGAGCTGGGCAAAATCGCCCGCGTGGTGAGCAAGGTGCTCCCGTCCGCACCCCACGAAGTGTGGCTCGTCCTCGATGCCACTACCGGGCAGAACGGCCTCAGGCAGGCGGAGGAATTTCACAAGGCCATACCGTTGACCGGTGTCGTGCTGACGAAACTTGACGGGACGTCAAGGGGAGGAATCATCTTCGCTGTCTCGACGGCTCTCGGCGTGCCGGTCCGATACGTCGGACTGGGCGAGGCGGCCGCGGATCTCGACACGTTCGATCCGCGACAGTTCGTGGACGCGATGTTCGCGAACGCCACGGGTGTGATCGCGCGGTAGCCCACGGGGCTGAACCAAAAGGCAGAGCGGCGCCGTCGACCGGTGCCGTGTCTGAGGAGAACAAATGCTCGAAGCCAGACTGTTGAATATCGGCAAGACGAAGTTCCGCTGGGTGTCGGCTGGCATCCAGCACTACCAGAAGCTCATGAAACCCTTTGCCAAACTGAGCATCGACGAAGTCAAGCCGGTGACCGGGAGTTGGGCGCCCGCCGAACTTATGAAAAAGGAGGCGGAGCGATTTCGCGGCAATATCGACCGGGGGGAGACGATCGTCTGCCTGGACCGCGACGGCCAGCGTTTCACGTCCGGGGCGCTCGCACGCTGGGTGGGCAGCCAGTCCGAGCGGGGCGCCAGCCTGGTCTTCGTCATCGGCGGAAGCGAGGGGCTGGATCCGGAATTCAAGCGGCGTTCCGCGCTCACCATATCGCTTTCACCCATGACGTTTCCGCACGACCTGGTGCGGCTGGTGTTCGTCGAACAGTTCTATCGCGCGCTGACCATCCTGCACGGCCATCCGTACCACAAGGAGACCAAGCGCACGCGCAAGTGACGGCAGGCGTTGGTGCAAGGGCCCGGCGAGAGGGCGGCGTGCGGCGCGGGATGATCCGAGTCAGGAATCGGCCTGCCGGGAGAAATAGAGAAGGGGCGGCCCCGGGCCGCCCCTCGTTTTATTTACGCGCCGGAAGCGGCAAGCAGCTTGGCGTTCAGCTTGATTTCGGTCGCCGCCAGGGCGCGCGACACCGGGCACCCGGCCTTGGCCTTCTGGGCCTGCTCCATAAAGGTGCGCTCATTGATCCCCGGCACCTCGGCCTCCAGGTTCAATTCGATCAGCGTGATGGAAAACCCCGCAGCACCCTTCTCCAGATGGACTTTGGCCGTGGTCGACACGCGTTTTGGCTTGTGCCCCGCCTGGTCGAGCCCGTGCGCCAGCGCCATGGAGAAGCAGCTCGCATGCGCTGCTGCGAGCAGTTCATCGGGGTTCGTTCCGCCTCCCTGCTCAAAGCGCGACGTGAAGGAATAGGCCCCCTTGAAGGCTCCACTCCCCAGGCCCAAAGTCCCTTTTCCTTCTTTGAGATTGCCCTCCCAGATCGCACTTCCCGTTCTTACCAGCATGATTTCATACTCCTTGTGTCTTCGTCGTAAACCATCTCCCCAGCGAAGTGGTCTCCGTGGGTTCGCATGGACCCTATCTACGACGGGGAGCGGGGTGGGTCAAGCGCGGCGTGCGCCGTGGCCGTTCGGGGGCGGAATCGTCCCGGAGCGTTGCGGCATTGCCCGCGAAACCGCCTTGGCACACATTGAGGGCATGCTACCCGGGGGTAGATTCTGGACCGTTCCGAACATTCTCTCCCTGTCGCGGCTTGTGCTGTTGCCCGTCTTTTTTTACGCCATCGCCCGACCTCACCTGTACGGACTGGCGGCTTTCCTGGTGGCTTACAGTATTGTCTCCGACCTGCTCGACGGCTACCTCGCCCGTCGCTTCGGCCAGGTCAGCGACTGGGGGCGCCTGCTCGATCCTCTGGCAGACAAGGTCACCATCGCCGCCGGACTTTTGTTCTGCTATTTCGAGCGCGGGCTCCCGTTCTGGGTACTCCTCGCCATCGTGGGCCGCGACCTTCTCATCCTTCTTTTGGCCCCGCTGGTGGCCCATCGCGTCGGCCGACTGCCGCGGTCGAACCTGCCCGGACGCCTGGCGGCCCTCAGCTTCGCGATCTTGGCCGCCGTGTACATACTCAAGATAGAAATGTTGCAAGCACCCCTCACCATCGTCTCGCTCGTTTTGCTCGTCCTTTCCACCACGGTATATACTCGTCGCCTCTTCGCTTATGCTCCAGATACTGAAGGTTCGTGACTTCGGGCTGGTCGACCAGGCCGACCTGGAATTCCCCGCCGGCTTCATCTGCATAACCGGCGAGACGGGCGCGGGAAAATCGCTTCTGGTGAACGCTCTGGCCTTCGTTCTGGGTGAACGGGCGCAAACCGAGTGGATCCGCACGGGGGTCGATACGTGCGAAGTCACCGCGCTATTTGTCCCGCACCCCGGGAGCCCGGCCCTCGAGTATCTGGCCGAGCTCGGCATTCCGTGCGATGAGGCCCTTATCCTGAGGCGCGATTTCTCCCGCGCGGGGCGGGGGCGAGTGTTCATAAACGACCGCCCGACCACGGTTCAGGCGCTCAAGAAGCTGGGCGGTTTTCTTTGCGACCTGCACGGTCAGCATCAGCACCAGTGGCTTCTCGACCCCGAGAGCCACCGGCACTATCTCGACCGGTTTGTCGCCAGCCAGACGGTGACCGGGTATGCGGAGGCTTTTGCGGCGGCGCGCCGTCATCAAGCGGCCCTGGAGACGCTGAAGCAAGAGATCGCCCAGGCGCGCGAGAAACGGGAATTCTGGGCGTATCAGAAAAAGGAGCTCGATGCCGTCGATCCGCAGCCGAACGAGTACGAAGAGCTCACGGCGCGGCGCGACCGCATCCGCCACGGGGCGGAGTTGGCAGAGCTCTACCTGCAGGCCCAGGCCGAACTCGAATCCGCCGACGACAGCCTGTCGCCTCGGCTTCACCAGCTTGCGTCCAGGCTGCGCAAGCAGGCGTCACTCGATCCCGACCTGACCGGCTGGGCCGCCCGACTCTCCGAAGCGCGCACGGTGCTCGACGAGGTGGCCCGCGAGGTGGCCGCGCGGCTGGCCGACGACCAGGACGATGTCACGTCGCTCGAAGCGATCGAGGCGCGTCTGCACAGCCTGTACAAGCTGAAGCAGCGCTTCGGAGGATCGCTCGAGGCAGCCATCGCCGAGCGGGAAGTCCTCACGGCCCGATTGGCGCAGGTCGACGACGCCGATACGCTTCGGCGTGATCTTTCCCGTCAGGTCGACCTCGCGGAAGCGACCCTCGGCCGCGCCGCGGAAGATCTCACCACAGCCCGCAAGGCGGCCGCGAAGGTATTCGTGCGCGCGCTGCGCAAACCGCTCTCCGATCTGGGCCTGGGAAAGGATCCCATCACGGTATGGCATAAACTCCTGGACCGTGCCCAGTGGAAAAAAGAGGGGCCCGACGAGATCGAGTTTCTTTTGGCCGCCAATCCCAAGGAAGAGCCCAAGCCTCTGGCACGGATTGCCTCGGGGGGCGAACTGTCGCGCGTGATGCTGGCGCTGAAGGCGGTGCTGCCGGGCCAGGATCGGGTGGGCACCCTTGTCTTTGACGAGGTCGACTCGGGGATCGGCGCAGTGACCGGCGCCCGTGTTGCCGAGCTTCTGGCACGTCTCGCCGGCGGGCGCCAGGTGCTCGTGATCACCCACCTGCACCCGATCGCGGCCCGCGCCGACAGTCATTGGCTGGTCGTGAAACGTTCCGTTGGGGGTCGGCACGTGCCCACTGTAAAGCCGCTCTCCGAGAGCGAGAGAATCGAGGAACTGGGGCGCCTTATTGCCGGCGGCGAGGTCACGAAGGAAAGCCGCGCCGCCGCCCGGGCCCTCGTGAGAACCCGGGGAAGGGATTGACGCCGCGTTCGGGCTGGCGTAGATTTGACCGATGAACGGCCCACCACAAGCCGGCGAGATCTGGAGCGTCACGCGCTTAACGCAGAAACTCCAGGCGCTTCTCTCACGGGAGTTCGCAGCGCTCTGGGTGGAAGGGGAAATCTCCAACTACACCCGCTCTCAGGCCGGTCATCGCTACTTCACACTCAAAGACGACAAGAACCAGATCAAGGCAGCGTTGTTTCGCGGCAGCGCCGCCGGCGTCCGATTCGAACCGGCGGATGGCCAGAAGGTGTTGGCCTACGGCACGGTGGAAGTTTACGGGCCCCGCTCCGAATACCAGATCATCGTTGGGCGATTGCTCCCCGCCGGTCAGGGCGAACTGGAACTCGCCTTTCGACAGCTGCATGCGCGCCTTTCGGCCCAGGGCCTGTTCGCCGCCGAACGCAAGAGACCGCTGCCGGTCTTTCCCCGCCGCATCGGCGTGGTCACCTCGCCGCATGGGGCTGCCATCCGCGACATTCTCAAGGTACTGGGCCGGCGGGCGCCCCAGGTCCAGGTCGTCGTGGCTCCCGCGCTCGTGCAGGGAGAGGGTGCGTCGCGCTCAATCGTGCGGGCGATCGCGGCTTTCAATCGTCTGGCCCTCGTGGATCTTCTCATCGTCGGCCGCGGCGGCGGCTCGCTGGAGGATCTCTGGGCGTTCAACGAAGAACCGACCGTGCGCGCGGTGGCCGACTCCGGCATCCCGGTGATCTCCGCCGTAGGGCATGAAGTCGATGTAACGCTCTGCGATCTGGCGGCCGACGTGCGCGCGGCCACGCCGTCGGTAGCCGCCGAGCTGGCCGTGCGCGATCGCCGGGAGTGGGAGCGCGGCGTGCAGGACCTGTCGCGGCGTTTCACCGCCCAAACGGCCTATCTTTTGGGCGACGGGCGGGAGCGGCTGAGAGCGCTGGTCAAGCGTTACGGGTTCCGCCGCCCGGAGGACGCCCTGCGCACATTCGTGCAGACGACAGATCTTCTCTGGTCGCGCATGGCGCGCACGATCAAGACCACCCTGGCGGCGCTCCGCAAGGACGCGCAGAGAACTGCCGGGCGCCCGGTGCTGCGCCGCCCATCCCATTGGCTTTCGCCCTACGCCCTGCGCCTCGTGCGGCCCAAAGACCATCTCCAGGCGATCATGACACAGGTGCCTGCCCGCAGCCGTGAGCGCCTGATCCGGTTTGGCGGGCGACTCGATGCGCTGTCACCGCGGGCTGTGCTTGAGCGCGGTTACGCCGTCGTGATGGACGGCTCCGGCAAGGTGATCGATTCGGTGCGGAGCGTCGAGGCCGACGATGAGCTCTCCACCTGGCTTCGCGACGGCCGCCTGCAAACGAAAGTGCTGAAGAAAGCGACGAAAAAGCTATGGCCGTAAAGAGCAAAAAGGAGATCCCCTTCGAGCAGGCCCTGGAGCGCCTCGAAGCGATCGTTGACCGGCTGGAGGCAGGGTCGGTTCCTCTGGCGGAGGCGGTGGCCCTTTTCGAGGAGGGCGTGCAGCTCCGCAAACGTTGTCTTGAGCTGCTCAAAGAGGCCGAGGCCAAGGTGAAATTCCTGTCCGGGCAGGAGGACGAAGAGCCGTTCGAGACCGATCCTCCGTCCGGCTGGGATTCCGACCTTGAGGAGGACGGCGACGATGACGGTTGAAGCTGAACGTACCCTGGACCTGACCGCCCTGCGGGCGTGCATCGACAGCAAGCTCGTCAAGTACCTGCCGGGTGCCGATCAGGTGCCCGCGCACCTGGCCACGGCCATGCGCTACAGTGTCACGGCCGGGGGCAAACGCCTGAGGCCGCTGCTCGTACTGGCTGCGCATCGAGCCTGCCGCGGCGTCGCCGACGAGAATCTCTGGCGCACCGCGGCCGCCATCGAGTACCTCCATGCGTTCAGCCTGATTCACGACGATCTCCCCTGCATGGACGACGACGACTTCCGCCGGGGCTTGCCGACCTGCCACAAGAAATTCGGCGAGGGCATGGCGGTGCTGGCCGGTGATGGCCTGGCCGTGCTGGCCTTTGAACTTCTGGCCAAAAGCGGCAATTCGAGACTCGTCCGCGAGATGGCCGCAGCGCTCGGACCTGCGGGCATGATCGGCGGGCAGGTGGCCGATCTCGAAGCCGAGGGGAAGGCTATTACGCTCGACGGGGTGCGCGAGATCCACGCGCGCAAGACCGCGGCTCTGTTTCGCGCCGCGGCCGTGGCCGGAGGGCTCCTGGCCTCCGCGCGTGAAGACGAACTTGCCGCCCTGGCCGATTTCGGTCTTCACCTGGGCCTGGCGTTCCAGATCGTCGACGACCTTCTCGACCTGGACGGCGATCCCAAAGTCATGGGCAAAAGCCCCGGCGCAGATCTCCGCCGGCAGAAGGCGACCTATCCCAAGGCGAGCTCGCGCGAGCAGGCGCGCATCGACGCTCAGACGGCCGCCCTGAAGGCACGGCAGGCGATTGCGGGCATTCAGGACAGAAGCACGCTTGAGGCCCTGGTCGATATGGCTACGCACAGAGAGGCCTGATCCGATGCGCGTGGGAGTGCTGGCCAATGTCAACAGGCCGGGCATGCAGGGTGCCTTGGCCACGATCCAGAGCTGGGGCAACAGCGACGGGCACGAGATCTATTACGACGACATTCTGGCCCGATACTGCCCGGATGGGCCGCGGCTGTTGCCCCAGGGCGAATTGTCGGCGGAGGTCGACATGATGCTGGCGTTGGGCGGCGACGGTACGCTCCTGCGGGCTGCCCGCATCACGTTTCCGCTCACCATTCCCATACTCGGAATCAACCTGGGTAGCCTCGGGTTTCTCACGGAGATCACGCCGGGAGAGCTCTGCAGCATTCTGCCGCGGCTTACGCGCGGCGAATTCGTGCGCGAACGGCGTGCCGTGCTGGCACTCCAGAAAGAACGCACGGAGGAACCGAGCTACGCGGTCAACGAAGTGACCGTCGATCGAGGCAGGGAACACCGCGCGGTCGAAATCAAACTGGAGGCCGACGGGCGCCTGGTCTGTCGATACGTCGCGGACGGCTTGATCATCGCTACGCCGACGGGATCGACGGCCTATGCCCTCTCGGCGGGAGGACCGGTGGCCGTCCCCCAGCTGCGGGCCCTGGTCGTGACGCCCGTGGCGCCGCACACGCTCGCTTTGCGCCCCATGGTCTTTCCGGACGACGTGGTGCTCCGCGTGACCTCCGAAGAACCGAACGTCGAGGTGGCGGTGACGATGGATGGCCAGCGCACGGCTGGTCTCTGCTACGGCGAGACCTGCACGGTCCGGCGAGCCGAATTCGACCTCGAGCTCGTCCGGTTTCCCGAGCGTGACTTCTACAATCTCGTGCGCACCAAACTGCACTGGGGGGTCGATCCGCGCCATGGACACCGTGACGGCGTGGTTTGATTCAGTCTATTCCGACCCGCTCTACCTCACCTTGTACGAGCAGGAAGATGACCGGCGTGCCGGCGACGAGGCCGGCGGGGCGATGCGTCTTTTGTCGCCCCCGTCCGACGGCATGTGGCTGGACGTGTGCTGCGGGTTCGGCCGCCATGCCGAGGAGCTGGCGCGCCGGGGCCTTCGGGTCGTGGGTGTCGATCGGTCGAGGATGATGCTGGATCGCGCCCGCGTGCGCGCAAGCAAGCTGTCTCTGCGCCCCGACTATGTGCAGGGCGACCTGCGTGCTCTTCCCCTGCAGGGAGTTTTCGATTGCGCCAGCGTTCTGTTCGATTCGTTCGGTTACTTTGCCTTCGATGTCGAGCACCAGGACGCGCTGCTCTCCCTGGCGGGTGCGCTCAAGACGCACGGTCGAGCGCTCATTCAATTGTCAAACCGGGAGCGGCTCGTGGCCCGGCTTCCTGCCAGGGAAGTCGAGGAGCGCCAGGGCTATCGGGTCACCAAGGAGCATCGGTTGGATCTCGCCCTGGGCACGCTCACCAGCACGCTTCGTATCGACGGTGACCACGGGGAGCGTGCATGGCGCTTAGAGCTGCGCCTCTTCGCCGCCTCGGAGTTGCGCGACCTCTGCGAACGCGCCGGATTTGACGAGATTCTGTTCCTGGGCGACTGGGACGGATCGGCCTACGGTCCCAAAAGCCCATGCATGATCCTCACGGCCCGCAAGGCGGCGTTTGCCGACATCCCCCCCCTGACCGGCTAATAAACCCCATCCGGCCTGCCGATACATACGAATACAGGTATGTCAGGCCAGCCCGCTCTACCGGAGCCGAAGGCGCACAGCACCATCGGCGGCTACGAGATTCTGAGGCCCATCGGCGCAGGAGGCATTGCCGAAATATTCCTGGCCCGCCAGCCATCCCTTGATCGCAAAGTGGCTATCAAAGTCCTCTCGTCGCGCGTCATGGACGATCCCGACATCAAGCGCCGCTTTGACAGGGAGGCCTTGACCATCGCCCGGCTCAACCATCCCAACATCATTCACGTCATCGATCGCGGCGTTGCGGATGGGCGGTACTACTTCGTCATGGACTTCATCGACGGCGACGATCTGAAGGCGATTCTCAGACGGCGCCAGCTGACCGTGGCGCAAAAGTGCGACCTGATCGTGCAGTGTCTCAAGGCGCTCGACTATGCGCACAAAAACGGCGTCATTCACCGCGACATCAAGCCCGCCAACATCCTGGTCGACGCCGAGCTGAACGCCCGGGTGGCGGATTTCGGCATTGCGCAACTGGTGGGAGCCGAGCGCTCGGAGAATACGTCCACGTCGGTGATCATGGGCACTCCCGCCTACATGTCGCCGGAACAGAAGATCTCCACCGCCAAAGTCGACCAGACTACGGACATCTACGCCATGGGCGTGGTGCTCTACGAACTCCTTACGGCAGAAAAGCCGCTCGGTCACTTCCGCCCCGCATCGACCTACAGTCCGGACATTCCTGAAGCTCTGGACGAAGTCATCTTCAAGGCCATGGCGCAACATCAGGAAGATCGTTACCCCTCGGCCGTCGAGTTCAAGGACGCGATCCTGGCGACCTTATCGCGGGCCACCGAGCCGGTGAAGGCGCAGGGCGACACCGCCGTGATCCGCGAAGCAGAGAAGTTTATGGGCACCTGTGTCTTCCTGGATACCATCAAGGAGCATCCGTTCGGCGCGACCTACCTGGTCGAAGAGCGCGATACCTGCGAGCTCTTCGTGGTCAAGAAAGTCGAGGGACGCACCGCCGGTCTCAAGGAAGCACGCGTTTTGGCTCGCCTGAAACACCCGCACATCGTCAACATCTTCGGAGCCGGGGAGGACGGGAACAAGGGTGTCATGGTTATGGCTTATGCCCGCGGCGGTTCGCTTTCCGACCGGCTGGTTCGGCGTATGGACACCCAGCAGGTGGTGGGCATCCTGGAAGCGTGCCTCGACGGCCTGGACTTTGCCCACAAGAACCACGTGCTGCACGGCAACCTCCGCCCTTCGAATATCCTCATCAGCAAGGAGGGGTCGCCGCTGCTCTCGGATTTCGGTCTGCCCGAGCACTATGCACGCGATCACGGCAACTGGTACGGCGCACCCGAGCAGAAGAAGTCCGTCCAGGGCGACATCTTCTCCTTGGGCATCATCATGTTCCAATTGCTGACCAATCAGCTTCCGCTTTTCAGTCGTGACGGAGTGCTCACGTGGCCCCACGATCTGCCTGCGGAGGCGGACGGCCTGAAGACGATCATCGGGCGCATGCTCGAGCCCAGCCTTGGAGCCCGCTATCGGAATTGCGACGAGATAGGGACCGATCTGGCTGTGCACATAAAGCTTCGCTCCAGCCCTGTTCCGGCGATGTCGGCACGGATTCGGCAGTGGCGTAGACAAGGTCTCGGGTGGTCCGACTGGCTGCTCGGATTCGCCTCCGGCGTTTTGGTGTCCTTTCTTCTCAGCTACGTATTGGGGTGGCTGGACTTCTTCCTCGACAAGGGACCCTGATTCGCTCTCTTTGACCGTCGCCCATTTCAAGGCTAACCGTAATCATCACTGAATGAGTGCAGAAGGCGCGCCAGGAACTGTATTTGTTTCATTGTCCAATCGATGGCGACAGCATTTCTTGGGGGCACTGGGGTGAGGAGGAGGAGGCTGTTATGATCGATCGTCAATCTGCGCTAGACTACCACGAAAAACCAATCCCGGGGAAAATCGCGGTCGTGCCGACCAAGCCGACCATGACTCAACTGGATCTCTCTTTGGCCTACACGCCGGGAGTGGCCGAGCCGTGCCGCGAGATCCAGCGCGATCCAGAGGCGGCCGATCGTTACACGGCGCGCCGCAACCTGGTAGCCGTGATCTCCAACGGCACAGCCGTACTCGGCCTCGGCGATATCGGGCCTCTGGCCGGCAAGCCGGTGATGGAAGGGAAGGGCGTTCTGTTTAAGCGCTTCGCCGACATCAACGTATTCGACCTGGAGCTCGACACCCACGACCCGGATGAATTCATCCGGGCCGTGGCCCTCCTAGAGCCTACTTTCGGCGGGATCAACCTGGAAGACATCAAGGCGCCGGAGTGTTTCTACATCGAGCAGCAACTGAAGGCGAAGATGAAGATCCCGGTCTTCCACGACGACCAGCACGGAACAGCCATTATCTCCGGAGCGGCGCTGATCAACGCCTGCGACCTGACGAAGCGGGATCTCGGCAAGGTGCGCATAGTCATCCTCGGAGCCGGGGCCGCGGGCATCGCAGGCGCCGTGCATTATGTGCGCCTCGGCGTGCAGAAGAAGAACATCATGCTGGTCGACCGCACCGGCGTCGTCTACCAGGGCCGGCGCGAGAACATGAACGAGTACAAAGCGGGATTCGCGATCGACACCTCCTGCCGGACACTGGCCGATGCCATGAAGGACGCCGACGTATTGGTCGGGGTGTCGGGGCCGAACCTGGTCACGCAGGATATGATCCGCGCCATGGCGCCCGATCCCATCGTCATGGCCATGGCCAACCCCGATCCCGAGATCACCTACGAAGAAGCCAAAGCCGCGCGCCCCGACGTGATCATGGCCACCGGTCGATCGGACTATCCCAACCAGGTGAACAATGTGCTCGGTTTTCCGTTCATCTTCCGCGGTGCGCTCGATGTCGCGGCCAGCACGATCAACGATGAGATGATGATCGCCGCCACGCACGCTTTGGCGGACCTGGCGCGCGAACCGGTGCCGGATTCCGTGGCGCAAACTTATCCGCGCGATCACCTGCTCTATGGCAGGGAATACATCATTCCCAAGCCGTTCGACCATCGCGTGCTGATCTGGGAGGCGTCCGCCGTGGCCAAAGCGGCGATGGCCACCGGCGTCGCGCGCAAACCGGTCGACCTCGAAAAGTACAAGGAACAACTCGAGGGGCGCCTCGGGGCCTCGCGGGCCACGATGCGTATCCTCATAAACAAGGCACGCGGCACCGGGAAGCGGATCGTCCTGCCGGACTCCGATTTCCCGCAGGTGCTGCGGGCCGCCCCCATGCTGGCAGCCGAAGGGATTGCCGAGCCGGTACTGATCGGAGCGCGCCCGGCCCTCGAAGAGAGCGCCCGCGACCTGGGCATCCGTATCGACGACATCGAAGTGATCGATCCGGCCTCGGACGGGCAACGCAACGTCTACGCGGACGAGCTCTACAAAATGCGCCAGCGCCGCGGGCTGACGCAGAGCGAGGCCCGGAGGCTGGTCGGCCGAAACGACTACTTCGCCCTGATGATGGTGCGGTGCGGCCAGGCCCACGGCATGGTCGGCGGGATCAAGCAGAGCTTCGCGTCGGCCCTGCGCCTGGTATTCGACGTGATCCCGCGCGCGCCGCACGTCAGCAAAGTCGGGGGACTGCACATGGTCATCAGCGGCACGGACCTGACCTTCATGCTCGATACCACGGTCAATCCGAACCTGGACGCGGCAGACTTGGTCGACCTGAGCCTCTGCGCGGTGGAGGAGATGCGCTGGCTCAACGTCGAGCCCCGGGTGGCTTTCCTGAGCTACTCGAATTTCGGCAGCGTCAATCACCCGGACGCCCTGAAGATGCGGGAAGCGGCCGAGTTGTTCCGCTCCAAGGCACCCGACATCGCGGCGGACGGCGAAATGCAGATGAACGTCGCGCTCGATCCGGAACTGCGCCGCGAGCACTTCCCATTTTCCACGCTCAAGGGCAGGGCCAATCTCCTGGTGTTCCCCGATCTGGGCGCGGCCAACATGAGCTACAAGGTGGCGCGTTTCCTCGGCGGGGCCGATGTCATCGGGCCGATTCTCTTGGGGCTTTCCATGCCCGTGCAACTCCTGCAGATCGGCGATCACACCGAGCGCGACATCGTGCACTTGGCAACGATCACGGCGTTGCAGGCGGCGGGCCGGCGAGGTGTACCCGTTTGACCGAGCGCCCGCTCTTGTCGCATCTGGAGTGTGGCCGTTGCCGGACGTATTACGACGCACAGGCGATCCGGCATTTGTGCCGGTGCGGAGCACCACTGCTTGCGCGTTATGACCTTGACCGCCTCGACGGCCCGGCTTGGCGGGCAGAGCTCCGCGCGCGCCCGCCGGGGCTGTGGCGATACAGCGAGGTGCTTCCCGTAGCGC
>Ga0326597_10002098_pt1 | contig 30450 bp, 33 predicted proteins | sample RVTome_12_FD_203789 | JGI IMG/M metagenome (GOLD analysis project Ga0326597, IMG submission 203789) | Soil microbial communities from uranium-contaminated site in the Upper Colorado River Basin, Wyoming, United States - RVT100D185 | ecosystem: Environmental > Terrestrial > Soil > Contaminated >...
CTTCGTATAGAGGATCTCGGAGCACTCCCGGCACTTGGTCCAGAGCCCCTCGGGCATGCGGCTCTTGCGAATGGGAGCGAGGGGGGTCTTTTCCTTCTTGAACCAGCTCATAGGGGCAAGTCCGACGATCGTACCAGCGGTCGGGGAGGGAGGTCAAACCGCGGGTTTGGGCTTTTGTCGTGCAGTAGTGCCGCGGGGACCCACCCCCTCGGCCTCGGTCTGCTCGGCGCTTCGCGCCGTGCTCCCGCCTCCGCCCTTCGGGCTCCGGCGCGGTTTCGACGAAGCCTTGGCGAAGTAGAACGCTCCGCTCGCGGCGCGCAGGCTGCGGACGCCAGTACAAGCAGCCTGCTCAGTCCCGCCCCAGGTCGTTCTCTACCCCGAGCATGGTGCAGGCGGCGTCGTAGACCTTGAGCGCCGCTTTGCGCTTCTCCTGGAGGGCGTCGATCCGCTCCCGGACCTCCCGGAGCTCTCTCTCGATCTCCTGGTCGATGCCCTCTAGCTGCTGTCGGACCATGGCGAGCCGCCGCTCGAAGATGTCGGCCTCTTCCTTCGAGAGCGGGACCATGCCTTCGGGTACTTTCGTGGTCAAGGATAGCTCCTAAGCGTCCATCTCGAAGAGCCTTTTGACGAATCGGGAAAGGTCCCCCGAGCCCAGCGCCGGACGTCGGCGCAAGTAAGAATCCAGGTCCAGGAGCACCTCCGAGGCGTCCTGATACCGCTCCACCGGGTTCTTGTTCAGAAGCCGCATCACCACCGCCTCGAGCTCGATGGGAACCGCGGGGTTCAGGGACGAGGGGGGTACGAAGCGAGCTTCCCGGACCCGCTCCAGGACGCTCATCTCGGAGCTGGCGCTGAACAGGAGATGCCCGGTCAGGATCTCGAAGAACACCGCCCCGAGAGCGAACAGGTCGGATCGCTTGTCGAGCGTCTTCCCCCAGGCCTGCTCCGGCGACATGTACAGGAGCTTGCCTCTAAGCGAGCCAGTGTCGGTGTGGGAGGCTTTGGTCGCGGCTTTCGCGATTCCGAAGTCGACCAGCTTGACCTCGCCCTCATCGGAGAGAAGGATGTTCTGGGGGCTCACGTCGCGGTGCACGATGCGAAGCTCCCGTCCCTCGCTGTCGCGGTGGCGGTGGGCGTATTCCAGGGCCGCGCTGACACGGGCGGCGATGAGCGCCGCCAGGTCGACAGCGGGGAGGGTATTTCGGTTCCGGGCCCGGGTGAGGATGGTCCTGAGGTCTTTGCCCTCCACGAACTCCATCGCGATGTAGTAGGTGTCGTCGATCTTGCCCAGGTCGAAGATCTGGACGATGTTCGGATGGGAGAGCGAGGCCACCATCTTGGCCTCGGCGATGAACATCTCGACGAAGTCCTTGTTGCTCGAAAGATGCGGAAGGATGCGCTTGACGGCGACCACCTTCTCGAAGCCCTCGACCCCTTTGCGCTTGGCGCGAAAGACCTCGGCCATGCCGCCGGTCGCAACCTTCTCGAGGAGGGAGTAACGGCCGTAGTCCGAGCTCTCCTCCGGCGGTTCCTCCCGGGTCGAGAGCTTCTCGAGCCTTTCGACGTCCCGGTGGAGATGGGAGTCTTTGAGAAGGGTCGAGTAGGCGGCATCGAGAAGGCTATAGCCCTTCCCGCTCCCTACGGGTTTCGGGCTTCCGGGGGTAAAGGGGTCGGTTCCAGCGGACTCGAAGTCGGGCGGCCGCGGAGCGCTTTCTGCCGGAGATCCTTCCTTGCCCCGGAAATCATCGATGATGTCGCCAAAAAGATCGTTGGACGTGAGGAGATCGCCACCCTCCTCCCCCCCGCGCCGCACCTTCTCCTTGATGACGGAGGGGTCGACCCCGAGGATGTCGCTATAGGGAGACCCGTCGCGGAGGGGTTTTTCGTCGTTCCTTTTGGTCATGATCCCGGGGCGAACTCGAGCTCGAATCGAGAAAGCGGCAATGATATGACAACCTCGCCCGTTTGCGCTCGTGCCAGCTAGTGGCGTTCCAACTTTCCGCCAAAATCGGCTGCCGCGCCGGGCGACAGGCTCGAGTGCGTTGGACGCGTTTCCATAGAACCGAAGAGTTGGAACGGCACTAGTGCACGGTCAGCGATACCGACTCCGGCTCCCGAAAGCTACCCCCGGCGTCCGGCCCAATCCCGAGCTGCGCCTCCTTGCGCTCTCGCTGCTTTCGGACCAGCCGCCTCCATTCGGCGGGGTCGTCGTCCAAAGCCTCGATCGCTCGGAGCTCTTCCACGTCCATCTCCGCCTGATGGCGCAAGCTATCGAGCATGTTGTTGAACGCCGCGGGCACGTCCCTCAGGAAGTCGCCCTGGCGGAACTGAAGGTGGAAACTCCACTCGCCTCGCCCCACGCGGTCCAGGCCTTTCTTGGTTCGATAAAGCGGTCCCGCGATCTGGTTGCTCATGTAAACCGCGACGAGGAGGAGGACCACGAACCCGAAGGCGAAGACGAACCCGATCGAAAGCGCGAAGAGAGCGCCGATGGAGATGAGGGGCAGGAGCCCCGGCCGGGGCACGAGATCGTAGAACTGCCGCAGGTGGCCCTCGTAGAAGAAATAGAGCACCAGGGAAAAGGATGCGGAGTGCGCGAGCCAGACAGCCAGGAGCGTCCGAATGAGCCGGTACTGGAACGGCTGGTCGACGATGTACCGGCGCTTGTGGAGCGCTGGGCGTCTCGAGGGGGAGTCGATCATGGGAACCTCCGCCAATCGATAGAAATCACCCCGCCGGAAGAAGGCGGACGCATAAGGAAGATGTTGTCTCGATGGTTTCAAGAAAAGCGTAGCATGGCGCCGCCGATTGGAACAAGTATCGGTCAGTCGGCCGACGGGACGTAGTACCGGGTGCCTCCCGGCATGAGCCGGATCTCCTGCACCAGGTAATCGAGGCTGGTCTCGGGGCTCGCGAAATCGACGGTGGACGCGTTCACGACGAGAAGGGGGGTCGCCGAGTAGTGGAAGAAGAAATAGTCGTAGGCCCGCACGATCTCGCGCATCGTGGAGTCGTCGGGGACGTGCCCAGGGCTCCGGCGAAGGCGCTTGATCAGTGTCTCCGCAGGCGCCTGGAGATAGATCACCAACTCCGGTGAAGGAACTTCCGCCGCCAGCGTGCGATAGATCTTTTCGTAGAGCAGGAGCTCGCTGTCGTCGAGGTTTAGATAGGCAAAGATTTTGTCCCTGGGAAGTATGAAATCCGAGACCTTGATCTGGGAGAAGAGCTCCCGCTGCGCGAGCTGGGAGAGCTCCCGGTAGCGGCTCAAGAGGAAGAAGACCTGTGCCTGGAACGCGGCCCCGGGACGGCCGGAGTGGAAGTCCTTCAGGAACGGATTGGCTTCACTTTCGAGCACCGTTCCGCCGTCGAGGGTTTCCGCGATCCGCTTCGCGAGGATGGTCTTCCCCACTCCCGGGGGACCCTCGATGGCAACGTATCGATAGCGCATCAGAGGGCCGCGGAAATGGGGCCGGCGGAAGAAAGAGGCAGGACCGCGCTGCGATCCGGACATCGGGAAAGGAGCTCCCGCATGGTGAGGCCCGAGACGGGGTCCTCGAGGTGCGGGGCAATCTCGACCAGCGGGACGAGAACGAAGCGACGCTCGCGAAACCGCGGATGAGGAATCGTGAGCTCGGGGGAATCGAGGACCCGATTGCCCAAGAGGAGGATGTCGAGGTCGAGCGTTCGAGGAGCGTTTCTCTCGGCGCGCTTTCGGCCGTGGAGCGATTCGATGGACTGGCAAACTCGAAGCAGCTCCATGGGCTCACCCTCGAATCCGACTTCGGCTACCGCGTTCACGTACCATCCCTGGGGCAGACCGCCGACAGGCTCGGTTCGGTAGAAACTGGAAACGCGGACCACGGGGACGCCTCTCTCGGGAAGCTCCGACAGCGCGCTCTCGATCCGGCGGAGCGGATCTCCCTCGTTCGAGCCTAAGCCCAGGAAAGAGCGATCCAAGCGAACCATTGTGGGGGATTATAACCAAAGCGGAGGATCCCAAGGCCCGGGACGCTGTGCTAACATCCCTCGCAAGTTGAGGTGCGTCATGGAGTTCGAGACACTGAATCAGCTTCTCTCGGAGGCGGCGCAGACGTACCGCAAAAGAGACGCCCTTCGCTACAAGAAGGACGGCATGTGGCAGGACATCTCCTCCGAGAGCTGGCTTTCCCGCGCGCGCCATTTGGCGGTCGGGCTCCATGCCCTGGGTATCGAGCACGGCGACCGCGTCGCACTCCTCTCCGAGAACCGTCACGAGTGGTTCCTCGTCGATGCCGCGCTCCAGATCCTCGGTGCCCCGAACGTTCCCATCTACTCCACCCTCATGTCCGGTCAGGTCGCCTATATCTTGAAGGATTCCGAATCGAAGGCGGTCATCGTCTCCGACGCCGGCCAGCAAAAGAAGGTCGCAGAAATCCGCGCGGGCCTTCCCTCGCTTCAGCACGTCATTACCCTCGACCCCGCGACTTCCATCGAAGGGACCCCCCTCCAGGCGATCGAGTCACGGGGGGCGAAAGAAGCGGAGAAAGACCCGGGCGCCGCGGAGAGGCTCGCGAAGGCGGTGACGCCCGAAGACCTGGCGAGCATCGTATACACCTCGGGGACCACTGGAGATCCCAAGGGAGTCATGCTCACGAACCGGAACTTCGTCTCCAACGTGAAGGCCTCTCTCCAGGTGCTTCCCCTCGGCCCGAAAGACCGCGCGCTCTCGGCGCTTCCCTACTCGCACGTCTTCGAGCGCATGGTGGCCCACTATCTCTACCCCGCGGCCGGGGTCTCGGTCGCCCTCGCCGCGAGCATCGACACCGTCATCGAGGACCTCGGTCAGATCCACCCCACGGTCATGACCATGGTGCCCCGTTTTTACGAAAAGATGTACGCGCGGGTGAAGGAGTCGGCGGCTGCGGGAAGCCCGCTCAAGCGGCGGATCTTCGATTGGGCGATCGCGACGGGAAGAGAGCACGGCGAATACCGACTGCGGCGCGAGAGACCGCCTTTGTGGCTCGACCTCAAGTACAAGCTCGCGACTTCGCTGGTCTTCAAGAAACTCCACCAAAGGCTCGGAGGCGAGCTCCGGTTCTTCGTCTCCGGCTCCGCGCCGCTTTCGAAAGAGATCGCCGACTTCTTCTGGGCGGCGGGCATCACCATCCTCGAAGGCTACGGACTCACCGAGACCTCGCCCGTTATCAGCGTGAACCAGCCGGAGCGCGTTCGGTTCGGAACCGTGGGTCCCCCGATACCCGGCGTCGAGGTCGAGATCGCGGGCGACGGCGAGATCCTCGCCCGTGGAGAGAACGTGATGAAGGGGTACTGGAATCAGGAGGCGGCGACCCGAGAGGCGATCGACTCCCGCGGCTTCTTCCACACCGGCGACATCGGGGTCCTCGATCGCGACGGTTTCCTGACCATTACCGATCGAAAGAAGGACATCATCGTCACCGCGGGCGGAAAGAACATCGCGCCCCAGGCGATCGAGGGAAAGCTCAAGACCAACGCGTTCATCGCCGACGTGGTGGTCGTGGGAAACCGCCGGAGCTACGCCGCGGCCTTGATTCTTCCGAACTTCGAGAAGCTCGAGCTCTGGTGCCGCGAGAGCTCCGTCCCCGCGGAAAGCCGCGCCCAGATGGCCGCTCACCCCCGGGTCCTCGCGCTGATCATGGAGCAGGTGGAAGGCGCGAACCGCGAGTTCGCCCAGTACGAGCGGGTGAAGAAGATAGCGCTTCTCTCGGAGGAGTTCACCATCGAACGGGGCGAGCTGACGCCGACGCTCAAGGCCCGGCGGTCGGTCATCGAGTCGCGTTACAAGCACCTCATCGACGAGCTCTATCACGAGCCAAAGCCAGCATGACCGCCCGGGAAGGAACCTACGAGACCGTCATCGGTCTCGAATGCCACGCTCAGCTCCTGACGAGGACCAAGCTCTTCTGCGGCTGCCGCGCGGGATTCGGCGATGCGCCCAACACCAACGTCTGCCCGGTCTGCGTCGGTCTTCCCGGGGCGCTTCCGGTTTTGAACCGTCGCGCGGTGGAGCTCGCGACCCGCATGGCGCTCGCGGTGGGCTGCCGCGTCAACCGGGATTCTATTTTCGCGCGGAAGAACTATTTCTATCCAGATCTTCCGAAGGGGTACCAGATCTCGCAGTACCATCGGCCTCTGGCGGAGGAAGGCGGCCTCGAGATCGAGACCGAGTCCGGCCGCAAGCGGATCGGAATCGAGCGGATTCACATGGAGGAGGACGCGGGAAAGCTCCTCCACGAGGGTTTCCGAGACGCCGCCACCAAGAGCGGCATCGATTTCAATCGAAGCGGAGTCCCCCTCATCGAGATCGTGAGCCTTCCTGCGCTCTCGAGCCCAGAGGAAGCGGTCGCCTACGCGGAGTCGCTCCGGGAGATCCTGCAGTATGCGGGCGTCTCCGACGCCGACATGGAGAAGGGGAACTTCCGCTGCGACGGGAACGTCTCCATACGCCCGCGGGGAGCGAGCGAGCTCGGCACCAAGGTCGAGATCAAGAACCTGAACTCGTTCCGATTCCTCGGCCGCGCCCTGGCCTACGAGGCCGAGCGCCAGGCGACCCTCCTCGACGCGGGCTCTCGGGTGGTTCAGGAGACGAGACTCTACGACCCGGATGCGGACGAGACGCGTCCGATGAGGAGCAAGGAGGAGGCGCACGACTACCGCTACTTCCCCGACCCCGACCTCCCGCCTCTGAAGTTGAGCGGCGAACAGGTGGACGAGATCGCCCGTGCCCTACCCGAGCTTCCCTCGGCGAAGCGAGAGCGGTTCACAGTCGAGCTCGGCCTTCCCGCGTATGACGCCCAGGTCCTCACGAGCTCGCGCGCGCTCGCCGACTACTTCGAGGCCGCGGCTCGTCGCTCCGGAAATCCCAAGGCGACGAGCAACTGGGTGATGTCCGACGTCCTGCGGAAGCTGAAAGAATCTCCGACCGCACCCGAAGCCTTCCCCATTGCCCCCGAGGCCCTGGGAGAGCTCATCCAGCTCGTCGATCAGGACAAGGTGAGCGGGAAGATGGCGAGGGAAGTCTTCGAGAAGATGTACGGTTCGGGGGAATCGGCGGGAAAGATCATCGAGCGCGAAGGGCTCACGCAGATCTCCGACCCCGCGGCGATCGAGTCGATCGCCCGGACGGTCGTCGAGGCTCATCCGGATCTCGTGGCGCAGTACCGGAGCGGAGAGGAAAAGGTCCTGGGATTCTTCGTGGGCCAGGTCATGAGAGCTACCCAAGGGCAGGCGAACCCGAAGCTCGCGCGGGAAGCGCTCGTCCGGATTCTTTCGGTGAGTCCCGCTTGATCCAGACGTTCCACGTCTCGAAGCAGTATAGCCGCGAGAACGTGGCGCTGACCGACGTCACCCTCGAAATCGACAAGGGCGAGTTCGTGTTCCTGACCGGCCCCAGCGGGGCGGGCAAGACGACGTTTCTGAAGCTCATCTTCCGGGAAGAGACGCCGACGTCGGGACAGATCCTGGTCAACGGACGGAACGTCTCGGCCATCCCCGAGGCGAAGATCCCCTACCTGCGGCGCGACATCGGAGTGGTGTTCCAGGACTTCAAGCTCCTTCGGCGGAAGACGGTCTTCGAGAACGTGGCCTTCGTCCTTCGGGTGATGGGGGTTACGGCGATCGAGAGGAAGCGCCGGGCGTTTCAGATTCTGAAGCAGGTGGGCCTCCACCACCGGATGAACAGCTACCCGTTGCAGCTCTCCGGCGGCGAGCAGCAGCGGGTCGCCGTCGCCCGCGCCCTCATCAACGAACCGGTCCTGCTCCTCGCCGACGAGCCCACGGGGAATCTCGACCCCGACCTGGCGTACGAGATCATGTCCCTGTTCCAGGAGATCAACGCCCGCGGCACCACGATTCTGGTCGCCACCCACGACCGGGAGCTCATCACCCGGATGGGCAAACGCGTCATCGTGCTCGAGCGGGGAAGGGTGGTCGAGTCCTGAGCGCAATCAGAATCGGGGTCGCGGGCGGCACGGGCTCGGGGAAGATAGTTAGTCAGACCGCGCTCGCGAGGAACTTCCGCACCGAGAGAAGGCTTCCCAGCAGTCCCACCAGCATCCCGCCGGCCACGATGAAGAGCCACGCGGCGGGAGGAACGAAGTGGAGCCAGTCCGATGCCGGCAGGAGCTGGAACGACCGGAGCGCCTCCCTCAGAAGAAACTCGTGCGACAGGTAGAGGAACCCGAGAGCCAGGAGTCCACCGAGCCCTCCCTGGAGGATTCCTTCCACCAGGAACGGCCCGCGGATGTAGGCGTGAGTGGCGCCGACGAGACGCATGATGCCGATCTCGTCCTGTCTTCCGTAGACGGTGAGCTTGATGACGTTGAAGATGGTGAAGACCGAGGCCAGCACCAGGGCCGCTCCGACGGCTAGCCCCAGGACCCGCACCAGCCCGACGATCGAGGACAAACGCTCGATCCAGAGAAGGTCGTAGTCCACCTCCGAGACCCCGGACACGCCGTCGAGGCGCCTCGCGAGGGCTCGCACCTGCTCCGGCGCCCGGTAGTCAGGGGCGACGCTGACCTCGAATGAGGCGGGGAGCGGGTTCGTCTCCAGCAGGTCCGGAAGGGCCTCGAGCTCGGGAAAGTAGGAGCGGAACCGGGAGACCGCAGCCTCTTTGGATACGAAGTCGAAGGACTCGACCTCGGGACTCTCGGACAGGAGGTAGCGCAAGTTCTCCTGATCGTCGCCGGTCACCTCCGGCTCGAGATAGAGGGTGAGCTGGACCCGGCTCGCCCAGCCCTCCATCAGCTCGTTCAGGTTCGCCGAGATCGAAAGAAAGATCCCCAGGATGAAGAGCGAGACCGCGATGGTGGCGATCGAGATCAGGTTGACGAGACGGTTCCGCCAGAGCTCGACCACCGCCTCCTCGAAGGAGTAACCGAGCGCCCGAAGGAATCTCATGCTCGGGAGGTCATTGTATCGCCCCGAGATCAAAACTCGTACGTTCTTCCTTGCTCGATGAGCTCGACTCCGTCGAGACCCATGGCGCCGAGCTCCTTTTCGATCCGCGCCAGGTGGCCGGGCTTGGTGTGGGTCACGAGAACCGGCACCTTGCCGGTGAGCTTCCGGAGCTCGGAAGCGAGAATGCGAGGCGTCATATGTCCGCTCGCCCGCGCGAGGGCATCGTCGTCGCTGGCGAAGGAAATCTCGGTGATGACGCATTTGAGGCGCTTGTGGGAGGAGGCGACTTGCCAGACCCGCTCGGTGGGGCCGGTGTCGCTGGTGTAGAGAATCGCACCCGAGGCGTCTTCCACCAGGATGCCGACGGTCGGGATCAAGTGATCGACGGCAATGGGCGTGAACGTGAGCTCCGAGATCCGGAACGGCTTCTCCGCTTCGATCGTGGAGAAGCGCAGCGTAGGTTTGTTCTCCGAGGGAAGCTTCGCGAAATCGGGCCAGAGCTCGTCGTTGAACATGTGGGTCTGCAAGCTTCGGACCACGGGGGCGGTCCCGTAGACGACGATGGGCTCATCGAGCCGCCCGAACACGTTGTCGAGGAAGAAGGGAAGGCCGCAGTTGTGATCGAGGTGGGTGTGGGTCACGATCACATGGCGGATCCGGAGCTGCTCTTCGAGCGTGAGCGGCCCGGTGAGGCCGCCGGCGTCGAGGGCCACGATATCGTTGAGGAGAAAGCAGGAGAGGAACCGGTCCTTGACGCTCCCGCCCGAACAGCCCGCCACCCGAAGTCTCATGATGCCGAGTCGGAATTATCGGGCGACTCTACGTCGCACGCAGGATGGGCGGCCATTCGGGACGTCCGTTCTGTAAGCCTTCTAAGGTTGGGCGGCTCTTGAACTTCGAATATATCTACCATATCAAACGCATGTCAACACTTCTGCCGCTGGACGTTTCCGATTGGGCCCTTGGGGCCCTCGGGGCATGGAATTTCGGAGTCGGCCTGTTCTCGATCCGCTCGGCCCTCGGATACCGGGAGTACGCGCGACGGGCGGCGAGAGCCCGAGCCTCGGGGGCACCCTCGCGAACTCCCTCGGTGACCCTCTTCGTTCCCTGCTGTGGAGAGGAGGCGGGGCTCGAGGAGAACCTCGAGGCACTGCTGAGTCAGGACTATCCGGGTTTCTCGGTGCGCTTCGTCGTCGAAGAAGCCTCGGACGGCGCCGCTCCCGCCATCGAGCGCTCGCTCTCGCGGCATCCGGGGAGGGGCGATCGGGTCCTCGCCGGTCCCGCCGCCGGTCGATCCCAGAAAGTGCACAACCTTCTCGCGGCCCTCGAGAATCATCCTCCCGCCGAGATTCTGGTATTCGCCGACTCGGACGGTCGCCCGGAGCGCGACTGGCTGAAGCTCCTGGTCGCTCCTCTGGAGCGAGCCGAGGTAGGCGTCGCCTCGAGCTATCGCTTCTACCTTCCCGAGCCCGCGACCTTCACCACCCTCCTCCGCTCGGCCTGGAATGCCGCGGCGCTAACGGTACTGGGCGATCACAACCACAACTTCGCCTGGGGCGGCGCCATGGCGATACGCACGGACGTCTTCGAGCGGATCGGGGTCGCGGAGGCCTGGAGGGGCGCCCTCTCGGACGATTACGCGATGACCCACGCCGTGCGACGCGCCGGCATGAAGGTCGAGTTCGTTGCTTCATGCCTCGTCGGATCGCGCGGAAACGTCGGTCTTCGCGAGCTTTTGTCTTGGTGCGCCCGGCAGCTCGCGATTACCCGCGTGTACTGGCCGGCGCTCTTCCGCCTCACCGCTGCCACTCACCTCGTTTACGGAGCTTTCCTCGCCCTCGCGCTCGCGCAGGGCGCGTTCGACCTCCTCGCCATCGTGCTCCTTCCAGGCCTCATCGGCGGCGGCCTCCGGGCGATGGGGATCGCGGAGCTCTCACCCCAGTGGCGGGAAACGATCTCGCGCCACTTCTGGGCCTACGTTGTCCTCGTTCCGTTCGCGGGGGTGCTCACCATCCTCGGGGTTCTCCGCGCGCTCTGGTCACGGCGCATCGAATGGAGGGGGAAGCTTTACGAGATGCGCTCCCCCACGGAGACGGTGATCCTCGATGAATGAGAGAGGCTCGGTACCGTTCGTCCCGCCCGAGGTCGCGGAACGGACGATTCCCCGCGGGGAGTGGCCCCTTTTCCCGGCCACTCCGCTCGAGGGGAACGAATGTGGCGAGCTTCAGTTCCAGCTCGGAAGCCCGAGCTCCTCGGCTCTCTGCTGCGCCTGGCCGAGCTGGTTTCTGAGACTAATCGTCGTCGTGAAACTCTGACGGAGAAAGGTGTCCTCGGCGGCGAAGACCCCGGCGCTCGCACCCTCGAGGTTCCGACTCGCGTTTCTTCCAGCGACGGTCACGCGCACGCGCTCCACCCACGAATTCGGATCGTTTCCGACCGGAGCGAGTGACGGCACGTCCTCGAACAGATCCGCCATGCCCTGAGCGTACTGTACCTGGAGGTTCTCGATATTGATGGCGAGCGGATTCCAGGGTTCGCCGAGCGCGATGTCCCGCCGCTCGAGAGCGGGGTTCTCCGTCGGGGGCAAGGGATTCACGCGGTACTGCACGACGTGAAAGAGTCCTATGACGGCGCAGTCGACGAGTACGTCGTTGTTGAAACCGCCGGGAACGTTCAGTCCCGTGACGCCCTGGCCGGGGTTGTGATTGACGTTGAGGGTGGCACAGCCCGAAGGCCCGCTGCCAGCGCCGCCCGCGCCAGTGCACTTCGGCGGCTGCGTGACCTCGAAGGGAATTATGCCCGGCTGAATCGCATCGCAGGCGGGATTCCCGTTCGGACCCTGGATCGCGAACAGGACCATCCCGTTGGCGTAGGCCTCCTCGTAATTGGAGGGCTGCGGTGAGAACGTGTAGGGATCGATGTTCAGGACGACGGACATTCCGATGGTGTTGCACGGCCCCCCGCCGCCCCCGCCGCCCCCGCCGCCCCCGCCACCGCCGCCGCCACAAGGCTTCGGACGCGAGATCGGGACTTCCGGGTCGGCATAGATGATCGTGATCTCGTCGGGCGTGATGCCGCCGCCATCGAACCACATCACCGCCATGTTGATGGGGGTGTTGTAGCCCGCCACGGTGAGGTCTTGCCCGATTCGATCGAGACTCGCGCGAGCGTTCGCATACATGTCGGAGACTTCGGGCTCCCGCCTGAAACTGGTCTGGCCACGTTGCAACAGAAGAAAGACCGAGGCCATCACGATTACCGTGATGAGGACGGCGATCATGACCTCGGTCAACGAGAAGCCGTGCTCTCGGCTGCGAATAGGTTCACCCACGAATTTCCTCCGTTCCGCGAAATTCCTGCAAGGCTTCCCGGCGAGGAAACCTCACCGACCGATACTGCAAGGCGCGTTCCCAACCATTGCGGGTCTCAACTTCCTCGAAGGAGGGAACTTATGCGACAGCGTCGAGATGGATCGTCAGTTGGCTGCGGGGAAAATTCTGGGCACGAAAGGCCGCGATTCCAGCCAAGAGCCGGGTCGAGTCGGGCAACTTTCGCGCGCAAGCGGAAGAGTCGAAACGAGTTGAGTGGCGGTCCACTGCGACCGGGGAGGCCGCGTAGTGAGGAGCACACAGGGAGCATTCAAAAATGTTCCTGACGCATACCTGATCTTGGGGGGAAGGAAACTCGCAGCGCTAACGACTGGCAGCCCGGCCTCGAGGTGTGATAATCTTAATTAGAAATCTTCCTCATACTTCGTCATCTGTTCGAGTGAATCCGTGGCGTTTTCCGCGACGGGAATTTTGTACTGCTCCGGGAGGCTTTCAGTCGGTCCCGGAGTGCAGGTCGGGACCGCGATCAAAACCACAAGAGGTTTCCATGACAGAAATAGATTCGAGACCCGAGGGATTTGGGAAGCGCCCGCCGATCCACAAACGACAGTTCATCGTCAACAAGCCGTTTCAGCAGCGACTCATCGGCACCTTGATGTCCATCTGGCTCGCGAACTCGCTGTTCTTCACCATCGTGTTGTACTTCTTCTACGAGGGCCATCTGAAGCGGTTCTACAGTCTCGTTCCGCAGCCCGGCATGCAGCCGCTTCTCCCGCTTTCAACACTCTTCTCATTGTCGATGGCGTTCGTCTACGTCTTCGGGTTCATCGTGCTGGGCATCATTGCTCTCTACATGAGCAACCAGATCGCCGGCCCGCTATACCGAACCAAGCTCTGCATGGAACGCGTGGGACGAGGTGATTTCGGCGTCCAATTGCAGTTCCGACAGGGAGACTTCCTCAGAGACTTTCCCGCGGTCTTCAACTCCATGGTGGATGCGCTCAGACACCAGGTGGAAGTGGACGCAGAACTGATGCGTTCCCTCGAGGGGTCGTTGAACGATCCTCCGGAGCTGAAACGGCTTCTCCGAGAGTTCCGCATGAGGAAAGAGGCCCGTGCGGGCCTGAAAGCCAGCGACAGGAACTCCGCAGCTCCGCAGCCGGTTACGCTGGCGATTTCCTGAACGCCACGGATTAAGCGGGAGGGCCGCTACTCGTAGCGGAGTGCCACCTGGGCCACGACGAGACCCCTCCGGAAGCGGCCCGAGGACCGGGAGGCGAGCGCCTTTCGGGCTCTCGAACAGGAAGCGGACGGACGAGGATCTGATCGATGAGCCCGAAGATCGCGGTATTGGCGCCGATCCCGAGCGACAGGACCAGCACGACCACGAGCGTGAACCCGGGGTTCTTCCCCAGAGTCCGGAAGGCGAAGCGCAGCTCCTGCACGAGATCGTTCATAGCACGAACCTTCTTAGCGATTCTCGTGCCAACGCGATGACCCGTGCTTTTCGGCCATTCACGAGGTCTGAACGTCCGGATCCGAACGGCAGCTGTCCGGAAGGACGCATATATAATGTTCCGGTGGCCGCCCGAGCGCTCGATACCCTGATCTTCTTCGTCACCTCCCGGTGCAACTCGCTCTGCCGGACCTGCTTCTACTGGGAAACCTTTACCACGAGATCCAGGCGTCGAATTTCGAGCGGCACCATCGTTGGCCCATGCCCTGCACCGCGGGCCGAAACATCGCCGTGGTCGACGCGAACGGCGACATGCGGGCCTGCGAGCTCCGCGAGCGTTTGGGAAGCGTTCGTGACTATGATTGCGATTGGCGACGTTTCTGGGACTCGCGCGAGCGCGCCCTCGAGCTCGAAGCCATCGAACGCGATGGCTGCTGGTGCACCCACGTGTGCTTCATTCACGCGAGCTTGAAAGCGAGCCCCAAGGCGAGCCTCTACGACGTTCCGCGTGCTTATCTGACTTCAGGAGAACCTCCTCATGCCGGAAGCCACCCTACGCATCGGGCATAGCCCCGACCCCGACGACGCCTTCATGTTCTGCGCGCTGTCCAAAGGTGCGGTGCGCATTCGCGATTTTCGCATCGAGCACGCGCTCGACGACATCGAGACCTTGAACCACCGGGCGCTTTCGGGAGAGCTCGAGGTGACCGCGGTCTCGGCGCATGCCTATCTGGATCTCGCCGAGAAGTACTGGATCCTGGCGACGGGAGCGAGCATGGGCGAGGGCTACGGTCCGGTGGTGGTCGCGAAGACGCCCATGAAAAAGGAAGACCTCCGCGGCAAGCGCGTCGCCATCCCCGGTGAGAAGACCACCGCCGCCCTTCTCGCGCGGATCTTCCTTCCCGAGTTCGAGCCCGTCGTCCGTCCCTTCGACAAGATCTTCGAGACCGTGGCCCGAGACGAGGCGGAAGCCGGGGTGCTCATCCACGAAGGGCAGCTCACCTACGCCCAGGAAGGATTTCACAAGGTCGAGGACTTCGGCGAGAAATGGGAGGAGGAGACCGGGCTTCCTTTGCCGCTCGGCCTCGACGTGGTGAGAAAGGACCTCGGCCGCGACCTCGCCCGGGAGATCAACGACGCGCTCCGGGAGAGCATCGAGTGGGCCTACGACAATGAGGAAGAGGCCTTGACCTACGCGCTCCAGTTCGGCCGCGGTTTGAAGAGAGAGCTCGGACGGCGTTTCGTCAAGATGTACGTCTCGGATCTCACCAAGGACATGGGCGAGCCGGGGGAGAAGGCGCTTTCGGAGCTTTTCTCGCGGGCGGAGGCCGCTGGGGCGGTCTCGAAAGCCCCCGCTATCGAGCTGATTCGCTAGTAATGTTGAGCTCGTAGATGATGCGGATGCCCTCGAGGGTGAGTCGAGGGCTCACGACGTCGATGACCTCCGTCCAGGCGGCGATCATTTCCGCCATCCCGCCGGTCGCGATCACCTTCGGGTTTCCCCCGAGCTCCTTCTTCAACCGAAGCACCAGCTCCTTCACCAGCCCCACGTAGCCGATCACGAGACCGGACTGCATCGCGGCGACGGTGCTGCGCCCGATGGCGTTCTCCGGAAACGTCAGCTCCACCTTGGGAAGCTTCGCGGTCCGGCGGACCAGGGCGTCGGCGGAAATCCCGAGACCCGGGGCGATAGCACCCCCCAGGTAGTCGCCGTCCTTCGAGACCACGTCGAAGGTGGTGGCCGTTCCCAGGTCGATCACGATCGCAGGCCCGCCGTGGAGCTGGTGCACGGCGGCGGTGTTCGCGATGCGATCCGCCCCCACTTCCCTCGGGTTCTCGATTTTGATCTGAACCCCGGTCAGCACCCCGGGACCTACGACCACGGGTTTTTTTCCCAGAACCCGGACGATGAGCTCCTCGAAGGTCGCGGTCAGAGGCGGAACCACGCTCGCGAGAGCGGCGCCCGAGAGCTTCTGGAAGGAAAGACCCGCGTCCTCCAGAAGCGATTTGAGGAGCACGTAGTACTCGTCCGCCAGGTGGTCGAGATGGGTGGTGATGCGCCAGTCCGCGATCCACTTTCCCTCGGAGTACACGCCGATCGCGGTCTTGGTGTTGCCGACGTCGAGCACCAGAAGCACGGGGGCATTCTACTCCCGAGGGAACAAACGTGATAGAGATGGAGGCATGATCCCTCTCGCCGATATCGAAGCCGCTCGAGACGCGATCAAGGGAAAGGTCCTGAGGACACCTCTCGTCCGTTTGAACTACCCCGAGGCCGGAAAAGAGATTTATCTGAAGCTTGAGAACCTCCAGCCCATCGGCTCGTTCAAAATCCGCGGCGCGGCAAACGCCTTCGCTCGTGTCCGGCAGTCCGATATCGAGGAAGGTGTCCTGACGGCGAGCGCCGGGAACTGGGCCCAGGGCCTAGCCTGGGTCGCCCGCGAAGCGGGGGTTCCGGCGACGATCATCGTGCCCGAGGAGGCGCCGAAGACGAAGCTCGCGGCGATCGAGAGGCTCGGCGCTCGCTACGTGAAAGCGCCCTTCGACCGGTGGTGGCAGTGCATGACCGAGCGCCGCTACGAGGGAGTCAAGGGACGGTTCTTCCACCCGGTCGAGGACGAGCCGGTCATGGCGGGAAACGGGACCATCGCTCTCGAGATCGTCGAGGACCTGCCGGACGTCGAGGCCGTGGTCGTGCCCTGGGGGGGCGGCGGGCTCGCGACGGGAATCGCGAGCGGCCTTCGCCAAATGCGACCGAAAGTCGAGATCCACGCGGCCGAGGTCGAAACTGCGGCTCCTCTGACACCTTCTCTCGACTCGGGCGAAGTCAAGCGGGTCGATCGCAAGGCCTCTTTCGTGGACGGCATCGGGAGCACGACGCTCCTTCCCAAGATGTGGCCCTTCGCCCGGGACCTCTTGACCGACGCCCACACCGCCTCGGTCTCGGAGATCGCGTCTGCAGTCCGTCTTTTGGTGGAGCGCAATCGGGTCGTCGCCGAAGGCGCCGCGGCCTCTTCGGTCGCGGTCGCGCTCTCGGGGAAGGTCACCGCGTCGAGGATCGTCTGCATCGTTTCGGGCGGGAATATCGACACCGACGTCCTCCGCACAATTCTTGCGGGAGGAGTTCCCTGATGGAGATCAACCGCACCGAGCCGTTTCTCGAGTACTACGAAAAGGTCCGGCAGCGCACGCGCCGCCTCCTCGATCTCGTACCCGACGGCCTCTGGGATCACGCGCCGATTCCGGGCAAGTTCTCCTTCGCCGATCTCATCCGACACCTCGCCGCCATCGAGCGCTTCATGTACGCGGAGAACGTTCAGGGAAAGCCCAGCGTCTATCGCGGCTGCGGAAAGGACCTGGCCGACGGAAAGGACGCGCTGTACGGCTTCTTCGATCGCTGCCACGTGGAGTCGATGGCGATCTTCGCCGGTCTGACGCCCGCGGCCCTGAGCTCGAAATGCAGCACTCCCGCGGGGACGCCGATTACCGTCTGGAAGTGGCTGCGCCTCCTCCCGGAGCACGAGATCCATCACCGGGGGCAGTTCTACAGCTACCTCGCGCTGGTCGGAGTGCCGACACCGCCGCTGTACGGACTGACGTCGGAGCAGGTGGCTTCCGCGTCTAAGTGATGCCCAAGCGCTTCCGAAGCGCCGCGAGACTGCCCGGGGCCCTCTCCTCGACGTACGCCTCGCGCTCGGTCGCGATCTGCTCCAGGTTCGAGAGGAACCGCGGGCTCGCGTAAGCCTCACGCAGCCCGGGGATGAGCTGTCGGACTCTCTCCCATACCACGGTCAACTCCCCGTTGGTCTCGAAGAAAAGCTCCTTGTCCACCAGGTGCCGCTTCACGATCGCGGCGATCATGTCCCAGTAGCTCGTCACCTGTCGGAAGTAAGCGTTCTCGTCGGATCCCGGCGGGCAAAGCTCGTTCAGCTCCTGGAGGGTCTTCACCTTGAAGCGGCTCACCATGAACGCGCGCGCGTCCCGAAAGCGCGCCTCGCGGCGGAGCTCGTAAAACTGGAGGATCAGCTGGGCATCCTGATATTGGCTCATGGAAGTCTCCCGCGGCGACTGGAACCACCGCCGGGCGTAGCCTATCATCATCAGGGAGGCCTAGCGATGTTGACGAAGGACTTCAGTATCGTCTGCCCTTGCTGCCAGACCAAGATCCTCGTCGATCACAAGACCGGGGCCGTCGTCTCCCATGAGCGCGAGCCCGCGAGAGGTCCCAAGAAATCGTTCGAGGAAGCGCTCGCCGACGACCGCAAGCGGAAGTCCGAAGCGGAGGACGTCTTCGCCCAGGCGTTTCGAGAGCACGAGCACCGAGACGAGCTTCTGGAGAAGAAGTTCAAGGAGGCGATGGAAAAAGCGGAGAAGGACAAGGGTCCCGCACCGCCGCGCCCGTTCGAGTTCGACTAGATCAAGCTCCGCAGCACGGTGTGAAGGATTCCGCCGTTGCGGTAGTAGTCGATCTCAATTGGAGAGTCGAGCCGGGCTACCACTTCGAATGAGAAGGTAGCACCGTCCTCCCGCTTCGCCGTGACCCGGAGCTTCGTTCTCGGCGTGAGTCTCTCGAGGCCTCCGATATCGAAGACCTCGCGGCCGGTGATGGAAAGACTCGAAGCCGCCTCGCCCGGGAGGAACTCGAGCGGGAGTACTCCCATACCCACGAGATTCGACCGATGGATTCGCTCGTAGCTCTCGGCGAGGACGGCGCGCACCCCGAGAAGAAGCGTTCCTTTCGCCGCCCAGTCGCGCGATGACCCGGTTCCGTACTCCTTGCCGGCAATAACCAGGAGTGGAGTTCCTTCCTTCTTATAGAGCATGGCGGCGTCGAAGATGCTCATCTCGTCGCCGCTCGGAATATGGACCGTCACCCCGCCCTCGACCCCGGCAACGAGCTGGTTCTTGATCCGGATGTTGGCGAACGTCCCCCGGAGCATGACGCGGTCGTTGCCCCGCCGGGATCCGTAGGAGTTGAAGTCCTTCTTCTCGACCCCGCGCTCTTTCAGGTAACGCCCCGCCGGGGAGTCCTCGGCAATGTCGCCCGCGGGCGAGATGTGATCCGTGGTCACGCTGTCACCGAGGAGCGCGAGAATCCTGGCCCCGCGGATGTCCACGATCTTGGGAATCTCGCGGGTGAGATCCGTGAAGAACGGAGGCTCCTGGATGTAGGTCGAGGATTCCTCCCAGCGGTAGAGCTTTCCTCCGGAGACCGGGATGCGGTTCCATTCCTCGTTTCCGTTCCAGACGTTTCCGTACATCTTGGTGAACATCTCGGGACGGATGGCCTTTTCCACGGTTTCCCGCACCTCTCGCTCCGAGGGCCAGATGTCCCGGAGATACACCGCCTTTCCCTCGGCGTCCTTTCCCAGCGGCTCGGAGGTGAGATCGATGTCCACCGTGCCCGCGAGGGCGTAGGCCACGACGAGAGGCGGAGAGGCGAGGTAGTTCGCGCGCACCAGCGGGTGCACTCGGCCTTCGAAGTTGCGATTGCCGGACAGCACCGCGGCCGCGACGAGCTCGCTTCCCGAGATGGCCTTCGCCACCGGCTCCGGGAGCGGTCCGCTGTTCCCGATGCAGGTGGTGCAGCCGTAACCGACGAGGTGGAAGCCGAGGTCGGCGAGCGAGGGAAGCACTCCCGCTTCCCTCAAGTACTCGGTCACGACCTTCGAGCCGGGGGCGAGCGAGGTCTTCACGTACGGCGGAACCTTCAGACCCCTTGCGGCCGCCTTCTTCGCGACCAGGCCGGCGCCCACCATGACCGAGGGGTTCGAGGTGTTGGTGCAGGAGGTGATGGCGGCGATCACCACCGCGCCATGGCCCAGGTTCTCCTTCCCGCCGTTGAAGCTCGTGGTCGCGGTCTTCGAGAGCTGGGCCTGCGACAGGCCGAAGCCCCGATCCTTGACCGGCGCCTGGAGCGCTTCGCGGAACTGGGATTTCATCGAGCCGAGAGGGACTCGATCCTGCGGGCGTTTTGGACCCGCGAGGCTCGGCTCCACGGTCGAGAGGTCGAGCTCGAGGGTATCGGTGAACTCGGGGTCCTTCGTGTCGTCGGTGCGGTAGAGCCCTTGGAGCTTGTTGTACGCCTCGACACGATCGACCTCGACCTCGCTCCGGCCCGTCCGTCTCAGGTAACGAAGCGTTTCGGCGTCGACGGGGAAGAACCCCATGGTGGCGCCGTACTCGGGGGCCATGTTCGCGACCGTCGCGCGATCCGGGAGGGACATTTTCGAGAGCCCGGGTCCGTAGAACTCGACGAACTTCTCGACCACACCCTTCTTGCGGAGCATCTGGGTAACGGTGAGGACCAGGTCGGTCGCGGTCACGCCCTCGCGGAGGCTCCCCACGAGCTTGAAGCCGACCACCTCCGGCATGATGAGATAGGACGGTTGACCGAGCATCGCCGCCTCGGCCTCGATCCCGCCGACGCCCCATCCGAGGACTCCGAGCCCGTTGATCATCGTCGTATGCGAGTCGGTTCCGACGAGGGTATCGGGGAACAGGAGGACATTGCCGTCCTTTTCCTGGCGCATCACCACCTTCGCCAGGTACTCGAGGTTGACCTGATGGACGATGCCCGTCGCCGGGGGAACGACGCGGAAGTTGTCGAATGCCTGCTGGCCCCATCGTAGGAACTCGTAGCGCTCGCGGTTGCGCTCGAATTCGATCTCGGCGTTGCGCTTGAGCGCGAGCGGCGTCCCGAAGACGTCCACCTGGACCGAGTGATCGATCACCAGATCGACGGGGACCGCGGGGTTGATGCGGGCGGGGTCGCCTCCGAGCCGCTCCACGGTGCCCCGCATAGCCGCCAGGTCCACGACCGCGGGAACGCCGGTGAAGTCCTGGAGGATCACCCGCGCGGGAAGGAACGGCACTTCCTTGGACCCCGGCTTCTTCGCGTTCCAGCGCGCGAGCGCCTCGATGTCTCCTTCGGTCGTGACCCGGCCATCGCAATTGCGCAGGGAGGCTTCGAGAAGAATCTTGATACTGAACGGGAGCCTCGAGATCGAAGGAAGGCCGGCCTTTTCGAGCAGCTCGAGCTGGAACACCGTAGCACTCTCGCCCCGTCCCGCGGGGAAAGCCTGTCTCGTGTCGAAGGGATTTCGAGTCGATTCCGTCATTGTCTTGGCTCCTCGTGCCGTTCCCAACAATCCAAAAGAACTCCAGCTCGGGATCACATCTGCCGCATAGCGACCTCTTCGGCGACGGCTAGTTGGAACGGCGCTCGCCGATCCGAACTCTTAACTTTAGACCCCGTGACTTTGCGGATCAACAACGCTGTGCCGATGCTCGCAAGTCTTTGCCCTTCAGGAGGTTTGTTGCTATAAAGTGGATGAGGGCGATGGATACCGCTACCGGGCAAACGGAAGCACTGCCTGCCCCGCTTCCGTTCGACGTCACCCGCGCCTTCACGTTTTTCTTCGAGGACCCCGCGTGGATCCCGAAGCTCGCGGTGGGGACTCTATTCGCTTTTTTGAGCCCGTTTCTCATCGGCGCGATTCTCATCATCGGCTACGCGGTCTCGCTCGCGCGGCGCGTTCGCGAGGACCGGCTTCCCCGTCTTCCGGAGTGGGACGACTTCCAGGAAATCTTTTTCGACGGGCTCCGGGGCATGGCGGTCAGCCTCGCCCACAAACTCCCGCTGATGCTGCTTTCGGTCCTGATGGTCTTCGCATTGATCGGCGGGATTTTTCTCGGACGGGGGGAGGGAACGTGGCCCGAGGAGTTCATGTTTCTCGGCCTCCCGGCGCTCTTCGGCGGCTTCGTCGTGGTTTTCGTGCTCGCTCTCGCCATTTTCGTGTACCTCCCCGCGGCCATGGTCCGCCTCGTCCAGACCGATCGGGTGGTCGCCGCTTTCGACGTTCAGGCGAACGTCGAGTTCATCCGGACCCATCTCTCTCGATACGCCCTCGCGCTTCTCTCCATCGTCCTCGCAATACTCGTCGCTCAGCTCGGATTCTTCGTCTTTTGCATCGGAATCTTTCCGGCCTCTTTCTGGTCGATGTGCGTCATGGGGTACGTCATCGGCGAGCTCGCGAAGCTCGACGAAGGCCGCCCCGGTGGTCGGGAAGCCGGCAGCTGAGCCGGTTTCCCTCAACAGGAGAAGCTCCGATGAAGAGCATCGCGTTCGTGGTCTCGCTCTCGATTCCGCTCCTTGTCGCTAACAAGGAGGAGGACCGACTCGAAGAATCCGCTACCGTGGTGAAGGAGATCCTGAACATCCCGGACGGGATTCCGCAGGAGCTCCTCGACAAGGCCGAATGCGTCGTGGTGCTGCCTTCGGTGAAGAAGCTCGCCATCGGGATCGGCGGGAGCTACGGCCGAGGCGTTCTCGTCTGCCGAAGCGGCGAGGACTTCAAGGGCGCGTGGGGTCCGCCCGCGCTCTACCGTCTCGAGGGAGGGAACATCGGGCTGCAGCTCGGGGGTCAGGCCACGGACTTCCTGTTCCTGGTGATGAACCCCAAGGGAGCCGAGTCGCTTTTGCGCAGCAAGGTCAAGCTGGGCGCCGACGCCTCGGCCGCCGCCGGACCCAAGGGACGAGCCGCCGGCGCCTCCACCGATGCCGCGATGCGGGCCGAGATCCTCACCTACTCCCGGAGCCGCGGGCTCTTCGCCGGCCTCTCCCTCGAAGGCTCGACCCTCCGGCCGGACGGCGGCGGCAACGAGAACCTCTACGGACGGGAGCTGAGCGTCGCCGACATCGTGCGAAAGGGTAAGGTCGCGATTCCCGCGGCCGCGCGGGCACTGGTGGCGGCCCTCGACCGAGCCTCGCCCGAGAACCTGTCGAATTAAACCCTCTTCTGAGCTTTGAGCTCCTCGAGCTCTTCCAGGCTCTTCGGCCAGTCTTCTCGCAGCAACCGCGAGAGCGCGCGGTCCGCGAGGAGCTTTCCTCCGGTCTGGCAGCGCGGGCAGTAGTTCGTCTCGTTCTCGGCGTAGGCGATCCGCTGGACCGGAGTCGCGCACACCGGACAGGGCCGCCGGTACCGGCCGTGGACCGCCATCTTCGGCCGAAAGGCCGTGACCTTTTCCGGGAACTCGTCTCCCGTGTCCCGGCGCAGCTCATCGGTCCACTCCATCAGGGTCTCCCGGGTCGCCCGGTAGAGCGTCTCGGTCTCCTCGCCGGAAAGCCGGGAAGTCCAGGTGACGGGGGAAAGCCGGGCGCGGTGGAGGATCTCGTCGGAGTACGCGTTTCCGATTCCGCTGAAGAGCCGCGGGTCGGTGAGAGAGCGCTTCAGCGTGTGGTTCTCGCGCGCGAGCGCTCGGCGGAAGTCCTCGAGGCCGGATTCCAGGACTTCGAGGCCTCCGCGGTCGAGAAGTGCTAAGTCGGACTCCCCGCGCACCAGGTGGAGTGAAGCTCGTCTCTTGGAGCCGGCTTCGGTGAGGGTGACGCTTCCCGCGGAAAAGTCGAACCGCGCGAGACCTCGTTTCTTGGGGAGGTTCGGTTTCGACGCTCCAGGCTTCCAGTGGAGCCTTCCTGCGATCATGAGGTGGATGACGAGAAAGAGCTCGTCGTCGAGCTCGATCACGATCCTCTTCCCCAAGCGCCTCACGCCCTGGACCGCTTTCCCGACGAGCTCTTGTGGATGGGGAGCGATGGAGCGAAGCAAGAAGGGGTTTCCGATCTCGAGGCCTTCGAAGCGGGCTCCGCGGATGCGTTTCTCGAGGGCTTCGATGTAGACGGTGACGTCGGGAAGCTCGGGCATGACCTCCGGTATTGTGACACGGGCTCGGAACGCGTTAGGCTTCGAGGGCCGGGAGGCTAAAGCAAAGCATGGTAGACAGGCGGTTCGAAGGCAAAGTTGCCCTGGTGACCGGGGCGTCGAGCGGAATCGGGAGGGCCACGGCCGAAAGGCTGGCGAGCGAAGGTGCGAAAGTCGCGGTGACCGCCCGGCGGGAGGACCGGCTCTCGGAGGTGGTATCCCGGATCGAGGCCTCGGGGAGCCCAGCGAAGGCTTTCGCTTGCGATCTGACTAGCGAGACCGACCGGAAGCGGCTGGTGGACGAGGCCGCCTCTCATTACGGCGGCCTCGACGTCCTGGTGAACGCCGCGGGAATCATCGGCTTCGGCACCATCGAGGACACCACCCTCGACGCCTGGAAGCGCATGTTCGACGTGAACGTGGTCTCGATCTTCCATCTGATGCAGCTCGCGCTCCCCCACATCCTCCCGCGCAAGGGGAATATCGTGAACGTCTCGAGCGTCAATGGCATGCGCTCGTTCCCCGGGGTTCTCGCTTACTGCTCGAGTAAATCAGCCCTCGACCAGCTCACCCGGTGCTCCGCCCTCGAGCTCGCGGCCAAGGGAGTTCGGGTGAACGCCGTGAATCCAGGCGTCGTCGTGACCGAGCTCCATCGCCAGGCGGGATTGAACGAGGACGCTTACAACGCGTTTCTCGAGCGAAGCAAAACCACGCATCCCATGGGCCGCGTGGGGCAACCCAAGGATTTGGCGGCGCTCATCACCTTCCTCGCATCGGAGGAAGCGGGATGGATCACCGGCGCCACCGTCAATATCGACGGCGGACGGCACCTCACCTGCGCCCGCTGAACCACGGAGTATTTCGATGCAACCCCTGAAAGGCTTCCGGGACTTCTACCCGGAAGACATTGCGCGCCGAAGCTATCTGTTCGATGTTTGGCGGCGCGTGGCGAGGCGCTTCGGCTTCGTCGAGTTCGACGGCCCTCCGCTCGAATCCCTCGAGCTCTACACCCGCAAGTCGGGAGAGGAGATCGTCGAGCAGCTCTACACCTTCGAAGACAAGGGGGGAAGAAGCGTCGCCCTCCGACCGGAGATGACGCCGACCCTCGCCCGGATGATGGCCGCTCGGGCTTCCACCCTTCCGAAGCCTATCAAGTGGTTCTCGATTCCGCAGCTCTTTCGTTACGAGCGGAATCAGCGAGGACGGCTTCGCGAGCACTTCCAGCTCAACGTGGACATCGTCGGAGCGCCCGAGGTCGAGGCGGATGCGGAGCTCCTCGCAGTCGCGATCGAGATCCAGCGCGAGCTCGGTCTCGACAAGACCGACGTCGTCGCCCGGGTCAACGATCGTCGAGTCGTCCAGGGGGTGCTCGCGGAGCTCGAGATCGCACCGGAAAGAGTCCCCGCGGTCTACGCCGCCCTCGATAAGTTCCGGAAAGTGCCTCGGGAGACCTTCGAGCAGCTCGTCAAAGTCGCCCAGGTTTCACCGAGCGCGGTCACGGAGCTGAGCCGCCTTTGTGCGGGAGAAGTCGACGTCCTCGACTGGTGCGACGAGCACCTGAACCCGGGCCCGGGCCTCGAGGCGGCGACGAGCCTCGCTCGCTATCGGCAGCTCCTGGGAGAGGTGGACCTGACCGACTTCGTGCAGCTCGACTTCTCGATCGTGCGGGGTCTCGCCTATTACACCGGAATCGTTTTCGAGCTCTACGACCGCAAAGGAAAGGAGCGCGCGATCTGCGGCGGAGGCCGCTACGACGAGCTGATCCACTCCCTCGGCGGACCGAAGCTCGAAGCGCTCGGCTTCGGCATGGGGGACGTCGTCCTGTCCCTGATGCTCGAGGACCGCGGCCTCTTCCCCGGCTCGCCCCCGCGGATCGAGGTGGCCGTCATCCCCGTCGGCCGAGAGCTGGCGTCCGCCGCGCGAAAGGTCGCCGCCATGCTCCGCCGCGCGGGTCTTGCGACCGATACGCCGTTCACGCCCGCGGGCGTCGGCAGGGACTTGAAGGCGGCGAGCCGCGACGGCGCGAACTTCGCGGTCATCATCGGACCGGACGAGTGGAGCAAGGAGTCGGCGAACTTGAAGGATCTTCGAAAAGGAACCGAGCGCCGCGTGGCCGTCGCCTCGCTGGTCGAGGCGATTCGCAGTGCCTAATCGACCCTCTCGACGCGAATCCGATCCCCGGGCTCGGGCGAGACGCGAAAGCGGACGCCTTCCGGAAAGAGGTTGGGATCGCGGAACGGAGGGAGCGGCCTTTCCGGGTTGCGGACGAAGAATTCTCCCGAGGGGACCAGAGCGCCCACGAACAGGAGCTCCCGCCATTTCCGGCGAGGAAGCGAGAACGAGGGCCGCTCGCCGACGACGTTGAGATAGGGGCTGTCGTCGACCATACTTGGTGCGCGTTCGCCTCCTCATCAGTGCGCTGGGGCCCCACCCCCAGCGCTTCTCGCTACGGGACTCGCTCCGCTCGCCCTGCGCTCGAGCTGAGGGCTCTGGCTCGCGCGCTTCGCTAGAATGAATCATGGCCCGCGTTCGCGTCGTTCTCAACCGTCCCGAGAGCGCTTCGAACGTGGGCGCCGTCGCCCGCGCCATCTCCAACACCGGGCTCGCCGGGCTCGACCTCGTGCAGCCGTGCGATTTCCGCACGGTCGAGGCCTGGCGCATGGCCTGGCGCTCGGAAGACGTTCTCGAACAAGCTCGGGTCTTCGATAGCCTGGAAGCGGCCCGGGCGAACGCGGTCTACGTCGCGGGCTTCGCCGGAAGAGAAGGCAAGAAGGTCGAGCCCATCACTCCGCGGCAAATGGCCGCAGAGATCGCGACTCTCGACGAGAACGCCGAAGCGGCGATCGTCTTCGGCTGCGAGTCTCGAGGTCTCACCGAGGAGGAGCTCGGCCTCTGCCAGAGGCGCGTGCGGATTCCCTCGCACCCGAGCCAGCCCTCTCTCAACCTCGCGCAAGCGGTCATGGTCGCCGCCTACGAGGTGTTCCTCGCCTCGGGAGCGCCGCTTCCGAAAGTCCCCGAGCGAGCCACCGCGGGAGAGACCGAGCTCGCGCTCGGCGCGTTGCGGGAGGCGCTCGTAGAGATCGGATTCCTGCCCGCGGACCACCCCGAAGCGCGGTTCGTCGAATGGCGCGAGCTCTTCGGACGGGCGGGGCTCACGCCTCGCGAAACGAAGGTACTCCTCGCCCTCGCGCGGCGCATCCGGAACGTAGGCTTGATCTCTAAGAAAAATCTTCTTCGAGGAGCTTCACCAGAGCGTGGAGAGTCCGATTGACGGGAGTCGGGATGCCGAGCTCGTCGCCGAAACGGGCGACGTAGCCGTTCAGCGAATCGATCTCGGTTCGCTTGCCGCGGGCGATGTCCTGCGCCGTCGAGGAGGTCGCGAGCTCCATCACCTCGCCGAGCTTCCACGTGGCCGCCACCAGATCGACGTCCGGGAATCGGATCGCCCGTGCCTTCCCGACGGCGACGACCTCGTCGACGACCTTCCTCATCAGATCGCGTGTCCAGGGATTCCGCACCAGGCGGCCGTACTGCGCGCGCCCGAGGGCGGAGAGGGCGTTGTAAGCGCAGTTCTGGATCAACTTCATCCAAAGATCGCCCTCGATGTTCTCCGAAATCTTGACGGGAATCCCGGCGCGGACAAATAGCTTTGCGAGATCCGGAACGTTGCCGAGGACGAGGTCGCCCCGCGCGGTGTACTTCACCCGTCCCGGCTCGGTCACTTCAGCGCCGACGTATACGACCGCGGGGACGGCGTCAATGCCGCTAGCGGCGCGGACACGCGGGACGTTGTCGACACCGTTCTGAAGGCTCACCACGAGCGCTCCTTCCGCGAGGTGCGGGGCGAGGGATCTCGCCGCCTCCTCGGTGTCGGTGGTCTTCACGCAGAGAAGGACGACCGAAGCAATCGCCGCCGAGCGCATTTCGGTCGAGGCCTCAACCGCGACGGTCCGGGTGAAACGAACGCTTTCGAGTGTCAACCCGTTCGTGCGGAGCGCTTCTACCTGCCGCTCCCGGCCGATGAACGTGACCGGCGCCCCGGCAAGGGCGAGCATTCCTCCGAAATAGCAACCGACGGCGCCCGCCCCGACGACCGCGATCCGCGGCCAATCGTCGTCCGGCACGTTACCTCAGATGCTTGCCGAAGAAGGCCTGCACGCGGTTCCAGGCGTCGGCCGCGGCGGCGACGTCGTGGACCTCTTTTCGGGTGTCGTTGAAAAAGCCGTGGTCGACACCGGGGTAGATGGTGAAATCGGTCTCGATTCCAGCCTGCTTCAGGACCGCTTCGAGCTTCTTCACGACTTCGGGCGAGACGTAAGCGTCTTTCTCCGCGAAAAGCCCCAGAACCGGCGCCTTGATGTTGGCGTAGCCCGGCTCGACGTTCGGATGGATTCCGTAGAAATCGACGCAGGCGCCGATCGCTTCGTTCTTGCTCGCGGCGAAGAGCGCGAGCTGCCCGCCCATGCAAAACCCGACGACTCCGAGCCTCTTCCCGCTCGACTGGGAGAGGAGATACGTCGAGGCACCCCGAAGGTCCTTCTCCGTCTCCTCGATGTTGAGTGCCATCATGAGCTTTCCCGCTTCGTCGGGGGACCTGGTGGCTTCACCGTGGTAGAGGTCGGGGGCGAGTGCCACGTAGCCCGAAGCGGCGATGCGGTCGGCGATGTTCTTGATGTTCTCGACGAGACCCCACCACTCCTGAATCACGAGGACTCCGAGGCCGGATCCGCCCTCCGGCTTCGAAAGATAGCCTCGCACTTTCCGGCCGTTCGCCGGAAACTCGATGACGGCACCCTTGAGTTCGGCCACGACGCCTCCTTTTCAGGAACCAGATGGTACTTGACGCCGGGCGCCGGCTTCAAGACAATCAGGGTCTAGGAGCTCCGGAAAGGCGGCGAGCCGCCCCTGTCCGGAAACGAACCGTCGCCCGCGGCTCCTGATTCCAGCGATTGGCGACGGGAGTCACCGGTCCCGATCCTGCGGAGGGCGGGGAAGAACAGGTGACCAGCCGAGGCTAGCCGCGAAAGCGTTGGGGCTCTGTTTGTGCGGGGTCCCCTCACGGGCGTGAGCTCACCGCATCGAGAAGAAAAGCGATTCTGGAATGCTACTCAGCCGCGAAGAGATGACGTTCGACTTCGGCGAAGCTCGCTTCGAAGTCGAGCGCGATCGCGATCTTCTGGTCTGGATCTTCAGCCAGTTCCTGTATGGAGAAGTGACGGGAATCCAGGTGGGGCATTGGCTCTACCGCGCGCCCACCCTCGACGCCGCGAATTTCCTCGCCCGGCAAGCGGTGGAGGAGCTCTCACACGTGGACCGCTTTCGGGACATCCTGCGCCATCTCGGCGGAGCCCCCGTCCCGGCTCACCGCGCCGTGCGCTTCCTCTCCTCGGGGATGATGGGAGACGACTGGGCCGAGCACGTATGTCTGGAAATGGCCCTGGGCGAGGGCTACGTGCTCTCGGTGCTCTACGCTCTCATCGACACCGTCGAGCACGAGGAGATTCGCGCCATCCTGCGGCGCGCGACGAAGCAGGAAGAGCGCCATGTCGCTTTCGGCGAGTCGGAGACGGTGAAAGCCCTTGCGGCGAGACCGCGGGTTCGCGGCCGGCTCCGGGGCCTCGCGCTCTGGTCCCTCCTCGGAGTTTCGGCGCTCGCCCGAGCGGTCGAGAGCAAGCGCGAGCGCCAGCATCCCGTCCTTCGGCGCTTCCCGGAATTCCTTCACCACGTGCGGACCACGACGGAGCTGAGGCTCGAACGGCTCGGGCTTCTGGAAGGGCCGGTTTCACGGATCCCATTCGCGGCGCGATGGAGTAAGATGTTAGCCTCCGCTGCGGAGCATGGGGTGCGGCGTATCTGGCCATCGAGACCACTGCTTTTGACCCGGACCTATCTCTCGGACGAGAGGCTCCGGCCCGAGCGAGCCGAGGCGGAGGCCGGGATCAGGTACAGATCAAGGTCGTCGTTCGCGTGACGCCCTTCAAGCCCCCGATCGAGCCGGCGACGAGATGAGAGAAGTCTCGAATCTCCGTGACCTCGACGAGCGCCACGATGTCGTAGGGACCGGCGACGGAGTCCACGGAGAGGACCGTGGGCATTCGGCGAAGCGCGCGGGCGACGCCCTCGAGGCGGCCGGGAAGCGTTTGGATGAGCACATAGGCTCGAAGCCCCCCGGTGGGGATCGAAGGCTCGGTCTTGGTTTCGGGTTCTCGTTTCATTCTGTTATCCGTTGATGATGTCGTTTTCGTCCTTTCGCCACAGCCAGGAATCTGCTAAGATGCGCGGTGAGAGCCTCGTTTTCGGCTCTCGTCTCGACCTCTCCGGCAGGATCTTGGTTGCGGCGCAATCAACTGCCTCCTGATGCACGATTGCGATTCGCCGCAACGATCCCTTGCTAGAACCTGCGGTGAGTCCGCCGCGAATGCGGCGGTTGCCCCGACTACCCGTGAGTGCCATGAATACAATGACAGAAAGCTTAGCGACTTCTACACAAACCGCTGAAGGCGTGCTCGAGCTGGATCCCCAGGGAAACGGCCATCTTCGCCAAGTCAGCAATAACTTCCTTCCCTCTCCTCAGGATGTGCGCGTCCCCAACCGGTTGATACAAAAGTACTTCCTAAAAGAGGGCCTTCTCCTTCAGGGCCCGACCGGTATCGCCCGGAGGCGGAACAACCGCCGGGGCGGCGGAGGACCTCCCCACAAGGAGCTCCTCGAGGTCGAGAGCATCAACGGCTTCAAGATCGAAGAGCTGCCCCCGCCGCGCCATTACCAGGAGCTCGTGAGCGAGCACCCGTCGAAGCGGCTCCGGCTCTCGCAGGATCCCGAAGGCCCCATCTCGCTTCGCGTCATCGACCTGATGACTCCCATCGGCCGAGGCCAGCGAGGACTCATCGTCGCCGCCCCCAAGACGGGAAAAACCATTCTCTTGGAGGAGATTGGCTTCGCCATCTGCCAATTCTATCCGGAGATCCATCTCTTCGTTCTGCTCATCGACGAGCGTCCCGAGGAAGTGACCCATATGAGGCGCGCGGTGAAAGGCCAGGTCATC
>Ga0326597_10002099_pt1 | contig 30450 bp, 25 predicted proteins | sample RVTome_12_FD_203789 | JGI IMG/M metagenome (GOLD analysis project Ga0326597, IMG submission 203789) | Soil microbial communities from uranium-contaminated site in the Upper Colorado River Basin, Wyoming, United States - RVT100D185 | ecosystem: Environmental > Terrestrial > Soil > Contaminated >...
ATCGCGCCATCCGCGTCGACGAGGTATTTAGGCACGATGAACAACGATAGACCGCGCACACCCGCTGGCGCGCCGGGGGTGCGCGCCAGCACCAGGTGGACGATGTTTTCGGCCAAGTCATGATCGCCCCAAGTGATGAAGATCTTGCGTCCCTTGAGGCGGTAATGATCCCCGTGGGGCGTAGCGGAGGTCCGTAACGCGCCTAGATCGGAGCCGGCTTGCGGCTCGGTCAGGTTCATCGTGCCGGTCCATTCACCGCTGATCAGTTTCGGCAGGAACTGCGCCCGCAGCTCGTCGCTGCCGTGGCGATACAATGCATCGACAGCCCCCTGGCTCAGCATCGGGCACAGCGAAAACGCCAGATTCGCTGACTTCCAGATCTCGCTAACAGCCGTCGCGAGCACATGCGGCAAACCCTGGCCACCGTATGCAGGGTCGGCGGCTAGGCCAACCCACCCGCCTGCAGCAAACTGTGCATAGGCGGCCTTGAATTCGTCCGGCAAGCGGACCTGACCAGCTTCGAGCACCGCGCCGCGCTCGTCGCCCAACTGGTACAGCGGATCGAGGACCGTCTCCGCCAGCCGCCCGGCCTCGTCGAGCACGGCGGTAATGAGTTCTGGCACCAGGTCGGTATAGGCAGGGCTGCGCGGCCTGCCGCCAGGCCGCATCGAGAGTTCTAGCCAGTACCGGATCTCCCGCGCCGGCACCCGGTATCCGGTCATCGAAACGCTCCCTTGCTGCCTTTTGAAACTTGATTCTACCCGTCAAATTTCGTGGTATGGTGGGCACGTTCAAAAGGAATGACTCAGCCTTGAGCTGGTCTACGTAATGCAGGCGCACAGCTTAACCATGCGGACGATGTGGAGCCACGGAGACGGGATGTCCACCCTGAAGGCTGCTGCGAGCCTCGTATTTGCGTGTATGACCGGATGCGCTTCGCAAGTCGAGGTCGACGCCGAATTTCCGACGCCGCTCGTCGAAGCTTTGCCCGTCACCGTCGGTGTTGTTCTCGACGAGGCGCTCACACAATACGAACATTTCGAAGAGATTCCCGACCAGATAACCTGGACAATCGGCCTCGGCGATGCGAATACGCAAATGCTCGAGCAGCTCTTCGACACTTTATTCGCGAGGACGGTGCGCGTCGACGCAATTCCCGCGACCAACGCAACCGTCCCCCTCGACGGCATCATCCGCCCGGAACTCGAACGATTCGAATTCGAAGTACCAGTACGCGGGCGCGACAATTTCGCCGAAGTCTGGATGCAGTACCAGTTGCGGCTTTACGAACCCGATGGCGACCTTGTGATCGAATGGCCGGTGAGTGGTTATGGTAAATCCGAAATTCGCCGCTCCAAACGCGAGGAATCCTTGAATCAGGCTGCCATCGTCGCCATGCGCGAAGTCGGTGCCGCTATCGCCACACAGTTTTCCACGCAGCCGCAGGTGGCCTATTGGCTGGCTGAGAGGCAGAACTTATTGCAATCGGCACAGAATGGGCTTTTCATATCGGATGACGATTCGAGCTTAATCTCGCCGGATACGGCAGCAGGTACCAATGATGATTAGCACGAGCAAAATTCAGCGTATCAGCGTAGTTTTTATCGCGTTGGGCGTATTGAGCGCATGCGGGGTGACCTCGCGCATGGAGCCATACAAACAATCCGACGCCGTCATCGGCGACGGTGACCAGGTCGTCGTGCTCGCCCGCAAACACCATGCAACGCACGAAGCCGAAGAAGGCTTCGTGGATTGCATTAGTGACGCGCTCGCAAGAGGCAGCAATGCAATCGCCGTACATCCGACCAAGGAATTTGAGGACACGCTCTATCCGTGGTTCGAGCCATCGATGGCGCCGTTGAGCACCGACGAGTTGTCCGTGCTTCTCGAAAAGCCCGGCGTCATGGAACGCGTCCGAGGAACCGGTGTACGCTTTCTGGTCTGGCTCGACGGCTCGACGGAAAGAACCTCGAGCGGCGGCGGCATCAGTTGCGCGGCCGGTATCGGCGGCGCTGGCTGCATGGGGCTGGCGTGGTGGGAAGACGATGCGCGTTACGATGCAACCGTTTGGGACATCGAGCAACTCGAGAATGCCGGGACGATCTATGCCGACTTTAGGGGCCGCTCGGTCATGCCGGCCATCATCATACCGATCCCGTTGATCGCGCGCCCGCAAGCACAGGCTTGCCGCGGCCTGACCGATCAGCTGCGCGAGTTTCTGACGTCTCCATACGGCTACGGCGCCGGCCCCGAACTCGGTTGACCTAAAATGCGTCGCCGCGACGCGCTACGGGGCCGGCGAGCCCCGTAAAGAGGCGCGCCTCGCCGCCGCGGGCCCCCCGCGGTAATCTCCTAGAACGCGACGTGTAGCGTTGAAGTTGCCTGCACGGGACCGCACACTGCGGTCCACCGTCGTCAGCCGCGTTCCGCTATGAATAATCGCCGGGATCTCGAGCTCGTCTTGAAGTCGGGTGTGCCGATCGTCGTCGTCGAAACGACCGACGAAGCCCGCGTGCTCGATGCGCTTGTCAAAATCGCGGCCACGAGCCCGGCGAACGGTTACCGGCCCCTGTTTCGCTGGTCGATTACCGACGGCCTCCAACGGCTCGATCTCGAACTCGAACCGCAACGCCATAATACCGAACCGGCAGACGTCCTCGGCCACATACGCTCGGTCAAGGGCCCTGGGATCTACGCGCTGCTCGACTTCCATCCGTTTTTGCACGATCCGGTGCACATCAGACTACTCAAAGACATCGCGATCGCGGCAGCCGACAAGAACGTCACAGTGCTCCTGCTCAGCCATGAGCTGCAGCCGCCGCCCGAGCTCAAAGGTTTCAGCGCGCGTTTCGAACTACGGATACCCGACGCCGCGCAGACACGCAAGGCAGTCGAGGCACTGATCGAGGAATATCAGGCCGACTACCCCAGCGAAACCGTGCACATCGATCCGCAAGCGCTCGAGTTGTTGCTACGGAATCTACGCGGTCTGACGCTTGCCGACACTACACGACTCGCGCGTAATGCCATCTTCCAGGATGGCGCAATTACCACCGACGACATTCCCGCGACGATGCAGGCGAAACATGCCCTGCTGAACCGCGACGGCATTCTAAGCTTCGAGTTAGACACGGCGGCGTTCGGCGATGTTGCCGGTTTTCAAAGCCTCAAGGTCTGGCTCAATCGGCGCAAAGCGGCTTTCGCCTCGGGCAAGCCGCTCGTACTCGATCCACCGCGAGGGATTTTGCTTGTCGGTGTCCAGGGTTGCGGGAAAAGCCTCGCGGCAAAAGCTACCGCGGGACTTTTCGGCCTACCGCTGCTGCGGCTCGACTTCGGCACGCTCTACAACAAGTATCACGGCGAGACGGAAAAAAACCTGCGCACAGCGCTGAACACTGCCGACATCATGAGCCCATGTGTGCTCTGGGTCGACGAGATCGAAAAAGGCCTGGCGACTGGGCAAGACGACACCGGCACATCGCGACGCGTGCTCGGGACTTTCCTGACCTGGATGGCCGAACGTAAAGCCGAGGTTTTTTTGGTGGCAACCTCAAACGACATCACAGCGCTGCCGCCGGAGCTCATTCGCAAGGGCCGTTTCGACGAAATCTTCTTTGTTGATTTGCCGCAACCGGTAATGCGCGCGGACATCCTGCGCGTTCATCTCGCTGCGCGCGGACAGAACGTGGATGGCTTCGACCTGCCGCTGCTCGTCACGGCAACGGCGGGTTTCTCGGGCGCGGAAATCGAGCAAGGCGTAGTCGCCGCTCTGTATACGGCTCATGCGATGGGTCAGCCGCTCCTGACGGCGCACCTTACGAGCGAATTTGGGCAAACACGGCCGCTCTCGGTGATTATGGCCGAGCGGATCGGCGCGCTGCGCGCGTGGGCACAGACCCGAACAGTATCCGCCGCATGACTGAGCAGCGGCCCCCGGTCGTTCCGCAGGCATCGAGATCGCCGCCCGGTTGCACTACCATGTAGCGCGATAGCGCGACGCCGTCTGGGCGAGAACTCTAGATAAAGCGAGAAATACGTTGTAACCTGTTGTTATGTCTAATAACTTTAATAACGACGAATACCTAGACAACGACCCTACGGACGAGCTTCCGATCCTGACCGACGTAATTCCCGCCGCGGCCCTATTTCGCCGCGACCCGCGAGCGGAGGCGGAGGATCCCGAGGACACAGGCGAGCTCCAGGAGCTCGCCTCCTTCAAGCCGCACGCGACCGATGCGGCGCACCAGCCGATGGTCCAGGCCATGCAACGCCAACTCGAGGCGAGCGCGGCACGGGTTGCAACGCTCGAATCCGAACTCGCAACGCTTAAAAAGCATGCGCAAGACATCGCCGGTACTCTGGCCAGCAAGGATACGGAGATCGAACGCCTCCGCAGCGAACTCGCGGAAGTCGATGCCGCTGTGGCGCGCCAGCGTGAAACGCTGCAACAAAGCCTCGATGAGCTGCGTGCCCGCGATCAAACCATCGCAGGATTACGTCAAGACCTCGAGGCCGAACGCGACACGGTTCGCGCCCTCGAGGAAGATGCGCGGGCGCTCGAACGACAGGTCAGCGGTCTCGAAGCCGCACAGGCAGCCGTGCGGGAGCCCGGTCCGCCCATTAAACAGGACGCCGAACTCACCCGGCTTCGCGACGAAGTCGCTGCGTTGGCGCAGCACATCGAAAACCGCAACGACAGCTGGCGCGACCGGGCGGTAGCTCTCGAGCGGGCAACGACCCGCATTCAGGAACTCGAACTCGAGCTTGCACAGCGGGTAGAACGTCAACTCGCTGCGGAGCAGCATGCCGAAGCTGAGGCGACCCGCGCCCGCGAGGCGCGCAAGAAACTCGCTGCTGCGCGCGATGCGCTCGAGCAAGAGCGCGAGCGCGAGCGTCTGGCGCACAGCGCTGACTCCCATTCGCAAGGCACGCATGACGCCGAGGCAGATGCCGCCGCCGTCAATCGGCTCATCGAGCTGGAAACGGCGATTGTGAGCCTCGAGCAAGAACTCGCAGCGATCAACGATAACGCCGGTAATCTCTCCCCCGCGTCTGCTGCGCCCGCCCGGCTGATCTGTTTGACCGGCGAAAAGCCGGGCGCATTCTTGCTCAACAAACCTGCCGTCATTATCGGCCGTTCCCCCGAATGCGAGATTCGAATTCTGACGCACTATGTAAGTCGCGAGCACGCCCGGATTTCAAATTCGAGCGAAGGCTGCGTGATCGAGGATCTCGACAGCCGCAATGGCGTGTTCGTGAACGCAGTGCGGGTCGAACGTCAGCAGCTCGAAGACGATGATCTGGTCACTGTGGGCGACACGCAGTTTCGCTTCCAAGCCGGCAGCCAGGCGAAGGCCTAGCGAGGGGCCAGTTCGCAACAGGACACGCCGGACCGCCGCGAATGGCATACTAGGTCCGCTCAGCAAGATCGCTCGTCGCGTTAGAGGTCGCTTACCGATGTCGCTGTCTGCAGGACTAAAAAGAGAACTTATCCTCGCCGTAGTGTTGCTTGGCATCGGGCTGATCTTGCTGCCTGTCGCCGTCTATTGGGTCGGTCAGCAGGTCGTCGGTGAATATGAGTCGCCCGCCGGATTCTTTGGTTTGCTCGGCCACATCTGGGGCGATTTCCTCAGCCTGGACTTTGGGGCCTGGCTGTTGGTGCTGAGCCCGTACTTGGCGATTCAACTGCTGCGGATTGCCTATAAGCTTAGCCGGCGCCGGAAGGTTGAGACGCAGGTCACAGATTCGCCAGAATTCCCATGAGGTCGCCACGTTTACCTCAGTATCCTCAGTATGATGACGCGATAGATAAACTTCGGAAGTTCGCGGCCAAGGTGGCCCGAACCCCGCTCACGCAAAGGTGCTGCTAGGATGATAAGGCTGTTGAAGCGCTGGTTCGGACGCCGCAATGCCAGCGCGCCAAAATCAGGTCGGCACGCACCAAAGCTCGGCAGCAGCCAAAATGCCGGAGACCGCAAAGAACCGGGGCCGCTGGAGAAGCTCGATAACCCAGATCTGAGCCTCGACGCACCGCAGGAGACTGGTTTCGACCCGTACAATACCGGGACATTCAACCGCAGTGGCTCCTGGGAACGGATCAACCGGCGGCGTAATAGCTGATTTATCCGCGCCCCGATCCGGCTCGACGCTGGTCGCGCCCTTTCACCATCAACCGTTCGGGCCCGCTGCTCGGAAGCTCCTCACGCAAAACGTACCCTGCCGTGACGGCGTCGGAAGTTTGGCTAAAAACCTCTTGATTCGCTAGGATAAGCCCCCGAAACTAGGGACTGGCTGGCCGGTCCGATACATCGGCATGCGCACAACTCGAGGAGAGACCGTGAGGCGAGCAATTGGATGGTTCTCGGGGGCTATTTTGGCCCTGCTGCTGGCCTGCACAGCAACCGCGGCGACCGACTCGCTAGCGGACCTGACGATAGGCGACAAGCACTCCGAAATAAGTCAGAACATCACGCGCATTATCGAGGAGCTGCATTACTCGCGGCCCCGCATTGATAACTCGTTCTCCTCGGCCATCCTGGACCGTTACCTCGACACGCTCGACGGCAACCGAATGTATTTTCTCAACAGCGACATCTCTACGTTCGGCCGATTCCGCTACGAGCTCGACGAACGCGCCCGCAACGGCGAGTTACAACCAATCTTCGAAATCTTCAATCTGTTTCGCGCAAGAACGCAGGAACGCATCGACTATGCCATCGCGCTGCTGGATCAGGAGCCGGACTTCACGATCGACGAAGACTTTCGCTTCGACCGCAGCGAGCTAGCCTGGCCCAATTCCGAGGACGAGATGCGCGATGTCTGGCGTAAACGCGTCAAGAACGATGGCCTAAGTCTCGTGCTTACGGGCAAGACCTGGGAAGAAACGGCCGTGATCCTCGGCGAGCGCTACGAGCGCGTCCTCAAACGCATCGCCCAGCTCACGGCGGATGACGTGTTCGAAACGTTCATGAACGCGATGGCGCACACAATGGACCCGCACTCCAGCTATCTATCGCCGCGCAATAGCGAGGAGTACCGCATTCAGATGAGCTTGTCGTACGACGGTATCGGCGCATCGCTACAGCTCGAAGACGACTACGTTACCGTCATTAACGTGATTCCCGGCGGGCCCGCACAACTCGACGGCCAGCTCAAACCCGAGGACCGGATAACGGCTGTTGGCCAGGGCGTCGGCGGCGAACTCGTCGATGTGATTGGGTGGCGCCTCGACGACGTCGTCCAACTGATCCGCGGTCCCGGCGGCACGATCGTACGCTTGCAAGTACTGCCGGCCGGAGCGGCGCCCGGCACACCCGAAAAAATCGTCTCGCTCGTGCGCGACAAGGTGAAACTCGAAGAGCAAGCCGCCAAGAGCAGTCTCATCGAGATTCCGCGCGACGATCGCGTGTACCGCATTGGCGTCATTCGCGTACCGAGTTTTTATCAAGACTACGCCGCGCGCAGCCGCGGCGAAGAAGACTACACGAGCACCACCCGGGATGTGGCGCGACTCATCGCAGAGTTCGAAGAGGAAGGCATCGACGGCCTGGTCATGGACCTGCGGCAAAACGGCGGCGGACACTTATCGGAAGCGACGGAACTCAGCGGCCTATTTCTCGAGCGCGGGCCAGTCGTTCAGCTTCGCGAAACCCGCGGCAACACCGAGGTTCTCGATGACCCGAGCCCGGGAGCAATTTACTCGGGCCCCTTGGCTGTGCTCGTCGATCGCTACAGCGCGAGTGCCTCGGAGATCTTTGCCGCTGCGATTCAAGACTACGAGCGCGGCGTCGTCATCGGGCAGCGAACCTTCGGGAAAGGTTCGGTTCAGAATCTATTCAACCTCGACCGATTCATGCGGGCGCCAGGTTATGGACAGCTCACACTCACGATCGGAAAATACTATCGCGTAACGGGTGGTAGCACGCAGCATCGCGGCGTCGAGCCCGACATCGAGCTACCGTCGCTGGTGGACATCGATACGGTCGGCGAAAGCACGCGCGATACGGCCCTACCCTGGGATCAGATCGAAGCGACTGGATTCAAGGCCGAGAACTCGCTCGACGAGGATATTCGGATGCTCGCGAGCCGCTATCAGGAGCGAACCGTCACCGATCCCGACTTCAACTACCTCGTCGACGACATCGCGGCCGTTGGCGCCTTGAGAAACCGCGAGACCGTGTCGCTGAACCTGACCGTGCGCCAGGGCGAACGCGAAGAATTGCGCACTCAACAGCTCGTGCGCGAGAACGCGCGCCGCGCGGCGCTCGGGCTCGAGCCGCTGGCATCGATCGAAGAACTGGAGTCGCTGGAACCGCCGGATATTTTACTTGAGCAAGCTACCGGAGTCGTCGCAGATATGGCCGAGCTGCAAGCGCCCATGGTGCGGGCTGCAACGGCCGGCGCCGATATCGCAGCGATTCAATAGAACTGACTGGATCCGCCTGACGGACGGCATTTTCAGGTATGAGTTACCGAGCGGCTCGACGCGGCGCTCAGATCAGCACGTTCAATACATTCCAATAATCGTCGGTCAGAACGTTAACCCGTAACGGCGCGTCACTTGCGCGTTTCTGCATGACCTCGTATGCCGCTCCAGGAATCTGTGACGGGATATTCTCAAAGCATTCGCCGAGCGGAACAGCGCTATTCTCATCGCTGTATCGAACTTGCTTGAGCAGAAAGTCGGTGCGCACTTTCACGACGTCGGCAGTCTGCTTTTGATTCTTGAGATCGCCGACTCGCGCACGGATGCGATCGACGAGCCGGTCGCAGTCGCGCCGGTCGCCGAACTTCATATCGCTCACCGGCCGCTCAGTGGCGGCTTTGGCGAATGTCGATAGATTGTGTTCAGAGAAATGCAGCACGAGTTCCTGCGCCAATGCGAGCGACGCTAGGTTAATGAGTCTGCGACTATCCAGCGACAGACCGGTGATGTCCGGCAGCGGCTCGGCCTTGATACTATTCTGGGTCTCTTTGATTTCCTCGATCCGCGCTTGCAGCGCTTCGCCGCCCTTGGTCAGGCCAGCCATCCGGCGCTTCAGTCCAGGACCCTTAAAGAGCTTGCTGACCCCGTTCATCCTGTCGAGCTGCTGCTGCAGCGCTTCCACTTCGTGAGCGACGTTACGGGCCTTCAGTACCAGGCCGTGCAGCTTTTCATTGAGGATGTTGATCCGAAGTTTGCGTTTTTCGAGCGCTGCCTCGTGAAGCTTGGCGCGTTCGCGGCGCTCCCGCTGGGCATGCAGCTCCTTGGAAAACTGCTGTACGCGCAATGCGCCGACTCGCCATAGATGGCGCAGCTGAAAATAGACCATGGCATTGGCCGCCGCCAGCGGATTCGTCAGGAGACGCTCGAGGCTATCGAGCTCCTCCTTCGCGCGGATGATGGCGCCTTCCTGTTCCTTGAGCTTATCGAGCAGCTCATGGCGCTCGCGCCGCAGGGACGTCAATTCACGCTTGACCGTCGCCCGGTTCCAATAGAGCTTGAGCAGCTCCGCATCCGACTGCTCGCTCTGCTTGGTCGAGAACTTCGTAATTAGACCGGCGCTTTCAGCCATCGCCCTACACGGCTCCCTGGAGCCCAGAATCGAGGCCGCCACTATAGCGTCGCCACGATATGTAAAGTGTGACCTAGAGCAAGAATCGGCAGGCTGCGGTCAGCGGAAAGCGTGCCCCATATCCAGCAGATAATCGAGCCATTTGTTGAGCATGATGTTATTGCGCCAACGCCGCCCGAGTTCGAGCGAGTGGGCCAGCGCCAGTTCGCGCAGCTTGACGTGGCGATGCGCCTCGCGGCTTGCGGTAACTTCGGCGAGCCGCGCGTCGTGATAGACCCGAACGGTCAGGTCGGGATCCGCTACAGGCTCGTTAACGTCCTGCTCGAACAGATAGGTCAACTTCAACGTGGTCGTGTAACGTTCGCAGCTGACGAGATCCAGAAAAAGGTCACAGTCCCTCGAGGTCTGCGAGATGCGTGACAGTGACCGCGCCTGGGTAATTTTTTCGAGCCCGCCAACGAGCTGATGGAGCTTCAGAAAGCTACTCTCGTAGATCGTCATGAGCCCGGTGAAACTCCCCGGGCGATAGACGCATTCCGGCACGATGAGGCTGTCTACAAGCATCGTTCAGGCTCTGTGAAATATGCTCCGAGCATGCCACAAGGCCCCTGTTGAAACAAAGACTTGACAATTGAATTGGGATGCGGATCACGGCCGTACGCGACGCTCGATTCCAGTGACACTTAGAATCGTGCTGGCGATCTCCTCGACCGAACAATGCGTCGTGTAGATATACGGAATGTTATAGCGCTTGAACAATCCTTCGGCTGCTCGCAACTCGAAGCTGACCTGCTGAGCGGAGGCGTAGCGGCCTACGGACCGGCGCTCGAGGCGGATCTGCCGCAAGCGCTCGGGCGTGATCGTGAGGCCGTACAGCTTGTGCTTGAATTCCATCAGCCGGGCCGGCAGCTTGCCCGTCTCCAGATCTTCCTCCGCAAGCGGGTAATTCGCGGCAAAAATGCCGTACTGCAACGCCAGATACAGGCATGTTGGCGTCTTTCCGGATCGCGATACGCCGGTCAGGATTACGTCGGCGTCGCTATAGTGGCGCGTGCTATGACCATCGTCTGACGCCATCGCATAGTTGATGGCGTCGATGCGTAGATTGTAGCTCGCCACATCCGCCATCCGGTGTGGCTTACCCAGCGCATGCGAGCTGATCGTCTCCAATTCCTGCTCGAGCGGCGCGAGAAATGCCGCGAAGAAATCCAGCACCAGCCCGTTGCATTCGAGCAAGCGTGCCCTGAGCTGCTCATCGACCAGGCTGGTAAAAATGATTGGTCGCAAGCCACTTTCTTTAGCCTCGGTATTTATCCGGCGGGCAAGCTGCTCTACCTTGTCAACGCTATCAACAAATGGCACAGTCACCGGCCTAAACTCGAGGCCATCGAACTGCGTCAGCAGGCTATGGCCGAGGGTCTCCGCGGTCACACCCGTCTGGTCGGAGACGAAAAATACTGTTCGCGTTGGCATTACGGGCTCGTGGCTGGTCGGATGAGGCTGGGGTCGGGAGTATAGCTTGGAACACTACGTTATCGGATTAGCCGAGTGCGGCATGGACGACGTCGCGCGGGTTGGAGGCAAAAACGCCTCCCTCGGCGAGATGATCAGCAATCTCAACGGGCTGGGCGTGCGCGTTCCAGGCGGCTTCGCGACGACCGCCAAGGCTTATCGGGATTTTCTCGAGCAAGGCGGCTTGGACGACCGCATCCATGCGATCCTCGACGAACTCGACGTCGAGAACGTCGGCGCGCTGACCAAAGCCGGTACGGCAATCCGCGAAATGATCCGGCAAGCCCCGTTGCCGCCCGCCCTGCGCGAGGCGGTCGCCGACGCCTGGCAGTCGCTGACGCAAGGCAAGGACGTCGCGTTTGCCGTACGCTCCTCGGCAACCGCCGAGGACCTGCCGGAAGCGTCCTTTGCCGGTCAGCAGGAAACGCTGCTGAACGTCAGCGGCCTCGACGCCATCGTCGCAGCCATTCATGAGGTTTACGCGTCACTATTCAACGATCGCGCAATCGCTTATCGCGTTCACCAAAAATTCGACCACCGGCTCGTCGCGCTATCGGTCGGTGTGCAGCGCATGGTGCGCAGCGACCTCGGTGCCGCCGGCGTCATGTTCACTCTCGATACCGAATCAGGCTTTCGCAATGTCGTATTCATCACCTCGAGCTACGGTCTCGGCGAGACCGTCGTGCAGGGCGCAGTGAACCCGGACGAGTTCTACGTCTACAAGCCGAGCGTGAAATCCGGCCACAACGCGATACTCCGGCGCAATCTCGGCAGCAAGGCCATCAAGATGGTTTACAGCGAGGACCCCGCCGAACGCGTCAAGACCGTGGACGTGTCCGACGAGGAGCGGCGCCATTTTTCGTTATCCGACGCGGAACTCGAAGAACTCGCGCGTCAAGCTATCGTCATCGAAGACCACTACGGCCGCCCGATGGATATCGAGTGGGGCAAGGACGGCAATGACAGGCAGCTCTATATTCTGCAAGCACGTCCGGAAACGGTGCAGAGCCGTACCGGACAGGTCATGGTTCGCTTCTCCCTCAAGGAGCACTCGGAAGTGCTGATAAGCGGCCGTAGCATCGGCCAGCGAGTCGGCAGTGGCGTCGCGCGGGTGGTGTCGAGCATCGATCAAATGAATCTTGTCCAAAACGGCGACGTGCTCGTGGCTGACATGACCGACCCGGATTGGGAACCGATCATGAAGCGCGCCGCGGCGATCGTGACGAACCGCGGCGGACGCACCTGCCATGCGGCCATCATCGCCCGCGAGCTCGGCATCCCAGCGGTCGTTGGCTGCGGTTCCGCCACTGAAGTCATCAAAGACGGCAGCGAAGTGACGGTATCTTGCGCCGAAGGTGACGAGGGCTTCGTATATAAAGGCCAGCTACAGTACGAGGAAACTGAAATCGAACTCGCGAAACTTCCGGACATCCCCGTAAAACTGACGATGAACGTCGGCAATCCGGACCGCGCCTTCACGTTCGCGGCAATTCCCAATCACGGCGTTGGCCTCGCCCGGCTCGAGTTCATTATCAACCGTATGATCGGTGTGCATCCCAAGGCGCTGCTCGAACTCGACCAACAAGATGCGGGCACCAAGAGCCTCATCGCTGAGCAAATGGCCGGCTATGCCGACCCAGTCTCGTTTTACATCGACAAGCTCGCCGAGGGCATCGCTACGATCGGTGCGGCGTTTGCACCCAATCCAGTCATCGTGCGGCTCTCGGATTTCAAGTCGAACGAGTACGCCAATTTGATCGGCGGGGAACGCTATGAGCCACACGAGGAAAACCCGATGCTCGGTTTTCGCGGCGCCTCACGCTACGTCGATAAGGACTTCAAGCCGTGCTTTGAGCTCGAGTGTAAGGCCCTGCTGAAGGTACGCGGTGAAATGGGGCTCAAGAACGTCCAAGTCATGGTGCCATTCGTACGCACACTCGGCGAAGCGGCTGCCGTCGTCGAGCTACTCGCCGAACAAGGCCTCGAACGCGGTCAAGACGACCTCAAGCTAATCATGATGTGCGAGCTGCCGAGCAATGCACTGCTGGCCGAGCAATTCCTCGAATTCTTCGACGGGATGTCAATCGGGTCGAACGACATGACACAGCTCACGCTGGGCCTCGATCGCGACTCAGGGAAGATTGCCGCGTTATTCGATGAACGTGATGAGGCCGTGCTCAAATTACTGGCAATGGCAATCTCCGCCTGCCGTGCACAGAAAAAATATGTCGGCATCTGCGGCCAGGGGCCGTCGGATCACCCCGATCTTGCACGGTGGCTGCTGGATCAAGGCATCGAGAGCATGTCACTGAATCCCGACTCGGTGCTTGATACCTGGCTGTATCTCGCCGGAAAATCGAAATAATACGCCAGGCCGGCCGGGGAATTTACCAGTCGGTACGGCGCTTGCGGCGCAGGCTTGGAATGATGAGCCCTAGCACGATACCCGCGACCAACACGCCCGCGCCGAGTAAGAACCATTCGCGATTAGCGCGACTCGCCAGCTCCGCATTCTGCGTCATGAGTTCTTCGACTTCGAGATCGCGCTCGTTGAGCCGCCGACGCAGACCTTCGTTCTGATCGCGGATTGTGAGAGCGTTGGCCGATGCGGTGCGCACATCGCCGAGTTCCAAATTGAGGTTGCTGGCGGCCGCTTCAGCCTCCTGCAGGCGCTGGCTGACAACCGCGAGTTGCTCGGTCAGGCTACTGACCGTGCTCTCGAGTTCCGTTACGCGTGCGCGGGCTTGCGTAAGGTTGCGCTCGGCGGTAGCGAGGCGCGACTGCGCAACCGGCGTATCGGTCAGATAGCGAGTCAACACCCAACCTTCGACGCCGGTCTCGGTTCGCACACGCTGGTAGTTACCGTCGGCACTCTGCTCGAGGAGAGTGACAGAATCGCCGGTAGTCAAATTTCGTACGATGGCGTTTTGCGTGCTGGGGCCAGTGCGTAAGGTGATAACGAGCTCATCGCTTACGTAACGCGTCTGCGCACTAGCGCTCGCCGCACACGTGAGCGCCGCGATGCCGAACGTCAAGGTCATAACCCAGCGCGACAGAGCAGACGAGTTGGATTGCCTCATACGGGTTATCCTGGAATCTTGATGAGATGCTCGCGGTAATACCTTAGCTCACGAATCGAATCGTGGATATCCGCCAAAGCGAGATGCGTCGAGTTCTTTTCGAAGTCTCCCATAGCGCTCGGCACCCACAATTGCGCTAAGATCTTGAGCGTCGATACATCCAAATGGCGATAGTGGAAGAACTCAGCAAGTTCAGGCATGTGGCGCACGAGAAACCGGCGGTCCTGGCAAATACTGTTGCCGCACATCGGCGAAACGTTAGGATCGACATAGTCGCGCAAAAACTCGAGTGTCTCTCGCTCGGCCTCGGCCGCCGTGACCGAACTGGCGCGCACGCGATCCACCAGACCTGAGCTCGTGTGCTGGCGCGTGTTCCACTCATCCATTTCATTCAGAACCGAATCGGACTGATGAATTGCCAGCATCGGGCCCTCGGCGAGAACGACCAGATGCTTGTCCGTGACGACTGTCGCGATCTCCAGGATCAGATCGGTGTCCGGGTCAAGGCCGGTCATCTCGAGATCTATCCAGATGAGATTGTCCTTGGATTTCAACGGCGCCTCCTACAGCCGATTGTAACAGCCCGATTACTGATGACCAGCCGGTTCGCGCCGCGGCTCCAAAAACTGTGACGAGCGTCTCCGGTACGGTGGTGGCACGTTACAAGCGGCACTGTCTCGTTGCAGACACCGATGGCAAACGGGTCAATTGTCAACTCGAGCGCCGCAGACTCAAACCGGTCGTGGGCGATACCGTGCAATGGCAATCACAGGCGGATACGACTGGCACGTTGACGTCGATTGCACCGCGTACATCAGAGCTCACGCGCATAGATAGTCGCGGACGACCCGAGGTCATCGCAGCGAATCTCTCCCAGCTCGTAATCGTGCTGGCACCAGACCCGGCGCCGGATTGGTTCTTGCTCGATCGTTATCTTGCCGCTGCAGAACTCGTAGCATTCAAGGCCGTTATTGCATTCAACAAGATCGACCTCGGGCGCGAGTTGCCGGCCGAACTCGATGAGTACGCAGAGCTAGGTTACGCGTCCTGCCAAACAAGCGCCACCAAGGCGGACGGATTAGAGAAACTCACCGAGCACATGGCCGGGGAGCGCAGCGTGATGATCGGTCAATCGGGTGTCGGCAAATCCTCTCTGCTCAATGCGCTGCTCGGCGATACGCTGCAAGCCGTCGGAGCTCTCTCGGAAAAAGGCGGCCACGGGCGCCACACGACATCGACTGCGGTACTCTACGAGCTGCCGGAAAACGGTGAACTCATCGACTCACCCGGGGTGCGGGATTATTCGCCGTATATTGCCGACCCGCGTGACGTCGCATCGGGCTTTCGCGAATTCAAGTCATTGGCGAACGCGTGCAGGTTCCAAGACTGCAGCCACCTCGTAGAACCCGATTGCGCCATTAAGGCGGCGCTCATGGCAGGCGACGTTCTTGCGCGGCGTTTCGCGAGCTACGAGCGGCTCTATGCGCTCACCGAATCCTTGCAGGGTGACCGCTACTGAACAAAGAATCCTCGGCGTGGTACCCGCTATTCAGCCGAGGCCGCCTTGCATCTGCCGCCCACCGAGCACGTGCATATGGACGTGGAACACCACCTGCCCACCCTCGTGGTCGGTGTTGACGACGATACGGTAGCCGCGCAAGCCATGCTCGGCTGCCAGCGCCTGCGCCGTTAGAATCATTCGCCCTGCAAGTTCGGCGTGGTCCGGCGTTAGCTCGTTTAACGTTGCCAGATGCGTCTTCGGGATAATGAGCCCGTGAAACGGCGCCTGGGGACTAATGTCCTTGAACGCGAGCAGCTCATCGTCCTCGTAGAGACGTTCCGCCGGCAAATCACCGGCCACGATCTTGCAGAACAAGCAGTCCGGATCCGAGTCACTAATCATAAGGACTCCTCCGCAGGCGTTGGCTCGATCTCGCGGCGCCCCGAGAGTGCGCGAGACAGTGTACCGCTGTCGACAAATTCGAGTTCCCCGCCCATCGGCACGCCGTAAGCGATCCGGCTTGCCTTGATGCCGTGGCGCGCGGCCAGCGAGGCGATGAGATGCGCCGTCGCGTCACCCTCCACCGTCACGCTTGTGGCAAGCACGACTTCGGCGATCTCTTCCTCTTTGAAACGCCGCTCCAGCAGATCGATGCCGAGTTCCGTCGGACCGATGCCATCGAGCGGGGACATATGCCCCATGAGCACGAAGTACCGGCCGGCGTAGGCAGCGGTTTGTTCGATTGCAATCACATCGGCCGGCGTTTCAACGACACAGAGCTGTGCGGCATCGCGTCGCCCGCTCGTGCACAGGGAGCAACGCCGCTCTTCGGTCAACATGCGACAAAGCTCGCAGTGTTGGATGCGGTGACTGGCTTGCTCCAGCACTTTGGCAAGATGCGTCGCGCCTTCGCGGTCTTTGTGCAATAAGTGGAACGCCATGCGTTGTGCCGATTTGACGCCGACGCCCGGCAGACATTGCAGCGCATTGATCAGCTGCTTGAGGAGCGGCGAGTAGCCTTGGCTCACTAGACCGGCCTCGGCTGCGGCTAGAACGGCAGCTTCATGCCGGGCGGCAGCGCTAGCCCGCCGGTGAGGCCACCGAGTTTATCCTGCGTCGCGCGTTCGACTTTCGCAGCAGCGTCGTTAAAGGCAGCCGCGATGAGATCCTCGAGCATCTCCCGGTCCCCGGCCAAGAGCTCCGGTTCGATCTCGACGCGGCGTACCTCGTGCTTACAAGTCATGCAAACCTTCACCATGCCTCCACCGGCATCCCCATCGACTTCCGTCGCTGCAAGCTCCTCTTGCGCCTTTTGCATATTGGCCTGCATTTCCTGGGCCTGTTTCATTAATTGGCTAAGTCCCTTCATCGGCGCTATTTTCCTTTGGCTACTTCAACAGGCTCAATACTATCCGCCTCGACAACCGCATCGAACACCGCCTGAAACCCCTTGACCGTCGGATCCTGCTCAATGGCTTCGCGCGCCTTGCGCATACGCTGCGTCTCGTTCGCTTGCCGCAGTTCCGCGGGCGTCGGCCGATCGGGCTTACCAGGCGTGATGCTGAGCTTGAGCGCCTGCCCGAGATATTCGGCGAGCCGCGCTTCGAGCCGGCTGCGGACCTGATCCGTGTTCAGGTGAGCTTTATCCTTCGCCACGACCAGTGCGATCCGCCCTGCCGTGCGCTGTTTGACGATGCAGTGCTCGGCGAGCTGGCGTGCAGCCCCGCGCACATCAGCCTCAGCCAACAACGCTTGCCATTCCGCCGCTCCGGGCGGCACGGTCGCCTCGGGAGCGGGTTCGGGCTCGCTCGCTTCGGGCAGCAGGGCAGCGCGAGGCGAAGCCCTTGGCGCTTTCGGCTGTGGCGCAGCAGCGTCGGCTGGCGGGCTTGGCACCGCAGCGCGGCGCGCCGATTCCGATATAGCGCGCGGCTGCGCCCGCACGCCGGCCGGCTTTGACGGCGCCCGCGTACGCTCCGGCTCGTCGGCCGCTCCAGGCCGAAATGCGAGCATGCGCAACAACGTCATTTCGAATGCCGACCGCCAATCGGCACAGGCGGCTAAATCTCGCCGTCCCTGTAACGCGATCTGATAGTAGAGCTGTACGTCTTCCGGCGAAATCGCCGCAGCGAGCTCCTGCAACGCTTCGTCGTCTTCGGTGAGCGATTCCGGCCCAACGAGCTGGATGACCGCGAGGCGCTGCAGCGCGCCCATGAGTCCGTCGAGCACGAGCGAATAGTTCGGTGCCTGCTCGTCGAGCTCGGCAACTTCGTTCAGCAAAGCCGAACCGTCTGCGGCCGCCAGCGCCTCGAGCAAATTGACCAGATGCAAGCGGTCGATCGTGCCGAGCATCTTTTCGACGGCCTCGCATTCTACGGTCCCGCCGCCAAAGGCAATCGCTTGGTCGAGCAGGCTCAGCGCGTCGCGCATGCTGCCCTCCGCGCCCTTCGCGAGCACTTTGAGGCCATCGGCACCAGCAACAACCTCCTCCGCCGCGCAGATCCGTTCGAGCTGCTCGCAAATTTGAACCGGCGTAAGGCGCTTGAGATTAAATTGCAAACAGCGCGACAGCACCGTAACAGGCAGCTTCTGCGGATCGGTCGTCGCCAGCAGAAACTTCACATGCGGCGGCGGCTCCTCGAGCGTCTTGAGCAGTGCATTGAACGAATGATTCGACAGCATGTGCACTTCGTCGATTAAATAAACCTTATAGCGCCCGTGCGTCGGCGTGTACTGCACGTTGTCGAGCAATTCGCGTGTGTCATCGACACGCGTGCGTGACGCCGCATCGACTTCGAGGAGATCCACGAAACGGCCTTCGTCAATTGCGATACATGCATCGCAGACGCCGCAAGGTTCCGCGACGACGCCTTCGGCACAGTTCAGCGCTTTGGCAAGAATGCGCGCCACGGTGGTCTTGCCAACGCCGCGGGTGCCCGCGAACAGGTAGGCATGATGGAGTTTTTCGGCCGCAAGTGAGTTGACGAGCGCCTGCACGACGTGCTCTTGGCCGACGACCTCCGCAAAGCGCTTAGGCCGCCACTTTCGGGCGAGAACTGTATAACTCATTGATTATAAATCATTTTTTCCAAAACAATAAGATCCGCGCCAGCTCGACCCCGGCACCCGATCGGGCCGCTGCCGCTGCTCCCTTCCGGGCCTGACGGGGTTCACGGCTGATCGTCGCGGGGGAACCGACGCGGACCTTGGGTACTTTACCAGCCTGCCCGGAGGCGCGCACCGGGGCTGGAGAAATTCGCTTGCGCGGGGTTCCAGCGCACTCTCTGGGCATTTCGAGGTACTGTCGCGCGTGCCAGACGTGCGCTAAATCACTAGAATCTACGCTCCGACGGAGAGGTGGCCGAGCGGTCGAAGGCGCTTGCTTGGAAAGCAAGTGTACGTGTCAAAGCGTACCGTGGGTTCGAATCCCACCCTCTCCGCCAATTGTTATCGCAGGTATTTGAAAACAAAAACGTAATTCGCGAGGCGTCGGCGCAACCAACAATCAGGTATACAAATCAATTGCCGCAGGCGACCGTTATCCAACACTAATCGCGGAAGGGCCGATCGGGGCTAATGGAACCGGATTGCGCACCAGATCCGTTCCCTGAGTGCTCGTGACGTATATTGCCCTTGAGAGTCATGAGTGCATCTAGCGGATTTGAAGATAGAGCGATCGTCCTTGGGAACGGCCTAATTCCAATTCCCGAAAGATTGCTGTTGGCCCATGTCCGCGGCGAAGTCCTGTTCATCACCGGTGCCGGTTCCTCCCGGCCTGCGGGACTACCGGACTTTCGGGGTCTGGTGCTCCAGATCTATCAAAAGCTCGACGCCGCAGCTCACGCTGTCCTTGATGCGGTTCCCGAAAATGCGCACAACAAATGGAAACCCGCTGGCGGATCGCTGACAACCGAGCAATCCGCGGAAGTCGGACGATTCGTGCGTGGAGACTACGATGTAGTTCTCGGCATGCTAGAGCGCCGTCTAGATGGCCCCGGTTCCTCAACATCGAGGGTCAGAAAGTCTGTAGTCGAGTCAATCAGCGAAAAGGCAAACAAACCTGCGGAGATTCACAAAGCTCTAGTTCGTCTGGCAGACCGGGGGCCGACGACTACGATTGTCACGACGAATTTCGATCGCTTGCTAGAGATAGCAGCTGGCTATCAAAAGAAACGCATTCCAAGCTATTCGCTTGGTGCCGTACCGCGACCTGGCCGTGCGCAGGAATTCTCAGGAGTTCTGCACATTCACGGCGTCCTGAATACCAACCCACGGGAGTTCTCAGACTTCATAGTGACCGACCAGGATTTCGGTGAATTCTACTTGAGACGTCGTGTTGTGCCGGACTTCATTTACGATGCCGCCCGATTGTTCAATTTGGTGCTGGTCGGATACAGCGCGAACGATGCCCCGATGCGATACCTACTAAATGCGGTCGCTGCTGACGGTTCGCGGTTCTCTGATCTGAAGGAGCGATACGCTTTCGTAAGTATGTCGGGACCCGAGGACCCCGTCCTAATCGAGGATTGGAAAGGCCGTGGAATAACGCCAATTGCGTATGACTCATTGTCTGGTCACGATGTGCTGACTGAAACATTGGTCCGATGGGCAGAATTATCCGCCCTTAACGGCAAGCAGACGAAAACAGAGGCTACGTTGCGAAGCATTGTTCGCAAATCACGAACAGCGGCGTCAGATGACGAGAAAGATTTATTTGACCACCTCGTTCGCAGAAGCAGCACTAACGAGCGAGCACGGATCTCAAGCGTGATCTCCAAAGCGAAAGCAAGAATCGCTTGGCTCGATGCACTCTTAGCCGTTAGCCGAGAAAGTCGGCCCGGAGCACATTGATGGTTGTCTCCTGGACCAGATTGTCACAGCTCCAACGGTATGAATTTCAAGTCGCAGCTGCCTTCTTAGAGGGTCGCTTTGAGGAACAGGACACTGTGGACTGGGCGCTCGGTCTGGATGTTGGTCAAAATGCTGAACGGGCGGCCGTGATTCAAATCCTGGAACACCCGAAGACTCGGAATCTCCGAGAGCCCTGGCGATCAGTATGGGCATTGATCGAAGAGAGTTGGCAACAGTCTTCGCAGCGAAGCAAAGACAGACTTGATGAATATCGCATCGCCCGACGCATAAGGGCAGGCGAGAAGTCAGGTAGTCTCATCTCATCTCTGGTAGATCTGGTGAGGCCGATCATTGAAGTCAAACCGCTGTCGAAAATGTACATCCTCGAGCGGCATCGTCCAAAGCGGCCTCGCCGCATCGACGATATCGCCTACGTCAGTCTCAGTGGTGGAGAGGTAATTGATCCGGATGAGCTCGGACTGGACCAAGTCTCCGGCACGCAGTTCTTGTCGGAGCTGGCAAACGAGTTGGATGCTGCAGTAAAGAAGGGTCTCGACATCGGACGGCGGTTGGGTTGGCAAGGCGAGAGGGCTCGTTTCTGGATACTCGGCCAACTACGCCGCGTTTATTTTGTGTCTGAGGCACTGAGACCGCCGAATGAGCATGAACCCGATGAATTTCACCACGGCATTGCTCCCTCTGTTAAGTTGCTCTACGAAGTAGTTTCGAGACTTTCAGACACCGAACGAAAAACAGCGGACAGCATCATTGCCAGCTGGCGAACAAATGGCTCGTCGGTGCATACGCGACTGTGGGCTGCGATGGCTCGCTCACCAGCTGTGGCGGATTCAGAGGAAGTCGCGTCCTTTCTTGCCGAACTTGACGCCTCTCGATTCTGGGACGTAAACCACTATCCTGAGATCGCAGAACTTCGTGCCGTTCGCTTCTCCGAACTACGACCCAGCGATCAGTCTGGGATTCTCCGGCGCATTCGGCGTGGACCGCCGCGACGTCAGTGGGCTAGACAGGTAGACCCAGAACGATTCGACTCTGTTCGCCGCTACTGGATTGTCCGAGAATTGAAACGCATCGAGCTTGGAGGGGGATCGTTACCAGAATCAGACAAGGATTGGCTGTCTCAGAACCAAGTCGATTTCGATGACCTACGCGATATGTCCCGAATCGACGAAGGATTCTTGGGAACTATGAAGGCCCGTTGGGTCCCGCCGAACCCGGACAACCGTCTCGATCTCCTCGAGGGTTCGGAGCGATTGATGGCCCTCGAGGAAGCGCTGTCGTCAGGCGATGACCGATGGGGAGAAGGACCGCCGGGTAGGGCCGGCGACTGGATACGGGCGCCTGGCAACGCGGAATTGGTCCTTAAGGATCTTGAAGCGACCGACGATCAGGGTGCGTCGTTTCCACTCACCTGGGATCGCTTCGGTTGGTCTCACGAGGCGCCCAATAAAGAAGTTGCAGAGTGCACTCCGAATCTGACTTCGATTGCCCGACGGGTTCTCAACTTACTTGACAGATTGTCGCTAAGTACGGCGTCACAGGCGATCGAAGGAATCACGTATTGGTTATCCAACTGGACGACACACACGGCGGGAGTGGAAGACGTCGCGAAGACTTGGCTGAGGCTCTGGCCCACAGCTGTCGAAAATACCAACGCTCAACAGGACGAGGCAGACAAAGTTAATCTTAATACCGTGGTGCAAGCTAATAACACAGAAGAAGTTGAAGACCTAGACACGCTAAATACGACGGCTGGCCGCTTAGTCGGAGTCTTACTCGATCTTTGCCCCAACTTGACTGACGTCGCCCATCCTTTCCAAGAAGATGAAACCCTAAAAAGGATTCGAGACACTGCCATCGCGGCAAGTGGACGGTCCGGTCTAATCGCCCAATATCGCATGATCGAATCGCTACCGTGGTTTCTTGCGGCCGATAGAACATGGACAGAGGAGCATCTCATTGAACCGCTGCTGGCCGATACGCTAGAGGCTGTGTCTCTGTGGAGGGCAGTCGCGAGGAGGGTGCAGCACCAAGGTGTCCTAAAACATATCGGAAGAGAAATGACGAAGCGCGCAAACGACAGTCGGCTAGGACGCGATGCGAGGCAAGTCCTCGTCTTCAACCTAGTAATACAAAGCCTGCACGCATTGCTCCGCAGCAACGATCCCGTTGTTTCGGACCTTGATGTTCAGCAAATGCTGCGCGAGCTCGATGATGAGGTCCGCGCCCACGCAGCTGATGCCATTGGTAGATTCGTACGAGAGATGTCTGCTGAGCACGCTGGCGACGGGAACGAGCATTTTGAACCAGATTCCCTATTCAATGACGCGGCCAAACCGTTCTTGACGAAAATCTGGCCGCAGGAACGCTCTCTATCAACTCCCGGAGTCGCGCGGGCGCTCGCTGATTTGCCAGCATCGTCGGGCGATGCGTTCGCCGAGGCTGTGAACACCATCGAAAGATTCTTGGTGCCGTTTCAATGCTGGGCCTTGGGAGAATACGGCTTTCGCGATTTCGACGACGATGAGTCAAGCCTGTCGCAAGTGGATTCCCGAGAAAAGGCAGAGGCTCTGCTCGTACTTCTGGATCGAACGATCGGCGAAACTGAGGGTGCTGTAGTGCCGATGGATCTCGGCCGGGCGTTGGAGCATATAAAAAGTCAGAGCCCCAGAATTGCCGACCAGCCGGAGTATCGGCGTCTCGCTGCACTTTCGAGACGCTAATACATCTGCTCCTTACTTAGTTTGTCGGTTGACGTCGACGCCGACTGTGACGGTGATTGCTAGGCGTGCTCGGCCCGTTTTGGGGTTCCCGAAAGCCGTCGTGCTGAATCGTCTCGCTTTGAGTAGCTTCTTCCGACGCGAACTGCTTCGCAGAAATCATCTGGCGCACGTCGGTTTGAGTTACTTCGTCAAACTCACCATCGATGGGTGGCGGCAGGCCCGAATCGCGATTCGACGCCGATTCGATTAGCGCGACCAGATCACCGGATACATCGAATTCCTGCGTCAACTTGTCTCCATAGAGCTTTGGCAGCATCTTGCTGACTTCCCACTTGATGGTGTCGACGATCAGCTTGGATCGCTGAACATGATGGCCATCGAACACGGGGCGCCCTTCATCGTCCAGGTAGAAATCGTCTGTGGCGTTGAATGCCTCCTCGAGCGCTTTCTCGGCTAGGAAATGCGCCGCGACCCGTTTAGCGTCCAGGTACTTCTCAGCGAAGCCCAGGTAGTTTTTTGCGACCCATTCCGAAAGTGTGCGCTGGCTGGGCATCGTCGGATCTTTCGAGATGCGAAGCAGGCTCTCGCCAGCACGAAGGCGCTGACAAATCAGGTCAACCGTACTCTCGTCGTAGTGCTTTCTCGTGGGAAGCGCTGTCGCCATGGCTTCTGCTCCGGCGCGGAGTCATCCTATGTAATTGAATTTATGTCGAAATTTTATCATCGGGTTGCCGTGATGGATAATTTTTGTATGGCGACACAGCGACGGCGCGGCGGCCGCAGCGGTCCACTGCCCCCCGTCGATTCTGAATTACCCTCCCGCCCCCGGAGGCTGATATACAACTGCATGCAGTTCAGTACATTACGGTTCTATTGTTAATCTATAGATTGACATAAAGCGCCTATTTGTATAACTATAGCTATCCGAATTGATTCAGTTCTCGTATCTATAGTTCTACTCCTAAAGGGACGACAGGAAATGGGCCAGTCTGCACGGCAGCGCCGCCTGGAAATAGACAGGCTAGACAAACACTTACGCAGCTTCGGTGCGGCTGAGAGTGGCCTGCGTGCGACCTCTTTCGGCGGCTGGATTGCCACGCTCCGGGCAGCCCTGGGTATGAGTGCGGCGCAACTGGCTGAGCGCCTCGGCGTTTCCAGAGCCGCTGTTTACAAGCTCGAGCAGCGCGAGAAGGGCGGAAACGTGACCCTGAAACAGCTCGACAAGGCCGCTGAAGCCCTGGAATGCGAGGTCGTGTACGCCCTCATCCCCAAGAAATCCCTCGAGCAGACCATCCGCGACCGGGCCCGTCAGAAGGCCGAGCAGCAGCTCCGAGCCGCCAACGCATCCATGGGCCTGGAAGCCGAGGGCGTCGAAGACACTGACTTCGCGGCCGCCGTCACCTCCGCCTCGTCGTATACAGAAGCCCTGACAGACCGGCACCTCTGGGACGACTGATTCGTGGTCCTGGATGTCACGATCCATGACCGGTCCGGCCTGCTCCTCGGCGGGTCGCCGCAGCCGACCGATGCCGACATCAACCGGGCCGAGCTGGTCGGCATCGGTGCGGCGCGTGATTGGCTGAAGCGCACACGTCTGGACGTTACAAAGTTTGCGTTCTGGCGCCGACTGCATCGCGAGATGTTTGGCGAGGTTTGGAAATGGGCCGGAGAGTGGCGCCAGGATGAAACTAACCTTGGAGTGGCTCCGCATCAGATTCAGCCTGAGCTGCACAAACTCGAGGGAGATCTGGAATTCTGGCTTGGCGATAAATGCGACATGCCGCGGCTGGAGGTCCTGAGCCGCTTCCATCATCGAACGGTCTGGATTCATCCGTTCAACAACGGCAACGGGCGTTGGAGCCGGCTCGCGACTGATGCGCTAGCCTTGCGGCGATACAAGTTGGACTTCCTTACCTGGGCGAAAGGCGCGGACGTACCACGCGACCCGGATGCGCCCGAAAGAAAGACGTACATTGCAGCCGTTCAGGCCGGTGATTCTGGCAATTTTGATCCACTGATGACATACATCAGCGAGCGAAACCGCGAACTCTAGATTTGTTCTGCGACTATGCATCTGCAGGCGCTGCAACCCAGCCCCTATGAAAAGAATTGAGATTCGAGAACTAGACGAGAAGCGCTTCAATGCGCTGGCGGGACATTCCCGCAGTCCGGCCGCGGCGTATGTCAGCGAAGAAATCGCATGGTTCGCAAATGAAGACGAATCCATATTGGGAGCACTGCTTCATGACATTGTCGACGACGATTTCGCAGCCATTGTCATGGCGAGAGACGAGGCCCGCGTGTACCGGTGCTTCGATCTGCATTGCTCTATCAGCACTCCGGACGAAGCGAAGGACTGGCTCATTGGAGCAATGAAGTGGCACACCGGGCAGGGTCTACGAGTGTGCGCACCGGGAGAGCCCACAAAGGGCGTAGATCTCTTCAGCCCGATCATAGCTCCGCAGAAGCAACACCCCGCATTCGCATTGCTGTCGAACGACACGGCCTACGTTCCCGCCAAAGGCATCATTAACGAGATGATGCCGCATTTCGTCGATGTCGACGGAAATTTCGTCGAGCAATTCCAGTCAACCGGATTCGATGCAAGGCTTTGGGAACTGTATTTACATACGTACCTGATCGAGGAGCAGCTCTTTATCGAGAGGGAATTTGAAGTGCCTGACTTCATTGTGAAGAAGTACGGAAAGACGGTCGCCATCGAAGCTGTCATTGTCGGGCGGAAAAAGGAGAAACCCGCAACGTACTTTCGCAGCGATCCGCGCTTGCTAGACCCGGGGACTATTCGCGAGCTGCATCGAAACGAGATGCCCATACGATTCGGCAGCCCGCTGTATACGAAGCTGCAGAAGGAGTATTGGAAGCTGCCGCACGTGAACAATCAGCCACTGGTTTTCGCAATTGCGGATTTTCACGACGACCAATCCATGGTCTGGAGTGGAACCGCCCTCATCAATTACTTGTATGGTGTTCACCACGAGTTTCATTTCGACGAGAAAAACCAACTCGTGATTACACCGCTACTCATCGACACTCACAAGATTGGCGCAAAAGAAATTCCCTCGGGATTTTTCTTTCAGCCAAACTCCGAATACGTGAGCGCGGTGCTCTTCTCTGCCAGCGGCACAATATCAAAGTTCAACCGGATAGGGCGTCAAGCTGGATTTGCGGCACCGAACGTCACGATGATCCGTATGGGGACGTACCACGACCATGATCCCAATGCGAGTGTTCCCAAGATGTTTAGGTATGTCGTAGACGAATCCTGCAGCGAAACATGGGCCGAGGGCGTATCGATGTTTCACAATCCAAACGCCCTGCATCCCGTGCCACGGGAACTGTTTCCCACGATTGCGCACCACGAGTTCAAGGACGGCCAGATCGTCAGCCTACTGCCGGAGTTTCATCCCTATGGATCATTCACGCTGAACATTCGCACGGTAGACAAGTAATTGCTCGATCAAATGATCATGTCGGTCAGGATTCTCGCCAGCTCAAAGATCCAACGCCGCTCCGTTCGTGCGCAGCCAGTCCTTTCGCTCGCGATAGTCTGGAAGAATCTTATCGATCTCATTCCAGAACGCCGCGGTATGGTCCCTGTGCAGCAGATGGCACAGTTCATGGACAACGATGTAGTCGATAATCGTTGGCGGGGCCATCATGCATTTCCAATGAAATGCCAGGTCGCCCCGCGACGAGCATGAGGCCCATCGATGACTCAGATCCCGGACGGCGACTTCGCCCGGCTCGACACCGACTTTCGGTGTGTAGTACACGGCCCGCGCAGAGATTCGCTCAAGGCCCTTGTCGATATAGAAATTGCGAAACGCAGTCCGAGCCGGCTCGATTTCTCCGTGCTCCACTAAGCTCCGCTGCAGGCAGAACCGGCCTTCCTTCAGTTTTAGGGCCTCGTCCTGGTCAGCTGTGAGTCGCAGGCGGTACGCGCGCCCCAAATACACAAATCCCTCGCCGCTCTTGTACTCGCGTAGGACCCGCGTCGCGTTCAGGTCTCGCCACTCGGCTAGACCTTTGTAGATCCAGTAGTGCTTGGCCTCGACGATGCTGGCCACGTGCTCATCGCTCGCCCAGGTTGGCGCCCGCACCAAAATACTGCCGTCACGCTCAATGATGATATCCGTCGTCGATCTGTCGCTTCGGATAACCTGATAGTCCGTTACCGAATGTTTGGGCGTGGTCATTTGACCAGCTCCTCGTGCCGCTTTTCGGCGAGCTTGACGATCTCGACGGCGATGCGCTCATGTCTCGCATTCAGCGCAGGGATGTTGGCCAGGAGAATCTCTGTGTCGATATTGCCCCGCAAATTCTTAACCTCGATCGGCTTTCTCCAGAAGTCGATGATTCCGATTGTTTCCTGGAGTAACTCTACTAGCCGCGAAATGAGCGCCTTTAATCGTGAAACATCGCCGGCCGGCACCTGGCCGTTTTCGTAGGCGAGTTGCGTTACGTAGTCATAAAATGTCGTGGCCTCTCGGGAGAGGCCTTCGACGGCATCCTTGCGGCCCTCTGCCGCTTCCTGACGAAGCTGCTCAAGGTCCAGTGCAAGCGATTTCCAATTATCCCGGTGCTGCTCGATCAGCTTTTCGAGTTTCTCGCTGAGCCTCGCGTAGAAGGCCGGGTCCTCGTCGAAATGCACCGTACAGTGCTTGCGGATCGCGTGCTCCATCTCGCTGGCTTTCGCCTCAGGATTGCCTTTGGCATGTTCATTGACATGCTCCAGGAATCCGTCCGCGAGCAGCTCAACGGGTGGAATCTGCGGGTTGATGCCGAGATCGATCAGGTGCTCGTTGATTAGAGCCTTGACCTTGGCGCCAGCGTCTGCGATGTCGAGCGAATCGTCCTTGTAGCGCTCCTTGACCATCCGCATCAGGTAGCCGAAACGCCGGGCTGCGCCGCGATACTCGTGGCCAGCCGGACTCGGCAGGATTAGATTCAAACTCTGTAGGAACTTTTTCAGAAAGACTTCGAAATCGGCGCGTCGCTTGATGTCCTCCATGGCACCGACGGCCTTGTGAATCAGCGCCACCTCGGCCTGCGGGGAACTCAATGTTCCCTTTACAAATGATTCGATGTCCGAAACTCCCGCGGCGACGAAGTGCTGAACGAGGCGACGATAGCGCTCCTCCAGGATTGGCAGCTCGCTCAGGATGTTCTTCAATCCGCTGCGGATATCCTCGGCGTCCTCCTCCGAATAGATCGAGAGCGCGTGGGTCAGGTGATTCGCAAGGCCAATGTAGTCCACGATGAAACCACGATGCTTGTTTCTCGCAACCCTGTTGACGCGCGCGATCGCCTGAAGCAGGTTGTGTTCTCGCAGCTTTTTGTCGATGTACATGACCTGTTCTATCGGCGCATCAAAACCGGTCAGCAGCATGTCGCAGACGATCAGGAATGCGATGCCGGTGAGTTCCTTGTCCGGATCTTCGAAATCGAAGGGCTTGCAGAAGTTCTCGACGGCGTTCCAGCGCTTTGCCTCCTTGCGCGCAGCGGTGATGAGCGCTGGCTCGTTCGTCGCATCAGCGGACACAACGACGACGGCCTTCAGAAACGCGATGCGATGTATCAGCTCCACATTAGGTTCAGGCTTGAGTTTCTCGCGTTCGCTTCGCTCGCGAAGCGCCTGACGGATTGCGTTATGGTAACGAACTGCCGCCAATTTTGAGTGGCAAACGACCTGAGCTTTGAAACCGTCGGGCAGAATGTTGTCGATATAGTGATCGACCAGGTCCCTGGCGATCGCTTCAATTCGTTTCTCAGCCTCGAGCAGGTCGCCGGTCGCACCGTACTTCTTCTTGATCGCCAGAATCTCGGCCTCGCTCCGCTCCTTGAACAGATCCTCGAATCGTGTATCGAAGCCGTGCTTGTCCTTGATTGCCGTATCTGCGGTCCGCCCTTCGTACAGGATTTGCAGCGTCGTGCCGTCATGAACCGAATCCATGATCTTGTAGGTATCGATGTATTCGCCAAAGCGCTTGACGGTGCGGCGCGTGCCATGTTTTTCCGTAATAAGCGGCGTTCCGGTAAAGGCGATTCGTGTGGCGTTGGGAAACGCCTCAAACAGATTGTCGCCGAGGTCGGACCCTTGGGTCCGATGCGCCTCGTCAATCATCAAGATGATGCGCTCCGATGGATTCACAACGCCGAATGTCTTGCTCGACGGCGCTGCTTTGTATGCGCCGAGCGCCTCAGCAACCTTGAGAGGCAGCGATTGTTCCCGCTCAGCGAATTTATGCACCATCACCATGTTGATGTCCGAGGCATCGCTGCTGAGATGCTCACGGGCCTGGGCGGTGCTCTCGATGACGTTGACTTTGCCGCCGATGAGCTTGGCGGTGCCGGAGAGCTGCTCCTCGAGGTCGACCCGGTCGTTCACGAGCAGGATCTTGAAGTCCTCGAGGTCTCTTGCTGCGCGCAGCATGCGGGCCACGAAGACCATCGTGAGCGACTTGCCCGAGCCCTGGGTGTGCCAGACCACGCCTGAACGCGACTCCGGTGTCTTGCCGGCGCGCAGGCGGTCGACGATCTTCCGGGCCGCTCGGTACTGCTGGTAGCGGCACACGACCTTGATGCGCCTGCCCGAGTCCGTGTCCATGAACACCGTGCACGTACGCAGCACGTCGAGCAGGGTGGCGGGCGCGAGCAGCCCCTGGATGAGCTTTTCCTGTTCGCGCTCGACGCCCAGTGGCGGCGTGTAGGCCTGGTTGCGCCCGTTTTCGTCTTGCCGACCTTCAGCCGGCGGGGGCCAGATGTCCTTCCATGCATAGAAGTGCTCGTGGCCGGAGGTGATCGAGCCGAACTCGGCCTTCTCACCGCAGGTTCGTACCAGCAGCAGGTTGGTGTAGAAGAGCCGCGGTTCGCCCTCGCGCAGACCCGCCTTGATGGTCTCGGGTCGACCGTTGCGGTAGCGGAGAAGCTGCTCGTAGGCCGCGTGCAAGGGGTTGGCGGTATTGGGATCGCCGATCTTAGCTTCGACCACGACCAGCGGGATGCCGTTCACGAAGAGGACGATGTCCGGAATGATGCAGCTCTTCACGCAGCCCGGCGTGTCGACGCGGAACTGGTTGATGGCGTGGAACTGGTTGTGCTCGATGTGTGCGAAGTCGATGAGCTTGACGACCGGGTCGGCCTCCCCGGTGACTTCGTTGTGGTCCACCTGGGCCTTGAGAAAGAGCCCCTGG
>Ga0326597_10002100_pt1 | contig 30444 bp, 28 predicted proteins | sample RVTome_12_FD_203789 | JGI IMG/M metagenome (GOLD analysis project Ga0326597, IMG submission 203789) | Soil microbial communities from uranium-contaminated site in the Upper Colorado River Basin, Wyoming, United States - RVT100D185 | ecosystem: Environmental > Terrestrial > Soil > Contaminated >...
CCCAGCGGATTGACCACGACCTTGCCGTCCTTGTCGTGCAGGCCCTTGGTGCAGGAGTCCTTGTCGCGCTCGTGGCAGAGGACGCAGTAGTGGATCTCGCCGAGCACCTCGCGCGGCTTCATGCGCGTGTCGGTCAGGCCGAACCCGTCACGGCGCCGGAGGCGGCCGTCGGGGCCGACCATCGATTCCGGCAGATCGGGCCGGGGGCGCCGGACATCAACGAGGTTCCAGTGATCGACGGTCTCGGGAAACCGGAACACGACCCAGTGGCGGAACGCGGGGTCGTGGACCCGCGCCGCCGACCAGCGCTTCAGGGCCTCGACGGCCTCGCTCACGTCAGCGGACGGCTGAGCCTTCTCGCGATCCATCAGGGCGCAGCCGAGGCGGGCGACCGCCAGCTCCAGGTCCGTTGTATCCACCTCGCGTCCCGATTCGCCCATCAGCCGCTCGACCAGCGCATCGTCTGACGCGAGACGCGGCGGATGCGCGCCGCTCTTGAGGAGCGGCAGCGCCCGGCGGCGCACGAAATCGACCTTGAAGCGGAAGAGCGTGTCCTGGACGCGCGTCGCCTCGGCGAGCCTCTCGGCCTCGTCGCCCACGTGGAAGAGGCGCCCGAGGAAACGGCTGACGTGGGGAGCCATCGACGTCAGCAGGTTCGAGACCGCGATTGGCGGGCGCGCACCGTCGGGGTGCTGCCGATAGTCGTCCCACTCGTGCCACAGCGCGGGGTCCGCCGCCTGGACCTCCTCGCAAAACCGGTCGTACAGGGAAGCCAGGCGATCCGGCTCATGCAGATCCGCAAACGAGTAGCCGGGAACTCCCAGTGGCGTCGCAGTAGTCACGTCGGACATGCGCGTAGCGGGCTCCATGAGTAAACCATTGAAGGTACGTCGGTTCGGAGAATCGAGTCAAACGCGACGCCATAAATCCGACCTGACGGTCCGGCCTTCCCGTACAATTGGCCCATGCGGCACGTCATCCGCTCGGCGGCCGTTCCGGCGATTCTCCTGGCGCTCCTGCCGACCATCGGGATCCTGACCGTCACGCCGCCCTCCTCCATTGCGCAGACCTCCCGCGCGCCGCGCAGGGAGGCCGCGGTGCCGTTCCGCGTGGGCGAGACGCTCACCTACGACGTCACGTACTCGTCCTATCTCGTGGCCGGCACCGCGGTCACGACCGTGCAGGACAAGCGCGCCATCCCCGGCGCCACCTCTTACTACATCGTCGTCGAGGGCCGTCCGGTGCCGATGCTGGCGAGCCTGTACCGGCTCTACTACAAGATGGACACGCTGCTCGACAGCGTGACACTGCTGCCCCACCGCGGCTCGATGCACGCGGAAGAGGGCGCCCGCAGGCGGAGCGCGCTCACCCGCTTCGATCGCGCCGCCGGCAAGGGTGTCTTCGAGGTACAGACGGAGCCGCGCGGAAGTCTCGAGTTCGACATTCCTCCCCAGGTCCAGGACGGCCTTTCCGGCCTGTACGTCCTGCGGTCGATGACCCTCAAGCCGGGTGACACCATTTCGCTGCCGGTGGCCGACGAGGGCATGGTGTACAGCGTCCGGGCCAACGTGACCGGATCGGAGCGCCTGCGTGTGCCTCTCGGGGAATTCGACGCGTCGGTCCTCAGGATGACGATCACCGATCCGGCAGGGCAACCGGCGGCCGCGAATACCGCCGTCTGGATCTCGAACGACGCGCGGCGCCTGCCCCTGAAGATGCAGGCCGAGCTCGCGGTCGGCAGCTTCGTCCTGCTGCTGCGCCAAGCCTCGCCCTAGCGGCTCCCCGCCGCCGCGAGCGTCAGCGCCACACCCGCCTCTTCGTCAATCCACTGCCGGACGGCCGTGAACCGTGCCGTTTCGAGTTCGGCCACCACGGAGTCGGGCGTAAACTTGTACGAGCTTTCGGTCCAGATTGTCTCTCCCGGCGAGAAGACAAGGTCGATGCCGGCGGCCGGCACGCACACGGCCTGCTCGTCCAGGCTCACCAGGTGCATTTCGACCCGCGCCTCAGCCGCCCGCCACAGGGCGCGGTGCGCGAAGCGATCGACGCGGAAGTCGCCGCCGAGCTCACGGTTCACACGCACGAGCAGGTTCCGGTTGAACGCGGCCGTCACGCCGAGCGGATCGTCGTACGCGAGGAGCAGGTCCCGCTCGGCCTTCTCAAGATCGACGCCGAGCAGGAGCGCGTCGTCGGCCGACATCGACTGTCGGGCCGCGTTGAGAAACGCGGCGCGCGCGGGCGGATCGAAGTTGCCGATGTTCGAGCCGAGGCAGAGAACGAGCGTCCGCCCACGGCACGGCTCGCGGTAGGCCTCGAGCAGGCCGGCCTCGTAAGTCCGTTCGTGCGGGACCACGCGCAGATCGGGAAACTCCATCAGCGTCCGGCGCGATGCCGCGAGGGCGGCGGACGAGGCGTCCACCAGATGGACGTCCAGGCCGACGAGCGGGTCACGTGACGCCCGGAGCAGCGTCGCGAGCTTCTCGCCGCTGCCCGATCCAAGCTCCACGATCCGCGCGGCCCCTGGGCCGGCGCGCAGGATCTCGGCGCCGTGCCTGGCGACAAGCGCGGTTTCGGCGCGCGTGATCCGGTACCACGGGAGCCGGCAGATCGCCTCGAACAGCGCCAGCCCGAGATCGTCGTAGAAGAAGCTCGACGGAAGGTGGCGCGGCCGGGAGCCGAGGCCCTGCCGGACATCCGCGGCGAACCGCGCGATCTGTCCCTGGTCGCGGTCGAGGAGCGGATTCACGACGTCACGCACCGGAAGCCCGCATACACGTACGGGTAGTGTCTCCGGAACCAGTTGCGGAACGTCGGCCGGAGCAGGTCGGCGGCGGTGGCCGGCGACGCCCCCTTCATCACCATGTGCTCGCCGTCGAAGAAGTCGGCGGAGTATTCCGGGTAGAGCGGCGAGGGCCGGAAGCCGGGCAGCGGCGCAAACGGCGTCGACGTCCACTCCCAGCCATTGCCGACCAGGTCCTCGACGCCCCATGCGCTCGCTCCCGCCGGATGGCTGCCGCAGGGCTCGGGATCCCAGGCGCCGAAGTCGAACACGCCGAAGCGCGGCGCCGGCGCCGGCGTCCCCCACGGATGCGGACGCTCACCCTCAGGCGATCCGAACGCCGCGCGCTGGAACTCCGCTTCGGTCGGCAGCCGCGCCGCAGCCCAGCGCGCAAACGCGGACGCTTCCGCGTGGCTGACGTACACGGGCCACGAGAGCGGCAGCGGCAGCACGTCGAACATGCCGCGCCAGTACCAGTCGCTGCCATGACGCTCCCAGAAACGCGGGTGCCCGACATCATCCCGCCGGAGCCACTCCCAGTTGTCGGCGTTCCACCAGCGCCGGTCGTCGTAGCCCCCGGCATCGACGAACTCCAGGTAGCGGGCGTTCGTCACCTTGTGGCGATCGATCGCGAACGCCTCCACGGGCACGCGGCAGGCGGGGTGTTCGTTGTCCCAGCCGAACGGGACGCTGTCGGCATCGACGCCAAGCGTGGCCGTGCCGGCCGGCACCTCCAGCCTCTCCACCGCCGGCGGGCGCACCGAGTCCGGCTGCGCGGGCACGTAGCCGTCAGGCCGCCGCTTCAGATGGAACGCGAGCCGATGCCACATGTACAGCAACGTTTCCTGGTGCATCACCTCGTGCTCGAGGATGGTGTGCACGGCATCCGACAGCCGGCGGCCCTCAGGACTCACCGGATCCACGCCGCTCCCATCGATCCGCTCGAGGGCCTCCATCACGCACGCGTCTGCCCGCGCCGTGAACCGCCTGACCGCGTCCCGGTCCGGCCAGCGCGGCTCGTCACCGTGCGCGGGCCTCGATGCCTCGCGTGGATCGATCCCGCGCGCGAACAGGCGCTCGAGCGCCGGATCGATGCTCGATCCGCCGAGGGCGCGCTTCACGAGCGTGTTGAGGCTGAAGGCCGGCAGGTGCCCGTCGTAGAAGACGATCGGATGCCGGATCGCGATGGGGCGGCAGAAGTACGCGCGGTCGGCGAGCAGGTCGAAGAGCGACGTGCTGCGCGCCCGCGCGCGCCGGTACCTCGAGAGCGCCGCCTCCACGGCTCCATCATACGGGATGTCGAATGTGCGCTAGAATACAGGGCTGACTGAATTCGAACCGCCCGTGAAGATCACGCTCAACGGCGAGCCCCTCGAGGTGGCCGGGCCGCTGACGGTTTCCGACCTGCTGACCCGCCTCGACATCGACGCGCGCCGCGTGGCCGTCGAGCACAACCTCTCGGTCGTCAGGCGCGCCCTCTTCGGCACGACCGAGGTCCGCGACGGTGACGAGATCGAGATCGTGAACTTCGTCGGCGGCGGATGACGAATATGGACCTTCTGACCATCGCCGGGCGGACCTTCGCGTCGCGGCTCATCGTCGGCACGGGGAAGTATCCGTCACCGGCGATCATGGCGCAGGCGCACGAGGCGGCGGGCGCCGACATGGTGACCGTCGCCGTCCGCCGGGTGAACGTCACCGACCGCACGAAGGAGTCGCTCCTCGACTACATCGACGAGTCGAAGATCTTCCTGCTGCCGAACACCGCCGGCTGCTACACGGCCGAGGAGGCGATCCGTACGGCGCATCTCGCCAGGGAAGCGGGCCTGTCGCACTGGGTGAAGCTCGAGGTCATCGGCGATGAGCGCACGCTGTTTCCAGACAACGAGGCCCTGCTCGAGGCGACCCGCGTGCTCGTCAAGGACGGCTTCGTCGTGCTGCCGTACACGAACGACGACCCGATCGCCTGCCGGAAGCTCGAGGACGCGGGCGCCGCGGCCGTGATGCCGCTCGGCGCGCCGATCGGATCCGGGCTCGGCATCCAGAACGTCAACAATATCCGCATCATCCGCGAATTCTCGAAGGTGCCGGTGATCGTGGATGCCGGCGTCGGGACGGCCTCCGACGCCGCGGTCGCAATGGAGATCGGCGCCGACGCGGTGCTGATGAATTCCGCCATTGCCGGGGCCCGCGATCCGGTGGCGATGGCCGAGGCGATGAAGTACGCCGTGCAGGCAGGGCGTCTTGCGTACCTCGCGGGCCGCATCCCGCGGAAGATGTACGCGAGCGCGAGCAGTCCGGTCGAGGGGCTCGTCGGCCGCTAGGCGAGCGGCGTCACGAGGCGGCGGCGCCGAGCCGATCGAGCTCGACGTGCAGGCGCGACAGCAGCACGTCGTGCTTCGCGCAGAGGGCCTTCAGACGCTCCAGCCGTTCGACGTCGATCACCGGCGTCGTGATCACCACGCTGTCCACCCCGCCGTGCGAGATGAGTGAGACGAGCATCTGGTAGCCGCCGAGCACGGGATAGCCCTGCATCCGCACCCTGGCCATGGCCGGATCGTCGTCGATGAACCCCACCATCCGACAGCCCTCGTCGGTCGAACTCAGGAGGTCCCGCACCGCCGTCGCCGCGCCGTCGCCCGTCCCATAGATGACGAGGCGCTGGCCGACCGGCCGGCGGCGGTGGGCGAATTCCCGGATCAGGCGGAACGACGCACGTGAGCCGCAGAGAAACAGCATCAGGAGCGCCGCATAGATCACGAACACGCCGCGGGAGTAGTTCTCGAACCGGTACACGTACACGATGAGGCTCACGCTCGTGACCGTGCCGAGCAGAACGGCCTTCCCGAACGTCACGCCGTCCATCAGCCCGAAGTACTTCCAGACCCCACGATAGGCGCCGACGAAGAAGAGAGCGGCCATCTGCACGCCTACGACAATCGGCAGTGAGTCGAGGAAGCTCTGGGAGTACCCGCCGAGCGCCGCGCTCTCGAACCGCAGCCAGTAGGCCGTGTAGTAGGCCAGCGTGACCAGGCACAGGTCGAGCAGCACCTCAGCCACCCGCCGCTTGTACATGAGGTCTGCGACAAGCGGCGTCATGCGGCCGGCCGGCAGGTCGCTCGTGTCGCGGTAGACACGCACGTTGGCCAGGTGCACTGTGAAGATGACCGTCGCCAGCAGGAACAACCCGGCGAGAATGCCGGGCCAGTCGGTCTGCCACTCGCGCAGCGCGACCGCCAGGAGCCCGCCGAGTGCCGACAGCACCCACAGGACCGCGACCGCGCCACGCTCTGACAGCCCGATCGCCACCAGGCGGTGCGAGCTGTGGTCGCGCCCGCCCTGGGCGGCGCTCCGGCCCGAAAGCATCCGGGACACCGTGACGAGCGTGGTGTCGAGAATCGGCACGAGCAGCACGAGCAGCGGGCCGACGAGAATGGACAGGATGTCGGTGCTACCGCGGCCGGGGGCGCCGAGTGTCAGGGCCGCCAGGTTGAGGCCGATGAAGAGGCTGCCGCCGTCGCCCATGAAGATCGACGCCGGATGGAAGTTGTAGACGAGGAACCCCGCCGTGGCTCCAAGCAGGACAGCGAGGTACACCACCGGGGACTGGACGCCGCCGTCGATCACAAAGACGCCGAGAAGCGCACAGCCGGCGATGAGCGTGACACCGGCGGCAAGGCCGTCCATGTTGTCGAGCAGGTTGACCGCGTTCGTCACGCCGACAATCCACACCATCGTGAGCAGGATGTCGAGCGCCGACCAGTCCGTCCACGCGAGGCGGTAGCCGAAGAACACCATGACCGACGCGACGACGATGGCCCCAACGAACTTCGTCTGCGGCTTGAGCGTGACCACATCGTCGACGAGCCCGACCGAGAACATCAGCGCAGCGCTGACGAGCAGGACCGGCATGTCGCGCACGCTGCCGAAGATCGGGTACACGACAAAGACGACGACGGCAATCGCCACACCGCCGAGCAGGGGGGTCGCGCTCTTGTGCCAGCGATCCTCACGCGCCTGCGCGACGCACCCGAGTCGGCGCGCGAGGGTGCGGCACACAGGCACGAGGACAAGGGAGGCTGCAAACGCTACCAGGGCAGGGACTACGAGCGTGAGCATCGGCGGTGTTCATTGTAGTACCGGTGCACGCGCACGCGGCGGGAATGTCTCCGGAATTGCAGAGGTCCGGCGCGTGTCCGTGACCGTCCTACGGCGACGCTGGTGACGATGCCGGTACATGCGGGACGCCCGTAATGCCGTGACCAACCTGCTCGGCGACGTATACGGCAAGAAGCAGCGCAGCCGGCATCGCGGGCACGATCATGCGGAAGCCGTAGTTTTCGATCATCGCCACGGCCAGGAGCGGCCCGAGGTAGATCACGACGAAGGTCCCGAACACGGCCTGCCAGAAGTCGACGCGACGACGATACAGAGCCAGCCCGGCGAAGGCGATGGCGCCGCCCCACGCCAGCAGCCAGTGAGGTCTGAGGTACTGGGCAGGGACCAGCGCGAGTCCCACGCCCATCGTAGGAGGAAGAGCAGGAGGTTCTCGCTGAGCAGCCGAAACGCGAACCTCCGGTAGTCCGCATACATGAAGAGCGCCACAGCACCGAGGTAGACGAGCCCCGACACCGGCGCCAGGCAGGGTCTGAACGCCAGGTACATCAGCGAGACCGACACGCCAAGCAGCAGGCTCTGCACCACATAGACATAGGAGGCGTTGATACCCAGGGCTCGGAAGAGGCCCGCAAGGAAGTAGTTATAGAGGAACCCGCCGGGCCTCCGGTACGGGCCACGGACCGCAGGCATCATGAGTCCTCCGTCGAGGGTGCTCAGGGCGTTCTCCTTGTAGGTGAGCCAGTCGTCCCCCCGCGCGCCCCAGGGTGACATCGTCCTCGGAGGGAGCGGCCCTGGCGAGTCCCGCCACGAAGAAGGCGATCGGGATGAACGCCACGATCGCGAGGACGATCGGGGAACTCAAGACGCGTTCGAGCCGGTTCACTGGGTGTGCACGCCAGGTGATCGGCCGGCCGGCCTATTATGGCGTTATCGCGAGGGTCGTCAGGATTCGGATCAGGGCCGCTTCGACGTCAGGTCGGAGCCGCTGGACTGGCGTACGTCAGCCAGACCGTCGATACTGGGCCGTGGTCGAGCGCCACAAGGCGCTCTACGAGGCAGTGAGCCATCCATGATGCAGGACAAGGTCGAGACGTTCGTCCGGCTGCGATTCGCCGGCGCGCTGCGCTCCACCGCCCTCACGCCGGACACACCGCTCTTCTCGACCGGCATCATCGATTCGTTCGGCGTCCTCGAGTTGCTGGCGTTCATCGACGACACCTTCGGTGTGGACATCGACCCGGGGCGCCACGAACTCACGGACTTCGACACGATCAACAAGATCGTGGCGATCCTCCGGGCGCGTCTGGACCCGCCAGCGGGTCTCGGTGGTCGCTGACGTGGATCAGTACACGCTGACCCTCGGCCTGCCCCATACCAATCACCGCGGCCTCGGTGAGCACCTGCTCATGATGCATGCGGGCCACTTCCACTGGCTGGCGATTGCCAGCGCCGTCGGCAGACCGCTGTCTGAACTCCGGACCCTGAGCGGCGGCCCCGTGTACGCCACGTTCTACTTCATCGAGGAACACATCCCCGACGGCACTCCGCTCGAACACTTCGGACTCGACGATCGTCTGCGGTTCGCAGTCTGGCTCAGGGGCTTCAAGGGCATCGTCGTCGAAGGCCAGATGCTCTTCGACCGTGAGGAGCGGCTGCGTGCAGCCCTCGAGGGCGGAGAGCCGCGCTGCCCGGAGCGCCTGAAGGCCGCGCATCCCTTCATCCGGTTCGCCAACATCTTCATCACGCCGGAGGCCGGCAACAACCGGCTGCGCGTGGCACCGCCCGCGAATGCGGACTTCTCGGGCCTGGCCGTGCTTCCTCCCGACGAGAACCCGTACCACCTCACGAAACAGGCCGAGGAGTCGGGCGTCCTGGGACTGCTCGACGGCTGGGAGCGGGCGGATGGCGGCGCGTCGGCGACCCGCATCGAGGCGATCGACCCCGACCGCGACACCAATGGCGCGGGTCTCGTCTACTTTGCCAACTACTTCGCCTTCATGGACTCGGCCGAACGCCACGCCATGGAACGCTGCGCTGGACGACGCGTGTTCACTCGGAACGACATTGCGACGCGGACCGTCAGGCAACGTCGCGTGGCGTATTACGGCAACGTGGGCCTCGACGACTCCGTGTCCACCGAGGTCAGCCTGTTCCTCCGGGACGATCGCCCGCAGGCGTTCGGGTGCCGCTACGTGATCCGGCGCGCCGAGGACGGCGCCGTGATCTGCCGATCCGAGGCGGTCAAGGTCATCCCCGCATGACTGCGTGGCTTGCCAGCCGGTCGATGCGCCGCCTCCTCGTCGCCGCGGTCTGCCTGCTCGCCGCAGACCCGCTGGTGGCGAGGATCCTCCGGCCGGCCGAGGAAGCGCGCTACGAGTCCGACCGGCTGTTCCGCTTCGAGAACTCCGACTTCTTCGCGCTTGGACCGCTCGTCGAATACCTCGATGAGCATCCGTCCGGGGCGAGGCCCCGAGCTGTGTTCCTGGGCAACTCCCTCGTGTGGGGCTACTTCCTGGCCGCTGGTGAGACGCTCCCCGCACGGTTCCAGGAACTCGTGCCGGGCGCTCGCGTGCTCAATCTCGGCATCAACGGCCTGCAGACCGGCACCGCGTACCTGATCACCAAGCAGATCATCGAGGCGGTCGACTACGTCTATCTCTTCGACGCAGGTCCGGGTGCGAATCCGCAGCTGCCACAGCTCATACCCGTCGAAGACGCCGACATCGAGCGCTTCGCGTTGCACCCGCCCGATCGATTGGAGCGCTGGCTGGAGCAGCGTCTCGCCTTCTGGCACCTGTACCGGTACTCGTACAGGCTGCAGGTGGCGTTCTTCGGCACTTCAACTCGCGTCTACGCCTATCTGCACAAGGCCGACATTTTCCACGCCTTGCGCACTGGCCTTTTCGGAACTCCGACGACCCGGGGGACCGTCGCCCCCGCCGAGCCCGACGCAAGGGGCCTCGTGCTCGAGGCACCGGTGGCCACGAACCCGCCGCTGGCCGCACGACTGCAGGCCCTGGCCGATCGCCATTCGCTGCTGTGGGACTACGCGACGATCGTCCGGGCGCACGGCAAACACGCGGTCATCGTCCAGACCCCGAGCACGCCGCACCCACTGACGCAGGAGGATCGCGCCGACCTCAACGCCCACTTTCATCCCCACATCAGGTTTGTCCGGATGGAGGCGCCGCCCTCGCTGCTCGCGGACCCCCTGCATCTGAATGCGGCCGGAGCCGGCGCCGTCGCAGCCGCCCTTCGCGACCTCACGATGACGCTCGAACCTGGCAGCTGGCGATGATCTTCGGAGACCTGACGTTCTTCGCGATCCTGGCGGGATGCTGGCTGACGTTTCATGCGGTACCGATCAGGGCCCGGCCGACTGTCCTCGCATCCTGGGGCGTCCTGTTCTACGCCGTCTACGCGTGGCAGGCCCTGCCCCTCGTCCTCGGCCTCACCGTCGCGGCGTGGGTGGCCGGAACACAGGGCCGCACCTGGCCGTTCATCGGCGCCGTCTTGATCGTCTTTGCGGCCTTCAAGTCCGGTACCGACGCGGGTCGCTGGCTGTTGATCGGTCCGGGGCCAGCTGGAACGGCGCCCATCGTTCCCCTGGGCCTTTCCTTTCTCGCCTTCGAACTGATGCATCTCGTCATCGAGCGCGGGCGCGGCCGGGTTCCATCCGTGCCGTTCGCCGACGTGGCTGCCTTTGCGTTCTACTTCCCGTGCCGCGTGGCCGGACCGCTGAGACGGTACCCGGCCTTCGCTGCTTCCGTGGCGGAGGCCCGGGCATCGTTCGACAACGTGTACGCAGGGGCCGTGCGCGTGGCGATCGGCTTTCTCAAGAAGTTCCTGATCGCGGACGTGCTGGCGTCCACCGTCGCCGAGATGTCCTACGCGGCCACCCCGTGGCACGTATGGAAGGTGACGATCGCGTTTGGCCTGCAGCTCTACTTCGACTTCAGCGCCTATTCGGACATCGCGATCGGCGTCTCGCGCACGCTCGGCATTCACGTGCCCGAGAACTTCAGGTCGCCGTACCTGAGCGCCAACATCCGGGACTTCTGGACGAGGTGGCACATCACGCTCGCGTCCTGGGTGCGCGACTACGTCTTCACGCCTGTCGGGCGCGAACTATTCAGGACCCGCATGAAGGCCTCACCCGTGTCGATCGCGGCTCTGAGCTACCTGGCGGCATTTCTCGTGGTCGGCGCGTGGCACGGCCTCGCCGCCAACTTCATCGTCTGGGGGCTCTACCACGGCGCACTGCTGTCTGGACACCATCTCTACCTGACGAAGGCGCCTCCTGCCATGTTTGCCTCGGAGCTCTATCGATCACGTGCGATGACGGGCGTCTCGACAGTCGCGACGTTCCTGCTGGTGACCATCGGCTGGGTCCCCTTCATGACCGACCTGCCGAACGCGATGCGGCTCCTCTCGATCATGCTAGGCAGACCGTGACATGGCCGACTGGCTGACGGACGTGGCCATCGGGATTGCGCTGGCGCTCCTGACGGGGTTGCTCCTGCTGACTTCGTCCTTCGACTCGACGTTCATCTACCGTGGCTTCTGAACCGACGGTGGCCTCCGTGCATCCGGATCCGCCGGGCCCGGGCCTGACCGGTCGGGTGCTGCGCGGCAGCGTCTATTCGGGGCTGGGACAAGTCGCCGTGCTGTCGGCCTCCTTCGTCGCGACGCCTCTCATCATTCGGTGGGCGGGCGCCGAGGTCTACGGAGTGCTCGCGCTTGTGAACATCGTCGTCGGGTACCTCACGTTCGCCGACTTCGGCATGGGGACGGCGTCCACGACCTTCGGGGCCGGCGCTCATGCCCGCGGCGACGAGGACGACGAGCGGTCGGTGGTCGTGACGGCCCTGCTCATCGCCTGTGGGAGCGCTGCGGTCAGCGCCGTTGCCCTCGGGCTCGCCGCATCCGCGCTCACGACGCGCGTCCTGGAAGTGCCGGAGGACCTTCGCGGCGCGACCGTGGTTTCGCTCCAGCTCGCCGCCCTCGGGTTCTTCGTCCGGTCTGCGGCCAATGTGCTCAACACGCCGCAGCTCGTCAGGCTGAGGATGGGCGTCTACACCGCCATCAGCACGACCGGGAGCCTTCTGCAGATCCTGCTCGCCCCGGTAGCCATCGCCTTTGGCTTCGGTCTCATCGGCGCAGTGACCGGGATCGTCCTGGCCACCCTGGCGCTCGCGTCGATGCACTTCATGGCCTCGAACCGGCTGCTCCCCAGGCTGTTGGCAGGACGGCCCAGCCTCGTTCTCGCGCGGCGGTTCGTGAGCTTCGGGAGCGGGCTCGTGGTATCGAGCCTGGCCGGCATGATGCTCACAAGTGGCGAGAAGCTGCTCTTGACGCACTACGCGTCGGTGACCGAGCTTGCCTACTACACCGTCGCCTTCACGGTCGCGTCGCTGCTCGCCCTCGGACCGCAGGCCATCGGCCCGTGGCTCCTGCCCGCGTTCTCGAAGCTGCACGGAAACGGCGACCGCGCGCGCGCAGCGGTTCTCTTCGACCGGGTCCTGCGGGGAGGCGTTCTCTACGCCGCGCCCGCCATCGCCGCGATCTGGCTGTGTGGAGAGCCGTTCCTGAGGCTCTGGGCTGGGCCCGAGTTCGCGGCCGCGGGAGCCAGTGCGCTGACCGTCCTGGCGCTCGGGCACGGGGCGAACGTGCTGGCCTTCGTCCCGTACTCCGTCCTCCTTGCCTCGGGCCGAAGCGGCGTCGTGGCCCGGCTCCACCTCGCCGAGGTCATCCCGTACCTCGTGCTGGCTGCCCTGCTCGCCGCGCCCTTCGGCGCGACGGGGGCCGGGCTCGCGTGGTCCATCCGCGCGACAGTCGATGCCGTCGCGATGTTCTGGCTCGCACGGCGCGAAGTGGGCCTGAGTCCCAGGGCACTGTTCGCGCGGTGGCCCGCTCTCGCCGGCGTATTCGCCGTCCTGGCGGTCCCCGTGGTGCTGGCGCAGGCATCAGCACCCGTGGCTGAGGCGGTTGCCGCGGGAGTGGCCCTGCCCGCGTACGCGATCGCCGCCTTCTTCTGGATCCTCGACGACGCGGAACGGGAATACGTACGGTCGTACGGCCGTCGCGTTCGTCGGCTGGGCGGGCTCGAGCCTCGCGGTAACGCGCCGTGACAACCCCTCAGCGGACCCTCGAGCACATCGAGCGGTGCCCTCTCTGCGGGTCGATCCCCGGCAAGCCAATGATGCGCGTGCGCGATCGGAACTGCGGGCTCCCTGGTCAGTTCGCCCTTGTCTGCTGCTCGGGCTGCGGGCTCGTGATGCTGTCACCCCGCCCTGCCCGAAGCGAACTCCGGGACTACTACCCGAAGGAGTACTATGCCTACCAGGCGCCGGCACCCACAGCGCCGCGACACCGGTCCGGCCTTGCCGGGCGCATGCGCGACGCCGTCCGAAATCAGGTCCTGCGCGATCTCGGCTACTCGACTCCTCCGGCATCCGGCCTCGCTCGCCTGCTCGTTCCCGCACTCGTGCCTCTCTTCCGCACCCGGGGGACGTACGGCCTGGGAATCCGCTTTCCGCGCGCGGTCGAGGGCGGCCGCGCACTCGATGTCGGGTGTGGCAACGGCGCGTACCTCAGCTACCTGAAGCGGCACGGGTGGCACGTCGAAGGAGTCGACCTGAGCGAGGCCGCAGCCCGGTCCGCGGACGGGGCCTTTGGCATTCCCGTCCGGGTGGGGGCCTTCGACGAGCTGGCGTTCGCGAGAGCGGAGTACGACTGGGTCCACATGAGTCACGTCATCGAACACCTGCCCGATCCCGTCGCGTCGCTGGCCCGGGTGTTCGATCTGCTGAAGCCGGGCGGAGCCCTCTACATCGAAACGCCGAATGCGGAGAGCTTCAGCCTTCCCTTCTGCGGCGAGTTCTGGTTTCCATGGGAGGCGCCGCGGCATCTTTTCGTCTTCACGCCCTCGACGCTCGTTGCCGCGCTCGAGCGTCGGGGCTTTGTCGTCCGCGTGATGCGCAGTCGGGCTTTCCAAGGCCTCTACGCCTGGGAGGATACGTATCGCCGTGAGCACACCCTCGGCGTTCGCCTCCAGTCGCGACCGGCGCTATCGCCGAGCGCGCACCCGCGCGCCTGGCTCCTGACGGGGGCCGCCGGCCTGATGCGCCTCGTTCGACCCCTAAGCGGCGATATTCTCGAGTGCGTGGCGCACAAGCCGGGTGCCGCAGCGTGATGGATCCTACCGGACCCGCCGCGCTCACCGTGATCGTGGTGAACTGGAACGGGGGCGAATACGTCCGCAGGTGCCTCGATCGCCTGTTTGCGCATCCGGTGTCAGTCGCCTTCGACGTGATCGTGGTCGACAACGACTCCCGCGATGGCAGCGCCGATGCCGTCGAGCGCGACTCCACCCTCACTGGCCGGGTCGGTCGCGTACGGGTTGTCCGAGCGACGGAGAACCTCGGGTTTGGACGGGCCAACAACCTCGCGTTCCGGATGACCCGCTCGCCGTATGTCCTTCTCCTCAACCCGGATACAGAGGTCGGTCCGGCGGCCCTCGACACGCTGCTAGACACCCTGCGCGCGCACCCGCGGGCCGGCGCCGTCGGGCCGCGGCTCGTGAGCCGCGACGGCTCGACACAGCCAAGCGTCTGGCGCAACCCGCCAAGCCCGGGACACGTGCTGATCGACGGTCTCGGCTTGTACCGGTTGCTCCCGGCACGGCTTCGCGGCGAACTGCTGCTCGGGCGGCACTGGGCGCACGACCGCCTCCGGCGTGTGCCGATGCTCGCCGCTGCCGCTCTGCTGGTCCGCCGTGAGGCCATCGACGCCACCGGCGGGTTCGACGAACGCTTCCACATGTATGGCGAGGACAACGACTGGTGCGCCCGCCTGACGCGGGCCGGGTTCGACTTGATCTTTCAGCCGGCCGCGGTCGTGACACACCTCGACGGGCGGAGTTCGGATCAACGGTGGGATACGCTTGAGCGGCGGCGCGTGCAGCTCGACGCGCGCTTCCGGTTCGAGCGGCGCCATCGATCGCGCGCCTGGGTGGCGCTGAGCGACCTGGCGACCTGCTTCGTCTACGCGGTCGCCCACGTCCGGTCGGTCTTCACCGGACGCGACCGGGCCGTCATCGCCGTGACCTTCGCCGAGCACGCTCGAAACCTCAAGCGCAATGTGTTCGGCCGCCCATGACGAACAGCACGCGGCCCCCCTCGCTTCGCGGGCAAACGGCGCAGCATGTGTCGCGGCTTGCCCTTCCGCTTGCCGCCGTCGTCGGTCTCTACGCGTATCAACTCCTGGCGCAGGGGGGACGCGAACACGCCAGTGCTGACGCGCTGATCTACCTCGCCTCCGCGCAAGGCGAACCGGCCATCTGGCCGTTTCACGTCAGAGTCCTCGGCCCACACCTCAACGCGCTCGCGGCGCACCTCTCCGGCCTCCCGCTTCGAACCGCGTTCGAGGCTGGCACGCTCGTCTACCTGCTCGGCGCCCTGCTGGTTCTCGCCGTGCTGCTCGGGCGCCGGCAGGCATCGCTCGCCTTCGAGATCGCCGTCGTGTTGGGATTCGGATCCGGCATGGCCGTTCGGTTCGGGCACAGCCCTGTTCTCGTGGATACGCTTCTTCTCCTCCTCGTCTGCCTCGAGATCGCCGCCCTGGATGGCCGCCGATATGCCCTGGCCCTGGCCATCGTCTGCCTGGCCGCATTCACCAAGGAATACGGCGTGTTCCTCGCGGTCCCGTGGGCCGTCGAGGTCTACCACGCCAAAGGCTGGCTCTCGGCCATGAGCGGGCTGCTTCCGGGGATCCTCCTCGCGGTCGGTCTGGTGACGTTCCCCAGCATGCCGCGCTCCGATCCCGGCGCCGTCCTCACGTATCACGCCGACCTCATCGCGCAGGACGGGCTGCTGACGTACGCCAAGACCTTGTACATCTGGCTGTGGACGGCCATGTGGCCGATCATCGCCGCGGCGGCCGTGAGTGTTGTCGTCCACTTCCGCGGCGGGCTGGCGTTGACACGCGACCAGCGTCGGTACGCCGCGATGCTCGTGGCCGTCCCCTATCTCGTCCTCGGCGACCTCGACAGGGCGTTGATGGTCGTGGTTCCCTTCGCGTGCCTTGCCGGTGCATCGCTGGTCTACCTGCGAAATCCGGGGCCGTGTCTGCTGGTCGGCGCAGGCGGGCTCGCGACCGCCCTCGCCAGGCCTCTCTACTCCGAGGTCCCGGTGCCCCGCCCGTTCATCCTCGCGATGATCGCGGCGAGCGGTCTGGTGTCGCTGGCGCTTGTGTGGAGCCTTGGCCGATCAGATCGCGACGCGTTTCGGGTGACGAGCTGAGGGAAGCCCGCGGTAGATGCTGTCGAGCGCGTCGACACCGTCTTCCAGACGAAACCAGCGTTCAGCGAGCGCACGCGCCTCGCGTCTGACATCAGGCCTCAGCCCTACCTCGACCAGTTCGCGCGCCGCGCGGCGGAGGCCCTCGTCATTCATGTCGTCGATGATCAGGGCAGCCGATGCGTCGCGGAAGACCTGCGCGAGGTCGCCGACCGCGTTCGCCGCGACAGGGATGCCGCACGCCAGCATCTCCCCGACCTTCGTCGGCGAGCTGCCACGCGCCGAGAACGTCGGGAGCAGCAGGAAGATGCCCGCCTCGGCCCACCGCATGAGGGCGGGCACTTCGTCATGGCGCGCCGGGCGGTGCACGAGTTCCCGAGCGACTCCGGCTGAACCCAGCACGGCTTCGATCGCGCCGGGATCACTCTGCGACACGACGAGAAATCGCGTCGCACGGCTCGGGCCGTCGACCGCATGGACCGCCGCTCTCCACGCCAGGTAGAACCGCGCCATCGTGTCCGCCATGTACCGGGTCTCGAGCGAACCGGAGTACGCAAGGACACGGGCTTCGTCCAGTTCCCCCGCGAGGCTCGCGTCACGCGCGACTGCCGGCGAGAACCGATCGAGATCCGTGCATGTCGGAATGACGTGGATGGCGGCGCCAATGTCCGCCCGATGCGGATACTCCTGCCGCAGGTAGTCCCGCATCGACTGAGTCAGCACCACGATGGCATCCGCCCGCTTGAGCAGGACGCGCTCGATGGCCTTGGCGGATCTGTGCAGCCGCCCGCCTCTGGTCCACGCGCCTCCTTCGACCTTCTCGTCGGCCCAGAACCCGCGCATGTCGAACAGCCAGGGCACCCGCGCGGCCGCGACCCAGGGCAGAACGAGCGCTGCCGCGACGTAGGACCGCACGTGCACAAGGTTCGCCCGGGAGAGAACACTCGTCACCACGGTCGCGGCCAGCCCCTGCGCCATGTCGAACGCCGTCGCCGGGACGGTCGGCCGCCGGTGGTAGCGGAGCGCGGTCCACCGGATCCTGTCCGCGATCGGCTCGCGGAGTCGCCACGGTACCCCGCTCTTCTCGAAGCTGACGATCTCAAACCGGTGCCCGCGCCGGGCGAGGGCTTCGACATAGGGCCGGACCTGACTGCGACCCAGGGGGTCCTCGAGCCCGTCGTAGGTGACGTAGACGATCCGCCGCGTTCCCTCGGTCCCGTCCGTGCGATCCCGGGTGGGCACCCTTGTCACCGCACCGGCCCCAGGCTGAGCGCAAGGCGCTTGAGCGCTCCGAGGAAGTCCCTCGTAACGACGATGGCCGGCCAGGTCGCCACGGCCCTGGCCAGATACCGGACCGCGTCGCGCTGTGACAGCCGGCCGAGCGCCAGGTGGAGCGCGAGATAGCAGAAGACGGCCGCGCGCATTCTCCGCTCGTAGCGTCCGTAGCGCCGCTTCACCTCGTCATCGTCGAAGAGGCAATCGAGGAGGCGGGACACACGCGTGACGAGCACGTCGCGACTCAGGGTGAGGACGCTCCTGGCCCCGTGGTTGACGAGCGACGACGTCACGGTGCCTGCGTGCCGCAGCGGGTAGCGCGCGCCCAGGCGAAGCCACAGGTGCCAGTCCTCGCCCGTCAGGTCGGGATCCTCGCTGAACGGATGGCGGAGCGCGATGTCTCTCCTGACGAACGCGGCGTTGAACGAGAGTGAATTGCCGAACACCAGCTGGTCATTCAGAGTTCCGGTGAAGGCCCGCGGCCCTTGCACAACCCTGAGGGACGCGTCCCTCACGTCGAACGCAAAATGGCAGACCTCGGGCTCGTCATGGGTCGCAATGAACGCGGCTGCAGTCGCCAGGTGATGCGGATACAGCAGGTCGTCCGAGTCGAGGAAGTTGATGTACCGGCCACGCGCGAGCCGGGCGCCCGCATTCCTGGCGGCGCCGCGTTCGCCGTGGACCTTCAGGTGATAGCGGATGCCGGGATCGCCGAAGGCCCTCACCACCCCTTCCGTATCATCGGTACTCCCATCGTCCACGACGACGACCTCGAAGTCCCTGAAGGTCTGAGCCTGAACGGAGCGCAGGGTGTTCGTGATGAGGTCGGCCCGGTTGAATGTCGGGATGACCACTGAGAAGAACGGTGCCTCAGCCATGGGACCCGATCAGCCGGACACCCGGTCGCGCGGAGAACCCTTCACGGTCCCGCCGCGCCGGCGGCGCGCCGCAGGACCTCGGCCAGACGCGGCACCTGGACCTGAGCCGAATAGCCCTCTTCGACGGTGCGGCGCGCCGCTGCGCCCAGCCGGGCGCGGAGCGCCGGGGCGCCCAGCAGTTCGGCGATTCGGCCCACCCAGTCGGCGTCGGTCTGTGCGTGGAATCCGTTCACACCGTCGCGCACGACCGTCGCATTGACGCCGACCGGCGACACCACGGGCGGAATGCCAAGCGCCATGTACTGCAGGGCCTTCGCGGCACACTTGCCCCGCGCCCAGTCGTCGTCGGTCAGCGGCATCAGGCCGACATCGATCGGACGCAGGTCCTCGGCTTCGGACTCCGCCCGCCACGGCACCGAGGTCACGTCGATACCGTCGATGGCGACCACGGCACCGATCACGCGCAGCTCGAAGTCGAGCCGCTCTCGCAGGCGCCGCAGAGCGGGCGCGAGCGACTGCAGATACCCGGCCGTCGTCGGACTTCCCGTCCAGCCGACCACGGGACGGGGGTTGGCGTCCCGCACAGTCACCCGGTAGACATCGGTGTCCATGGTTGTCGGAATCACCTCGACCCGCGGCGCGTGACGGCGGGCAAACGCCGCCAGCACTTCGTTGCCGACCGTGACGACCTGCGCGACCCGGCAGATGGCCGCGGTCTTCCCGCGGCGCTTCGCAAACCGAGCCGGCCGGTTCGCGGCACTCGTCGCCGGGAGGTAGATGGCGTCGTCGAAGTCGAAGACGATCGGACACCGTCGCGCCACGAGGCGTTCGACCCACGCCGGACCGAGGAAGGCGGCCTCGCGATAGATGTAGGCGACGTCGAACGTGCGCAGGGACTCAAGCTGACGGAGCCTCGTCCGGTAGCCCCGGACGACGGCCAGGACTTTCCTCGGCACGCGCCCGCGCTCGTAGAGCGTCTCGAAGTCGGCTGCACTGAGCAGAGGGGCGAACTCCACCTCGACCCCTTCGGATCTGAGCCGCGGGGCCCACTGTTCCATCCGAAACCGCTGACCGGGTGCACGCTCGAGCGGATATGGCACGAGCGCCAGCACCCGTACATCGGGCCTCACGGCGCGCCACCCCGGGATTGCAGCACGATTGGCACGCTATCTTGACACAGGACCTCGAGGATGCGACGCAGGGACCATGTAAGATCGCAGCCCGCGATGGCTCCGCACGATCGTCCGGCGACTGGAACGCCTGAGCCGACGCAGCCGGGCACCGGGCCTGCGGCGCCGACGAAAGTGATTCGCGTCATCGCGCGGCTCAACGTCGGGGGCCCGACCCGTCACGCGACTCTCCTCAATGATGGTCTGCGCCGCCACGGATTCGATCCTCTGCTCGTCTACGGATCGATCGATCCGACCGAGGGCAGCCTCGAAGATCTCGTCGAGCGCCTGGGACTCCGGGCGCACCGGATTCCGGAACTCGGCCGGCGTATCAGCCTGTGGAGTGACGCGAGCGCCCTGTGGCAGCTCACGCGCATCGTCTTTCGCGAACGGCCTGACATCGTGCACACGCATACGGCCAAGGCCGGCACGCTCGGCCGGCTCGCGGCGCTCGCGTACAACATCACGCGGCCGCGCCGGCGGCGATGCGTGGTGATTCACACGTTCCACGGTCACGTCTTCAGCGGCTATTTCGGTCCCGCCGGCTCGTACCTCGTACGCCTGCTCGAGCGCGGCCTGGCCCTCGCGACCGATCGCATCCTGACCATCTCGGCCCGCCAGCAGCACGACATCAGCGTCCGATACCGCATCGCGCCGGTCGAGAAAACGGCGGTGATCGAACTCGGCCTCGACTTCGACGACCTGCTGGCGCTCGACCGCGACGCCAGGGCGCGCGAGCCGTTCGGCTTCGCGCCTGGCGACGTCGTCTTCGGGTATGTCGGACGGTTCGCTCCCGTCAAGAATCTCCCGGCGCTCGTGCGGGCGTTCGGCGCGATGGCGACGCGTCGGGCCGACGTGCGGCTGCTCCTCGTGGGCGACGGCGAGGCGCGACCGGCTCTCGAGGCGCTCACCGCCAGCCTGGGGATCGCCGAGCGCGTGCGTTTCGCCGGATGGCGGCGGGATATCGACGCCGTGTACGGAAGCATCGACGTGGGCGTGCTGAGCTCGCTCAACGAGGGAACGCCGGTCGCGCTGATCGAAGCGATGGCGGCCGCCCGGCCGGTGATTGCCACGGCTGTCGGAGGCGTCGAGGACCTTGTCGTCCACGGCCGGAGCGGGCTGGTCGTGCCCTCAGGCGACGAGGACGCCCTGGCCGACGCGATGGATCGCCTCGCCGCCGACGCCGGAGCACGCCTCACACTCGGTGCGGCGGCCCGGGAGTCGGTTCGTACGCGATTCGGGCGCGCGCGGCTCGAAGCGGAAATCAGTCGATGCTACGGCCGGGTACTCGAAGAGAAGCGCCGGGATCCGCCGCAGGCCCGGTGAGCCGATCGTCCGCGGTCGCCAGCACGACGAGCCACAAGGGCACGACGGCCATTATCCGCAGTCGGAATAGCGTCCCGAAGTTTGTGACCACGTACGCCATCAGGACGGCGGTAATTCCCCCCAGCAGGAGCACGAAACAGAGGTACGGCAGATGTTGCCTCGCCGTGGTCCATCGGCGATACAGGAGGACGAAACTCGCGACGATCGCCACGTCCATGAATAGGGTGTCGACGTCAGTCAGGAACAGGAGACCTCGCCCGCCGGCAACCTCGACAAACGAGAGCGACGTGAGGATCGAGATCGGGACGAAAAGGGCGGCCAGGCCGAGGACCAGGCGCCGGCCGTGTAAGCGCAGGCCGGACCGCGTTTCCGCGTCCGCAACCGCTGCTGCTTCGACGGCCTCCCCCTCTAGCACGATAACCTCAACCGAGAGGCCGTTGGCTCCAAGCTGATCGGCGTCCGGGCGATCGGCATCGCCGCGATCTGCAGACGCGGCGACTTCCGCGAGGTTCGTGCCCCCGCCGGTCCTTTCGAAGCCCTCACGGGCAGAGCCGATCGCGCGTCCCGCCTCGGCCAGGACCGCTTCGAGTCGCTCAGGCAGCGCCTCTGGCGCATACCACTGGGCGCCGTCGGCTGCCGTGACAGCCGCGCGCCCGAGACGGGTGACGAACACGCCGTAGGAACCGGCGCCAAGAGCGATCGACCACGCGGTCAGCAGTGCGACGGTGAGGCTGATCGTCGCCTGGTTCAGCCTGCGACCGGCGGTCTCGCGGTACACGAACAATGTGAGCGCGATGACCAGGCTCACCCACGTGAGGATCGCGTAGTAGGCCCGGATGCCGGCGACGACATAAAGCGCGACCGCCAGCAGCGCGAGTCCGCCGGCGGTGGACCACGGCGCCCGCGCGGGACGTCCGGCGTGATCCGCCGGCTTCAGGACGAGCAGCGCTCCCACGCTCAGGGTCACCATGAGCAGGAAGACCAGGTCGTCTTTGAGGGCCTGCGTGCCGTGGAACAGCGCCCCGGGAGCGAAGCTGAAGCTCGCGAGCGCGAGGATGCAGGGGAGGTCGTGCCGCCAGTCACCACGCGGCTTCCACGCGTAGACGAAGACCGCGCAAAGCAGGCTGTACAGGAAGACGTTCAGGAAGAAGCCGCTCGCCGGTCCAGCGCCGGTGCCGCGCATCCAGAGCGCGAGCGTCTTCACGTACAGCGGCGACGCGCTTCCGTCGGAGATGATGTCGAGGCCCTCGACCGCCGCCGCCGACGCGCGCCTCGTGTAAAGGCGTGCGTCTGGCGCGACCGCCCAGAAGCCATCGGAAGAGTGCACGGCGCGCAGCTGCGGCAGGTCGAGGTACGAGATCGTGAAGAGCAGGAGGCCGATCGTCAGTCGCAGGAGCAGTCCGGCCGCCATGATGGCGCCGAGCTGGCGCGACTGACGTCCGACGTAGCGGTACAGCGCGAAGATGGCGAGGCCAGCCATAGCTCCGCCGAGTGTCTGGAGGCCAATCGGGACGAGGGCGGCGACGGCGGCGTCCACGACCGGATTAGATCGCTGGCGCCCTGACCGGACAACGGACATCGATGAAGGTCCGATGCCACAGCTCGAGCATGAGGAGGGTCCAGAGACGGAAATGATGGTCGGCGCGGCCCTGCACGTGGTCGTCAAGATACCGCCGCAGGGCTTCGGGCCGGAAGTACCCGCGTGCCCGGGCCCGGGCATCGAGGAGGACGTCGTAGGCCATCTCCCGCAGCTCGTGGCGGAACCAGTGGTCGATCGGCACGCCGAATCCGCGCTTCCTCCGGCGGACCACCTCGTCCGGGAGAATCCCCTGCATGGCCCGCTTCAGGAGGTACTTCTGCGTGAGGCCGCGGATCTTCAGACCGGGTGGCAGGCTCGCCGCGAACTCCACCACCTGGTGATCGAGGAAGGGCGAGCGCACCTCGAGTGAACTGGCCATGCTGGCGACGTCCATCTTCACGAGGAGGTCGTCGGGCAGGTACAGCTGGACATCGGCGTGAGCCGTCTGCTCGAGGAAGGTCGGGGCGTCCGACCGGCTGTAAGCGGCCGCCAGCACGTCGAAGGAATCGTTCCCCTTGGTGATGTCCTCGAACTCGGGCGAATAGAGGCGCGTCTTCCATCCGTCGTCCGCGGTCAGCCACTGCAGGTACCGGCGCTTCGGCTCGAGTGGCAGAACGGTGGCCAGCCGCCGCCAGCGGCTGCCCGCGTTGCGCGGCCCGGTGCGGGGCAATGCCGACGCCAGTCCGACGACGGCGCCGCGCAGCGCGGCCGGCACGCGATCGATCCGACCCGCGACGACCGTCGCCAGGTACCGCTGGTAGCCGAGAAGATTTTCGTCCCCTCCATCCCCGTTCAGGGCGACCGTGACGTGCCGGCGCGCCAGCCCGCACAGGGCAAACGAGGGCAGCGCCGACGAGTCGGCGAACGGCTCGTCGTAGTGCCACGCGAGGTGCGGCAGCGCCGCGACGGCATCCGGCTTGACCACGAGCTCATGGTGATCGGTGCCGAAGCGGGCGGCGACCGCCCGCGCGAACGGCAGCTCGTCGTACTCCGCGTGATCCGATCCGATCGAGAACGTGCGGACGGCGCCCGACGTCCTGCGCCGCATCAGGGCGACCACGGCGCTCGAGTCGATGCCGCCGCTCAGAAGCGCGCCGAGCGGCACATCGCTTCGCATCCGGAGCGACACGGCCTCTTCGAGCAGGGCCAGCAGCTCTTCGCCGAGCTCCGCCTCCGACCCGCGTCGCTTCGGCAGGTAGTGCAGGCTCCAGTAGCGATGGATGGTCGCGCGCCCGTCCTCGAGGAGCAGGTAGTGCGCCGGCGGCAGCTTGCGGAAGCCCTCGAACGCCGCCAGCGGGCCCGGCACGTACCCGTAGGTGAGGTAGTGATGAATGGCCTGCGGGTCGGGCTCGGTCGCGACGGACGGATCCTGCAGGATGGCCTTCGGCGCCGAGGCGAAGAGGAACTGCCGGGGGTCGTTGTAGTAGAAGAGCGGCTTCTTGCCCAGCCGATCGCGCGCGAGCAGCAGGCGCCGGCGCGGCGCGTCCCAGAGCGCGAACGCGAACATGCCGCGCAGACGCTCTACGCAGGCGACGCCCTCCTCTTCGTAGAGGTGCACGATCGTCTCGGTGTCGGTGTTCGATCGGAAGCGGTGGCCGCGCGCTTCGAGGTCGCGCCTGATGGCCGCGAAGTTGTAGATCTCGCCGTTGAAGACGAGACGAATCGCCCCGTCCTCGTTCGTCATCGGCTGATGGCCACGATCCGACACGTCGATGATCGCGAGGCGCCGGGCGCCAAGGCCCACCGTGCCGTCGGTCCATACGCCGCCATCGTCGGGCCCCCGGTGGCGGATGGCCTCGGTCATCCGCCACAGCAGGTCCTCGTCCACGAGGGCCCGTCCGTCGAGCGCGATCTTGCCGGCGATGCCGCACATGCGCGTGTCGAAACCGGGCGTCGGACCTAGAGGCGGAGGATCGACGCGCGGGAGAAGGCCTTCAGGGCGTTTCGGGTGTCGACGACGAGCGGCATTGCCGCGATGCGGGCGTAGTCGAAGGCGGCGTGATCGGTGGCCACGACGGCGCAGTCGTACGGCTCGGCCACCGCGACCTCGAACGGCACATGGTCGAGTGTCGAGCCGCCGTGGCTGACGGCCGCCACGTGCGGGTCCGTATACGAGACGATGGCGCCCTGCCGCATCAGGAGTTCGAGGATGTCGAGGGCCGGTGACTCCCGCACGTCGCCCACGTTGCGCTTGTAGGCGACGCCGAACAGGTGGATCCGCGCGCCGCGCATCGGCCGTCCGGCCGCGGTGAGGGCGTCGGCCACCCGCTGAACGACGTGACCCGGCATGGCGGCGTTGATCTCGCCGGCGAGCTCGATGAACCGCGACTCGAACCCGTCCTGCCGCGCCTTCCAGGACAGGTAGAACGGATCGATCGGGATGCAGTGCCCGCCGAGGCCGGGGCCCGGATAGAACGGCATGAAGCCGAACGGCTTGGTCCCGGCCGCATCGATGACCTCCCACACGCCGATGCCCATCTTGTGGCACATCAGGGCGATCTCGTTCACGAGGGCGATGTTGACCGCCCGGAACGTGTTCTCGAGGAGCTTCACCATCTCGGCGACGCGCGTCGAGCTGACCGGCACGACCGCCGACACGACCGGCGTGTACAGGGCGGCGGCCGCCTCGGTGCTGGCCGGGCCGATGCCGCCGACGACCTTGGGAATCGTGCGCGTCGTGTACTCGGCGTTGCCCGGGTCCACGCGCTCTGGCGAGAACGCGAGAAAGAACTCCTTGTCGGCGCCGAGGCCGCCGGCTTCGAGCATCGGACGCACCACCTCGTCGGTCGTTCCGGGGTAGGTCGTGGACTCGAGCACGACGAGTTGCCCCGGCCTGAGCGTGGCCGCCACGGCCTCGACCGCCTTCACCACGTACGACAGGTCGGGATCCTTCGTCTTGCGGAGCGGCGTCGGAACACAGATGTCGATCGCGTCCATGGCTCCGAGCGCGGTCATGTCGGAAGTGGCGCGCAGGCGGCCCGCCTCGACCGCTCGCGCGACGTCGTCGGCCGGGACGTCGGGGATATAGCTCCGCCCGGCGTTGATGTCCGCGACCTTCTCGTTGTCGATGTCGAAGCCGGTCACGTAGAAGCCGGCGCGTGCGAACTCGACGGCGAGGGGCAGGCCGACGTAGCCGAGGCCGATCACGCCGACCCGGGCCTGCCGCGTACGGATGCGATTGAGCGATGCGGCCCCGGGATCAGGCGTCGACATCAGTGCCGGGGGCTACCGCGCCCCGACCCTGGCGGACGTGGACGCATGCGCCACCCGCTCGATGTCGGCGTCGACCATCATCTCGACGAGCTGCTTGAAGTCGACGCGGGGCTCCCAGCCAAGCTGTGCGCGCGCCTTCGAGGCATCTCCGAGGAGATGGTCGACTTCGGCGGGTCTGAGCAGCGCGGGCTCGACCCGGACATGCTTCTCCCAGTCGAGCCCCGCGTGCGCGAAGGCAATCTGCACGAGCTCTCTCACCGAATGGCTGATGCCGGTGGCGATGACGTAGTCGTCCGGCTTGTCCTGCTGCAGCATCAGCCACATCGCCCGGACGTAGTCGCCGGCGTAGCCCCAGTCGCGGTGCGCGTCGAGGTTGCCCATGAGCAGCGTGTCCGTGAGACCGCGCTTGATGCGCGCCACGCCGTCGGTCACCTTCCGCGACACGAACTCCAGCCCGCGGCGCGGCGACTCGTGATTGAAGAGCATGCCCGAGACGGCAAAGAGGTTGTAGCTCTCCCGGTAGTTCACCGTGATGTAGTGCGCAAACACTTTCGAGACGCCGTACGGGCTCCGCGGGTAGAACGGCGTGAGCTCGGTCTGCGGCACCTCCCGCACCTTGCCGAACATCTCGCTCGACGAGGCCTGGTAGAAGCGGATCGCCGGGTCCACGCGGCGGATGGCGTCGAGCAGCCGCGTCACGCCCTGCGAGTTGAACTCGCCGGTGAGCATGGGCTGGTCCCAGGAGGCCGGGACGAACGACATCGCGGCGAGGTTGTACAGCTCGTGGGGCCGTACCTCGTCGATCAGCCGCAGGAGCGACAACTGATCCAGCAGGTCGGCCGGCTTGAGCGTCACGCGGTCGAGCAGGTGCTCGATCCGTCCGACGTTCGGCGCGCTCAGGCGGCGGACCATGCCCACGACCTCGTAGCCCTGATCGAGCAGCAACTCGGCCAAATAGGATCCATCCTGGCCGGTGATGCCGGTGATGAGCGCCCGCTTGTTCATTCAGAACTCCGAGAGACTCCCGCGGAAGGCGAATCGTGCGATTGTACGGGTCGCGTCGCCGGACGGTCAAGGTCCGCCGGCACCCCGAGTCAGCATGGAAGCGGTCGACGTCCTCGTCATCGGCGCCGGAGTCACCGGCCTGGCCACGGCCGGGGCGCTCGCGTCGCGCGGCCACGGGGTGGCGGTCATCGACCGGCATCCCCGGCCCGGGCTCGACGCCAGCACCCGCAACAGCGGCGTCGTTCACGCCGGCATCTACTACCCCGCCGGCACGCTCAAAGCCCGCCTGTCGGTCGAGGGCCGGCGCCTGTTGTACGCCTTCTGCGGCCGCCACGGGGTCCCCCACGCGCGCTGCGGAAAGGTCATCGTCGCGACCCGCGGCGACGAGGTGGGTCCGCTCGAGGCGCTCCATGCGCGGGGCCTCGCCAACGGCGTCGAGGGACTCGAGATGGTCGACGCGGGCTTCATGGCCGCGCGCGAGCCGCACGTGCGGGCGGTCGCCGCACTCCACTCGCCCGAGACCGGCGTCGTGGATCAGGACGGGCTCGTCAGGGCGCTCCTTCGCTCCGCCACCGATGCGGGGGCCGTGTTCCTGCCCGCGACGCGACTGGCCGGCGCCGATCCGTCGGCGGCCGGGATGACCGTCCGGACCGATCGGGAGACGATCCTCGCCGGCCAGGTCGTCAACGCCGCAGGCCTCTACGCGGACGAGGTGTCGCGGATCCTCGGAGGCGAAGCGTTCACGATCTACCCCTGCCGGGGTGAGTACGCGGAACTGGTGCCGTCACGACGTGCGCTGGTCAGGGGCCTCGTCTATCCCCTGCCGCACGGCCACGGCCTCGGCCTGCACCTGACTCGCGGCTTGGACGGGAGCGTGCGGCTCGGCCCGACGGCGACGTACCAGGACCGCAAGGACGACTACGAATCCGGCCGCCTGCCGCTCGACGCGTTCGTCGAGCCCGCGCGGAGGCTGCTCGGTGACGTCACCGTGGATGACCTGCGCCTCTCGGGCACCGGCATCAGGGCCAGACTGCACCCGCCCGACGAGACGTTCGCGGACTTCCTGATCCGCCGCGATCGCCGGAACCCGGCCCTCGTGCAGGCGGCCGGCATCGAGTCGCCGGGCCTCACGTCGTGTCTCGCGATTGGCGCGCTGGTGGCGCGGATCGTCAGGGGCGAGGGCGACTGACACGCTCGCCGGCGAGGTCGCGCGCGAGCGCGTCCTGCCATGTCGGCATGGCCATCCCGACCGCGGCCAGCTTCGCGTTCGAAAGCGCGCAGTAGCGCGGGCGGGCCGCGCGCAGGGCCACGTCGGCGAGCCGGACGGGATCGAGGCGCGGTTCGACGCCGAGGAGACGCGCCGCCTCCCTGCCAACGTCAGCCCACGTGGCCGAGCCCGAGTTGACGCAGTGATACAGCCCGACGGGCGCCTGCTGCTCGACCAGGGCGCGCGTCGCCCGTGCCGCATCGATGACGTGTGTCGGAGAGACCGTCCGGTCCTCGAACACGCGGGCGGTCCCTCCGGCAGCCAGCGTGTTCACGATGGCCTGCAGGCTGCCGCCGGAGCGGCGCGCGCCTGGCACCTGGCCGAAGAGACTCTCGACGCGGAGCACGTACGCGCGGGCGATGTCGGCCGCGAACCACTCGCCCAGGAGCTTGGACACGGCGTACACGCTGCGCGGATTCGGCTGATCGCCCTCCGTGTACGGGGCATCGGCTGTCCCGTCGAACACGAAGTCGCTGCTGTAGTGGACGAGCAGGGCGCCGGCGTCCCTGGCGGCCCGCGCCAGGGACCTGACGCCGAAGGCGTTCACCGCAAGGGCATCGAGGGGCGCGTCCTCGGCGGCATCGACGGCGTTGTACGCCGCGCAGTTGATGATGACGTCGGGCGCGAGCCGCGCGACGACCTCGTCCACCATCGGCGCGCGCGTGATGTCGAGCGCGGCCCGGTCGAGGGCGGTCACCTCGTGCGCCCGCCGGAACTCGTGCACGATCGCGGCGCCCAGGTACCCGCCGGCGCCGACGACGGCGACGCGCATCAATCCGGTGCCAGGCCGCGCACGAACGACGCGATGGCCTCGACGACGGCGCGCTGATCGTCGAGGCTCAGTTCTCCATAGATCGGAATCGCCAGACTTTCCTCGGCTGCGCGTTCGGCGTTCGGAAAGTCGCCGGCGCGGTACCCGAGTGCTTCGAAACAGGGCTGGCGATGGAACGGTACGGGATAATAGATCTCGCTGCCGATGCCGTGTTCGTCCAGATGCCTCTTCAGGGCGTCGCGCGCGGGCACGCGCACGACGAACTGGTGGAAGACATGCCGCCGTCCGGCGGGCTCGACCGGCGGGATCACCCGTCCCGTGAGGCCGGCCTCGCCGAACAGGCGCACGTAACGCGCCGCGTTGACGCGGCGCGCTTCGGTCCACGCGTGGAGGTGAGGGGCCTTCACGCGGAGAACCGCGGCCTGCAGCGCGTCCATCCTGAAGTTGCCGCCGACCGCCTGATGGTAGTACTTCGGCTCCATGCCGTGATTGCGGAGGCGGCGCACGCGGGCGGCAAGGGCCGCGTCGGTCGTGGTGACGAGCCCCGCGTCGCCGAACGCGCCGAGGTTCTTGCTCGGAAAGAACGAGAAGCAGCCGAACGCCCCGAAGCCGCCGACCGGCTTCGACCGGTACGTGGCCCCGATCGCCTGGGCTGCGTCCTCGACAAGCGGCAGGCCGGCCCGCGCCGCCACGTCAAGGATGGGATCGAGGTCCGCGCTCAGCCCGAACAGGTGCACCGGCACGATCGCCCGCGTCCTTGGCGTCAGGGCACCGGCCAGCCGCGAGGGATCCAGGTTGTAGGTGACCGGCTCGATGTCGACAAGCACCGGCCGGGCACCCAGGCGCGCGATGGCCCCCGCGGTGGCAAAGAACGAGTACGTGGACGTCACGACCTCATCGCCCGGGCCGATGCCGAGGGCCATGAGCGCGACGAGCAGCGCGTCGGTCCCCGACGACACGGCGATGGCGTGCTCGACGTCGAGCAGGCGGGCCAGTTCGCGTTCGAGGGCCGTGACTTCCGCGCCCAGGATGAACTGCTGGCTGTCGCACACCCGGGTGATGGCGGCCAGCACTTCCGCGCGCAGCGGCGCGTACTGCGCCCCGAGGTCGAGCAAGGGCACCTTGAGGGACATCGGGCGGCTATTGTACTAACGGCGCAACTTGACGGCAGCCCGGGTCTCGCGGTCCACCTCGCGGCGCTTGATCGTCTCGCGCTTGTCGTAGTCCTTCTTGCCCTTCGCCAAGGCGAGCGCCACTTTCACCCGGCCGTGCTTGAAGTACATGCGCACGGGGACGAGCGTCATGCCCTTCTCGACGGTCTTGCCGACGAGCCGGCGGATTTCGTCGCGGTGCAGCAGCAGCTTGCGCTGCCGGAGCGGCTCGTGATCCGCGTATCCCCGGTGGCTGTACGGGCTGATGTGGACGTTGCAGAGGTACACCTCGCCGTCCTCGACCCGCGCGAAGCTGTCGCGCAGGTTTACCCGGCCCTCGCGGATGGCCTTCACTTCCGTGCCGAGCAGCGCGACCCCGGCCTCCATCGTCTCGAGGAGGTGGTAGTCGTGGTGCGCCTTGCGGTTCTCGGCGATGTTGGCCTGGGCCAGCTCGCGTTCGGTCTTCTTCTGCATCAACGTTCCAGATCCGCCGGCCTGAAAGGCCGGCGGCTACATCGCTACATCGTGCTACATCGCTACATCGTGCCTGTAGCCGCATCGTGCCTGTAGCCGCATCGTGCCTGTAGCCGCATCGTGCCTGTAGCCGCATCG
>Ga0326597_10002101_pt1 | contig 30444 bp, 46 predicted proteins | sample RVTome_12_FD_203789 | JGI IMG/M metagenome (GOLD analysis project Ga0326597, IMG submission 203789) | Soil microbial communities from uranium-contaminated site in the Upper Colorado River Basin, Wyoming, United States - RVT100D185 | ecosystem: Environmental > Terrestrial > Soil > Contaminated >...
AGAGTCTACTGAGGAGCTCCTCCACTCGGGGCCACTGCCCCAGGTGTGGAAAGCTTCGACGCCAAACAACGTTCTCCCCCTCAATCGATCCTTTGTCGAATGGTTGAAAGTGCTCCGCCGATCCAATACACCCGCCATTGATGAGGATCCGCGTCGCCAGGCGCGTTCCGCTACCCTCTGGACCAACGACGAGGAAAGCTCGCTTCACAACGATTACCCTCCAGGCTGTCCAAAGGTGATCTCAGCAAAGTACGGTCGATTCGTCCCGGGATCTGAGACTCCCTTGATGTCCATGATTGGCCCGACTTCTCCATCAGGGAGCTCGAATCTATCACGGCGATCGATTGGTTGTGTTCTACTGAACCCACTCACAACCATCGGAGTCGGAGGCACCGCCTCCAAGATCAACAAGCGGCCCACAACAGAGATGTATCGCCCGTCCGACGTGAAGACCTGCTTGTGCATCGGCTCGTAGATTCCCTTTCGAGCGACGCCAGAAGCGAGCACTTGCTGGCCCTTAAAGTCTTGACCCACCCAGGCGCGGTGAGTCACCGTCACCTGGAGAGTCTTCGTCAGACTGTCCGCCGTCTGGATTGCGTTCCGAAGAATGCCAGCAAACCCACCCACTCAGTCCACCTCAAAGACGAGCGTCGTGTTCTGAACGTCTTCCTCATCCGGCAACAACCACGACTGGACGAGGAGATACTTCACTGCGTCAGGCAGAACAGCAGCCAGCGCATTGAGTTCTCGAATCGAACGAGCCACCAGCTCGCTGTTCTCTATGACGAGGTTCTGGAACCCGATCTCAACGGATCCAGCCTTGATCCGATTAATCCCCTGGTTGATGATCGCGTTGTCAGCGGTACGGTCCGTCTCGATGAGTTGCCGCGCGAACTCGCTCTGCGCTTGCTTCAACTCAACTGGAATGATCGTTGTGAGGATTACAAACCCGTTCCTGTTGAACATCCCGCTGCGGGGCCAACCCAACGCTTGGACAGCGCCAACAGGTGATCCAGTCCACGCACGTGGATTTGAGTCGAGGAGCAGCGCTGCCCACTTGAGAGCAGCTTCTTTCGTCGCCGTAGTAGCGTCATCCCACGACGACACATGGAGTCGTGCCGCGTTGTAGGCGTCTGCCTCAGCTACACTTGCGTAGCTGTTCGCGGAGGCTCCGCCGACCGTCGTGTCCAAGGCCATCTCATGGACTCCACGAGTAGTGCGAGGACGCCCCGCTGGTTGACCAAATCAAGTCGAAAGAGACGCCTCTCGCGGGTGGACGACTACGTCATGTGGACGACGCCCGACCGCCCCTGCGCATCCGAGCGGATGAGAGGGATCTGGATCGCGAACGCCTTGAAGCGAACCTGGAATCCGCCCTCCACGTCCCACTGGACGCTCTGGAGTCCCTCACCGTCCACCAGCGACACGACGTCCCTGGTCATCTGCACGAGCAGGACCTGGCTCGTCGAGAGCTGATCCACGACCGTCACGCCCTGGATGCCGTCGACCTCGAGGACCCGCTGCCGGATGGTCTTGTCGCTGTTCGCCTTGAAGTCATTCGACAGCTTGGTGGAGACGTTCGTCGGAACGTAGATGCGGTACGGGCCGAACATCCGAGCCGCCTCCGCAGCCGCGATGAGAGTGAGCACGTCGGCCAGGATGTTCTCCCCGGTCTTCGCCGTCGCGCTCCACGCACCGTTGGTGCCGAAGTTCGCCAGGTTGCGATCGGGATGGTTGGTGAGACCGTGGATGGCCTTCCCCCCGAAGGTGGGGCCACCCGCGAAGTAGATCTGCTCGAGCCTTTCGGCCACGAGCCGACCAGCCGTGCGTGCCTGCGTGGTGTCGAGTGACTCGCCCCGCTCCCGCGACGCGGACAGCGTGCGCAGGTTGATGTTGAAGTCCTTGTGGGTGATGGGCAGCGGGATGGAGTCCAGGCTGAACTCCTGCGAGTCGTCCTCGGAACGGTCGATGCCGCTCAGCGAGGTGATCGCAGGGTTCATGTCGGTGACCTTCTCCCACTCGAGGAGCGTCTTCCCCATCGCGTTCGCGACGGGGATGGTGAGACCGGCCGCCATCAAGTCGGCGACCCCTCGGAGACGGATCATACCTTCCTCGATCAACGCCTCGTCGAACGCTTTCCACTCGTCCTTGCGGAGAGTGTCCAACGTCCGAAGAACGTCGGGCGAGAACGGCAGACCCGAGTTCAGCGCTCGCAGAAGCTGCTCGCTGGCCCAGCGACCGCTCGCGCTGTAGAAGGTGCGTCCGGTCTCGATGACCGCCGCACCTGCCTTCGTTGCCTTCATGTCTCTGTTCTCCTTCTCAGTGGCCCAGGGGTGCGGTTCCCTAGACGATCTCGATCCTGATGCGCGTCGGGGTGACGGTGGCGTTCACGGCTTCGAGGGCGCGCGCGGTCGGCGTGTCGCTCCCGACGGCCTTGAACAGACCGACGTTGTCCGGCGTGAGGTACGCTCCCTTCGCGACGTTGACGCCCGACGCGATGAAAGCATAGACGCGGTGACCGGCGTGGCAGGAGCCAGCCTTCACCTTGTCTCCGATGGCGTAGGCGGTGGAGATGCCCTGACCGAGCTCGTCGCGCTCCAGCGCGAACTGCATCGCCACCCTCACACCGGCTGCGGTGTTCTTCTGGACTCCGGTTGACGTGAGCATGATGAGGTGGCCGGGGGTGAGAGCCTCCAGCGCCGACTCCTCTTCGTTGATCACGGGCAACGGACCCAGAAGGATGATCTTCGTGCGTGCCATGTTTCTCGTCCCTCCTGTTCAAAAGGTACGGAAGTGAGTCTAGTTGACGGCCCGGGATGTCCGGATGCGCTCCGTCAAAGACGGAGGAGGATCCGGACGGTTGACGTTGCCACCCGCGTCCCGAGGACCGCCGGCCCCCGAGAAGTCGGACTTCGGCTTGACGATCGCCGACGCCAGCTTGGTCAGCTGGTCGAGCGGCATCACCGTGAGGTCCGCCTCGCTGAATGCCCTCTGAGCATCCTTGAGCTGCGAGACGAGCGCGGTGCGCTTCGCGGCCTGTGCCGCCTTGTGCTCGGTGACGATCTCCGAGATGTCCGGGTTCTCCTTGAGCAACTTCTCGCGTCGCTGCTCGGGGGTCTCCTCCTCGTCGTCCTTGGTCGGCTCGGGCTCCGGGGCCGGAGCGGGGGCCGGAGCGGGGGCCGGGGCCGGATCCGAGGCTGCCTTGATGTGCTTCTCCAGAGCCTCGAGCTCCGCGTCGGGAAGCTGCCCCAGGGTGGCCTGTGATGCCGCCGTGAAACAGGTCTTGCCGCTCGCGATGATCGCTGCGACTCTTTCCTTCTTCGTCATATCGACGTCCTCCTTCGGGGTTGCGGATGCGGCTCTCGGAAGGCTGCCCGCGCCACATCCGCTCTTCGCGGCGGCAGCCGTGACTGGTTCGTACTTCGTGACCTGACGCACCTCGGTGACTCCGGAATCGAGCGTGACCGTGTTGTTGTCCGAAAGCGTGTAGTCGCGCTGGAAGAACTTCACTTCTCCCTCGGGCGCGGTCGCGTAGACCACGCTGGTCACCTCGGGGAAGACTTCGACCACGCCGAGGAATCCTGGCTCTTCGGCGAAGAGTGCCTGCTCGAGCTGCATCCGAAGATCCGAGTCGCTCGTGCCCTGGTCGTCCTCCTGCGCTGGACGGAACTTGTCCATCAGCTCCCTGAACTTCTCCCTCAAGTTCTTCACAACACCACCTCCCTTTTCGGCCGCTCTCGGCGCGCCGCAGCCCATGTCCACGGAGCAGGCACCCTCGGTTCCCTCGGGCAGAGCGGCGAGATGGTCGGGGACGATGTTCCGCCACACACCACTGTACCGTCGTCCCTCATGCTCCCCACTCACGTCCTCCGTCTCGACGAAAACGCCAACCGAGACTTCCACCGTGTCGCCCGCACGCATCCGGTCCAGCACCCGCTGTCCTTCGGGGATCCGCGCTGCCCGGTCCGTATCGAGCCACATCTCCATCTTCAGGCGCTTGTCCTCGACGCGCGCGTGGAACGTCTGCCCCACCTGCATCCGCTCAAGAACGATTGGCTCGTTGGCCGAAACCCGCTGCCCGTTGAGAATGGGGTGGTCCCACACAACGGGTCGCCCGTTCCACCCTTCGGGGAATCTCGCGAACTCTTCCGCGAGCACGAGCTCCGGAGTCGCCGAGTTGGAAGCGTGAATCACACCCTCCACCAGCGCCACCACAGGAGCCACAACGTGTTCACGCCCGTCGAACTCCGCCGTTCGAAGAGCACCAGCCAACGAGGCACGCAGAGAGAGGGAGCGCCGTCCTTCGCGCTGACTCTCGATCGCACGTTCCTGCGCTTCGGCCTCCTCGCGTGTATCGTGGCACCCGAGCTTACGGGAGCCATCACGCGTGAAGAGGCACCACTGGTCCCCCTCTTTACGGATGACGCAGTGCCTCATGTCGTCAACCACTTAGTGCTGATCCCCATCGTGCACCGGCAGAAGACGTGTGCTGGTGGACCTTGAATCCCGATGTCCGGGAACGGTTGGTCGATCAGCGCAGTCAATCCGTTGAGCGGTTCACAAATCGGGCAGAGTCGCTCGTCCGGCGTGACAAACCACTCCTTGACCTGATTCGATCCAAGGAGCCCCTCTTGCTGTGCCTGGATCCAGAGCTGCCGCTGTCCTTCATTTGACGCGGCAATCGTCTCTGTACGCGCGATCATCCGACCCCGTAGGTTCAGCAACCGATTCGCGTACTGTTCGGTCCGACGCGCAATCAGTTCTTCTGTTACACCGGTCTTCGGAATCCGGATCGCCGTTTTCCCCGCGAAGATACGGTGACCGGCGTTCGCCGGATCCAGCATCTTCGCGCGCAGATTCGCGACAGCCGTCGTCTGTGGCCCAGTGAGCCCAACCATTGTGCGCAACATTCGCGCCGCAATCTCCGGTGGCCAACCTTCGATGAACGCCTGCGCCATTGTCGAACGGAGCGCAGCTCGCGTCTCCTCTGTCACTCGGGTCACAAGTTGCGCTGACTGTGTGCTGGCCCACGCTACTGCTTCGGGGTTGGCCTGATCAAAGATCAACCCTTCGAGCCCCTGCGCTGCACGGATTCTGGTTCGCTCGAACTGACCTCTGCGTTGCGCGTCCTGTGTCGCTGCTTTGGCTCCGGCCACTAGCGTTGACCGGACAAGTTCACGTGCTCGCTCCTTCAAGGTAACACCAAGAGCCGCGATCGCGAAGCCTAGCGTCGACTCGGCCCAACTTGGCTCTCTTCGCTCAAGGTCCGCAGTGAGTTGTGCCACGTCGAGCACCATCTGTCCTTGGCGAGCAGCAGAGCGGAACGCAGCACTGAACCGAGCTTCGTGATCCCGAGCTGCGCGACTGACAGGGTCTTGAAGGGAATGAGCGTATCTCCGGTTCTTCGCTTCAGCCGTCGCGCGGGACGCGCTCTTACCGTAGTAAGTGCTGCGGGTGCGAGAACCGGAAAGAGAACCCTTGAGCATCGTCTTAAACGAAGAAAGTTGACCTTCAGGCGCCCCGGGCCTGCGTCCACTTCATCGATCTACCTCTCTTCCTCAATGCGAACACCGCCACCAGTCTCATCCGGAATGGGACTCGTGTCTTCGTCCTCGAGCGGGTCGAGCCCCAGTACCCGATCTCGAATCTCTTCAGGTTTCACGACCGTACCACCGGCCTGCGAGTTGAGTTTGGACCACTTGTCAGCGATCTCGGCCTTCTCTCCCTCCTTCAGTTCGCCGAAGTCAGGCCACCGAACGTCGTACTGTTCCGGTTCGGGGAGAGCTCCATGATCGATGAGACGCCCCACGAGATCCCTCACCAATGGCTCGGCGAACTCCGAACGTCGGTCGCTCACACGCTCGTTCCAATTGTCCTGGTCCTGCGTGCTAGCCAACTCGCCTCGCTCGCTGCCGAGGAGGAGCCTCTGTGGGATACCAGTCGCACCGCTGATCAGTGACATCAGCGAACGAACCTGACCGTCGAAGTTGCTAACATCACCGCCCAGCTCCTGAATGTCGATCCCCCGCAGGGTGAGGAAACGTCGCAGCCCTTGGATGTATTCCTCAACCTGCTCTTCAATCTGCTTCTTTGCCTGCGCGTCGTGCTTGATCCCTTGCTGGAGATTCATCGCCATGCCACGATGGACACGCTGCCAGAACGCCTCGCTTCCACTGCCGACGACCTTGTCCAGATCGTCTAGGCGATTCCACACACGCTCGAGTCGTGACTGGCCGTAAACACGATCATCCAGCATGTTGTCCACAACGTGGATCACACGCGTCCAGTGCACGGTGAGCGATGTGTTCGAGCGTCCTCGCGCCGAGACTCGCTTGATGTGGTAGGACAGAGGGAGCCCGAAGCGTGGGTTCTCCGAATCCTCTACGAACGCGCCGACCTGAGCCTCGTCCTCGCCATACGGCGAAAGGTAGAGCACTGCGTCCTGTCCACTCATCCGAGGTAGCTCTTCGGACGGACGACCTTCCGCGCCGATCAGGATCACCGAGTACGCACCGAGTCCCGCAAGGATGTCTGCTCGAGCCAGAACAGACCACACACCGAGTCGGTCATTCAGTGCCTTCCACTCCTCCTCAAAGACAGTGCTGACCTCCGGGTCTTCATCCTCAACCAGTTCTGCTCCACCGCGCCACGTCGCCTTCGGCATCGCCTCAACGATCCGGCCGGCAACATCACCACGCCGATAGCGATCCCGAAACTTGCTAGCGTTGAGCTCACGGTCGTAACCAAGGGCCTCGTAGAGATTCCGGTTCCCAAGGAAGCTGAGCCCCGCGTGCTGTGCGAAACTGGCTCGGGAGAGGAGATCCGACGCGACACGCAACGCGCCCACTTGGTCGAAGACCTCAGGAGCGTGCCCGTTACCTCCCGGAATGGGGAGGTTGTCCATGTCAAACCGATCCCTTGGATCGCTCACCAGACTGGACTCTCCTCTCCACCAACCAACGCCATCTCTGCTACTAGCCCGAGTACCGCATTGGCAACGTCGTCATGCGCGCCAGGCATGTGGTCGATGATGTCACGTCCACCCCGAGCTGTTCGCCGCTCGAGTCCCACGATCTGTGTCTTGAGCCTTGCCAAGTCAAGGAGCTCGACCCGCCCGCTGTTCAGCAGGGGAAGAGCATCGCGGTACAAGTCACTCTTTGCCTTGCTCGCCGGTTCGTACTCCACCCCATGCTTGGTGAACATCTCACGAGGCCACTCTCCAGCGTACCGGTCGCCGTGAACCGTTGTTACTCCGTACCCTATCAGGGTCGTTGCCAAATCGCGGACAACAGCCTCCGGCGAGAACGGAGCTTCACGCTCAATTGCATAGTCCAACACAATTTTGTCACCAACGACGTGACCAATCGCCAACGTCATCGAATCGTCGCGGCCACCACTCGGGTCCACGAATGCACGATACTCGAGACCAACCTGTCGAGGCAAAGAGTGTCGCCCTCGCGCAACACAAGCCTCAACAGCTTCGAGCGTGACGTAGCTCTCCACGTCCTGACGGAAAGCTGCACCGTACTCTGTTGCGGCTGCGACAGGGTCATCTTCGTACGCCTTGCGGATTTCCTCTCTGTCAAAGCTTGGGTTGAGTTTCTCCGTCGGCTCGTGTACCAAAACGACCGTCGGATCTCCGTACGCCTCTCCCCCAGATCCGTATCTCTTGAATGCCTTCCAGAGCACACCGCGTTGTGCGTAGGGGGAAGAAACAACTGCGAGGAGGCTCCCGTGTACACGAGCCAGAGCCGGACGAAGAGCGCGAACCAACTCCACGTCTGGATTTGCGCTGTCTTCCTTCGGGAGGAATGCAGCTTCCTCTATTACGACAAGCGCATACGAACGACTCCGGGCAGCCTTGCCAGCCGTGAGCACCTCGATCGTGACCCCATTCGTCAGGTCAATCGACTCCTTTTGCTCATTCTGGATCATCCCTTCCATGTCCGGAAGGGAGTGTAGAAGACCAACGACGTAGCGGAAGGTGATGCGCGCCTGCTTCCGATCAGGGCCGAAGATCCCAACGTAGATTCGCTCGCCCGCTGCTCTTCGGTAGTGACGCATCGCGAATACACACGCGAGCACCGCTATTGTTCGACTCTTCCCGCTGCCACGGCCGGCGATGACGTAGAGTTCTCTGACTATCCGCGTGACACGACTCATTACTTCGCGCCACGCATCCCACGTGTCAGAGCGGAACTCTTCGAGCTCCGACATGAGGGAGACCGGGTCTCGAAGACGACGTTTCCTGAGCTCCGACAGCACGGCCCCAGCAGATACGAGTGGAACCATAATTGGAGTGCTCAGTGAACCGCCTCCTCTTCCACCATCTGAGAGCGAGCCTTCTCGATCCAAGAAGCGAGCTTCTCGAGCTGATCCTGCTCAAGATACTGGAGCCACACAGTATCGTCCTCTCGCGAGAACTCAAGCTTCCGCGTCGCGGGAACACCTCCCCGGTCTGCAACCATCTGCGATGCCTTGAGCCGGTGTTCCTTGACTCGGAAGTCTTCGCCCATCCCCGCGCCACAAAAGGAGCACGGATCCGCCTTGCAGACGGGGCACTTCCCCAGATTCAACTCCGGCGTCTTCATCGCGGAGACCATCACCCCGATGGCCTCCTCGGCATGGGCTGCAGCGAGAGCAATCGCTGCCTTCGTCTTGTTGCTTAGACCTGCCCCACCCTTCCACGCACGTGGATCTCCGGATCGGAAGCTTCCGGAGTTGGGCACATGCGACCACTTCTTCTTTTTCTCCGAGGCGGAAGGAGCCGGAGTTTCCTCACTCCTCGTCGTCTCTGATGAGCTCTGTTCGTCCACGAAAGCAAGGCTAACCCAGGGGGTGGTAGGAAAGCTAGCAAAACCCAGAGGGGCTCACGCGCGTAATGACTACCGGGGATGAACGCCTCTGAACCCCTCAGGAAAAAGTTCAGTGTAAACCCAGAGGGGCTCAAAGGGCCGATGAGCGCCTCTGGTGAAATGAGGCTTTTTTCCAGATAAGCTCAGAGGCGTTCATCCCCAGGACAGAGGGGCGGCTTGAGCCCCTCTGGGTGAAATGAGGCTTTTCTAAGAAGAGCCCAGGGGGCGGCTCAAACCCCTCTGGTAGAATGAGGCTTTTTTCCAGAAAAGCCCAGGGCCGGCTTGCTAGGTTCGGCGTCGCCCACGGCGTCCCTTCAGGCTCCTGACGATCAGGTTTTCAACCTCGTCGGAAATGTGTCTTGGCTCTCCAGGGAAGCGGGGAAGCCTGAGTCTCGAGTAGTCACCGACCCCAATGGAAACCACCTCGAGCTGCCTCCTCGCGCGGAGGACATTGCGCCAGAAGATGCCTGACTCTCTCGCCAGCTCCTTGACTATCGGAAGAGGAACCTCGCCGACCGAGAGCGCGGACGAGAGGAATGTCCTCGCTTCGGCGTCTTCCCTTGCCTGGATCCTCGCGATCCTCTGTCGGAGCTCCGGGTTCATCTTCTCACGGATTGCGTAGTGGAGTTGATGTCGCTTCACATATCCTCCGGAGGAAGCTCCCAGCCTATGACCTTAGCTGGCATTCCGGCTTTCCTACTTACAACACCAAGTCCAAGCTTTGCTCTCCTCAGTGACGCGAGGCTTATCCCAGCCTCTTCGGCAGCCTTTTCTATCTCGGTGATTGGCTTGAGTCCATCGGCAAGAATCTTCTTGAGAAGCCGCTCTGCAGTAACTATGTTGATATCGCTTCTTGGTCGACTCTTCTGTTTTGCCTCGCGGATCTGTTGCCACACATCCTCAGCGCTGCGCGGATCAACGAGTGTCTTCCCCTCAATTCCCCAAACAACCTTACCTTCTGAGGAATCGCGCTCCCAGGAGTCTATCCTAAACCGGAGCGTCGTTGGTCTCTGAGCAAGGTAATTCGACTTCGAACAGAGGAAGAGTCTCGTCGGATCTGTTCCGTTCGCGATGGGGTCACGATAGACGTGAAGGATTCCACGACCTACGTTGCGGAATGCTGCGGAGCCACTGATAGAGTCTTCGATTCCACCGTCGATTGACTTCCTCGGATGCATGACGCCCCATCCAACGAGATCAGCTTCTCTACACAATGCGACGACTGGACTGATTGCACGTCGTACATCCGCTTCGTTGTTACTCGACCATTGTTTTCGGCCTTCGGGATCTCCAAGGTGCTCAAGCATCGTTTCGAGATAGAGTGCTCCGGCTCCGAGTGCTTTAGCTTTCTCGGCCATGATTCCAGCATCTTCATCAAACGCAACTGGTCTTGGGAGGATCAGTCCTCCTCGGATCACTGGAGGACCTTCTACAAACAAGGCGCGGTCCAGATCAGCCCCGGCTGCTTCGAGACGAGCTGCTACACGCTCCTTTGAGTCTTCGGTCACGCAAATCAGAACATTCGTTGCTGGTCGTCCGTCTCGTTCCCCGGGGAATGGTTCCCCAGTCGTGAACCTCGCGACGAGATCAACGCTCACCATCCCTTTGCCAGCTTCACCTGGGCCAACGAGGATCTGTAGTGAACCTCTGACGAGTCGTCCACCAAAGTACGTGCGCAGTCGACGACGCTCAATCTTACTTGCCGGCTGGATCTGAATGTCGGAAGGGACGTGGGTCTCGCTGTCAACCTGCTTGCGCGCCGCCCTCCGAACACGCTCGTCGAGAACGGCCTTCTTGATCTTAGCCTTGAGCGGGTCCTGCTCAGCCATTGATGTCCTTCATGATCTTCTCGGCGATGGAGTCGTCGACCTCACGCTCGGCGAGCTCCAGGTCCCTCGAGGCGACGCCAAGTGCGACGCCGATGGCTCGGCGGTGCTCTGCATCACCAGGAGCATAGGCGCACCCCCATCGCCCGTCGTCCCAGACTACTGCGTTATCTCTGTGACGATCACGCCCGCGTAGGTCGCGGCAAGCGGGGCACTGGAACTTGACTCGACCAGCGCGACGACGTGCGCCAGGTTGGAGCATGGCACGACGCACCACTTCCTCCGGCTCCGGTCCATCCCATGGTTCTTCTGGTGGTGCGCCAATCGCTGAACGCTCGATGTGGTCGGGCAACGCAGGCGTTATTAGGTACTCAACCCACCAAGGTGGTAGTTCGTACGTTGGTAGCAGCAGGTCGATCGCTCCCGTCCAACAATAGTTACCACCGGGTGGGACACCTCGCTTCTCGCTGCCAGGGTACGGAGACGGAGGGAGAACTACCTGACGACGGGGGCCAGAGACGACGTCACCAACACGGCGACCGCGCCACTCAATGCCAGATGGCAACCCATCACGGTGGGCTACATAGACATGAAGACCTCCGCTGGGGCTCGTGCTGGCCGGCGGAGGAAGAGGACCGATCTCGGCACACATCTCGACGAGGACGCCTGGCACATCTACGTCGAGGACGGCGATCCCGGAGTCGTGGACGGCGAGGCCAATTCCGCCCCCGTGCTTGAGCCATGTCCTCGCTTCGGTTGGACTGCTGGTTAGACACTCGTCCCATGTACGACCAAGTCGGAGACGCTTCGTTCCCGGCTCGAGAAGGACGACTGTCCAGTGACGCTCAGCCATTGCGGTGAGAGTCAGTGTTAGGTCGTCCAGGATACGCCCCCCGTTCCGCCACACTTCTGGCAGTTGTTTGGGTACTCATTCCTCTGGAGCTCGGGTGAGTACTCGGGTTCCACGCAGCCGGTTCCACCGCACTCCGGACAGGTGAGCAGAACGGCAGGTACAACCGGCTCATCACGAGCTGAGGCTATGTGCTGATTCGGGTGCAGGGAAGTGTCGAGGACCGTTTCTCCGTCATCCGTGCAAACTTCCATGGAGACGGGATGAAACTGGTGATTGAACGTGTGGACCCAGAGTCTGATCCGTCCACCGTTCATCAAAGCGGAGAGTTCCTCAGCAGTGAACTTCCACTCCGTTAGCACGAGCCCCTTTTTGTCGATGGCAGCGGGGAGTACCTCGTGTTCTGATTGGTTCTTACCGAGAAGAGTCCTCTCCGCTCCCTCGTGGATCTTCTCCAGTATCACTGGTCTCATTCTTTTTCCTTTCCCTGATTGGCACCCAACCTTCGATGTGCCCGCAATAGATGCAGCTCTCGTTGATGTGGTAGTGCTCCGGGCGCCATCGACCCGCCTGACTGTGACAAACCCGGGGGCCACGGTACGGCGCGAACGAGTCACCCTCCGAAGAAGTTGGTGACTGTGGGGCAGGTGTCGAGCTTCGTCGCTGTCTTGGCTTACCCATTCCTAGATCCTCCTGCCAATCTTGGATCATGCTCCCTCCAGTATGGTGGTGGTAGCCAACGACGACGCGGCCAGCGGGGCCACTTCTGACGTATCTCGTCCCACGTGAACTCCCCGAGCTCGTATGCTTCCCGATCTTTGCAGAATAGATGCCGTGTCCACCCCAACTCAGTCAGCACCTCGGCGCGCCAGGTGATCTCTCGACCGTTTAGCATCCTGCGAGCGCGGAGCCCCTCGTGAAACAGTTTGGACCGCTCTCGGCTGATCTGAAGCGGTCCGGGATAGGTGCCTTGGTCGACACAGGACCGGACAGCCTCTTGGAATCTCTGTTTGGCGGTCATCGGCTTCTCCTCAGAACAACGAAAGTTGCTCGCCTCGTCGCTTCTTCTTGTAATTGTATATGGGGGCGGTTGAATCGCAACGCCACTGGTGTAGGACGACACTGCACTCTACACACGTCCACCGATCCGCAGCGAGCAACCCTCCGAGCTCATACGTCAACTCGACGCGAGTCTCGGAGAGTTGCCCGCAGCGTTGGCAGACCGCGAGAGTACGGTCTACGCGAACGCGCATCTTACATCTCTTCTTCGGTGCTGCCGCCCTCCGCGTCGTCGGTCCCGGGCTCGCGAGCGAAGTTGATCGTCTTCAGCTTCACCGCGTCGAACGCTTGCTCCGCGATCCCGTACGTCTCGGCGTCCTGGACGATGCCTGCCGACTGCACGACGAAGAGGTACCACGCCCCCTGGTCGTTCTTGAACTGCGACGGGACCAGACGGAACCTTCGTGCGAAGATCGGAATGGACACGCCAGGGCCGGCGGTTCCTGGTGTCTTGTAACGGCTGCGAAGCACACCGTTGAGCTTCCGGGCGATGTTCAGGCCCGTGCTCTTGTACGACAGCGCCATCGGCTCCAGGTCGGGCAGGGTCAGGACGACGTAGTCGTAGAACTTCGTCGCCGCTGGCTTGACCGCTTCGCCATCCTTGTTTGTGGTCCACAGCGTGCGCGGGTCGCCGTGGGGCACGTTGCGATCGAGCACGACCTTGCGGTCGTCCGGATCGAACTCGACCCAGCGGGGCGGATCCGCCCGAACGAAGATCACGTCGATCGGGTCCTCCCCGAGGATCTCGCTGGTCAGGTCGTTGAAGGCTTGCCCGACCTCGAGTCCCTCGATCTTGGCAGGGTCGCCCTTCGTCACCTGGGGGCTCTGCGCGTGCGCGATCAGCAGGCGCGGGACCTGGAAGTCCTCCTGTGTCATGTGCTCCGTGCCCGACGCCTTGCCCGTCTTCACGAACTCGGGGACCGTCAATGCGGTCTCCTCCGTCTTCGCCAGTGCGTCCTTCTTCTCGCTGGCCATATCTACTCCTCTACCGGTATCTCGTTAACATCGATGACGACGCACCGGCACCCGTCGTCACTCAAACATCCCATGAATGGAGGGGTGTGATTGGTGTGATCGTCGTCTGCCGCAAGTCCATCTTGCATCAGGCAGTACGCGCAGGTTTCCCCGTCTCCTGCCGACAGTACGATTCTCACTTCTGCCTCAGGACGACCTTGTTCTTCAGGAAGACCTTCACCCCCGGTGGCGGCTCTTCCGACGCGAGGAGTCGCTCCTTCGCAAGAGAGTTCACCGTCTGCCAGGGGAGTGTGAGTTGGGTCTCGTATCCGTTGGCCACAGCCCACTCGCGAAGCTTGTCGCGGTCCTCGACTCCGGTGTAGGGCTCCGGGTAAACAGTGACGGAGCCTCCGCTTGCGAGCCGAAGCATCTCGATGTTCTCGGCTTCGTAGTGGTCGACGACCATCTGGCTCGTCGCCTCGATCCTCAGATCCAGCGAGGACCGAATCGTCTCCAGATCGTCACGAAGTCGACGCAGCCGCTTATACGTTTCGGCTAGCCACGCCGCCCCACCGATGTCACTTGCTACGACGCTGTTGTTGCTGGCGTCGGTGGCAAGGAGCTTCAGCGAGCCCGACAGCAACTGAAAAACACCAGTCGTGCCCGGTGCTGACATCATGTCGGCCTTGGCGAGCTCGACGCGATGTTGGTAGTCCTCACTGTTGCCTCGCCATGGCAACGGCGGGAGCTGCTTGATGACGTGATCGTACTTGCCCAACTTACGCCTCCTTCCTGATAATCGGTATGACGTTGCGTCGACGATGTGTCTTTCTCGTCGTCGAGTAGAGACGCACGTTGACTAGCGGTGCCAACTGCTGAGATGTGAGTCCTTCGGCCATGCGCCGCTTGACGCGGGCGCGGTACTCCACGTCCTCGTCGAGAGTGAGTCGCCGGGCAGTGCAATCCTCAGCGTTCACACGCTTCAGATCGATCTTCAGCTCCGGCTCACGGAGGAGCTCCCACAGCCCAACCCACAGATCCCACAACAGCCACGTCACGAATCTACTCATACACCACCCTCCTTCAGTACTCTCTGCCAATACTCGACCGTTTGTGACGCAAGGTCTCGTCTGCCACGCAGCGCTCGGAGAACCAACGAGTCCATTGTGGGTTCGCCGGCTGGCCCAGTGGTGACCAAGTCGTGATAGCCTACTGGATGAGTCTGCCCTGGGCCATGGGGCCGGTCTTCTGATTGACTCCGCACGTGGAGCGACCAGTCGTTCGATGAGTAGACAACTTCGTGTGCACCAGCAAAGTTGAGCCCAAACTTGCCAGTATGGACTGTGCCAACGAGCATCCCCGGTCCTGCCTCGAGCACTTCGGGGTGCATCAGACGGACTGCTTCAGTTCGCTCAGCACGAGTCTGCCCGCCGATGAGGAGCTCGGTGTGGACTTGGGGGAAACGCTCGCTGACGGCACGGTAAATTCGTCGGGCCTCGGGGCGGAACCGACACCACACGAGCATGCGCAACGATGGCTCTTCACGGAGACGATTGGAGATCCATTCGAGGAGCAGGTCCAGCTTCTCTCGCCCTACCTCGCGCGTGACTAGGTCGCCCGTTTCTTCATCCTCCCCCGGATCCGGCTCTAGGCCCCCAAGAAAGCCAGCGCAGACCTGGGCCAGTCTCATGGCCCGAACGCCGGCCTGAGCGGCGGAGACCGTCTCACCAGTCTCGAGCCACGTTATGAACTCCTCGCGGAGTTCACGATACGTGCGCCAAGCCTCACGCCCCAGCGGAACAGTGAGCGTGACTGGGTCGAGCTTTGGGGGGAGATCAAGGCAGTCTTTCCTCACACGTCGGAGGACGTAGGGAGCGAGCTTCATCTGGAGCTCGTCCATCTCCTTCCAGCGGAGGACCTGAGTGGGTTTCTTGCCCCACTTCGTCTGAACCATGTATCCACCCAGATCCATCACAGCGTGGCGCGCCATGAAGGCACTCTTGTACTGGAAGCCAAGGATCCGCCAGTCCATCACGTAGGCTTGTCCGAACAGATCTTCGGGGGAGTGACCGATTGGCGTCCCGTTGAGCAACCACACACGGCCACACTTCTTTCGCAGCACGAGGCACGCGCGGTGCTGGAGTGCACGATGGTTCTTCACTTCAATGGACTCGTCTAGAACCAGAACGGTGCTCTCGTCGCAGGCGTCGAGAAGTGGGTCGAGATTTGGGCCACGCCAACGTTTTCCTATGTACTCGATGTCATGACGAATGTACTCGTAGTTCGTGATGACCCACTGGAGACGATTGTCGGGGCCTGCGGTCCACTCTTGTCGACGCGCATGATAGCTGACTGCGTGAATGCCGCACTTAGGCCATCTGTGCTTCGCTAGCTCACCGAGCTCGGGGTCGAACCACACGTCACGGACTGGCGCGGGGCAGACGACGATGACGCGTCGTACTTCGCCCCGTTTCCAGAGGACTGTTGCCGCATCGATCACTTGCTTCGTCTTGCCGAGCCGCATCTCGTCAGCGAGGAAGAGGCCACCTGGAAGGAGCCGCCCCTCTTCGGGGCGAACAGAGTCGACGAGCCACTCCACGCCGACGCGCTGATGCGCGTAGGGTTCGCGTGCGGAGCCAGACAAGTCGATCATAGGAATGCTTTCCAGAGGCGACGGAGAAGCTTCAGCTTGTTTGAGAACCACTCGGCCACGCGGTCAGCGTCTGTTGTCGTCACCCACTGCGGGGTCACCGGACGCTTCAGGCGTGGACCCAGCAGCACGCAGCGCCACCCGTGCGTGCGGATCGCCGCGAGAGTCAGGTCGAGGTCGGCGCTCATCTCAGCATCCCCCTCAACCACTCGATCGGGTCGTCCTGAACTTGTCCGGTCAACGCTAGTGGCCGGAGCTGACTGCTGACGCCGAGTGCCTGCCCAATTGCGCGGCGGCACTCAGGGCTGCGGCTACGGCATCCCCATCGCCCATTGGGGAAGACAATGGCGTTATCCTGGTGGCTGTCTCTGCGCAGTTTGTGACACAAGGGACATTGGAACACCACACCTCGTTGGGTGTGTCGAGCCCCAGGCTGCAGCATCGCTCTTCGCAGGAGCTCCTGAGAGCTGGGACCGTCCCACGGCTCTCCGTCCCACGGCTCTTCCGGGGGAACGCCCCTTGGCGACTGCTCAATGAAGTAAGGTGTTGAACTTAAGAACGCATGCCACCATGGAGGCAGCTCATACGGCGGAAGGAGCGGATCGATAGCGCCAGTAGTGAATTCCGTCGGATGAACGTCATCATCCTGATAGAGCCTTCCGACGAATTGTCCTCGCCAGTAAACATCTGTATCCGGGATGTTGACGTGTGCCAAGTAGATGTATGCCACTCCTGACTCACACTTGAAGGGCGGTGGTAAGGGACCAATTTCGGCACACATGTCCCCAAGGAAGGAAGCATTGATCCGAAGAGTGGAACACCTGAACATCTCGCGCGGATCGTGACGGCGTTTTGCTGATTCATATTCGTGGCAAGGTTCGCAGACTCCCTGGAGATCATCGAGCCGTTCATGGCCGTAGCGCTCATTGGTGCGATGGTGCGTCTGCTCAAATGGACGCTTGTTGCACCGTTCACAGACTCCACCACACCGCGCACGGACCTTCTCTCGAAGGAGTGCCCATTCGCGACTTGCCAGGTATCGGAATCGTTCGGCCCGAGTCATGCTGCTTTGCCCCGACACGTGTGATAGAAGCGAGGGTGCCACGTCCAGGGGACAACGATTATGTAGGCTGTTGCCTCCCTGACTATTGTCTTCGTTGTCCAAGCTGGCCCAGCGACCACTCTTTCGATGGTTGGCTTGCGCTCGCGCTTCTCGTATTCGTCGTAGAACGTCTCGAAGCTAATGTTGTCTGGTTTCATCAGTCTGGTACCTTCGAGCCGTGCTCTTTCTGCCAACGTCGCATGTCCTGGGCAACTGCTCGCGCCCGTTGAGCCTTCTCGTAAGTCGCCCCGCCATGACGCATCATGAGTGTGACGGCCCACTGCTCGACGACTTCAGGACCGATTGCGTCCTGGGCACGGATGACGAAGATTGGTTCATCGGCTGAGACCTTCCGTAACTCGCAGAAGGTGTAATCTGAGCGACACTTCATCGCTGCCTCTTGAAACAACTTCGCTTGAGCTCGGAGCGTAGCCTGTCGAGACTCGCCGCAACCCACTCACCGGTTGCCTTTGTCTCCACAACGTCCATGGCCATCTTCAGCACGCTCCACACTTCACGTAGCTCTGTTTCGAGCTTATCGATGCGCTTGTGAACGTAGTTAACCCGAGCGTCGAGGTATGACATCGTCGGAGTGGTCCCCCGCACAGGTGTCTTGGATGGAGCCCACAAGTGAACAACGTATGCGTGGAGTCCTTCCCATCCGAGCCCGGAGACGCTCCACTCTGCACCCTCTTCGTCTCTGACGACGGAACGCAGTGTGACCTTCCGTTGAATCGAATCGCGGATGATTCGGCCGACCTGGTGTCTGCCTTCGACGAAACGGAAGTGTATTGCGGATGCGGAATTCATGCTTGCACCTCACTAAGAGCTTCGCCTTCAAAGTTCCACTTCGCCTGGCCGTCCGAAAGCCATTCAACATCTGCATGGCGAAGTCTTGCTTTCAGGTGAAAACGTTGCGGCCATGGAACATCGAGGACGACGTCGAGTTCGACCTCTTCGTTCTCCAGCAGCCGGTCTTTCAGCTGCTCTGACTCTGGGACGTTGATCATGGAGAGTCGGAAGCGTGGTGGCCCGAGGATGTAGTCTAACGCTCCCTCATGGTCTCCGATTGGGGAGAAGATTGTCTTGTGCACATCCCGCCAGAGCTGGAAGTCGACGATTCCGCCGCTGAGTTTGATAGAGCCAATCGACATGGCCGGCTCGGCTGGTCCGGCGATAGCTTCTGGCTTGACGCCAACGAGCGTTGCTAAGCTCGCGACGCCAAGGATCTGAAGAAAGCTACGACGTTCCATCTTTTTCCTCTGTACCCACTTCCTTCGCCTCTTCGCTTTGTTGAAGAAGAATATCGAGCTGCATCTTCCGAAGGAAGTCGGGATCGTAACCTGCGAAACCGCCAATGCACTGTGTTGCCATTCTCAATAGGTCCCACAGTACTAGCGTCTGCTGCTCAGAAAGCTTCATAGCTCCTCCATCGTAGCGTCGAGAGCAGCCTTGAGTGCCCTAAGTTCACGCAGTTGCATCCATGCCTCAGGCATCAGTTTGTGAAGTGGGCAATCGTCTGGCAGGTTAAGAGGAGCGTTCAGGTCAGCGACTCTCCGGAATGGGTCCGCTGCCGCTACCACCAGCCGCAGCTTCTCGCGCGTCTCGGCGAGGGCGGTTTCCGCCTCTTCCACCATGTCGGCCAAGACGCCTGGACCTTCCTGGAGGATCGAGTGCCCGAGTGCAGGCATGCGGCGGTCGGCCAACCGCCCACCGGGCTGAAGGATCGCCGCCATCGCGCTGACAGCGAGCGCGTACTCCGCCTTGTAGTAGTCGCGCTCGGCCCGCGCTCCGTCCCCCTCGGCCCTCACCCAGTCTCGCTGCCGCTCCAGCTCGACGATCCGGGCCTCAGCCTCCATCCGTGCCTTGGTCTCGCTCGCAAGCTGGAAGCGGTAGTTGCCGTGCCCTTCCTTGAGCAGACTGTTCTCGATCTCCAGCCTCTCGATCTCCCTCGCCTGCTCCTCAAGGTGGGAGAGGATGGTCGAGGCATAGGAAACGCCGCACTCAGATTCGTGCTGAAGCCACTTCTTCGCCTGCTCCAGCGGGCTCGTCGGTTTGTCGCTCATCATCCCACCTCCACCCCCGGAGGGCACTTTGCCGCGTGTTCCAGACCGCCACCTCCGCCCACACCCTCCGGGAGACTATGTTGAAGGTCCCACCCTTGCGGGTTAGACGGAGGGTGAGGAGGATCACTTAAGCACCACACACAACGGGCATGGATCTCCGTGGATATTGAAAACGTGATCATGCCCCTTCAGCGCCTCCACCACCCGCCGCAGCTTCTCCCGCGCCTCGTCCAGCTCGTTCAGTAGGGCGATTGCGGACATCAGCTTGGCTGCTTCCTTGGCAAGCACTAAAGACTCCCCCCGTGCTTCATCCCTCTCCCACTCCAGCTCAGCGATGCGGGCCTCAGCGCGGCAGGCTGGACATGTCGGAGTAGCGTGTCGGAGCCAGTGTGGCGAGCAGTAGATCGAGGTACCTATTGTCACCAGTGCCTTCAGCCTCTCGATCTCCCTCGCCTGCTCCTCAAGACGAGAGACAAGGGCGACGACGCGGGGCCACGGGACCAGTGGAAGTGTCCCTCCGGTCATGGTCGCGTAGACCAACAGGACGTCACCTACAGCCAGCCCCGCCGGCAGGACGCGATCCATGCACGAGAGGCACAGCACTCCCAGCCGGTAAACGTCCGGAACGTCCCGCCACGTTTCGTCAGCTATCAGAACGTCGAACGGCACCGCGTCTCCGCACTTCCCACAAGACAACGTCAGCCCATCCACCTCCAGATTCACCCCGAAATCCTCCGGCGGACCCGTCGGTTGGTCGCTCATCGTCCCTCCTCCGTGAGTTTGGCGAGGGCGGCGCGTAGCGAGCACCGCTCACACGTGCAGCGTGGTGAATGCAAAAAATCATCCTCGTCGGTATTGCGGCAGAGTAGCGACGACAGAGCTTCGGCTGCCTCCGCCACCTCCACGAGCGCGAGGATGGAGCGGGCAAGCTGCTCGGTGGGGCAGGGCCAGTCTTCGCCGCACTCGGTGCAGTAGGGGTGAGGGTCAACCCGGCCCGACGGCAGAGGACCGATACTGCGATGTCCTCGTCGTGCAATTCCGGTCCTCCGCTGAATCTTTGCCAGCGGCGTTCGCGGTGGATCAGCCTCGGTCCGGGGGCGCCCCTTTTCGTCTACTCGCTCAGCCACGTTCCTCTCCCTCCTCCTCTTCGTCTTCTGGGGTTACTACTCCCGCTTGGCACAGAGCCTCTTCAATCCTGTCAAGCCTGTTCTCGATCGAAGCGATGGCTCTCCGCAATTGGAGTTCAGTGGCGTCCACTTAATCTACTCCCCGTTTCCAATAGAAACGTACGCACTCCTCGGCCTCGCGCTCCTTCTCCTCTTTCGGCACCATGGAGTAGACGTGCGCGTACTTGGCGTGGCACAGCTCGTGAAGCACGAGGTGGTGTTTGGACATCAGACGGCACTCCCACGAACGGTCGTCGTAGGCGATCCAGACGCCAGACCAATCTCTCGTCGTCGCGATGTAGCCGCAGGTCTTGCCGAGACCGAGAGCGTAGCGAGGCAGCTTGCCGAAGATCATGCCCGGCACCGGCTCGATCTCCATGATTGCAGCCATCCGGATCGTGTGCCCTCGGAGGAGCTCCGCTCGGGACGCGCAGCCAAAGAGTAGCGCAGCCATCGTGGCTACCCAGATGAAGAAGACCGCCCACTTCACAGTCCGAAACGTCTTCTCGTGAGTCTTCATCGTTCCTCCTATGCAGCCCCGAACCCAAAGGTTCGAGGCTGGAACGAGGTGCGAGGTACGACTAGTCGTCGTTCTTGTTGAGGCAGGTGGTGTCACTCTGGCCCGGGGTGAGTTGAAAATCGTCGTGGCTGATGCCCGGCGGGTCAAACTGGCAGTGATTGTCGAGAGCCCCACCGTCGAAGTTCAGCCAGATGCCTTCTTCGCCCTCGCAGATCGACTGCTGCGCCTGATCGTCGCACTCCCGGTTGAACGCCACGAAATCCTCCTCCTGCTCCCCGCAACTGACGCGGTAGTAGCAGAGACCCTCCGTCTCGCACTCACACGGCTCGCTGTTAGCCGTGACAATCGTTTCGCAGCGTTCCTCCTGAGTGCAGGAGTTCACTTCGCATGTCGTGGTTGAGATTGACTGCGTCCGCGTACAGGTCGGCCGGCCGTTTTCATCCTCGCCTGTCGCGGTGCAGTCGCCGAACGCACCCTCCTCGATGACCGGCTCCTGGGGAATCCACTCCTCCTCGCACGGACACTCGACCTCGCGCTGATCGATCTCGGTGATGATCCACTCTCGCTCTTCGCACCCGTTCGATTTGGTCACGGTCGTGGAGATCTCGAAGCACTCGAAGCAAGGCGCCTGGATGAGCAAGGATGGTAGGTCGATCTGGGAGCACTCGACGACGTCGCCCTCTTCGGGCTCTCCCCTCTTGATAATCTCCCACTCGCCGGGCTCGCACTCGCAGTACTGCTCGTCGGGCGCGTACACCAGCTTCTGGCCGCCGAGTCCCCAATGACCGATGTGCTCTCCCTGCCCGGCGGTGAAGTCGACCTGGACCTTCCGCTCTCCTCCCTCGCAGAGATCAACGCCGATCTTCACGGGATCGCAGATGCTGTAGACGCTGACGGTGTCGCCCGTCTTCACGACCGCGTTCCAGGATCCCCAATCGTTGGTGTGCAGGGGCGAGGTGCAGACGGCACTGACGTGGTGTGGAATGGTTGTGGTAAAGGTGCAGGTGCCGGCCGCGTCGCAGACAACCGACGTGGGACCGGGACCACCTCCGGGATCGGGCGAAGGCTCCGGCGTGATGACCACCGGCGTGACCTGCTGGGGTGCCGGCGTCGAGACGACCACCGGATCCGGCATCGTGGGGCTCTTGCTGCCGTCGCACGATTGTGTGTACGTCATATACAGACCGAGCATTCCTGTGATCGCCACCACCAGGATTGCACGGTCACTCTTGCGTCGTCCAAACTTCTTTCGCTTCGTCATTTCTGACCATCTCCTTTTTGGTTTACGACAGGTGAAAACGAACTCTCGAACAGATCGATGAGGACAGTATCCCCGGTGAGGTTGACGTGACGACGAACCATCTCTTCCGCTTTCTCCTTACCGAAATCCCGGATCCACTCTTGGATGACCTTCGCGGTGAAGTTAGAACACCAAAGGATCCAGTATTCCGGTGTTCCTTGGGGATATCGATCTTCGAAAAAGTAATGCTCTTCGAGACTTGATAGCATCAGTCACTCCTCGGATAGTTTCCTTCGAGCGCTGAGCGGACGATACGCTTGACTGTCTCGGAGAACTCGCCCTTGTTCACCATCCACTGGAGATAGCTGCGATCCACCTTTCGGAGTGGAACCGTCGCATGCTTTCCGAAGTTGATTGTTGCCTCTCGGTGACGCCAAGCGAGTTTCCCATCTTCGTCAAGGTGACCGTCTGCCGGCTTCTCGAAAAAGATGCGATGGAGCTCTTCCACATTGTCAGGAAGATCCGGATAGCGTTCGAGCTGAGCCAGAAGGACATCAACAGTAGCCTGCGCGTCGGCTATCGCGCTGTGCTTTCTGATGTGGTCCTTGTCGCAGTAGAATTTGAGAGCAGCACTCAGATCGCGCGGCTCTTTGACTCGGAAGATCCGAAAGGCGTCCACGACTTTTGAGCCGTCCAGGACGGAGTATCCACCGACACGGTTGAACTCTGCTCTGAGGAAGCGAATGTCGAAGGCCACGTTGTAGCCTCCAAGGTCACATCCCATCAAGCCACCTGCTAATCGCGGTGCAACTTCGCGGAAGGTGGGGGCGTCAGCAACCATCTCGTCGCTGACCCCATGAATGGCTGTTACTTCTGGTGGTATTGGGCCACCGGGGTTGATCAACGTCTCCCACTCCGTTCGTTGCCCATTAGGGTGAAGTTTGATGACGCCGATTTGGACGACGCGGTCCACTTGGGGGTGGGTCCCCGTCGTCTCTACGTCGAAGATCACAAGTGGCCGCTCGAGTCTGAGTCTCATCTCTGGTTCTCCTCGATTACAGAGCGGACCCACTCTACAACGAGTGCATAATCGTGTCGCTTGGCAGACCGAACACACTCGAGATGTTCGTCCAGTTCAGGACTGATGTAACCAACCCAGGTGAACCATGGTGAGAAGTGAACGTAGTAGGCTCGACCAACTTGCATGAGCCGACGCATTGTTTCTCGTTGGACTCCACGACCGGTGATTCTTTCGCCTCGCTTCACTTCGAGCCAGACGGTGATTCCACCCCATGTCACGGAGATGTCCGGCACCCCGGCAGTGGACAGATCGTTGTGCTTGAAGACGACCGCACCAGGAAGTTCGCGGCGGAGCCGTTGACACAACGTGCGGGAGAGGCTGGCCTCGTTCACGATGCGTGCCGACAGTATGGGGAGTGTTCCGCGACGTAGTCGGAGCAGCCCAGCTCTTCGCAGGTCGCTTCTTTCACGTCATGAATTGGCTGCGCCGCCCCTACTCCGCAGATCAGGCACCCGGGCCACTGTCCCGAACCTTGGTAAGCGTGGGAGCCGTGGGGGAGAACAGATTGGGCTGACGTTTCTCGTTCGATGGCCCTATCGAGGTACCATCGTGCCTTGCGAAGATCCTCGAGGGGAGCTGCGCCGTTCTTCAGGCCGACGTAGTTTCCACCGGAGCGCCAGAGGTATTTCGTGCAGTTGTAGATGAATGCGTTGCGGTCCCACCCGAGCGCGAGTGCCACCTTCACATGCTCGTAGGGATTCTCGCCTCCGCCGTAGTGTGATGGATGATCCACCTTTTCTTTCTGCATGATGTGTTGCTCCTCGACTCGCTTCTCCTTCATCGTGACCTCATGATTGTGCAGCTCGACTTCCTTCTCGGCGTACACCTGTGTCTCCGGCAATGATACGCAGCGTGCAGCGAGTGCCACCGCTTGTGCTTCGCACACCAGATCCTAGTCTTCATTACGCCACCTCCACTTGTCGTAGCGTCTCTGGAGCCACTCGCTCATCGCCAGGCCCCAATCGGTTCCGAGATACGGCTGAAGTGTTGCGAGGGGTCGCGTGAACCGGACTGACGAGTCATACATGCGCCAGTCTCTGTGAGCCCGTAGCACATCGCGGTAGACTCGCACCCAAAGTGGCGCGTCAACGAAGTTGACCCCAGGAAATCCATCGGCGTCCTCGAGGATTCGTCCGATCCATTCGTCAATAGGAACATTGCTGTTGCTATAGACGTGGTCCGCCCTGACGACTATGTTGTTGAAGATAGTTGGCTGAACCAATTCGAGAGAGTACGGATCAATTGATCTCAGACCGTCGTCCGACTGGACTGACGAACTACGTGGCATGTCAAGAAGCTTCTGGTACCACTCCTCGTAGATGTGCCAGTTCACACTCACCTGGACGTATCGCCCCTCAGTGCATCCAATCTCGTGAGCCATATACGAGAGGAGCATGGACCAATGTACCGCGTTGGCTCCATAGGCTCCCCACACGAGATCGTTCGAGCGGCACAAGACGGTCATGTCGAGCTGACCGTTCGAGCGTCGTTGGAACGTCGCGGTCACGTTGCAGGGTGCGTCTTTCGTCTCACGGTCCAAGTCGTAGTCAGAGTCCCACACCTGGAGCACACAACGTCGGTCATTCGGATAGTTGGTGAGTCGGCGAATGATGACACGAAGTTGATCTTGTCCAAACGTTCTCCGCCACCTGTAACCGTAGGCTCCTTGAAGGATCTGGCCGTCATCCGAGTACTCGGCGAACTGCTTCGTGTATCGAAGCAACGGCTCTAGATCCTGTCGACCCGCGAGCATCCACAGCGACTCGTAGAGATGGAGCGCGGGGTTGGCGTCGCGTACGGGCCAGAAGATCACTCGCTCCCACGGTCGCTCGTAGACGGTAACCACGGGGCCTGGCTCGATCAGTCGAACCGCTCCGTTCCGACTGCCCCTTCTCACTCCCTCTTCGTCAATCAAGCGGAGTGCTTGGGGGAGTGCCTGGTGAACGTTGCGGACGTGAATGACTTTCATGTCAGCTCCGAGCAGGCCCCGAAGCGCCCCCTGGGGTTTCGCCTCGGTAGCCGTTTGACGAGAACAGCCGGGTGTGTTCTCAGGACCTGCCGGGGGTCACCCGGGCAGTAGAACCACCCTGACCTGCTCGCAGCCGACATCATTCTCACGTTGATAGTTCCATGAAGAGTACACCCTCGTAGCCGACAGTCTTCGCTAAGTTCTGGAGACGACGCTCGTTTGTCTTAGTGAGGGGGATCTCTCCGTCCCTCATCAGGATGTAGAAGGTTTCGGGATTCGGGAGACGTAGCCGTTTGATAATCCCGTCGCGACCGTTGGCTGAAAGCACAGCAGTTCTAAACTCGTTTGTAAGCACAGCACGAGGAGCCAGACGACGACCGGATCGACGACGGCCATCCTGGATGAGCTCTGGACGAGGAAGTCCAAGCCTATCGGCAAGATAATCATTGACGAGAAGAGACACGGATACTCCAAGCTTGGAAGCACGACGTGAGATTTCTCGCTTGATTCTTTCGGTGACGTAGACCCCGAGGTAGCGATCACGTCTTGATTTCCTCACGGATATCTCCTCTTCAGTCGTTCGCCTGCTGTCGCCCGCTCGTACTTGTCGAACTCACAGGCCCAATGCTCGACCTCTCTCATCTCCCATCGTGGCCAGATGTTGGACCATGCTCCACGTGAACAGTCAAGGATGTTCTTCATCACGTCACAGAGTAGGACCTGCCCTACGTTCGATCCTCGATGATATACGTGGGGATCGTTATGGGTCACCCGACCAAGTCCCCGAGCACACCCGGGACCAGCTGAAGCCCACGTCATGATGTCGCGCGCATCAGAGAGGACGGGAGTCCATCGCAGGTCGGTGATAATTTCGTAGGCAAGGAACCGACCGAGCCCGGGAACGGCGAGGAGCGATGTGTGCGCTTCTTCGAGAGACGCTCCGCTCCACGAGGGATAGATTTGTCTGATGATTGGTAGCGCTTCCCCGATCATCTCGAGCAATCCGTCGAGTTTGTCGAATCCGGTTGGAGTTCTAATCATGTAGGCACCGGTGACCACAGGTCGAACATCATGGAGGCGACGACGAGCCTCTTTGCGATCCCACCCATTCAAGAGTAGATCCTGGATGATCTCGCCGATCTCGACGCGGTTGAACCATCGGAAGATCACCGTCGCTGCTACAACATGAAGACCGTCAAGCTTGGAACGAACATGATCACGGAACCACACGGTTGTCCGATCGTCTTCCCGATGTACGTTACAGAACCGCCACCGTTGGAAAGCCGGATCATCAGTCCACGGCGAGGGATCGCCAGCATCTCGCTTAAGCTTGATGCGGTACCGCTCCCGTGCGGTCTCGAAGAATCGGTCGATCAGTTCCATCCTAGAGCTCTTAGACATGCGATCGCAGCCGACTCGCGATCCTTGCACCATTCCACTCTGACACCGGCCTTCTCGAGATTACCGGCGTTCCGGATGGTGCCTCTCGCGCGGACAATCGTATTCTTCGGATTGACAGGATCCAGGTTGCCCCTCTTCGCTCTCCGTTCCTTGATTGCATTGAGACAGAGCTCTACCGGAACGTCGATGATCACGACGAGGAGATCGTGTTTCTTCGCGAGCTCTGCTGCGCGACGCCAATCACTTTGGATCAGAGCGCCACCCTCGTAGATGACGTCATATCCAATCTGGGCAGCGTGCCAAATGTGATTGTAGATCAGGTCGATCTTCGGGATCGTGTCCCCGCCCCCGCAGGCTGTTTCGTAATGGCCAACAACCCAGAGGTCATGTCCGTCCGGCCGCACACACCGATAGCCGATTGGTTGCTTTCGTCCCTCAATGTGAACCGGTCGTCGTTCGTCGTAGCGGTCCATCACACGTCGTACGATCGTGCTCTTTCCGCTGCCGAATGTACCTCTTGGATTGACGATCATGAGCGTTCACGCTGGTTAGAATTCTCGGAACGTTTGACCATGAGAGCCTCCTTATATACTATTTTTAACTGGACGTAAAGCTTTTTTATTAGCTCAAGTGTTGACTCCGTAAAACCGAGCCAGGCTCGGCTAAAACATCGTCGTATCGCGGTTCAAGTCGCGCCATCGTACGAGAAACGCGGTCTCTGCTTCCTCCCACGTCATGTGCGGACGCCACAGACCGGAGGGAATCAACACTTCGTCGACCGCTTTCTTGTACTCATGGCGGTTCAGTGCTCCGTAGTTCTTGATGACTTGTCCACGATTGAAGGCAATCTCAAACTCGAGCCGGACCATTGTGCGGTCGGCCTGGGAGACAGAGTCGGCCTGAATGATCGGGAGCCCGAACGCAGTGTAGACCACAGTCTGCGCGCGATGTTCCGCGTCGCGATAGCCAGACATTTCGGGCGACGATTTGACCCACTTCGTCATGTCACCGAGGTACGCTTCGGAGCCGTCGTGGAAGAGTCCTTGCAGCGCTTCACGGTGCGACGCGACTGCGCCAGCCAACAGCGAGACGCCAACACTGTGCTGCGCTACGGATATTGGGAACCGAGAGTGGCCCGCGAAGCGGCTGCACAACGCGAGCGCATGCGCAATGTCACGAACGTCGATGTCTTCTCGTTTCAAGTTGAGTGGGTTGACATCGAAGCCAGTGAACGTCGTCATGAGCACAGGTTTTATCTCCATAGTTGATCATTCTCCTCTTCGAGGAGGAAGTCCTCGAACGCGCGGTTCTTGAGAAGCTTTGTCCCCCGGGCGATACGGGCCTCGGCGATCAGGTCGGCCATCGGACGATTGGTGAAGTAGTACATCGCTAGGACTGCGACGAGTGCCGAGCGGTTCCAACCGGAGTCACAGTTGATCATCACTGCGCCGAAGGACATCGTCTTAGCGACCTCGCGGGCAATAGCTCGAATACGCTGAGGAACAAGCTTGGCGCCGGAGTCGTTCAACGGTTCATGACAATACGCCATCCCAACTGTTCGACACGCGGCGGCAAGTGCCGGATCGTCGATCAAGGCAACGTTCATGATGAGTCTGACGTCATGGAGGCTCAGTACGGAGAGGACTGCTGAGCTATTGAGTTTCCTCGTATGAGGACGGATGTAGAGGCGATCATGTAGTCGATACAGATTCATGACTTCTCCTTCCAGAGCGGAAGCTTTTTCCTAAATGTCCCCTCGGTTAGCATGACTTGTTCGTTGGTCGGCGAGCTGTACACGGGGAGAAGCCCAAAGCGTGGAGCTGACGGTGCGTCACAAGACGCACAGATCCCGAACGCACGATCAGCTTGATACAGCCTCGCACGAGCCGCTTCCATCCTGGGATGACGCCAGATCTCTCTCAGGGTCATCTCGCATACGTTTCCAATCACGAACTCCTGACGCCAGTCGTCGCAGCATAATGGCACAGAGCCATCAGAATGGATCACGAGCTCACGGAATGGCCGCGAGCACGTCCGCCGAAGTGACTCAGGAATCTGGCTTGTCGGGTTGGCACCCGCGTGTGTTTTCACGAGACGTGAACCGTGCTCACCATCATGAACTGACAGATCGTCCATCACACAGAGAATCTTCTTCCCGCGCTGATTGCTGTAGGGTGATCGGCCCCGACCGGCCCAGTCACGGAAGAAGTCGACGACTTCCGCACCAACAAAGGCGAGTGCTTCCTCACGAAGCGCATCGCGTCGCTCCTTTGGGTAGTATGTATCAAGGAGCAGGAGATTGAGACCCGCGTCGAAGAGTTGAGTCACACGCTCTTGTAGATGCCCACGAAGCACGTCGCCGTTCGTTGTGAGCATCAGGCTAGCCTTTGGGAGTCGATCGCGGAAGTGAGCAACGATGTCCCTCGCCTTCGGATGTATCAACGGTTCCCCACGCATGGCGAACTCAACGCGAGCCGTCGGGCAGAAGTCGACCATCTGCTCGACGATTTTCTCGACCGTCCCGTCTGACATATACTCGTAGTTCCCCGGGCCACTCCGGATAGCGTTGAGTCCGCAGAAGTGACAGAGTCCTCCAGAGCCGGAGCCGAAGCGCATGGAGCAGCCGGTTACGAGCTCCGGCTGGATCACCCAGGGTCGACCACCCTCGTCAGCGCGTAGCTGCCTCATCCGTTCCTCCTGATCGGGTGAGAGAAGTCCCCCGTCTCTCGCGTTGCGTGGTAGTCATAGAGGCTATCAGTCCAAGTGTATCCGTACTCCGAGACGACGCGTCCGAGGTAACCAAGCCGTTCACCCGGGTCCCAGTCCTGGACTTCGCCGAGTGACCACTCGGGATGAAGCCGACGACGCGTCTTCATGTGTTCCGTTTCTGGTTCGTGCCCGGGATACGGGAGAGATCCCCAATACGGCTCGATAGAGCGCTCATAAGAGAGCTCGCTGTCGAGTGACCGGCCGGGATACTGACGCTTCGTGAGGAAGGAGGCCTTGTATTCACAAAGCATGACCTCGTATTGAAACCACGAGAGCCTCATCAGCTCGGGTCTGGAATTCTTTAGATAGAGTGCGCGCTCCTCAGCTTCAATCACGGCACGATAGGAGTCGTCCCTTGGATTGTCTGTCCGTTCCAGTACCATGTTCAGGCACGTCCTCGGGGACCACCCATTCTTCGCCCGTATATCGCGACACTCTGCTCGGATGAGTCCAATCCGATACCAGCACTCGCAGAGCTTCGTCGCTGCGTAACGCCCGACATGGGGCAGACGCATTGCGAAGCGCCACACTTGCTCAAAGTCGTCCTCATCTTCGAGCCAATCCAGGGCCTCAATCGTCGTAGCCACTCCGTCGCAATAGTCGACCATTCGCTCGCCGCGAGTCGAGTCGAGCGCAACGGACTTTCGTTCACGTCGGAAGCGGAGTCCATCCCAATGCTTCTGGAGGAACAACAGGAGTTTGTCGGGACCGGGCGACTCTGGGAATCGGCACCATGTTGCCTCGGCTGTCGGGACGTTGTAGAATCCAACGTAGAGGGCAATCCGCCAGATCTGCTGCTCTCGCGGGAGCGGTCCACACATCTCGATGACAGCGCGCAGATGCGGATCAGGTCCGCCGCAGAGTTGCTCATATCGACAGAACTCCTCGAAGAGTCGGAGATGGTTGGGATTCGTCATGTTAGGTTTTTTCATTCCT
>Ga0326597_10002102_pt1 | contig 30428 bp, 36 predicted proteins | sample RVTome_12_FD_203789 | JGI IMG/M metagenome (GOLD analysis project Ga0326597, IMG submission 203789) | Soil microbial communities from uranium-contaminated site in the Upper Colorado River Basin, Wyoming, United States - RVT100D185 | ecosystem: Environmental > Terrestrial > Soil > Contaminated >...
GTGAAGCGCACGTGGCCTTCGCCGTACTGGTCGACGATGTCGCACAGCAGGTTGATCTCGTAGGGCCCGAGCTGGCGCTGGGTGCCGACGCGCACCGTCCAGATCTCGTCGCCCGAGTAGGCCACGTGGTGCAGCACGCCCGGCCGCGGCCGGTCGTGGTACTTCCAGTTGCCGAAGTTCTTCACCATCAGCGGATGCATGAACTGCATGCCGTCGGGACAGCCGCTCTCGATCGGCGTGCGCATCTGCTTCTTTTCCACCACTTGTGCTTGTGCCACCGCGCTCTCCTCCGTTCTGACTCAGGCCACCGGCTGCGGGTGGCGATCGATCCACTTCTGCGCTTCCTGGTCCCAGTCGTCCAGGCGCACGTAGGAGCTGGTGCGCGGATGCGTGATCATGTTCGGATCGACCTCGACGCCGATGCCCTCCAGGAAGTTCGCCAGGCCGATCCTCTCGATCATCTCGCCGCAGCGCTCGTGCTCGAGGCCGTTCTCCGCCCAGAAATCGATCACCGTGGCGGCCAGGCTGCGCAGCTTCTCGTAGTCCTCGTCGGTCTCCATCTTCATGAACGGCACGATCACCGTGCCCATGGTGTCGCCGATCTTGAGGGTGCGCTTGCCCCCGATGAGCAGCGTGATGCCGCGGTCCTTGCCGGGCTTGAGCGCCTTGGTCATGACGTTGATGCAGTGCATGCAGCGCACGCAGCTCCGGTTGTCGACCTCGAGGGTGTCGTCGTCGTTCAGCGAGAGCGCCTTGGTCGGGCAGCGCGCGATGACGTTGTCGATCGTGTACTTGCGGCCGTGGCCCTCGACGTATTTCTTGACCTCCACCTGATCCACCTGCATGGCGTCGCGCCAGGTGCCGATGACGGCGAAGTCGGCGCGCTGGATGGAGTTCATGCAGTCGTTCGGGCAGCCCGAGACCTTGAACTTGAACTTGTAGGGAAGCGCCGGGCGGTGCATGTCGTCGATGAAGTTGTTGACCAGCGTGCGGTGGATGCGGTGCTCGTTCGCGCACGACTGCTCGCAGCGCGCCGCGCCGACGCAGGACATGGCAGTGCGCACGCAGGGGCCCGCGCCCCCCAGGTCGAAGCCGTACTCGTTGATCTCGTCGAAGAAGTGCTGCGTGTTCTCGGTGGTCGAGCCGATGAACATGATGTTGCCGGTCTGGCCGTGGAAGGCGATCAGCCCCGAACCCCACTTGCTCCAGGAGGTGGAGAGCTGGCGCAGGAGCTTGGTGGTGTAGTGGTTGCCCGCCGGGGGCTGCACGCGCAGCGTGTGAAATTCCTTCGATTCCGGGAACATGGCGGCGACCTCGGAGAAGCGCGGGATGATGCCGCCGCCATAGCCGAACACCGAGACCGTGCCGCCCTTCCAGTAGCCGAGCCGCGTCTTGTAGGAATGCTCCAGCTGGCCGAGCAGGTCGACCATCATGTTGTTCTCGTGCGCCAGGCGCTTCAGCCCGGTGACGAAGCTCGGCCACGGACCGCTTTCCAGCTGGTCGAGCATGGGTGTCGGATGGAACGCCTTGGTGGACTTCTTTTCCTTCGGCACGTAGGTGCTGTGCCGCTCCGGGTTCTTGGGCTGCTGCTTCCGCGCGTCGGACATTGGGTTGCCTCCAGACGGTGCAAGGTCGGACGATGCCAGTGTAACGATGTCCCTCCGCCCAGCATGAGTAATCTTTGGGGATAGCCCGGACGGGACGCATCTCCCCCTTTGGAGATAGGCGGGGTGCCCATTGATTGAAAATCAACCTGTTTTCCGACGCTTATATTGCTATCGGCACAGGTTCACGCGCTCTCCGGGAATCGAATAATGGCCGCCGCGGCGTTCTCAGTGCGGCGCTGATGCGATACCTTCTGCTTCCTCGACCTCGACCCGCGTACCGTGAACGCCGTCCTCCTGCAAGACGCACTCGAACACCCTTTTGCGCCAGACCGGCCGCAAGCGTATCGGCGCTGGCGCGAGCGCAAGCTCGCGCGCTATCCGCGCCGCGCCGAGGATCTGATCGTGGAGGTGCGCGATCCGCGCAGCCTCAGCGATGGCGAGGTCGAGGAAATCAAGCGCGTCTGCGGCGTGGCGAACATGGCCGTTTATGCGAGCCCGCTTGCCGGGGTGGCCGACAAGGACCTTGCACGCCGCCTCGGCGCGCGGCTGGGCCTGGCGCGCCTGCACGCCAACCCGCTCGCGGACGAGGACGGCATCAGCTCGCTCGAAGTGGCGCCGGACAAGTCGGCCCGCGGCTATATTCCCTACTCGAACCGGCGCCTGCTGTGGCATACGGACGGCTACTACAACGCCCCGGAGCAGCGCATCCGCGCCTTCATCCTGCACTGCGTCCGGCCCGCCGCCGCTGGCGGCGAGAACCGCCTGCTCGACCCCGAGATCGCCTACCTCCTGTTGCGCGATGCCGATCCGCAATACGTGAAGGCGCTTTCGGCTCCCGACGCCATGACCATTCCCGCCAATGCCGAGGGGGGCGCCGTAACGCGTCCCGCCCAGACCGGCCCGGTGTTCTCCACCGACGGCGGCGTGCTGCACATGCGCTATACCGCGCGCACGCGCAGCATCGAATGGCGGCCGGACGAGGCAACCCGCGCCGCGGCACGGTTTCTCCAGCAGCTCCTCGATGCCGACTCGCCGTACGTGTTCACGCTCCGGCTGGCCGGCGGCCAGGGCCTGGTATGCAACAACGTGCTGCACGACCGCAGCGCCTTCGTTGAGGACCCTGCCCCCGCGCCGGGGCGGCTCGTCTATCGCGCCCGGTATTCCGATCGCGTCGCCTCGACATGAAAATCATCCCGCTCAAGTTCATCAAGGAGGACCCCGGCGTCGGCAACGCCGACAGCAGCGAGGACGCGAAGGAATCGACCGGGATGCTCCAGCGCCTGGTCGCCGATCTGCGCGACCAGCTCGCCGGGCTGTCGCCGCAGTCCGGGACGCTGCGCCGCGCCGATCTCCAGCTGCAGCTCGGCCGCGCCCTCGTGCGGCTCGAGAAGCGGCCCGAGGCCTGGGCTGCCGCGCGCGAGGCGTTCGACCGTTACCTGGCGGAGCAGGCCTGGGAAGGCGCGGCACAGGCCTGCGACATCCTGTTCCTCGCCGAGCAGCCGCAGTCGCTCGCCGCGCTCGGCCAGGGCATCTGGCTCGCCGTGACCTATCCTGTGGATCCCGAGTTGAGCGTCGCGCTCCTGCAGCACGTGGTCGATGAGACGCCACCGGACTCCGACGGCGCAGCAGTGGCCGCCATCACGGCGTTCTACCTGGTGGATCTGCGCGCGCGCGATCCACAGCGCGAGCATCTTATCCTCTACACCAGCCAGGTGCTCGCCACGGTGGCGCGCCGGCACAGCGGCGTCGAAGGGCAGCAGGACTTCAACCAATGGATCGCGGACATGGAACTCAACGACCCGGCGCTGTTCCTGCCGCGCCTGCGCAACGTCGTCGACGTGCTGGTGCAGGACGACTGGTGGTTCGACCGTGCGGCCCTTCAGGCCGCGCTGCCCGTCGCCTGAAGGGCACGATGCGCCAGGAAAACGACAACGCCGCCGCGAAACTGGACATTCCGGGCGATATCGTGGATGCGGTGTTCGCGATTTCCTGCCGCAGCCTGCCGGTCGACCATGCCTACGCGCTGTCGCAGGCGATCCAGGTCGCGTTGCCCTGGTTCGCTGAGGAGCCGCGGGCTGGCCTGCACACCGTGCATGGCGCAGCCTCGGGCAGCGGCTGGATGCGGCCCGAGGGCGCGGACGCGTTGCTGCAGTTGTCGCATCGGGCCCGGCTCGCGCTGCGCCTGCCCGCGCACCGCACGGAGGACGCCGCCGCGCTGGTTGGACGCACCCTGCAGGTGGCGGGCTGGGCGTTGCGCGTGGAGAAAATGGCGCTGCGGCCGCTGTCGCGGATCACGACGCTGTTTTCGCGCTGCGTCGTCCTCGCCGCGGGCGACGAAGCGGCGTTCGTCAGCGCCGCGAGCGAAGAGCTCGACACGCTCGGCATCCGGGCGGAGCGCATGGTGTGCGGCCGCGTCACGCCGGTCGCGACCCCGGCGCGCACCTATCAGGCGCGCAGCCTGATGCTCGCCGGCCTTGCGCTCGAGCAGTCCCTGCGGCTGCAGCGAAGCGGCCTCGGTGCGGGGCGCAAGTTCGGCTGCGGTCTGTTCATCCCGCACAAGGACATCGCCGACCTGCGCTCGAGGACCGACTAGGTCGTCGCGTCTTCCGGTGCGCCCTGCCACAACATTTCGTAGCCCAGCTCCTTGCTGTCGGAGCACATCTTCGCCAGCGCCTCGAACTTGTTGGCGAAGACCGCGTCGGCATGGGATTTCTCGTGTTCTTCGAACGAGCGCCAGTACGTGACGATGACGTAATGTTCGTCGGCGCTGCGCGATGCATTCAGCGAGCCCTGCTCGGAAACGAAACCGGAGAACCTGAACACCTGGCCGGCGATGAATCCGCCCTTGTCGCCGCCGTAGGTTTCCTTGACGACGTTGCACATCTCGCCCACGGCCAGTTCCACGTCCTCGAACTTGACACCCGGCTTGAGCGTCACCGTATTGAACAGCATCTTGGCGCCGAATGGCAGCGTAATGGGACTGAACATGGGGTTTACTCCAAGATAAGCGAGCAATCGCCGGATCAACAAACGCTATTTTGCCGCAACACAGCGCCGGCCGCTCATCCGCGCACGGCGCTTGGCCACAACCACAACAGGGGGAACCATGGCGTACGAAGTGAATGGGAAAGTGCTCGAGGCAACCGAAACCGGTTTTCTCGTATCGCAGGAGGACTGGGACAGGGACGTTGCGGAGGCGATCGCCGCCGCGGACGGACTCACCCTCACGCAGGACCACTGGGACGTGATCGAGTACCTGCGCGACGCGTACTTCAACCACAACGGGGAGCAGCCGAACAACCGCGCCATCCTGAAGGCCATGCAGGACAAGTGGCCCGGCCGCAAGGTGGACAACAAGACCCTGTTCGATCTCTACCCGGGCAACCCCTCCAAGCAGGCGGGCAAGATCGCGGGGCTGCCCGAGAGCCTGCGCAAGGGCGGGTACTGAGCGCGCGTCTCAGTCGTAGTGCTTGCGCTGCGAGCGCCTGCGGCCCACTTGCTGCACCACGCCGCCGCGGATGGTGTAGGGCGGGGTAAGCTCGAAGCCGCCGTACTTCGGATTGAGGGGCTTGAGAAAGCGGCGCTCGCCGTCGAACACGAGCTGGCGGAAGAACACATCGCCGGCGAACTCGACGACCACGTAGGAACCGTCGCGGGGCACGTAGCCCGGGTCGATGATGACGACGCAGCCATCCGCGAATTCGGGCTCCATGCTGTCGCCCAGCACGCGCAAGGCGTAGGGTTCGAGCGAACCGCAATGGTCCTGGGCCACCGGAACCTCTAGCCGCCCTTGCCCGGCGGTTTGCCCTTGTGAACGCGAATCACCGATTGCTTGCGCTGCGGCTCGTCGCCATAGCGCGGCCGCGCGCTCGCCGGCCTGCCCGCGGCCTGCGCAAGCTCGCGCTCGCGCGCGCTGATCAGCGCGAGGCACTGGCGCAAGTTCTGGATGGTCCCGTCCGACAGAGGGTGGCGCATGCCGTGCGGCGTCGCGGTGTCCTTGATCACGCCGGCAAGCGTCAGCTTCACCGCCTGCAGGATCCGTTGTTCCATGGAAAGGTCCGAATCGCTCATCGCGCGCGCCTCAAAGGTCCGTCCACATGCGAATCAGGTTCAGGTATCGGGCTGCGGCATCGGCAGGCCGGCGAGCTTGCAGATCTCGTAAACAGGTCCGCTCGGGAACAGGCCATAGATGTGCTTCTCGTAGGCCTTGCGGTCGCTGAAGCGCGGGCCACGGTGCTTTCCCAGCTCCAATACCATCTTGCGCATGGTCGGGAGGCTCTGGGTCTCCTGGTAGTACTCGCGGAAGTACCAGATCAGCTCCCAGTGATCCACGTAGAGCTCGATCCCCTCGCGCTGCGCCAGGGCGCGCGCGAAGTCCTCGCTCCAGTCGTCGGGATCGAGCAGAAACCCTTGCTCGTCCGTCACGATGATCCTGCCGTTGACGTCGAACTGCATTCCCGAATGACCGCCAAACCAGCGTACAACAGTATAGCGAGCGCCAATCGATCGGCCGGCCTAGGCGAAACAGATCCATGTCGTGGCGATGTACTTGACGCCCCGCTCCAGCGTGACGCCGCGATGCACGTGGGTCCAGAACGGCGGGAACAGGACCAGCTTACCCTGTGCCGGCCGGATCGCAACCTCCTGCAGCGGGAACTCGGTCTCGCCGCCCGGCCCGGCGACATCGTTCAGGTACCAGATTGCGACCAGCTGGCGCTCGCTGAAGGCCCCCGGCCCGGCGTCGACGTGCCAGTGGTAATACTCGCCGGGCAGCGTGCGCTGCAGGTTGTAGCCGATGTCCTTGAAGGCATTGGCGGCAAAGAACGGGAACTCGCCCGCGAATTCATTGAACGTGGCGACGAGTTGCTGCGAGAGGGTGCGGTCGATGTCCTTCCAGTCCTCGCGCCCGCTGATGCGCAGGTCGGTCGAGCGCTTGACCTCCGGCGCCTCGGCACCCGCCTGGCCAATGCGCCCGGCAACCTGCTGGTCGGTGCGCGCCTCGAAGCGCCGGATCGCCTCCAGGCACACGTCGGCCGGCAGCGCGTGCGGGATCTCGTAGATGAAGCTGAGAGGTTTGACCTCGCGGATGCGGCCGGAAAAGCCCATGGCCTAGGCGTAGAGCAGCTCGGTATTCTGCATTTCCCCGGAAGCGTCGATGTCCACGCCGAGCGCGCCGGGCATGCGCAGCGCGATGTATGCGGCCATCAGCATGGCGGTGGCCTGGTTGCCGTTCATGATGCTGGTAAGCAGCTTGTCGGCGACGATCTGGCAGCGCTGCAGCGGGTCCGGCCGCGCCACGAACTCGCGGCTCATCTGCCAGCCGAGGTCCATGTCGCGGTCGAGCCTGGCGTGGAACTCGGCCGCTTCCGCCAGGAGTACTTCCGGCACCTCAATGGCGTAGACCTGCCCGCCGATGATGGCTTTGAACCGCATCCGTCTTCCCGAAGTCGCCCGGCCAGGAGTCCCCTCGATTCGCGCGAGCATAGCGCGGCCGCGGGGGGGCAGACAACCGGTCCGGGCGCAAGGCGGGTGTTTGAAAACCGCTTCGCCATCCCTTACTATGCGCCGGTTCAGCGCATTGAGGAGCGCGATTGATGAGCACCGTCTACTACGAAGCCATCGACCGGATGCAGAAGCAGGGTGTCGATCCCGATTACATCAACGGCTGGGCCAGCGGTTACCTGCACAACCCCAAGCGCGAGGACCAGCGGCTCACCGACGCCTATGAAGCGGGCTACGCGCACGGCCGGGAAAAAAATACTGGCGGCTTCGACGCCTGGATGAGGAAATAACCCGCAGGTCAAGAAGCCTTTTCGGCCTGGTCTCGCCATTTCCTGGCCTCGGCGGCGTCGCGCTCGACGCCCACGCCCTTCTCGTACATCATCGCGAGCATCGATTGCGATCCCGCCAGGCCCTGATCGGCGGCCAGCCTGAACCATCGGGCGGCCTCGACGGGATCCGCCTTGGTGCACTCGCCCTGGAAGTACATGAACCCAAGCCCATGCTGCGCGAGGGCGAAACCCTGCCCGGCGGCGGCGCGCATCCATTTGACCGCGCTGGCGCAGTTCTTCACCATGCCCAAGCCGACCTGGGCCATGATCGCGACTCGGTATTGCGCCTTGGGTTCGCCCCGTTCGGCGAGTGGCAGCAACAGCTGCATCGCCCTCGCAAACTCCTTGGCCTCGAAGGCGGCAATGCCGCTCGCCAACTCCATATCCGGTCCTGACATGTCTTGCTCCTGGATTTATAATTTTCGAACAAGGCGCATTGCCCGGCAACCATGGCCATCATCAGTAGCCGCCCTTCCGTGGCGCTCGTCAAGACCCGCTGGCGCAAGAAAGGCCCGCGCACGCTCGCCGACCGCGCCGGCGTGATCGGAGCGAACCTCTGGAAGATCTCGCTCGAGATCTTCAAGCACATGGAAAAAGAGGGATTCCGGTTCGGTTCGGACCGACTGGTGATTGCCGTGATCGCCGAGTTCATCGTTTTTCTCGTTCACCTCGTCGACCGCGGGGTGTACGGCCAGCTGAGCGAGGCCGACCGCGCCAGCCTGATCAACGCCGTGGCCGGCCATCTTGCCGCCACCATGGAAAACAACCAGCTCGACCTGCTCGGTCCGGGCGACTACCGCGGGCCGTTCATCAGCTTGCTGAACGAGCGCTCTGAGGAATATGCCGGCTTCGAGTGCCCCGGGGGAGAACCGGGTTTTCCGTGCCTGCGTTTTTTCGCCACCAAGGTATCCGATGCCATGGCGAGCAGCGGCAACCAGTGGGTGGTTGAGCAGATGATGGACATCGAGGCGCCGGAAATGGTGCGCGTCATCACGAAACTGGTCGGGCAAACGGTGAATCCGGCGCCTCTCTAATGGGCGGGACGCCCGCCGTCGCGCGTCGAAGCATCCTCGAGCAGCGCTTTCATGGCGGACGCACGCGCGGCCGGTTCGGGCGCGAGCAGCCCCCGGGCCGTCGCCAGCCAGCGCTCCTTTCCTTCGCGCGCGACCTGCCATAGCCGGTCCAGGGCGCCGTAGCGCAGAAAATGCTCATAGGCCTCGAGGGCCTGCGGAAACAGTTGGCGGCGCGGGGCATCGAAGGTGGCGAAATGGAAATGCAGCGCCGCCAGGTTGGCGCGCTCGAGCAGCCCTGGCAGAGTGGAAAGGCAGTCGGCAAGAAGGTCGCGCACCGCGCGCGCGGCCAGCTCGCTGGGGGTGCGCGCCACCGCCAGCGCCATTTCGCTCCACGCCTCGCCGAGCAGTTCGCCAGCCATTGCCTCGCCGACCTCGTGCAGGATCATGGTTTCCATCTCGGTGGCGGCCATGCGCGCGAGCGCCGCTTCGGTATCGGCGATGAAATCATAACTGGCCAGCGCGCGCGCCATGGGGCCTTCCTGCTTGCGCCACTGCCATTCCTCGATTCTCTCCCACAAATAGCGGCGCACCGACTCCTGGCGCACAAAGATGGTGCGCCCCCGCAGCATTGCCGGGGGCGCGGCCAGCTCACGCGCGTAATCGCAGGAGGAAACCAGGATCGTGAAGCCGGCCCGCGTTTCGACGCGCAGCAACCGGCCGAGAAAGAACACCGGCTTCTGAAACCGTCCATAGCCGGCGCTGTACACGTAGCCCTGCGGCAGTAGTTCCCTGTTCGCGGTTTCGGCGTCGAACGGATTGAGTTCGCCGCGCTCCAGCGGCAGCGGTGCGAAGTCATCGGCCTCCAAGCTGCGCCAGAGCTGCTCACGCGTCGTCAGCCAAACGCCCAGTTCATCCTTGGGCAACGCGCGCGAGAAGGGCAGTTCGTTTTCCCAACGGTAGTACTCGCGCATCTTGAGCAGGAAGGTGCAGAGGCCGTAATCGCCGGCATGGAGCGCATCGGAGATGTCGCAGTTGTGCTGAACCACGCTCGCGAGCTGCGGGAAGTTGCGCATTTTCGTGCCGCGTATATACTGAATTTAGCATTGTACGCCGCGCTGGCTGATATGGCCCGAGCAACCAATCCCAAGCCGCATGTCACCCTGGATATGAAGGGGGCCGCCTGCCCGGGGCCGCTGCTGGGCGCCAAGAGAGTTCTCGACGAGCTGCTTGCGGGCGAGGTGATGCTGTTGATTTCTGACTGTCCGGGGACCAAGGACGATTTGCTGTCGTGGCCCAAATACGCCGACGTTCAAATCCTGAAAACCGTGAAATTGGCGCAAGGCGGGACCGGGTACTACATTCGCAAGGGCGACACCCACCGCGTTTCTCCCAACGCCGTGCTCGACATGCGCGGCGCAACCTGCCCCGGGCCCGTCGTTGAGGCGAAGAAGCTGCTTAATGGCATGCGCAAGGGCGAAGTGCTGCAACTCCTCAGCGATTGCCCTGGCATCAGGGCGGACGTGCGCAGCTGGGTGAAGGCGACCCGCCTGGAACTGGCCGACACCCGGGAAAGCGCGCCGGGCGAATTCCAGTTCAGCATCCGAAAACGCTGATGCCGCTTGCGCGGGTCCGCCGAAAATGGCGCCATGACGAGCCTACTGGATGCGATCATCGGTGACGAATCGGGTCGGGACCCCCGATTTCCTCATGCGCCGGCGGGCTGGGTGCCGGCCGCCGCCGGCGAGGCCGCGCGGCAGGAAGGCATCGAACTCAGCGAGGACCACTGGGAAGCGCTGCGCGCCCTGCAGGAGTATTACGCCAGGCACGAGCAGACCGCCGTCCATTTGCGCGAGCTGCACGATGCGCTCGATGAGAAGTTTCATCGCCGGGGGGGCATCAAGCATCTCTATCGGCTCTTTCCCGGCGGGCCGGTGGCGCAAGGCTGCCGGATTGCGGGGCTAAAGGCGCCGGCAGGCGCCGTCGACTGGGGTTTCGGCAGCGTCGCCTAGCCAGTGGGTTAGCGCGGATTCAACGCGTGGCGCAGCCGCGCATTGCGCCGCTTCGTCGTGGTCTTGGCACAGAACACCCTGTAGAGGGTCGCCATGACTGCGGTCGCTTCCTCGCTGGCCAGCGAATAGTAGATGGACTGCGCATCGCGGCGCGTCGCCACGATTCCTTTCCGCCGCAGCAGCGCGAGGTGCTGGGACAGGCCCGATTGGCTCAAGCCGACCAGGCGCTCCAATTGGCCAACCGATTTCTCACCTTCTGCGAGCTGGCAGAGGATCAGCAGGCGCGAGGAATTCGCCATCGCCTTGAGCAGCGACGTGGCCCGGCCGGCGGTCTGTTGCAGTTTGGCTAATTTCACGGCGGCGTTTCCTCTCGATGGATGATGAAGCCGGTGCGACCCGGCTGCCACCCCTTATTCTCGCATATTGACAACAGCGGAAATATAATATCCAATTGTTCTAATATAAACACATTCTAATATAGTGGTGGGCGCAGATGGAACGGGCGGTGCGCCCATTCGATCTTCCAACACCGGCACAGGAAATTGCACGTGGCGATTGCGGTGCTCGACGTGAAAGGCCTGAACTGCCCGCTGCCGATCCTCAGGGCGAAGAAGGCCCTGCATGACGTGCCGGCGGGCGGACTCCTCGAAATCCATGCCACCGATCCGGGCGCGGTGAAGGACTTCGAGGCGTTTTGCCGCGTCACCGGAAACGAGCTGGTCACGTCGAGCCAGGACGGAGGCGTGTTCAAGTTCGTAATCAAACGCGGCAATTAGGAGCATCCTGATGGGAATGACCCCCGACACCGCGCTGCTCGACGAACTGATCAAGCGTCGCCTCGATGAACTGCTGCCGCAGAAGCTCGAAGAGAAACTCGCGGAGCTGCGCGAGGCGAAAACGCCTTCGATGACGATCATTTCGACGAAGGGCACGCTCGACTGGGCGTACCCGCCGTTCATCCTCGCGTCGACCGCCGCCGCGCTCGGCTGGAACGTGTCGGTGTTCTTCACCTTCTACGGACTGAACCTGCTCAGGAAGGACTTGAGCGATCTCAAGGTCAGCCCGCTCGGCAACCCGGGGATGCCGATGAAGATGCCGTTCGGCCCGGACTGGTTCAAGGGCATCAACTGGAACATCCCGAATGCCGTGCAGGCGAACGTGCCGGGATTCGAGTCGCTTGCCACCGCGCTCATGAAGCAGACGATCAAGAACAAGGGCGTCGCCGGGATCGCGGAGCTGCGCGGGCTCTGCATCGAGGCCGGGGTCAACCTGATCGGCTGCCAGATGACCGTGGATCTCTTCGGTTTCACGCACGCGGATTTCATACCGGAAGTGAAGGAGTACTGCGGCGCGGCAACGTTTCTGCCGATGGCGCGGGACGCTGACGTCAGCCTGTTCATCTAGCCGCCGGGCGGCGGTAATCAAGGGGGGAGACATGAAGCTGAGAAAGGGCATCAAGCTCGCGATGCTCGCCGCGTGTTGCGCGCCGGCCCTGGCGCTGGCCACCGACGGCTATTTTTCGCACGGGTGGGGCATGAAGGCAAAGGGGCGTGGCGGCGCCGCAACCGCGATGACCACGGACACTTTTGGCGGCGCGAACAATCCCGCGACGATGGTGTGGGTGGGTGACCGCATCGACGCGGGCGTGGACTGGTTTCGCCCGGACAGATCCGCCAGCCGGGTCGGCAGCACGGGGGGCTTCGGCTTCGTCGACGGACAGGCGGACGGAAACGAGCGGGAGAACTTCCTGGTCCCGGAGTTCGGCTACAACAAGCTCATCCGCCCCGACCTTTCGCTCGGCGTCTCGGTCTACGGCCAGGGTGGCATGAACACCGATTACCCCGCGGGCCAGACCGACAGCGGTTTTTGCGCCACGTTCGCCGCGCCCAGCGGGGTGAGGGGCAACAACCTGCTCTGCGGCACGGGCAATCTCGGTGTCAATCTCGAGCAACTCATCATCGCGCCCACGGCGGCCTACAAGGTCGCACCGGCACACTCGATCGGCATATCGCCGCTGATCGCGTATCAGCGATTCAAGGCCTACGGCTTACAGCCGTTCGCGCAGATCTCATCCGATCCCGCCAATCTGACGAACAGGGGGCACGATAGCGCGTGGGGCTGGGGCGTGCGGATTGGCTGGCTCGGCAAGCTCTCGGACACGGTGAGCCTTGGCGCGGCCTATTCCACCAAGATCGACATGGACGAATTCGACAAGTATCGCGGGCTGTTCGCCGAGCAGGGCGGCTTCGATATTCCCGAGAACTTCAACGTCGGTATCGCGGTGAAGGCGACCCCGGCACTGACCGTAGCCGTGGATTTTCAGCGCATCAACTACAGCAAGGTGAATTCGGTGGGTAATCCCAGCAATCAGCCGAACTGCGCGGCCGCACCCCCCGGCGGGCCGGGCGCAGGCCCGGGCTGCCTCGGCGCGAGCGCGGCGAGTATCGGTTTCGGCTGGGACGACATCAACGTGTTCAAGCTCGGGATTGAATACGCCTGGGACAGCCGGCTTACGCTGCGGGCCGGATACAACCACAGCGACAACCCGATCCAGGCGCGGGACGTGACGTTCAACATCCTTGCGCCGGGCGTCGTGCAGGACCATGCGACGCTCGGATTCACCTACGCCTTGCAGGGCGGCCACGAGATCACGATGGCCTACATGCACGCGTTCAAGAAATCGGTATCCGGACCCGCGACGAACCCGTACTTCCCCGTGGGCGGCACGGAGACGATTTCCCTGTCGGAAAATTCCCTTGGCATCGCCTGGGGCAAGAAGTTCTGACCGGAAGTGACGCGCCCGCAGGGGCGGCATGAATAGGCGGAGGCCGGGCGACCGGCCTCCTTTTTTTGTGCGGCGCATCCGGCGCGCTGTTGGCCGCGTAATGGAGATCGTGGACAATGGCGCCATGGCGAGGTATTCGCGGCGAGTCTGGTTGGCTCGCGTCACGGCCGGTGGCGCGGCGCTCGCGCTGGGCATGGCATGGCTGCGCGCGGCGCTTGCTCTCGGCGCGGTGCCATCCGGCGTCGCCCGGGTGAAGGGCGACGCGCGCATCAACGGCGAGCCGGCCAAGCAGGGCATGGCGGTGAAGCCGGGCGACGTCATCACGACGGGGCGCGACGGCGAGCTGGTGTTCGTGGTCGGGCGCGATGCCTTTCTCGCCCGGGCCGGCTCGCGCATCGAGCTCTCCGGCGACGCGGCGCGCCTCGCGTTGAGCGGCCTGCGGATCGTCACCGGGGCGCTGTTATCCGTGTTCGAGCCCGGCCGGCCGAAGCGGGTGCGCACCGCCACCGCCTCGATCGGCATCCGCGGCACCGGCATCTACATCGAGATCGAGGGCATCCGCACCTACGTCTGCACCTGCTACGGCGAGGCGGAACTGATACCCGTCGACGATCCGAAGGAAGCGGAAATCGTTCGCACGCGCCACCATGACCAGCCGCGCTACATTTACCCGAAGGGCATGCCGCGCATGATCGAGACGGCGCCGGTGGTCAACCACACCGACGCCGAGCTCGTGCTGCTTGAAAATCTGGTTGGGCGCAATGTGCCTTTTCCGTATCCCTGGGCCGGCTACTAGAATTCGCCTCAACGGCAAGAAATTGACGGGATTAAGGAACCTCTGCAAAAGCCGGATTTCGTCATTCCCGCGAAGGCGGGAATCCAGGCTAAACAGACCGTTACTGGATCCCCGCCTCCGCGGGGATGACTGTTGCAGTGCATCCTTAATCCTGTCTATTCCGGTATTGCCTTGCGGCGTTCTTGGATAGGGCCGGGGCGGGGGCGCTCCCGCTCATCCCCTGATGATGCCGAGCCGCCGGTAGATGGGCCGGATGTGATCGCGCAATTCGTCCAGCCGGCGCCATAGCCAGAGCGCGCACAGGACGCAGCACGCGCCGCCCGCGGCCAGCGTGTGCTGCGCGCCGATCCACGATGCCGCCGCGCCAGCCGCGAGGCTGCCCAGCGGGAACATGCCGAGGAACGCCACGGCGAAGAGCCCCAGCACGCGGCCCCGCATGCGGTTCTCGACGATGGTCTGCACGATCGTGTTCACGCCCATCGATACGACCAGGGTGCAGAGGCCGGTGGCCGCGATGAGGGCGAGCGACAGCGCGTAGGAGGTCGAGTACGAGAACAGCATCAACGTGGTCCCGGCGGTGCCCGCCGCGGCGGCGAGCCACGGCAGCAGGCCGCGGACGTCCGCGCGCGAAGCGAGCAGCAGCATCCCGGTCACGCCGCCGAGGCCCGCCGCGCCGATGAGGAATCCCAGTGTGTCCGCGCCTCCGGCGAAGATGTCCTTCGCGAATATCGGCATCAGGGTCTGGTACGGGCTCGCCATGAAGCTCACCAGCGCCACCACCGGCAGCAGCAGCCGCAGCGGCACGGAGCGCCAGGTGTAGGCGAGGCCTTCGCGGAATTCCCGCCAGAGCGAGGACGCCGCGGCCGGGCGCTCGGCGGGCGCGACCACGATCATCGCGAGCGTCGCCACGGCCGCGACTTTGCTCACGCCGTTCAGCAGGAAGCACGGCGCCTCGCCGAAGCCCGCGATCATCACGCCGGCGAGCGTCGGGCCGATCATGCGGCCACCGTTCTGCATGATGGCGTTGAAGGCGATGGCGCTCGGCAGGTCCTGCCGCGACGTCACCATTTCCGGGAGGAACGACTGGCGCACCGGGACGTCGATCGCCATGATGACGCCGAACACGCCCGCCATGACGACCACGTGCCAGACGGCAACCATCTCCGCGTAGGCGAGCGCGGCCAGCACGAAGCCCGGCACCATCGCGGCCACCTGCGTCAGCAGCAGCAGGCGCCTGCGGTCCACGCGGTCTGCCCACAGGCCGCCGAAGGGCGCGAGTATCAGGATCGCGGCCTGGCTGGCGAATCCCGTCACGCCGAGGAGCCACGCCGATCCGGTCAGGCGGTAGACGAGCCAGCTCATCGCGAGGAGCTGGACCCAGTTGCCGAGCACCGCCAGCGACTGCCCGAAGAAGAACAGCCGGTAGCTGCGATAGCGGAAGGCGCGCAGCGAATGGATCATATTAGGAATTCGGCGGTCCGGGATCCGCCGAATTCCTTACACGATCCTCCACGAACAGCGTAGTCGACGCCATGGGCGCCGGTCCACCCCAACTTCGTGGATGCGACGTAGTCAGCATAATTCGATCGCGCATCGAGGCATTCGAACCCTGAATTTAGACGGCTCCCAGTAAGGATTGTGTCGGGCTTCGCCCGACACAATCCTAGGACAGCTGGCCCAGTTGTTCGCTGATTTTCTCGAGAAGCGCCTTGAAGCGGGCGAGCCGCTCCCTTTCCTGCGCCACGATCAGCGGCGGCGCGCGCTCGACGAATCCCGAATTGGCGAGCTTCGCCTCGCATTTCTCGATTTCTCCCTCGATGCGCAGCCGCTCCTTGTGCAGCCGCTCGCGCTCGGCGGACATGTCCACCTCGATCTTGAGCATCAGCCGGTAGTTGCGGACGATCGACACCGGCGCGCCGGCGGACGGCAGCGCGCCGTCGACGACCACCACATCGGACAGCCGCGCGAGCGCGGTCAGGTACGGCAGGAAGGGCAGGAGCCTTGCGCGCTCGCCCTGGATCAGCAGCGGCAGCCGGCGCGATGGCGACACGTTCATTTCCGAGCGCAGTGTCCGGCAGGCGTTGGTGAGCTCCTTCAACAGCAGGATCTCCTCTTCCGCGGCCTCGTCGATCTTGCCGGGCTCGGGCTCCGGATAGCGGGCGAGCATGATGGAGGCGCCGCGCTTGCCGGCGAGCGGCGCCACCTTCTGCCACAGTTCCTCGGTGATGAACGGGATTACCGGGTGGGCGAGTCGCAGCATGGTCTCCAGCACGCGGGCGAGCGTGCGGCGCGTGCCGCGCTGCCGAGCGTCGCCCTCGGGCGCGTCGGCGCTCCCGAGCTGCACCTTGGCGAACTCGACGTACCAGTCGCAGTACTCGTCCCACACGAGCTCGTAGATCGTGCGCGAAAGATTGTCGAAGCGGTAGTCGGCGAAAGCCTGCCGCGCCTCGGCCTCCGCGCGCTGCAGCCGGCTCATGATCCAGCGGTCCGCCACCGACAGCTCGACCGGCAGGGTCTCGTCGACGCCGGTGTCGCGGCCCGCGCAGTTCATCAGCACGAAGCGGCTGGCGTTCCATAGCTTGTTGCAGAAATTGCGGTAGCCGTCGCAGCGTGAAAGGTCGAACTTGATGTCGCGCCCGTGCGAGGCCAGGCTCGCGAAGGTGAAGCGCAGCGCGTCCGTGCCGAACGCCGGTATCCCGGTAGGGAACTGGCGGCGCGTGGCGGCGGCGATCGGGTCCGCCTGCCGGGGATCCATCAGGTTGCTGGTCCGCTTCTCGACCAGCGCCTCGATGCCGATGCCGTCGATGAGATCGAGCGGATCCAGGATGTTGCCCTTGGATTTCGACATCTTCTGGCCTTCGCTGTCCCGGACGAGCCCCGTGATGTAGACCTCGCGGAACGGCACCTTGCCGGTGAAGGGGAGCGTCATCATCACCATGCGCGCGACCCAGAAGAAGATGATGTCGAAGCCGGTGACCAGCACGCTCGAAGGCAGGTACAGGCGCAGCGCCGGATTGTCCGCGGGCCAGCCGAGCGTCGAGAACGGCCACAGCGCCGAGGAAAACCACGTGTCGAGCACGTCATCGTCCTGCTTCAATTCGGAGGGCGTCACGCGTCCGCCCGCGCGCACGCGCTCGAGCATCGCTTGCCGGTGCTTGGCCTGCGCTTCCTGGCGGTTGCGCCCGACGTAGGCGTTGCCCTCGCTGTCGTACCAGGCGGGAATGCGGTGGCCCCACCACAACTGCCGCGAGATGCACCAGTCCTGGATGTTCGTGAGCCACTGGTTGTAGGTCGAAGTCCAGTTCTCGGGCACGAAACGGATGTCGCCGCGCGCGACGGCGTCCAGCCCGGACTTCGCGAGCGTGTCCATCTTCACGAACCACTGGTCCGTGAGCATCGGCTCGACGACCACGCCGGTGCGCCCGCAGCGCGGCACCATCATCTTGTGCGGCTTGATTTCCTCGATCAGGCCCTGGTCCTGGAGGTCGGCCAGCACGCGCTCCCGCGCCGCGTAGCGGTCGAGACCGCGGTACGCGGCCGGCAGGATCTCCGAGCTCGATTTGCCCTGCAGCCCGGAGCCGCTCGCCGCGTGCGTCGGCCCGGCCGCCGTGGCGCGATGGCCGAAATCGAAGTCGTCGACCGGCGAGTCCTTCAGCCGCGCGTCTTTCTTGAAGATGCTGGGCGGATAGGCCTGGTGATAACCCGCGTTGCGCAGCGACGGCGCGATCGCTTCCTTGTGGCGCTGCCAGACATTGAAATCGTTGAAATCATGCGCGGGCGTGATCTTGACGCAACCGGTGCCGAATTTCGGGTCGACGTATTCGTCCGCGATCACCGGGATCCGGCGGCCGGTGAGCGGCAGCAGCACCTCCTCGCCGACGAGGTGCTTGTAGCGGAAGTCCTCCGGGTGCACCGCCACCGCGACGTCGCCGAGCAGCGTCTCGGGCCGCGTCGTGGCGACGATCAGGAAGTGGGTGCCGGAGGCGAGCGGATAGCGGATGTGCCACAAATGGCCGGATTCCTCCTCGGTCTCGACCTCGAGGTCGGACACCGCGGACTGGAGCACCGGGTCCCAGTTGACGAGGCGCTTGCCGCGGTAGATGAGGCCGTGCTCGTAGAGCCGGACGAATACCTCCGTCACCACGCGCGACAGGCCCTCGTCCATGGTGAACCGCTCGCGGCCCCAGTCGCACGAGGCGCCGAGCCGGCGCATCTGACGCGTGATGGTCGAGCCCGATTCCTCCTTCCACTTCCAGACGCGCTCGATGAACGCGTCCCGGCCGAGCGCGGCCCGCGTCGTGCCCTCGGCCTCGAGCTGGCGCTCGACCACGATCTGGGTCGCGATCCCGGCGTGGTCGGTGCCCGGCTGCCACAGCGTGTTGTAGCCGCGCATGCGGTGGTAGCGGGTGAGCGCGTCCATCAGCGTTTGCTGGAACGCGTGGCCCATGTGCAGCGTGCCGGTGACATTGGGCGGCGGCAGCAGGATGCAGTAGCTGTTCGGGTTGGACTCGTCGAAGCCCGCCTGGAAATAGCCGCCGCGTTCCCAGTGCGCGTACCACGGCGACTCGATCGCGGCCGGTTCGAAGCTCTTGGCCAGCGCCGCAGCCCCTTCCGCGGACGGCGCCGGCTGCTGCCCGGCCGCCACCGCTTCGCGCATCGCCGCCTTTGCGTCCACCGCGACCCGCAGGTTCTTGATCTGCGTGCGCAGCGTTTCCTCGATCGACGCGCGCACCATGGAGTTCATATCGGCGCGGATATCGGTGCTGACGCGGTTGAGCGCGGCATCGAGTGCGGCGCCGATGTCCGGCATGAAGCGCTCCTGCATCACCTGGGCGATGTGGCTGTCGATGTCCCGCTTCAGCTTCTGGTAGACGCTGTGCTCGAGGTTCTGCACCTCGACGCGCGAGATCACCTCGCCGGCGGCGGTTTTCCGCGCCCCGTCTCCCGCCAGGGCGACGGGCAGCTGCTCGGGCGGAATGACCTCGGTGAGCACCGGGATGTCGGCCTCTCCGGCAGGCTGCGCCAGCGGATCGGAGAGAACCGGGACGTCGGGCTTTCCGCCTTCCGCGCTCGACGCGCTGCGGTGGCGCGACAGCAGCGCGTCGGCCCGCTTCAGCAGGTCGTCTTCGCCATCCGGCGCGGTGGAATGCTCTGCCATCAGTGATTGAAGTGCTGAGTTCTAAGTGCTGAGTGCTGAGAGACCGTATCTCGCATTGGCTGTAACGCGTTCGGAACTCGGCACTCAGGACTCAGCACTGATTTTGCTGAGGTCGTGGGTGCGGATCTCGTAGCCGCGCTCGCGGTAGAAACGGAAGCGCTCCCGGGCCGTGGCGCGATCCGCGTCGTCCCTGCTGACGATCTCGATCAGGCGCTGGAACTGGCCGAAGAACGGCGGCCATTCGCCGCGCAGGTTGAGCAGGACTTCATCATGCACCAGGTTCTCGCCCCGGCAGTCGATGATCACCGGCGTCTCGGCCGCCAGCGCGTCGTCGGGCCCGCAGTGCGGCACGAAGCCGATCGCGGGCGTGGTCCAGAGCATGCGGTCGAAGCGGTGCACGGCATCGGGGTCGGCGCACCAGACGACGACCTTGAGCCCGCGCGCGACCGCTTTCGCCGACAGCTGGCAGGCGACGCGCAGCTTGTCGTCGACGTGGGTGTAGAAATCGATTTGCGTCATGCTTGATGAAGCGCGGCTCGCGGCTCGTGACTCGTGACTCGGAAGAATCGCGGGTTTCGTCCGCGCGTGCGGAAATGGCGCCAGTCACCAGTCACGAGTCACCAGTTACTTTATCCGAGCGGAGCGATTGACGAGAAATTGCGTGAGGAGCGGCACGGGGCGCCCCGTCGCGCCTTTTTCCTTGCCGCTTTTCCACGCGGTTCCGGCGATGTCGAGGTGGACCCACTTATATTGCTTCGTGAAGCGCGCGAGAAAGCAGGCGGCCGTCACCGCGCCCGCGGGGCGCCCGCCAACGTTGGCGAAGTCGGCGAAATTGCTCTTGAGCTGCTCCTGGTAGTCGTCCCACAGGGGGAGCCGCCAGACGCGATCATACGCGGCGTCGCCCGCTGCGGCGACCTCCCGCGCCAGCGGTTCGTCGTTCGCGAACAGCCCTGTCGCCACGTGGCCGAGCGCGATCACGCACGCCCCCGTCAGCGTCGCGATGTCGATCACCGCGGCAGGCCGGAAGCGCTCGACGTAGGTCAGCGCGTCGCACAGTATCAGCCGACCCTCGGCGTCGGTGTTCAGGATCTCGACGGTCTGGCCGGAAAGGCTGGTGACGACGTCGCCGGGACGCGTGGCGCGCCCGCCGGGCATGTTCTCGGTCGTCGGGATGGCGCCGATCACGTTGAGCGGCAGCCGCATTTCGCCCACGGCCTTCATCGTGCCGAGCACGCTCGCCGCGCCGCACATGTCGAACTTCATCTCGTCCATCTCGCCCGGCGGCTTGAGCGAGATGCCGCCCGTGTCGAAGGTGATGCCCTTGCCGACCAGCACGACCGGCTTCGTCTGCTTCGGCCCGCCGCGGTGCTCGAGCGTGATGAATTTCGGCGGCCGGGCGCTGCCCTGCGCGACGGAGAGCAGCGTGTGCATGCCGAGCCGCTCCATGTCGGCGCGCTCGAGCACGGTCACCTTCATGCGATAGCGCTTCGCGAGCTCGCGCGCCTGGTCGGCGAGATAGGCCGGCGTGCAGACGTTGGGAGGCAGGTTGCCGAGATCCCTGGCGAGGCTCATGCCGTGCGCGATTGCCAGGCCCTGTTCCAGTCCCGCCGCGGCGCGCTTCGATGCGGTGCGGTCGCCGACGCTCAGCGCGAGCCGGCGCAGCGCGGGTTCCGGGCCCTCGCTTTTGCTCTTCATCCGGGTGAAGCGGTAGGCGCAATCGCGCGCGACGGTAACCGCGTGCGCCACCTTCCAGGTGGCGTCGCGCCGGCCGACGGGGAGCTCGGTCAGATGAAGCGTCGCCTCTTCTGCTCCGGTCGCGTTGAGCGCCCGCATCGCGGCGGCGACGGCTTCGCGGTACTGCTTTTCGTGGAACTCGCTTTCGCGCCCCAGCCCGACGAGCAGCACGCGGTCGGCGACGATGCCGGGCACGCCGTGCAGCAGCAGCGTCGATCCGGACTTGCCCGACAGATCGCCTCGCCGTACGACACCCGCGAGTTGGCCCTTCGCCGCGCGGTCGAGCGCCGCCGCGGCCGCGGAAAGCTTGCGCGACTCATAGACGCCGACGACCAGACAACCGCTGCGATCCGTCTGCGGCGCACCGCTTTTTATGCTAAATTCCACCGAATTCCCCATGCCAGTTTATATCCCTGATTATTTGCGCATTCTTGGCAAAAAGTCAAAGTGAATCGGGTCGCTAGATGATCTTCCGGAACGCGCTGCTGCGCGAGCTGGCAGTGGCCGCGATGGCGACGTTTCTGGTGCTGATCGGCATCGTCATCACGATGTTGCTGGTGCGGTTGCTGGGCCAGGCGGCGAGCGGCGCGATCACCACCACCGGCGTCGTGATCCTGATGGGCTTCGCCATCGTCAACTACCTGCCGGTGCTGTTCTCCTTGACGCTCTTCATCGCGGTGCTGATGACGCTCACGCGCAGCTACCGAGACTCGGAAATGGTCGTGTGGTTCTCGTCCGGGGTGGGTCTCGGGGCGTGGATCCGCCCGGTGCTGACGTTCGCCGCGCCGATCGTGCTGGTCATCGCGCTGTTGTCGCTGCTGCTGTCGCCGTGGGCGGTGAGGAACAGCGAGGAGCTGCGGCGCCAGATGGACAGCCGCGATGACGTGTCGGCGATCTCGCCCGGCGTGTTCCGCGAGTCGCGTCGGGCCGAGCGCGTGTACTTCGTCGAGGCCGTTTCCGGCAACGAGAACCTGGTGGTCAACGTGTTCGTGAGCTCGGTGCAGCACGGCAAGCAGGGCGTCATGGTGGCGGCCCAGGGATTCCAGGAGACGGCCGCCAACGGGGACCGCTTCCTGGTGCTGCTGAACGGCCGGCGCTATGAGGGCGAACCAGGGGCGGCGGATTACAAGGTCTACGAGTTCGAGCGCTACGCGATGCGCGTCGAGTCGCTGGCGGGACGCGCGCCCAGGGCGCCGACGACCAAGGCGGTGTCCACGCTCGACCTGCTGCGCGACCCCAACCCGTCGTACCTGGCGGAGTTGTCGTGGCGCGTGGGCCTGCCGGCCAGCGCGCTGATCCTGTCGCTGCTGGCCATCCCCTTGTCGTTCGTCAATCCCCGGGCGGGACGCTCGATGAACCTCGTGCTCGCCCTGCTGATCTACATGGCGTACGGCAACATGCTCTCGATTACGCAGGCGTCCATTGCCCAGTCGCGCCTGCCGGCGGCCGCGGGGCTGCTGGGCGTGCATGCCGCGATGCTGGTCGTGCTCGCCGCGCTGTTCTACCGGCGGCTCACGGTGTTCTCGCTGTTCCGGTTGCTCCGATGAGGACGCTGCGGCGCTACCTCGCGACGGAAATCATGGCGGCGACCGCCCTGGTGTTCGCGGCGCTGGTGATGCTGTTCGCGTTTTTCGATCTCGTGGAGCAGATGAAGGACTTCGGGCGCGGCGCCTATACCCTGCGCCGCATCCTGGTCTACGTGCTGCTGTCCGTGCCGGACCACGTCTACGAGCTGTTCCCGGTCGCCGCGCTCATCGGCACGCTGTTCGCGCTGGCGCAGCTCGTGGCCGGGTCGGAGTACACCGTGATGCGCACCTCGGGCGTGTCCACCTGGCGTTTCGCGGCGACGCTCGCGGCGATCGGTTGCCTGTTCGGCGTGCTGACCTTCGCGATTGGCGAATTCGTCGCGCCGCCGGCGGAGCAGCTCGCGCAGCGCATCCGCTCGCAGTCCATCACCGGGCTGGTCGCCCAGGAATTCCGCTCGGGGTTGTGGATCAAGGACGACCGGCGGTTCATCAACGTGGTCGAGGTGCTGCCCGACACGACGCTGCGCGGCCTGCGGATCTACGAGTTCGACGACGACTACCGGCTGCGCTCGATCAGCTTTGCGCAGCGCGGCGCCTACCGGAGCGACCGGCGCTGGCGGCTGGAGGACGTCACGGAGACGCGCTTCCAGGGCGGGCGGACTTCGGTGCACACGGCGGCGGAAACGGTCTGGCAGTCGGTGCTCGAGCCCGATCTCATTAACCTGCTGCTGGTCAAGCCCGAGCAAATGTCGGCCTGGAACCTGTACTCCTATTCGCAGCATCTCAAGGAGAACCGGCAAAAGGCGCTGCGCTACGAGATCGCGCTGTGGACCAAGATGACCTACCCGCTCGCCGTGCTGGTGATGATGGTGCTGGCGCTGCCGTTTGCGCACTTTCACGGGCGGCAGGCCGGCGTGGGCGCCAAGATATTCGCCGGCATCATGCTGGGCATCGGTTTCCATTTCCTCAACCGGCTGTTCTCGCACCTGGGGCTGCTCAACGACTGGCCGCCGTACGCGGCCGCGCTGATGCCCACGATCACGTTCCTCACCGTCGCGACGACGATGATGTGGTGGCAGGAACGAAGGTAGTCGGCGGGTCCGCGCGTCACGGGTCTCGTGTCGCCTGACTCGAGACTCGCGACTCGGAACCCGGGTCGTCTGGCAAGAACACGATTCTTGTTCCTGCCAGACGGTCATGAAGGAACAGCCCGTCACGGTCCACCAGCGCCCAGAGGAATCCGGCGCCGAGCGCGAGCGTGCCCGCTAGCGCGAAGGCGAATCGCGCGGCGGCGCGGGCGGGCGTCAGCCGCGCTCCCGCGCGCGTGACGATGCGCATGCGCCACGTCTTCATCGGCAAGGTCTGCCCGCGGCACCACTGCCAGCCGAAATAGACGCCCGCGAGCGCGATGACAAATCCCTGTAGCAGGGGGCGCGCGATGGCGCGGTCGACGCCGTGCGCGATCACAACCAAGGGAATGGAGCCGGCCAGCAGCAGCGCCGCGAGCAGCAGCGCCTCGTAGAGCAGCGCGGCGGCGCGCCGGGCGAGGCCGGCCGATGTCGCGTGCTCGCCGGCGGCGGATGGCATGGGCGCCGCGCGTTATTGCGCGGGCGGCGGCGGCGCGCCGGCGCGCGCGGTGTCGGCCGAGGGTGGGACTTCGGCGGTCTCCGTTGATTCCGGCGGCGCGGGTGGGTCGGAGGGGGACAGCTCCGGCTGTGCCGCAAGGGAGCGCTGGTAGCGTCGCCACTGGGCCGTGACCTCCCGGCGCTTCTCGGGCGGCAGCTGCCGCAGCGACTGGTATTTCCGCCGGGCGGTCTTGCGCTGCGCGGGAGTCAGCTTGGCCCAGTTGGCCATCCGTGTCTGCAGGCGCCTCTGCTCCTGCGGCTTCATCTTCGGATAGCGGTTGGCGATGGCTACCCATTTCTTGCGGCGCGTCGCGTCCATCTCGGCCCATTCCTTCTGGAGCGGCGCGAGTATCTTCTGCTGGGAGGGCGACAGCTCCGACCAGGCGGGCCGGGGGGGCTTTCGGGGCTCAGCCTTGCCTTGCGCCGCGATCGCGGGAAACGCGAGACATAGCCCGAGTATCAGCGCGACGGCCGCTTGAGCCATGAATCGAATCCCTTGTCGAGATAGGCGTTGATCGGCAGCTCGTCGGTGAGGAGTCCCGTGTCGATCTCCGCCAGATCATTCGTCGGCATCGGGCGCTTCCAGTAGGCAACGCCGGCGAGCACGACCACCAGCAGCGACAGCGCGATCCAGTGCCGCGTGCCGAATCCGTGGTGTGCCGTGACGCGTCCCCACGCCAGCCCGGCCCAGGCGAGCTCCGACGCCGGCGCGGGCCGTTCGCGGTACCGCGACAACGCGCGCGTGCGCGCCGCCAGCAGGCGGTCGCGGGTGCCGGCGTCGAGATGATCCACGCCGGAATCGAGGTGCCGGACGATTCCGCGCGCCAATTCGTGTTCCGGCTGGTTCATGGCTTGATCCCCTGTTTCGCGAGTATCGCGGCAAGCGTACGCGCCGCCCGGGAGCAGTGTGTCTTCACACTCCCCTCCGAGCAACCCATGATCTTTGCCGCTTCGGCAACGTCCAGTTCCTCCCAGTAACGCAGCAGGAAGGCCTGGCGTTGACGATGCGGCAGCGTCTCGAGCGCTTTTTCAATAAAAGCAATCACTTGAGAGCGCTCTGCCTGCTCCGCCGGCGACTCCGGCAACGGGGAGCCGCCCTCCACCAACAACGTTTCCAGCGGATCCGCATCGCTTTCGGATTCCGCGCCGAACAGGCTCGACAGCGGCATCGTCCAGATGGCCCGCACCCTCTGGCGACGGTACAAGTCGCGAATCGTGTTTTGCAGGATGCGCTGGAACAGCAGCGGCAACTCGGCAAGCGGGCGGGCGGCATACCGTTCGGTGAGCTTGAGCATCGCGTCCTGCACCACATCCAGGGCCAGATGGTCGTCCCGGACGGCAAACAGGGCCTGCTTGTAGGCACGGCGCTCGACTTCCGCGAAGAAATCGGACAGCTCTTTCTCGGTGGCCAGGGTTTCCGCCTTCTTGTTGGCATCGCCGGCCGCGCCTGCGCGAAGCGCCGCGTGTGCGCCCTCTCCGCCGGGGTGCGGGGCATCTTAGCAAATCGCGTCGGGGGTGCAAGCCGTGCTCCGGATGGATGCCCGCTTGAGCGCTATCATACTGTTTAAAGGGATATTTTGCTTGACCGCACCGGCGCCAACCGGTAACGTTACACGTTTCTCTGCTTGACGACCGATAGCGATGGAATTGACCGGCGCGGAAATCGTGGTGCGCTGCCTCCAGGAGGAGGGGGTGGAGTACGTGTTTGGCTACCCCGGCGGGGCCGTGCTCTTCCTTTACGACGAGCTTTTCAAGCAGAACAAGGTCAAGCACATCCTGGTGCGCCACGAGCAGGGCGCCGTGCACGCGGCGGACGGCTACGCGCGCTCCACGGACAAGGTGGGCGTCTCGCTCGTCACGTCCGGGCCGGGCGTGACCAATGCCGTGACGGGCATTGCCACGGCCTACATGGATTCGATCCCCCACGTCATCGTGACCGGGCAGGTTCCGACGCATGCCATCGGGCAGGACGCGTTCCAGGAATGCGACACCGTCGGCATCACGCGCCCGTGCGTGAAGCACAATTTCCTGGTGAAGGACGTAAACGAGATTGCCTCCACGATGAAGAAGGCGTTCTACATCGCGGCGACCGGGCGCCCCGGTCCCGTGGTGGTGGACATTCCCAAGGACGTGACCACGGCGAAAGCGCCGTTCCACTATCCCGAGACGATCGCGATGCGGTCGTACAACCCGGTCACGAAGGGGCATGCCGGCCAGATCAAGAAGGCGATCCAGACGCTGATGACGGCGAAGCGCCCCATGATCTATACCGGTGGCGGCGTCGTGCTTTCCGGGGCGTCGGACGAGCTCACGCGCCTCGTGCGCCAGCTCGGGTTTCCCTGCACCAACACGCTGATGGGCCTCGGCGCCTATCCGGCGACCGACCGCCAGTTCCTGGGGATGCTGGGCATGCACGGCACCTACGAGGCGAACATGGCCATGCAGCACAGCGACGTGCTGCTCGCGATCGGCGCGCGTTTCGATGACCGCGTGATCGGCAATCCGAAGCATTTCTTTTCCGAGTCCCGCACCATCATTCACGTCGACATCGATCCCTCCTCGATTTCCAAGCGTGTCCGCGTGGACATTCCGATCGTCGGCAACGTGCGCGACGTGTTGCGCGAGTTTTCCCGGCAGCTCGATGCGTCCAAGGACGGGCCGGACGAGGAGGCGCTCAAGACCTGGTGGGCCCAGATCGAGCAGTGGCGCTCCCGCGACTGCCTCAAGTACGACCGCGCCAGCGCGCTGATCAAGCCGCAGTACGTGATCGAAAAGCTCTACGAGGTAACGCGGGGCGACGCCTACGTGACTTCCGACGTTGGCCAGCACCAGATGTGGGCGGCGCAATTCTACAAGTTCGAGAAGCCGCGGCGCTGGATCAACTCCGGGGGGCTCGGCACGATGGGTTTCGGGCTGCCGGCGGCGATGGGCGTGCAGCTCGCGCACCCAAAGGCGCAGGTCGCGTGCGTGACCGGCGAGGCGAGCGTGCAGATGTGCATCCAGGAGCTGTCGACCTGCAAGCAGTACCGCCTGCCGATCAAGGTGATCAACCTCAACAACAAGTACATGGGCATGGTCCGGCAGTGGCAGGAGTTCTTCCACGGCAACCGCTACGCCGAGTCCTACATGGACGCGCTGCCGGATTTCGTGAAGCTCGCCGAGTCCTACGGGCACGTCGGGATGAAGATCGAAAAGCCCGAGGACGTGGCGCCTGCCCTGCAGGAGGCGTTCGCGCGCAAGCAGGACCTGGTGTTCATGGACTTCGTCACCGACCAGACCGAGAACGTGTTCCCGATGGTGCCGGGCGGCAAGGGCCTGTCGGAAATGATCCTGGTATGAGGCATATCATCTCGGTCCTGCTCGAGAACGAGGCGGGGGCCCTGTCGCGCGTCGCCGGGCTGTTCTCGGCGCGCGGCTACAACATCGAGTCGCTCACCGTCGCGCCCACCGAGGACGCGACGCTGTCGCGCATGACCATCGTCACCGCCGGCTCCGACGAGGTGGTCGAGCAGATAACCAAGCAGCTGAACAAGCTCGTCGACGTGGTGAAGGTGATCGACCTGTCCGACGGCGACCACATCGAGCGCGAGCTGATGCTGGTGAAGGTGCGCGCGATCGGCAAGGATCGCGAGGAAATGAAGCGCATGGCCGACATTTTCCGCGGTCGCATCATCGACGTCACCGACCGGGACTACACCATCGAGCTGACGGGAACCGGGTCGAAGCTCGACGCTTTCCTGAAGGCAATCGACCCGGGCGCGATCTTGGAGACGGTTCGAACCGGCGCCTCCGGCATCGGACGCGGCGACCGGATATTGAGAGTTTAATGGGGCGAAGGGCGGGCGTTGAGAGGCGCCAACCCCGTTTCGCATAGGCGCCTCCCGCCTTCCGCCACCCGCCTCACCCATTTCCGATAGGGAAGAGATCATGAAAATTTATTACGACAAGGATGCCGATTTATCGCTCATCAAGCGCAAGCATGTGGCCATCATCGGCTACGGCTCCCAGGGCCATGCGCACGCCAACAACCTGAAGGACTCCGGCGTGCGCGTCACGGTGGGGCTGCGCAAGGGCGGCGCGTCCTGGAACAAGGCGAAGAAGGCCGGCATCGCGGTGAAATCGGTTCCTGACGCGGTGAAGGGCGCCGACATCGTGATGATCCTGCTCCCGGACGAGCATCACGCGCAGGTCTACGCCGAGGCCATCGAGCCCAACATCCGCAAGGGCGTGACGCTGGCTTTCGCGCACGGTTTCAACATCCACTTCAAGCAGATCGAGCCCCGTGCCGACCTCGATGTCATCATGATCGCGCCCAAGGGGCCCGGCCACCTGGTGCGGTCGACCTACACCCAGGGCGGGGGCGTGCCCTCGCTGATCGCGGTGTTCCAGGATCCGAGCCGGAAGGCGCGGGACATCGCGCTCTCCTACGCCGCGGCGATCGGCGCGGCGCGCGCGGGCGTCATCGAAACCACGTTCCGCGAGGAATGCGAGACCGATCTCTTCGGCGAGCAGGTGGTGCTGTGCGGGGGCCTGACGGCGCTGATCCAGGCCGGCTTCGACACGCTGGTCGAGGCGGGCTACGCGCCCGAGATGGCCTACTTCGAGTGCCTGCACGAGGTGAAGCTGATCGTCGACCTGATCTACGAGGGCGGCATCGCCAACATGCGCTACTCGGTCTCGAATACCGCGGAGTACGGCGACTTCACGCGCGGCCCCCGCATCGTCAACGAGCAGACGCGCGCGGAGATGCGAAAAATCCTCCACGAGATCCAGACCGGACAGTTCGCCAAGGAATTCATCCTCGAGAACCGCGCGGGCGCGCCGTCGATGAAGGCCATGCGGCGCATGGCCGCGAACCTGCCGATCGAGGTGGTCGGCGCGCGGTTGCGCGATATGATGCCGTGGATCAAGAAAAACCGGCTGGTCGACCAATCGAAAAACTAGTGACGAAGAGACGGAGTGACGCGTGACGAGTGACGAGTCAAAAACGGCAACAGGCGCGCCTCCCGCCTCCCGCCTCCCGCCTCCCGGCGGTGACTATCCGCATCCCATCATCGCGCGCGAGGGATGGCCGTTCATCGCGGCGTCCGTCGTGGCGGCCGGGCTGGTTCATTGGCTCGCGGGCGGATGGTGGGCGCTGCCGCTGTGGCTGGTCGCCGCCTTCATGCTGCAGTTCTTCCGGGATCCCGCGCGCGTCGTGCCGCGGGACCCGAAGGCCGTGCTTTCTCCCGCGGACGGCCGCGTCGTCGCGGTCGAGCGCGCGCGCGACCCTTACCTCGAGCGCGACACGCTGAAGATGAGCGTGTTCATGAACGTTTTCAATGCCCACTCCAATCGCAGCCCGGTGGACGGCGAGGTGAGGGAAGCCTGGCACCACCCCGGGAAGTTCTTCAATGCCGAATTGTCGAAGTCGTCGCTGGAGAACGAGCGCAACGCGCTGTGGATCCGCACCCCGGGCGGCGCCGACGTCACCTGCGTCCAGATCGCCGGCCTCGTCGCCCGCCGCATCCTGTGCTACGCGCGGGCGGGACAGCGGCTCGCGCGCGGCGAGCGATATGGCTTCATCCGATTCGGATCGCGCGTGGACGTGTACCTGCCGGCGGATGCGCGGCCGGTGGCGTCGATGGGCGACAAGGTCTACGCGGCCGAGTCGGTGCTTGCCGTTCTGCCCTGAGGGGGAAGGCGTGATTCGAGGATCGTGGGTCGTGGATCGATTACGCGCAGCCGCGGCGATTTCGACCCACGACCGACGACCCACGACCCACGGGGGCTGAGGATGTACGAGCCGCGCGAGCACAAGCACTTCGTCCAGTCGCGCTTCGCGCGGCGCGGCATCTACTGGCTGCCGAACCTCTTTACCACGATCGCGCTGTTCGCCGGCTTCTACGCGATCGTACAGGCGATGAACGGGCGTTTCGAGCAGGCCGCGATGGCCATATTCATCGCCATGGTGTTCGACGGGCTGGACGGCCGGGTCGCGCGGCTCACCCGCACGCAAAGCGCGTTCGGCGCCGAGTACGACAGCCTGGCGGACATGGTGTCGTTCGGCGTGGCGCCGGCGCTGGTGGTGTACGTCTGGGCGCTCAAGGATTTCTCCGGCTTGCAGTCCGTGGCGGGGCTCGGGCCGTGGCTCACCACCAAGCTCGGCTGGATCGCCGCCTTCATCTACTGCGCGTGCGCCGCGCTGCGGCTGGCGCGGTTCAATACCACGCTCGAAGTCGCCGACAAGCGGTTTTTTCAGGGCCTGCCGAGCCCGGCGGCGGCCTGCGTGGTCGCGGGCCTGGTCTGGGCGCTCAACGAATACCAGATCAAGGGCCAGGACGTGAAGTGGCTGGCCTGGGGGC
>Ga0326597_10002103_pt1 | contig 30426 bp, 33 predicted proteins | sample RVTome_12_FD_203789 | JGI IMG/M metagenome (GOLD analysis project Ga0326597, IMG submission 203789) | Soil microbial communities from uranium-contaminated site in the Upper Colorado River Basin, Wyoming, United States - RVT100D185 | ecosystem: Environmental > Terrestrial > Soil > Contaminated >...
ACCGGGATTCCGGCCGTTGGAAGGCACCATCCTTCGAGATCGTGCGGACCTCCTCATCCGTCCATTTGCCGTCCACAAGCTGGCCCATGGCGATCCTCCTCCTGCTGCTGCGCCCAGACGGTGCCTGTATAACGCCGTAGCCGCCCGACGGAAACCGGAACGGACGACGCCCCGCTTCGGGTACCGGCAAACAAGGACGGCGCGCACCGCGGTGCGCGCCGTCGATGACGCCAGCGACGAAGGATCTCCTATTCGGCGGCCGACGGCAGCCGGCCGCGCTTGTGGACCGGCACCAACAGGTTGAAGATGCGTGCCGCCGTCAGCCCGAGAATGTTGCGCTTGCCATCGTCGCTGATGTTCGGCAGTTCCCAGATGGTGGACGGCGTATCGAAATCCCAGTGTGGCCAGTCGGAGGCATAGAGCAACTGCGTCTCCGCCCTGATCATCTCCAGCGTGCAGGCCAGCGCTTTGGGATGGTCGGTCTCCAGCGGCTGGCTGGTGTAGAACATTTCGGCCATGTATTCGCTTGGCAGGCGCTTCAGGAGCGGTGCCTCGGACTGACGCATCAGATAGGTATGGTCGAGGCGCTGCATCAGCCACGGCACCCACGCCAGCCCCGACTCGATCCACAGCACATTGAGATCGGGAAAGCGCTCGTTCAGACCGTTCCACACCCAGTTGGTCATATGCACCACATTGCACCAGACGAAGGTGAGCGCGTGCATGGCCCCGAAGCGGTTGAGTTGCTGCGCCGACTGTTCCTTCCACTGCGGCCCCGCATGAAAGCCGAGCGGCACACCGGCCTCCTCGATGGCGCGGTAGACCTTCATATAGCTGTTGTGATGAACCGGCCGGTTGCGTACCGAGGTAATCATGAAGCCGACCACGCCCTTCTTGCCGGCGAACTCTTCCACTGTCTTGAGGCTGGCGTCGGGATCGTTGAACGGCAGGTAGATCATGCTGCCGAGCTTGTCGTCAGCGCCGAGGATGCGTTCGACGAACCAGCGGTTGTAGGCCGGGCCAAGGATCGCCTCCATGTCGAACTGCGGGTGCATGCCGAGGTTCAGCAGCGAGGTCGGAAACATCACCGAATAGTCGATGTCCATCGCCTCGTAGGCGCGCCGCGCCAGCGTGACATCGCGGTGCACCGACGTGTCGTCCACCTTCTCGCCACGTTTGCCCTGGTGGATGATGCGCCCGCCGCAGTCCTGATAGCGCAGGCCAAGATCGCCGTTCATGCCATAGGGTGGCGCGCCGGTGCGGTTCTTCTTGTAGTCCAGCCCCTGGAAGCGGATCACCTCGTCGTCGACGTATTCGAGAATCTCGCTCCACGCCTCAGCTTCCTGATGATGGCAGTCGATGTCGACGATGAAGCAATCGTTGAAATCGCTCTTCTTCGCCTGCTGCGTGGCATGGGCGAGGATGTCGCGCGTATCCGTTTCCGCGGTGATCTCCTCGATCAGCGCGCGCGGTTTCGTGGGGGCCGTGGCCATCTATCTTCCTCCCGGGGCATTACCCTAGTTCTGGTGGCGGAGATTATAGCGATATGGCGGGTTCCGGCCAATGTCCCGCAAGGGCAAGGGGACATTATTTACGCCAACAGGGTAAACGGGGCTGGCGCGCCCGGCAGGACTCGAACCTGCGACCCACGGCTTAGAAGGCCGTTGCTCTATCCGGCTGAGCTACGGGCGCTTAACCGGCCTTATACCACAGTAAGGCAGCCTCTCGGCCGCCAATCCGCGTTCAGGTCGTACTGCTGGCGAGGGCCTCATCGATCAGGAACAAATCGGTCAGGAGCGCCCGCAGGTGGATGGAGGCGTTGAGGTTGTCGATGATCTGGGAGTTGATGGCGCGCTGGCCGAGCGCAAGGGCGATGCCGGCGCGCGCCTTGGTTACATCGCTGTCCAGAACGTCGATGAACGGGCTGAAGCTGGCCTCGATCGCCCCGGCCGCCCGCACGGCATCCCGCGCCGTCGTTGCCAGCCCGTGCAGAGCCTCGTCCGCCTTACCGAGAAAATCGCGAATATGCTCGCCCTCATTGCCGCGGGGATGGCCCTGAGCGGCATAGGCGAGCATGAACTCGTACGCCTCCTCAACGACCCCGATGCGGTCCGAGAGCGACAGTGACTCGCCTGGCTTACCCTGCATATTCGTTCCCTGCCCTGTTCCGACGCCGTGCGTTCAACTCCGCCGTCCGCTATCGGCCGGATCGGCCGTCCAGCGCGCGGAATCGTGGTGCTCGGTGTATTCATCGCGGGTGATCCAGCCCACGATCATGGAACGTGTCATCCACAGCTTCTCGGGCCGGATGGCAAAATAAACATGGATCATCAGCAGCGTCAGCGTGGCCAGCGCCGCGAAACCGTGCACCACATAGACCACTCCCCAGGTACTGTCGGAAAGCCAGTAAGGGTTGCGCTTCCAGAACGGGGTGTCGATCTTGACCATCATCATGCCGCCCGTGACGATGGCCGACAGAACCACCAGTGCCGCCCCGGCATGGTAGAGTTTCTGCAGGAGCTCGTACTTGCCGGGCTTGCCCGGCGCCGGGCCGCCCCGACCGAATGCATGGCGCAGCTCGCGCCACGCATCGCGCACGTCTGTCGGCACGACCACCATGGCCCAGATGTCCTGGAAGAAGCTGGCCCGCACGATATGCACCAGCACCAGCACGGCCAACACCGATCCGGCGATCCAGTGGGGCTCCACCCACCCGAACTTCACGCCCACGACCGGCAGGAAACCGGTGGCTAGCAGGGTCACAACTGCCGCCGCCATGCACCAGTGGTACAGGCGATCGATCCCCGTGTGCCTGATAAGACGGCCCGACGACACCCCGCCGTCGGGCCGCGTATGACTCCTGTCCACCGAGGTCACGTCGAGGCGCCCTGCCTATCCGCCGACGCATGACGGCGTCGACGAAAACGGCTGATTCCCGTCCACAGCGCGTGCACGACAATGAATACCGCGCCCGCGCCGACAAACCACCACAGCAGGTCCCACGACACCCCGACGAGAGTTTCCTGCCCCCAGGGATTGCGGGTTACGCGAAACAGCTCCATCAGACCTCAGACCGCGTCGCGAATTGCCCGTTTCACCAGGTTCTCCATCAGCGGCTGCTTGAAGTGGTTGAAATTCAGCGGCCGTGCCCCGTGGGCGGCCGTCTTGCCGGCGAGCGCCCCGGTTTCACCATCCTGCTTGCTGCCCTTCACCACCTCCTCGACCACTTTCAGGAACCTCGGCTTGCATGACACACCGCCGCAGGCCACCCGCGCCGCCGTGATGACACCGCCTTCGACCTTGAGCGCCGAAGCCACGTTCACCAACGCGAAATCCCATACGTTACGGTCGGCCACCTTCTCGAAATAGAACCTGGCGCCGGCCCAGGTATTGGGAATCCGGATCGCGACCAGAAGCTCCTCGGGCTTGACCGCCGTCATGCGCAGGATGTCGACATTTGGCCCAACGAAAAAGTCATCGGCGTCGATTACCCGCTCGCCCTTGGCGCTGCGGATCACCATCTTCGCGTCAAGCGCGATCAGAGCCGGCGCGGTATCGGACGGGCTGACCGCCACGCAGCGGTCGGCGTCGAAGATGGCATGCTCCCGGTTCATGCCGGTGGGCGTATCGGCGTAGCAGGTGTTTCCGCCCGCGCGATAGCAGTTCAGCCCGTACCGGTAATACCAGCACCGGGTATCCTGGGCGACGTTGCCGCCGACCGTGCCGGCGTTTCTGATCTGCGGGCTGGCGACCTTGCCGGCAGCATCCGCAAGAACCCGGTATTTCGAACGGACGACAGCATTGCGCTCGATCTCGGTCAGCGTGGTCAGCGCACCGATCTCAAGCCCGTTCGCCGTCTCCCGGATTCCCTTCAGTTCCTTGATACCGGTCAGGTCGATCACCGCCTTGGGCCGCTTGGTGCGGTCCTTGAACCAGCCAAGGCTGTCGTTGCCACCGGCCAGCTTCCACAGGTCCTTACCGCGGCGGTCCAGCAGCGCGAGAGCATCCTGCAGCGTTGCGGGCTGCAGCAGCTCGAAATTGGGCATCATGTCTCTGGGCATGTCAGTATCCCCGTCCCATCACTGCGTGTTGACCTGAAGCGGCTTGTGCGATTGTGGTCGCCCGGCCGCCGCGTTGACGATCATGTCGGGAACCACCGGCGTGCGATTGAAATAGTGCCCGCCGAGGGCGTCCGAAATGGCACAGAGAAGCGCGGCAGCCGCGCACCCCTGCAATGGCTCTCCGATGCCGCGCGACCCCAACGGGCTGTGCGGATCGGCCTTGTCCACCGCGTCCCACTGCGTGTGCGACGGAACATCGAGATAGCTCGGCGGCTTGCACTGATAGAGCCCAACATTGCCCGGGATGCCGAGCTTGGGATCGAAGACGTGCCGCTCGGTGGTCGCGAGACCGAAGCCCATCACCGCGCCACCCTTGACCTGGGTGGCAAGGCTTTGCGGGTGGATCACCGTGCCGCAATCGGCGACACCGACATAGTCGAGAATCTCGTACCTGCCGGTTTCGGTATCGAGTTCGATCATGATGTAGCCCGCCGCCAGAGCCGGCGGCATACCGCGGATCCCCAGCTTGTCCTTGGCTACTCCGATCAGCCCCGAACCGGCCAGTGCCGCAACCGATGCCTTCGTGATCGGATTGATGTCCTTCGGCGCCTCCTTGCCGCTCAGCGTACCGCCCAGTTCGATCGCCCGCTGGGCCGCCCTGGCGTAGGTAAGGTGCCTGGACGGGTCGGACTTCATGAACACCCGCTCGTCGCCGATGTCATAGTCCTCGGGCTTGCCGCCCAGGTCCTTGGCGGCGATTTCCAGCAGCTTGTTCCTGGCATCCACCGCCGCCACGTAGTTGGTGCGTGACTGGGTGAACGATGTGTTGCTGCCGACCTGTGGCGAGTTCCATGGCAGATGGTTGCGGGAATCACCGCGTTCGATGATGCAGTTCTCCCACTTCATCTTGAGCACCTCCGCCGCGACCCGCGAGGTCGCAGCGTAGGAATAGGTGCCGAGATTGCCGCACCCGTTGTGGATGTGCAGCTTGCCGTCGGGGGTGAGACGCACCAGCCCGTCGAACCCGGTCCGGCCGGCCGAATGGAAAGCTGTACCGACGCCGACTCCAATTACCTTGGTGCCCTTGCGGGTGCCGCTGAGTTTCTTCTTTTCGTCCCACTTGAACTTCGCGGCACCCTTGTCCAGCGCATCCTTGAGGAAGGCGCTGGTCATTGGCGCCTGTTTCTCGCCGTGTTTGCCATTGCTGTCAGGCGCATTGATGCGGCGGATCGCCACCTGGTCGAGGCCCAGCTTGCGCGCCGCCTTGTCGATGATGGGCTCCATGGCCGCGGAGGTCTGGTTCTCTCCCGGCCCGCGCTGGGGACCGCGGAACGGCGTGTTGGTCAGCACCGGAATACCGCGGAACCGCATCGCCAGCGGCTGATACAGCACCGAGATGGTATGGCCGAAATTGCTGAAATCCCAGAAGCCGGTATTGGGGCCGTTCTCGGCGACAACATAACCGTCCACCGCCGTGATGCGGCCATCGGCCCGAAAGCCTATTTTGACCCGCCCTTGGAAGCCGGCGCGGGCCTGACCGATGAAGAACTCTTCGGCACGGCTGATCCGCATCATCACCGGCTTGCCGGTCTTCTTCGCCATGTGCGCCGGGATCGACATCTGCGGATAGGGCGCACCCTTCGAACCGAATCCGCCGCCGCAATATTCGGCGACGAAGACGAGTTGGTTGGGCTTGATACCGATGTACCGGGCGAGGCCGGGAATGGCGAACGACTGGCTCTGCGACGAGCCATATAAGTAGCATTTCCCGCCCTGCCAGTAGGCCATGGCGGAGCGGGGCTCCATGCAATGGTGGGAATGCCCCGCCGTTACGAAGGTCTCTTCGAGGACGACTTTGGCTTGCTTGAAACCGGCCTCAAGATCGCCGAACGCCCATTCCTGCGCCGGCTTGCCCATGGGTAGCTTGCCCTCGCCGGCCACAGCGAAATCCTTGGCCGTCCACTTGATCGTCTGCAGTTTCACCTGACGATTGGCGACATTGCCGTTGGTCCGCGCTGTGGGTCCGCCGGGATGCAGGCTTTCGAGCGGATCGACCGTGAAGGGCAGCGGTTCGAGATCGAGCTTGATGGCTTCGATGGCGTCCTGCGCCGTGGTCTCGTCCACCGCCGCCACCGCCAGGATCGGGTCCCCCACGTAGAGCGGCTCGTTGGTCAGGATGGGATTGTTGGGCGGCGGGAAGGCCGGCACTTCGTCGGCGGTGAGGATCGCGACGACCCCCTTCATCTTCAGCGCCGCCGACGCGTCGATCTTCTTCACCCGCGCGTGCGGCATGGGGCTGGTGAGCAGCCGACAGAACAGCATGCCTTCCGCGCGGAAATCCTCCGCGTATTTCGCCTTGCCGGTGACCTTGCCGTAGATGTCCGGCGGAGTGAAATTCTTACCGATAAGATCGTATGCCATCTCAGGCCTCCCGCGCCGCGCGCATGACGGCATTCAGATAATGGTCGTAGGCGCCGCAGCGGCACAGATTGCCGGACATCGCGACGCGCGCCTCGTCCCGTGTGGGTTTGGGATTGGTCTTGAGCAGCCCGACGGCGGACATGATCTGGCCCGGGGTGCAGAACCCGCACTGCGGGGCCAGTTCTTCGACAAAAGCCTTTTGCACGGGGTGAAGCTGGCCGTTCGGCCCCTCCAACCCTTCGACGGTCACCACCTTCCGGTCCCGCACTTGATGGGTCAGCGTCGAGCACGAATAGTGCGTCACGTCGTCAATCAGTACCGTGCAATTGCCGCATTCGCCACGGTCGCAACCCAGCTTGGTGCCGGTCAGCCCCAGCTTGTAACGCAGGGTCATCGCCAGGGTTTCCTGTGGCAGAACATCGACGCGCCGTACCCGGCCGTTGACGTTCAGCGACACCAGACGCTCGGCCGCGCGTGCGGCGCCGTCGCCAGGCCCGCGATAGGCATAGCCCGCCGCAGAAACCGCAACGCCGGACGCTATCACGCCCTTGATGAAATCGCGCCGCGATGCCGACAGTTCGCGTAGCTGCGGCATCGGCGGATTCCATTCAGGATCCTGAGCGGCCAGCGCCTCAAAATCCATGTCCGGGTCATATTCCCGGGCATCGGGGGCAATGTAGTCGGGTTCAGCGACCGGTATGGAGTCCAGGTCGTGCCGCGGAATGTATTCGGACATGGGTGCTCCCCAAGGCTGGTTGCGCAGTGTCTGCAAAGCCCACAGGGAGATGCGGCCTATCCCGGCGTGTCATCTCCCTGCGCCTTCATATTTGTCGTTCTTATGATTAATCTTACGACGGCCGGAAGCGTCCGACAACGGAATCGTTCGGTCACGTGGATCTTTTTGCCCGAGAGGGGAACTGCAAACCTTAGAAAAACAATCGGAAAACCGGAACGCCCTGCATCAAAAACCCGTGATCAGTTTGCCGCCGCCTTATCGTGGATGCGGTACCATTCCGCGATCAGCCGCCAGGCGTTCTCCTGCTGCGCCGGAGTCATTCTTTCGATAATCCCCTGGCGCCACTCCATCGCCAGGATATTCCCGCTCGCGAGGGCAAGTTCGCACCACATGAGGGCAAGTTCCAGGCTGTGCGAAACGCCGTCGGCATAGAAATGCATCAGCGACAGGTACGACTGCGCGGTCGATTCTCCCTGGTTCGCCGCACGGTAGAACCAGTCGGCCGCGTAACGGCTGCTCTGGGGAACCCCCTGCCCGCTGTAATACATATAGCCCAGGCTTGCCTGGGATTTCGGATCGTCATTGTCGGCCAGGCGTGACCAGATGGCGTAGGCAGTGCGGTAATCACGGACGTTGTAGGCGCGCAACCCGTCGCGGAATGTATCCTCGGCGCGCACTACTCCGCCCGCCGCAACGGCGACTACCAGCACCAGGACGAAAAGAGCGACCCGTTTCACAGGCAAATCATAGCACGGAATCTCCGCGCGCGCCGTATCCGCAGCGGCACGGGAAAATCCCCGCTCCCCCCGGTCAGTGAGTCCAGTTCCCCGTGCGGTCTGGTCTGAAGTTATCGGCGTAATTCTTCGGCTTTACCAGGCGTTCCCTTGCTGCACAAACCTCGTAGTCAAATCCATGCTTTTCGGCGAACGCCACGGCCTCGTCCCGGCTGGGAAACAGCAAACGTACCTCGTCGAAGCGCATGTCGCGGCTGCCAACCCAGCCGATCAGCCGGTCGACGGTCTTGGCCGCGCCTGGCTCGAACTCCATCAGCCATACGCGAGTCTTGGCCCGGCCCGACTGCATGGGGTTCCTGGCCGGTCGATAGATGCGAACGCTTGTCATGGTGATCCGTACTTCCGTCCCGCTGAGCACACTGGTCGGGGCGACTGGATTCGAACCAGCGACCTCCTGCGCCCAAGGCAGGCGCGCTACCAGGCTGCGCTACGCCCCGAATGCGCGGACCATAAGCATTTTCAACCCTCTGGCGCAAGATCGGCGTCGTCGCGCCGCGCCCGGTTGGCAACGGGGCGGCGGCGATCTAACGTGCCGGAAAACCAGCCGAAGGAAACGCCCATGCCTGACATTACCCTGAAACAGGCCGACGCAATCATCGACGCCATCCTCGCCAGGGCCGTCGAGACGAAGTGTCGCCCCATGAGCGCCGTGGTGCTTGAACTCGGCGCTACCGTCAAGGCTTTCAAGAAGCAGGACGATTCATCCATGCTCCGGTTCGAAATGGCGGTTGGCAAGGCCTACGCCTCGCTGGCGCTGGGGCGCTCGTCGTCGCTGGTGCAGGCGCGCGCGGTGGAGCGCCCCATGTTCATGGACTACCTGCACCGCGCTTCGGGGGGAAAGATCTTCTGCGAGGGTGGCGGCATGCTGATCCGTGCACAGGACGGGGCGATCATCGGCGCCGTAGGGGTAACCGGCGATACCCAGGAGATGGACGAAGAACTGGCCGCCCACGGCATTCGTGCGGCAGGGCTGCTGACCGACGCCGATGCGGCCGGCAGCGCCCACCATGTGCGGATCGACAACTGACCGTAACGCCCTCGCCCCCGCCAGCGACGTCAGGTCGCACCTACCCGAGCGGATTCCTCTGGTACTTTTGTATCAAAGGAATCCGTCAGGAAATCCGGTCTGGGAAGGACATGCCGTGCCGACGTACAAGGATCCCAGCTGCGCCTATTGCCCCCCCACGGTACGCGCCTGCCGTCAGGGAGAGACCGAAAGCCGCGGACCCGGCTTCTGTCCCACCCGCGTCGACAGCGACGGGCTGTGCGCCGCCTGGGCCGAGTACGACGATCCGGATATTCATCGTATCGCCAAGGCATCGGCGGAAGTTGAGGGCGAGGGATATTGCAAATGGACGCGGGTGGAAGAGATCTGCGTCTTCGCCCGCAAGATGGGGTACCGCAAGATCGGAATCGCCACCTGCATCAGCTTCGTCGACCTGGCGCGCACCCTGAGCGGCATCCTGGAAAGCCACGGATTCGAGGTCGCTTCGGCGGCGTGCAAGAACGGAGAGGTACCCAAGGAAGCCATCGGGCTGACCGACGCGCAGAAGGTTCGGCCGGGCGCTCACGAATCCATGTGCAACCCGGTTTCGCAGGCGATGCTGCTCAACGGCGCCGGGTGCGAGTTCAACGTCGTGCTCGGACTCTGCGTCGGGCACGACAGCCTGTTCTTCAAGTATTCCGACGCGCCGGTTACCGTGCTGGTGACCAAGGACCGGGTGCTGGCGCATAATCCCATTGGCGCGCTGCAGCTCGCCGACTCCTACTATGCCCGCGTATGGGGACCGGACAAGCCGCTGACGCCGCCCAAGATTCCGGCCGAAGGACGCCGCAAGGTCAGCGTAAGCTAAAGGTTCTCGCAGCCGGCGCGCACGCGCCAGTACTCCCACGCGCGATCGAGGGCCAGCGGGCTTTCCTGGCGCGCCGTCGCCTTTTCCACCTCGCCCGGCGTGAGATATTTCGGATCGCCGATCTGCATGGCGAGAATCTGTTCGCGTGCGTTGATCTGCAGGTAAACGGCAATATTCACCGCGTTGCGCAGGGAATCGGCCGCGACTACCGACCCGTGGCCGCGCATCAGCGCTACCCTGTTTGCTCCCAGCGTGCCCGCAAGGTCGCGCCCCTGTTCCATCGTGGTGACCAGCATGTCGGTATCGTCGAAGCGGTCGTGGATATCCCAAACCGGAATGCCGAGGCCGATCGGGGCGCAGGTGTGACCTATGGGGCGCAGCGGCACGCCGGTCACGCTGAAGGGAATGACTTCCTGAGCGTGGTTATGCACGACGGAGCGGATGTCGGGCCGCGCTTCATAAATGGCGCCGTGGATCATGCGCTCGCCGTAGGGAGTGCGACCGCGCAGGTCTACCGGCGTGCCGTCGAGAGTGAACTCCATCAGATCGTCGAGGGTAATCAACTCGGGGCTGCGCGAGCGCGACAGCAGATAGCGTTCCGGGTTGTGGGGATGACGAATGGAGACGTGGCCGAACGCATCCACGACACCCTGATTGGCAAGGATACGGTTGGCGATGACCAGTTCGCGCAGGCAGGTGATAAGCGTATCCATCGCGCTCTACCTCGTGGTTCCGTCTCCTGTCGAATCTTCCGCCGGCGCTACGCGACACAGCAAGGCGCGGAGCTGATAGGTGCCCATGGCGGGATCATAGGGCGGACCGTTGCTGGTCAGCACATTGGCGTTGGAACGCCACACCCCGTGCTCCGGCCCCGGCTCCTCGGGGAACCACCAGCCGTGCTCCACATGCACTACGCGGGGATCGATGTCCTCGGTGAGCCTCGCCTTCTGCTGGATGCGGCCGCGCCGGGTCTCGATCCACACCCAGGCGCCGTCCGCGATACCAAGCGGCGCCGCAGTTGCCGGGTGGATTTCGCACAACGGATCGGGCCGCGCCTTGCGCAGAGAGCGAAGCTGCCGATGCTCGGAGTTGAAGTAGAACGGAATGCGCGCCCCCGTGGTCAGCACGAGGGGAAACTCCGCCGTCACCTCGGGCGTGCTGACCGGGCTTTCCGGCGGCTCCTCGTAATAGGGCAGCGGGTCATAACCCATGGCCTCGAGCCGGGTGGAATAGAGCTCGATCTTCCCGGTCGGCGTGCGGAATCCGCCGTCCTTGTACTTTTCGTAACGGAACGGGACCTTGACGAAGCCCTTCTGCTTCAGTTCGTCGAAGGTCATGCCGAGCCCTGCGCCGAGCTGGGCGTCGAGCACGTCGCGGACCGACTCGGTTCCGACGTTGAGGCCCATGCGCCGCGCCAGCGCCACGAAGATTTCCTCGTCCGGCCAGCACTCGCCGATCTGCACCGCCTTCTGCTGCGCCAGCACCACGTTGGCGGCAATAGTCGGCAGACCCGCCACTTCGTCCAGCTCGGGCCATGCTGCCGCAGGAAGCAGGAAATCGGCGAGTTCCGCCGTCGGAGTCATAAAGAGATCGGCCACCACCAGAAGTTCGAGCTTCATCAGCGCCTCGTACGCCTGGCGCGTATTGCCGTAGGTCGTCAGCGTGTTGTTGCCGAAAACAAGAAACGCCTTCACCCGATAGGGGTCGCCCTCGAGCATTGCCTTGAGCAGGCTCGGGATATGGGCCGCCGGCAGGTCCGCCCCCTCGCCGCTCAGCATCCTGAAGCGATCGGCGCCGAGACGCCTGGCGCTGATCTCGTCGGACAGGTTCTCGATCAGGCTGGGAAAGCGGCCCAGCCCGTGCATGCCGAACACCCAGCCACCCGGCACATCGACGTTGCCGGTAATGGCCGGCAGCAACGAAACGGCGCGAACCGTCTGTATGCAGTTAGGCGTGTGCTCGATGGCGCAGCCCCATTCCATCATGGATGGCTTCGTTTCGGCATAGAGCCGCGCCGCCGCCCGGATATTCTCTGCTTGCACCCAGGTAACGGGTGCAGCCCACTCCGGCGAGCAGTCCTTCACCCGCTCGGCCAGTTGATCGAAGCCGTGAGTCCACTGCGAGACGAACGAGGCGTCGTGCAGCCCCTCGCCGATGATCACGTGCAGCATGGCCAGCGCCAGCGCGTCGTCGGTACCGGGACGAAGCTGCAGCCACAGGTCTGCCTTGCGGGCGAGGTATGTGCGGCGCGGATCGACCACGATGATCTTCGGCTTGCCGGCCAGTGAATCGCGCACGTTGAACCGCGTCTCGCCGTCGGGTCCCGAATTCACCGGGTTATGGCCCCAGTAGATGATGCATTCCGGCGGGGTGTCGCCGGTAAAGTCGCAGACCGGGAAATCACCGAAGGTCAGCAGGCAGGTATTCACCCGCGGATGGAAACACTGGGCAAAGCCGGGCTCGCACCAGTTAGGCGTGCCGAGCGCATGGCCGAAGCGCGAAACCCAGCGAATGTGATGCCGGCCGGTACCGGTACCGAGGGCAACGGCTTCGGGTCCGTCATCCCGCCGGATGGTGTTGAGCCGCTCGGCGATTTCTCCCAGCGCCTCATCCCATGAAATACGCTGCCACCGACCGCCGCCCCGCGTGCCGGCGCGCCGCAACGGATATTTCAGCCGGTCCGGGTGGTAGACCAGTTCCAGCGTCGCGGCCCCGATCGGGCACAGGCGTCCCCGGTTGAGGGGGGAATCCGGGTCGCCGGTAACCTTTACCAGCCGATCGCCGTCGACGTGCATCAGCGCCCCGCACCCGCCATGGCAACTGCGGCAGACGCTCTTGAGGACGGTGGTCGCCGCCGCCTTGTCCGTGCTTTCCAGCGCCTGGTCCATGGCGTCCTCGCGACGATGAACGGTTATGCGGGAAATTTTACCACGCCCCGCCTGCCGGGTAGGCGCCTGCCTGTGCGGCAGGTCGTCGCGGCGGAGGGCACGTGCCGGCGCCCTGGGATGTCTCCCCCCCTTTGCATTCCTGCGATTTCAAAGTATTTTGCGCGCGTCATCCGACGCCCAGGCGCCCCCGCAACGGATGAATGCATGGGCGCATGGCGACGGCGGCCTCGAAATAGAGGCCGGTAACAGGCCAAAGCCTCAGCAGATGGAGAGGGAGACCCGTGTCAAAGGCACCGACGAAAGGCGCGAGCGGCGCTGTCGCCGAAGTGAAAGGCGACAGCCGATTCAGCAACTGGGGCGCACGCCATAATGACCTTCGCGACTGGATCGATCGCGTCGAGGCGATGGGCGAACTGATCCGCCTCAAAGGGGTGGACTGGAACCTGGAGATCGGTGCCGTCGCCGAGATGATCTACCACAACAAGCCGGACAACCCGCCGGCGATCCTGTTTGAAGAGATCCCGGGCTACCCCAAGGATTTCCGTGTACTCTCCGGCGCCGTCAACTCGCCCAAACGGCTGGCGCTGACGCTGGGATTCAATGAGCCAAGCCGCGCCCTCGACGTCGTCCAGGCCTATCGCGACCGGATGAAGGAGTTCCAGCTCATTCCCCCGGTCGAGGTAAAGGAAGGGCCGATCTTCGAAAATGTCATGCGCGACGACGAGGTCGACCTCTACAGGTTTCCGGTGCCGTTCTTCCACGAAGAGGATGGCGGCCGCTATATCGGCACCGGCGATCTCGTCATCACCAAGGACCCCGACAGCGACTGGGTCAATCACGGCACCTACCGCGTTCAGATCCATGACAAGAATACCGTGGGGCTGTGGATGTCGCCGGGCAAGCACGGCCGGATGATCCGCGACAAGTATTTCGCCAAGGGACAGAACTGTCCGGTGCTGATTTCGGTCGGCCATGACCCGCTGCTGCATCTGTCCAGCGCCAACGAGGTCGGCCCCAACATCTCGGAGTTCAGCCATGCCGGCGGCCATCGCGGCCGTCCCTTCGAGATAGTGAAGTCCGAACTGTTCGGTCTGCCCATGCCCGCCTTCGGCGAGATCGTCCTCGAGGGCGAGATCATGAAGGACGAGATGAAGCACGAGGGACCGTTCGGCGAATGGACCGGCTATTACGCCAGCGCCATCCGCGAGGACCACGTGGTGAAGATTCGCCGGATCTATTACCGCAACAGCCCGATCCTCACGACGGCGCGCCCCGGCCGGCCGCCGTCCGACTATTCGCTCAGCAAGTGCGTGGTAAAGGCCGCGATGATCTGGGACCAGGTGGAAAAGGCCGGCCTTCCCAATGTCCACGGGGTATGGAGCCACGAGTTCGGCGGCGGCCGCCTGTTCAACGTCATTTCCATCAAGCAGGGCTACGCCGGCCACGCCCGCCAGGCGCTGCTGCTTACCGCCGGTTCGCACGGCGCCAACTACATCGGCCGCTTCGTCGTCGTCGTGGACGAGGACGTTCGGCCCGATGACCTGTGGAGCGTGATGTGGGCGATCTCCACCCGCTGCGATCCGGCGGAGGACATCGACATCGTTCGCAATTGCTGGAGCGGCCCGCTGGATCCGCGCAAACAGGCCGGCGACAACTATAACTCGCGCGCGCTGGTGGATGCCTGCCGACCGTTCCACTGGCGTCACGAATTCCCGCACGTGGCGGAATCCACGCCCGAACTCAAGAAGAAGACGCTCGAAAAGTTCGGCTGGATCCTGGACAAGCTCTGACCGACCTCGTCAAAGCGGAAATGCGACACGGCGGCCATTACGGCCGCCGTGCCTTTTTTTGCCAAGCGCAGATGCGGGATCGGCGCCGCCCCTGAATGAATTCAGCGGAAATTAACCATTACTTTACCCGAGTGGCCCACCATTTGCATTGCTTCCCCTGGATCGAATTTGTGGTCAGACAAGGACTCGCCGGAAAGGGGTAAAATGGAACGCACAGCCGCACTCATCGCCATTGCCGGGCTGCTCCTCGGTGCCATACCCGCTGCTGCCCAGCCGGCGGCCTGTTCCGCGCGGGGCGAAGTCGTAAAGCATCTTTCGAGCGAATATTCCGAATCTCCGGTCGCCATCGGCCTGGCCAACAACGGCGGAGTCGTCGAGATTTTGTCCTCCAAGGCGGGCCAAAGCTGGACGATCATTCTCACCATGCCCAACGGCGTGTCGTGCCTGATCGCCGCAGGCGAGAACTGGGAAGAGGTCCCCCACCTCGTCAGCGGTGGTGGCCCCGGCGCCTGATCCGACCCCGGTTCAAGATACAGTTACGATCCCTTGAGAGGAAAAACCTGCCGGTGCGCCCCGGCAGGTTTTGCCGTAATGCCGGTAATTCCGACCGGCCACGGGCGATTAAGATCGCCGCGCGCCGTCAGCCCCCGGCCCCCAGCGCGGGAAAAATGACGCGATCGCCGGCCCGGATACCGAGCCGCGACGCAGTGCCGCCATTGAGCTCCAGCACCCCGATGACCGGCTGATTCGAGGTCACGAGTTCCAGGGAGAGAGGTACGGTCCGCTCGGCGATGCTGCTGATACGCCCGTCGGGGGCAATAAAAACCATGTCGAGCGGGATATAGGTGTTCTTCATCCAGAATCGGGCCGGTTCCGGCTTGTCGTAGATGAACAGCATGCCGGTATCCGCTGCAAGACGGCGGCGGTACATCAGGCCCTGAGCGTGCTGCGCGGCGGTGCGCGCCACCTCGATGGTGAACCGGTGCGTGCCGCTGGCGGCGCGAACCTCCAGTGAGGACTTCTCGAAAGTCTGAAGGCTGCCGACCTGTCCGGCGGCGGCACCGGCGAGAACAAGCGCAAAACCCGCCCCGGCGGCGGCGAGCAACTGGCGTCGGGAAATTACGCTCATGGCGGCGGACAATAGCCGAACTTGAACCGGCCCGAAAGATGCCGCACGGTACGGACCGGGTCGGTCAGGTGATGCGTATGTCGGTCGCCTGACGTCCCTTGGGGCCAGGGGCCACCCGGATCCGCACCTTCTGACCGGTAATGAGCTGGCTGATACCGGCGCGCCGCAGCGTTACCATGTGAACGAATATGTCTCCCTCGCCTTCATCCGGGCAGACGAAACCATAGCCCTTATGCGGGTTGAACCACTTTACCGTCCCGCCGATGAAAGGTTCTTCCGTTCCGCCGTCGCCGGACGCGGAAAGATCCACGTCGCGACCGCGTGGAACATCCGGCTCAGGTTCCGGCCGCGCCGTACTGGCATCGACCTCAAGAACGCGGAGGACCTGCATGCCCTTCGCGCCCTTCACGGCCTCGCACCGCACCGTCGTGCCCGGGGACACGCGCTCGTGTCCCGCAAGGCGGAGAACCGTCAGATGCAGAAATACATCCGGCGAGCCGTCTTCAGGCGTCAGAAATCCGTAACCCTTGACTACATTGAACCACTTTACAGCGCCCCGGATCTCAACAGACTCTACGGTACCCCTGTTCGTCTCTGATTCACTCAACGCGTATACTCCCCGGCATTATATTTTTTAACTTTAACACCTCTTTCGACCCCCAATGCAAAGGTTTTTTGACGAAACCTCCATTGTGGGTCGACCGGCCGTTGCGCCTGCACGCAATTTGCGGCGAGTTTGGGCTGGAAAATGCCTGCGGAGCATTATAGGGTTCGCGGCCGCCGTAATACCAGACCGCGCCAAAAATGGCCTGGGTGCGGCTGCGGAGACGGCCAGGAGAATGGGGGGGCACCGTTGGTGCGCACGCTTTCGCTGGGCTCGGTCCTGCTGATCGCCTGGCTTCTGCTTTCGGGACATTTCGAACCCATGATGATCGGGTTTGGAATCGCCTCCTGCGTGGTGGTGGTAATCATTACGCTGCGCATGGAGGTGATCGACCATGAAGGTCATCCCATTCACCTCTCCTGGGGCGCGCTGACGTACTGGCCTTGGCTTATGGCGGAGATCGTCAAGGCCAACTGGGACGTCGCAAAGCGCGTACTGGCGCCGACGCCGGACATCAGCCCGACCATGGTGCGCGTGCACGCCAGCCAGAAGAGCGATCTCGGCCAGGTCATCTACGCCAATTCCATCACCCTGACCCCTGGCACCATCTCGGTAGACGTGGGCGACGGCGTGATCCTGGTTCATTCCCTCACCCGCGCCGGCGCCCGGTCGCTCGAAGAAGGTGAGATGGACCGGCGCGTTACCCGCATGACGGGAGAACACCACTGATGTTCGCTGCAGCCGCGGTGGCGATCATGGTGACCATGACGCTTGCGCTCGTCCGCGCGGTCAAGGGGCCGACGGTCTATGACCGCATTCTGGCGGTCAACATGTTCGGCACCAAGGCAGTGCTCATGATCGCGGTGCTCGGTTTCCTTGCCGGCCGGCCGGAGTTCCTCGACATCGCCCTGGTCTACGCGCTGATCAACTTCGTCGGCACCATCGCCGTGCTGAAAGTTTTCAAGTACGGCGATCTGGGTCGCACCGGCGACGAGGAGGACATATGAGCGCCGGCGCCCTGGTGACTGATATCGCAAGCTGGATCCTGATCGTGATCGGTTCGCTCTCCCTTCTGACCGGCGCCATCGGGGTCCTGCGCATGCCCGACGTTTATACCCGGATGCACGCGGCCAGCATTACCGACACCATGGGCGCCGGGGCACTGATGATCGGCATGATGATCCAGGCGGGGTTTACTCTCATCGCGGTGAAACTGCTGATGATCCTGGTGTTCATCTTCTTCACGAGTCCGACCTCCACCTTCTCGCTGGCACATGCGGCGCTGACCAGCGGGGTGGAGCCGGTTCTGCACCGGGGCGGAAACGCCGGCGAGGCCAAAGACAAGGAGGACGCGTCATAGAACACCTGATCGACATCGTTCTGCTGTCGCTGATGGCGCTGACCGTGTGGGCGACGGCACGGCTCCGCAATCTCTACGCAGTGGTGATGCTGGGCAGCATCTACAGCCTGCTTGCCGCCGTGATGTTCGTGGTCCTCGACGCCGTGGATGTCGCCTTCACAGAGGCGGCGGTCGGGGCCGGCATCTCCACGGTCCTGGCGCTCGGCACGCTGGCGCTGACCACGAGTCGCGAGAAAACGCCGGTGCGCCGCCGGCTGCTGCCGATCGCCGTGGTATGCATCACCGGCGCGGCGCTGATCTACGGAACTCTTGACCTTTCGCGCTACGGCGTCGCCGACGCGCCCGCCCACAAGCACGTTGCGCCTGAATACCTTGCCCGCTCGGTTCCCGAGACCACCGTGCCCAACGTGGTTACGTCGGTGCTGGCCAGCTACCGCGGCTACGACACGCTGGGAGAGACGACCGTCATCTTCACCGCCGGGATCGGCGTGGTCCTGTTGCTGGGAAGCTGGCGTCGCAAGGAGGACGACGATGTATAGCTATCTCGTCCTCCGCGTCGTCGCCAAGCTGCTGCTGCCGTTTATTTTCCTTTTTGCGCTCTACGTCCAGTTCCACGGCGATTTCGGTCCGGGCGGCGGGTTCCAGGCCGGCGTCATCTTCGCCGCAGGCTATATCCTTTATGGGCTGGTCTGGGGCGTGCACAACGCCGAGCAGGTGCTGCCGCGCGGCATCCTGCGCTTCGGTTTCGCCCTCGGCATCCTGATTTACGCCGGAGTCGGCATATTCAGCCTGCTCGCGGGTGGAAATTACCTGGACTATTCGGTAATGGCGCACGACGCGCCGCACGGACAACATCTGGGTATCCTGCTGGTGGAGCTGGGGGTAGGCATCACGGTTTCGTCGGTGATGGTGAACATCTTCTACACGTTCGCCACCTACCGGAGGCGCAAGGCGTGAGCGGATTCATCGACGAGGCGCTTGGCCTCTACAACTACTGGATCGTCGTCTTTCTCATGATGGCGGGCTTCTACATCGTGGTGGCGCACGATAACCTGATCAAGAAGATCGTCGGGCTCAACATCTTTCAGGCGTCAGTCTTCGTTCTCTACATCAGTTTCGGAAAGATCACCGGCGGCACCGCGCCGATCATCGCCGAAGGGATCAAGATCTATTCCAACCCGCTGCCACACGTCCTGATCCTGACGGCAATCGTCGTCGGAGTGGCGACAACAGCGCTCGGCCTCGCACTGGTGGTGCGCATAAACGATGCCTACGGCACCATCGAGGACAACGAGATTCACAGCCAGGACGAGGAGCCGTGATTATCGAGCACCTCCCCGCCCTGCAGATCGTCATTCCCCTGATTGGCGCTCCCGCGTGCATGCTGGTGCGGTACCGCGATTCCGCCTGGGCCGTGGCGCTGGTAGCGTCGTGGATCGCGCTGGCTATCTCATGGATTCTGCTGCAGGAGGTACTGGCCACCGGCCCCATCAGCTATCACCTGGGCGGCTGGGCGCCGCCCATCGGCATCGAGTACCGCATCGATTACCTCAATGCGTTCGTTTTGCTGATCGTCTCCGGAATCGGCGCCGTCGTGACGCCGTTCGCGCGCGAGAGCGTCCGGCAGGAATTCGGCATGCGGCGCATCTATATGTTCTACGCCGCGTACCTGCTGTGCCTGACCGGTCTGCTCGGTATCGCGATCACCGGCGACGCGTTCAACCTTTTCGTGTTCCTCGAGATTTCGTCGCTCTCGTCCTACATCCTGATCGCCATGGGCAATGACCGGCGGGCGCTCACCGCGTCGTACCAGTACCTGGTGATGGGCACCATCGGCGCCACCTTCTACGTCATCGGCATCGGCCTTCTGTACGCCGACACCGGAACGCTCAACATGGCGGACCTGGCACAGCGCATCGCCGCCGAGCCAATGAACCGCACCATCGGCGCCGCCTTCGGATTCATAGTGGTGGGGCTGTCGCTCAAGCTGGCGCTGTTCCCGCTCCACCTGTGGCTGCCCAACGCCTACACCTATGCGCCGTCGATGGTGAGTGCGTTCCTCGCCGCCACGGCGACCAAGGTCGCAGTCTATGTGCTGATCCGGTTCCTGTTCACAATCTTCAAGCTGAATCTCTCATTCGGCATCGTCCCGCTGGCCGACGTTCTGCTGGTGCTGGCGGTGGCGGCCATGTTCGCCGCTTCGACGGTCGCCATCTTCCAGAACAACATCAAGCGAATGCTGGCATACTCCAGCCTGGCGCAGATCGGCTACATGATCCTTGGCGTCAGCTTCGCCAACGTCTCCGGACTGACCGCCGGCATCGTCCACCTGTTCAACCATGCGCTGACCAAGGGCGGCATGTTCCTTGCGCTGGGCTGCGCCATGTATCGGTTGGGCTCGGTGCATATCCGTGACCTTGCCGGCATTGGCCGGGTCATGCCGTGGACCACGGCGGCCTTCGTTGCCGGCGGGCTGGGACTGATCGGAGTACCGCTGACCGCCGGGTTCATCAGCAAGTGGTATCTGGTGCTGGGCGCCATCGAGCGCGGCTGGTGGCCGGTGGCGGTCCTCGTCGTGCTCAGTTCCCTGCTCGCCGTCGTCTATGTCTGGCGGGTGATCGAGGCGGCCTACTTCCAGCCCGCGCCCACGAATCCTGTGCGCATGGTGGAAGCGCCGCTGTCGATGCTGCTTCCCACCTGGGCGCTGATCGGCGCGAGCATTTATTTCGGTCTCGATACCCGGTTGACCGTCGACATCGCGCAGAAGGCGGCTGCCGCGCTGCTGACGGCCGCGTCATGAGCCCGGAACTGGCGATTGGGATAGCCATCGGCCTGCCGTTATTCGGTGCGCTTTTCATTGTCGCCAACGACCGTTACCCCAACCTGCGCGAGGCGGTGACACTGGTCACGTCGGCGTGCCTGTTTCTGGTGGTGCTGTCGCTTCTGCCCGAAGTGATCGCCGGCCGGTATCCGACGGCGACCCCGATCGAAATCCTGCCGGGCCTGCCGATCTCCTTTACCGTTGAACCGCTGGGCATGCTGTTCGCTCTCGTGGCCTCGGGGCTGTGGATTATCACCTCGATCTATTCCATCGGCTATATGCGCGGAAACAGCGAACACAAGCAGACCCGCTTCTACACCTGTTTCGCCATCGCGCTGTCGAGCGCCATGGGCGTCTCGTTCGCCGGCAACGCGCTGACGCTCTTCCTGTTCTACGAGGTTCTGACCCTTTCCACCTATCCGCTGGTTATCCACCACGAAACGCCGGAAGCCATCCGTGCCGGACGGACCTATCTGGGCATCCTGATCGGCACCTCGATCGCACTGCTGCTGACCGGCATCATCGCGACGTGGTTTGTTGCCGGAACGCTGGACTTCCGCGCCGGTGGCATCCTCGCCGGCAAGGCGGACGGACCGCTCGTCGGGCTGCTGCTGTTCCTCTATGCCTTCGGCATCGGCAAGGCCGCACTGATGCCCATCCACCGCTGGCTGCCCGCGGCGATGGTCGCGCCGACACCGGTCAGCGCGCTGCTGCATGCGGTGGCGGTGGTCAAGGCGGGCGTGTTCAGCGTGGTAAAGGTTCTGGTCTACATCTTCGGCATCGACCTGCTGGCGAAGACCGCCGAGGCGCAATGGCTGATCTACGTCGCCGGGGCCACCATCGTCATCGCCTCGCTGATCGCCCTGCGCCAGGACAACCTGAAGCGCCGGCTGGCATACTCCACCATCAGCCAGCTCTCCTACGTGGTCATGGCGGCGGCGATCCTGACCCCTATTTCGGTGATGGCGGCGGCGCTGCATATCGCGGCACATGCCATGGGGAAGATCACCCTGTTCTTCGCCGCAGGCTCCATCTACACCGCCGCCCACAAGACCGAAATCAGCCAGATGAACGGCATCGGCCGGCGCATGCCCTGGACCATGGCGGCGTTCGGCATCGCCTCCCTGTCCATGATCGGCGTGCCGCCCACCGTCGGGTTCCTCAGCAAGTGGTACCTGGTCCAGGGAGCCATCGAGGCGAACCAGATCTTTGCCCTGGTGGTGATCGTCATCAGTACGCTGCTGAATGCAGCCTACTTCCTGCCCATCGTCTATGCCGCGTTCTTCCGCGCGCCGGACGACGACGGACACGGCCACCACGGGCACGGCGAAGCCCCCATCTGGATCGTCCTGGCGCTGACCCTGACCGCGGCGGGAACGGTGATCCTGTTCTGGACGCCGGGCCCCGCCTTCGACCTCGCACACCAGCTTATGGGAGCGGCACGATGAGCCCGACCAGGATCCATTGGCTGCGCCGGCGCGCGACCATCCGCAAGCTCTGGATGGTCGGCTGCATTGTTCTGGCGCTGCTCGTGCTGGCGCAGGCGCTCATCGAGGTAAAAGGCCATTTCGGCCTCGACGGTACGTTCGGCTTCAACGCCTGGTACGGCTTCGCCACCTGCGTCGCCATGGTGGTGTTCGCCAAGGGGCTGGGCGTATTCCTCAAGCGTAAGGACACCTATTATGACCGGGACTAGCCTTTTTCCTCCCGGTCTGATCCTCGTCGTCGGCGCACTGCTGCTGCCTTTCCTGCACGGTACGCTGCGCAAATCACTGCTGCTTCTCCTGCCCCTCGCAGCGCTCTGGATGGTGTGGCGGGTGCCCGACGGCGCGGCGCTTACTCTGCCGTTCCTGGATTACACGCTGACGCCCGTGGAAGGGACGCGTCTGGGCCGCCTGTTCGCCACCATCTTCGCCATCATGGCGTTTGCCGGCGGGCTTTTCGCCATGAACCAGAGCCGCGTCGTGGAGTTGACCGCCGCCTTCGTCTATGCGGGCAGCGCGATGGGTGTCGCGCTGGCGGGCGACCTGATTACCATGTTCGTTTTCTGGGAGGTCATGGCCCTCGGATCCACCATCGTTCTTTGGTCGGCCGGCACGGGCGCCGCCTATCGCGCCTCCATGCGCTACGTGCTGATGCATCTGTTCGGCGGCGTGGTGCTGATGATTGGCGTGATCTGGCAGGTCAAGGCGACGGGATCGGTAGCCTTTGTTCCCATGAAACCGGAAACCTGGGCTACCTGGCTGATCCTTGCCGGCTTCCTGATCAATGCCGGCGCGCCTCCGCTCTCGGCCTGGCTGCCCGACGCCTATCCCGAGGCATCCCCCGCCGGGATGGTGTTTCTCTCCGCCTTCACCACCAAGACGGCCGTTTTCGTACTGATCCGCGGATTCCCCGGCGCCGAGGTGCTGATCCTGTTCGGCCTCTACATGGTGTTCTACGGGATCATCTACGCGCTGCTGGAAAACGACATGCGACGCATCCTTGCCTATTCCATCGTCAACCAGGTCGGCTTTATGGTGACGGGGATCGGCATCGGCACGGAAATGGCGCTCAACGGCGCGGCAGCGCATGCCTTCACCCACATCATTTACAAGGCTCTGCTGCTCATGTCCGCTGGCTCGGTGCTCTACATGACCGGCAAGCGCAAGTGCTCGGACCTGGGTGGGCTGTTCCAGTCCATGCCGCTGACCTGTATCTGCGGCGTCATCGGGGCGTTGGCGATCTCGTCCTTCCCGCTGACCTCGGGCTTTATCAGCAAGTCTATGATCGCGCAGGGGGCCGCCGATCAGCATCTGGCGCTGGTCTGGTACATGCTGGCCGCCGCATCAGCGGGCGTGTTCCTGCACGCGGGCATCAAGTTCCCTTGGTTCGTTTTTTTCCAGAAAGATTCCGGGCTGCGGCCTCCCGATCCGCCGCTCAACATGCGTCTCGCCATGGTGCTGTTCGCGGCGCTGTGCATCGGGCTGGGCGTGCTCCCTGGCCCGCTCTACGCCATCCTTCCATTCCCGCCGGTGAACTACGTTCCCTATACGGTGGAACATGTACTGCACATGCTGCAGCTTCTGCTGTTCAGCGGGCTGGCGTTCTTCATCTGCCTGCCGCTGATGAAGCGCACCGAAACCATCAGCCTCGATTTCGACTGGTTCTACCGACGGCTGTTCGCGACGCTGTGCCACAGACTGAGCGATCATAGTGCACGGCTGCACGGGCGCTTCATGACGCGCACGGAGCGGCGGCTGCAGCGCTTCATCGCCGGCGTGTTCCGCCATCACGGGCCCGAAGGCGTGCTGGCGCGCACCTGGCCCACCGGCTCCACCGTGCTGTGGGTGGCAGTGCTGCTGGCGCTCTATATGGCGCTCTTCTTCCTGTAAGCGGATACCGCGCTAATACGGCCGGTCACCGATCACCGCCACCCGCTCCATGTGGCGACGGTTGGGGTAGTAGTCATTGGCGGCATAGTGCTGGGTGCAGCGGTTGTCCCAGAAGGTCATGGTGCCCGGCTTCCAGCGCAGGCGGAACTGGTATTCCGGCACATGAACCTGGGCATAGAGCAGATTCAGCAGCGCCTGGCTCTCGTCATCGTTCATGCCGACGATACGCAGGGTGAACTGCGGGTTGACGAAGATCGCCTTGCGTCCGGTCACGGGATGAGTGCGCACCACGGGATGGGTGGGATTGGGGTAAAGCTCCTCCATCCGGTGCAGCTTGCGCTGGTCCTCGTCGCTCTTGCCGTAGAGGGCGCGAAAATTCTTGAAATCGTGCACCGCCTGCAATCCGTCGATGAACCGTTTCATGGCCTCGCTGAGCGCGTCATAGGCGGCGCACATGTCCGCCCACAACGTATCCCCGCCGACACCGGGAATCTCAAGACAGCGCAGGATGGAATACCTGGTCGGACATTCGCGGAAGGTGGTGTCGCAGTGCCAGACGTCGGTGGACAGAACCGGATTGTCCCTGTGGTTGTCCAGCACCATGATTTCGGGGAATGCGCCTTCGGGACGGAAGGGATGCACCTCGAGTTCCCCGAACATGCGGCCGATCTCCACGTGGCGGGCGGTGTCGATGTGCTGGTCGCGCAGGTAGAGCACCTTGTGCTCGATCAGCGCCGCCTCGAAAGCGCGGAACGTGTCGTCGTCCACGGGCCGGCTGAGATCGAGCCCGTGGATTTCCGCCCCGATGGTCGGCTGGATGGGCTCGATCTCGAACGGTGCGTCGGCAATCGGCCGCGCCATTGCCGCAGCGTCGATCATGGCTCTGCCCTGGCTCATGGCGATCCCGTTTCTCCATCAGGCTCCGTTTGGAATAGGGTATTGCAGCGGGGTGGCCCAAGGCAAGCGGCGACCCCTGACGGGAGGATGTCGTGGCGCGGCTGAAGCTCACCTTCGCCTCGGGCCGGTACGACCGGCTGGAGGCGCTGCACAACGGGGCCGTCCCCATAGACGGGATCGACCTCGACCATATCGAGCTGTGGCCGCCGCGGCTGGTATTCGATCGGCTGGCCGGGGGCGAGCCCTTCCACCTGGCGGAGTTCTCCTGCTCCGAATATGTCGGCCAGGTGGACCGGGGCGGGTGCCCGTTCATCGCCCTTCCCGTCTTCCCGTCGCGGGTCTTTCGCCACGGCTTCATCTGCGTCAACCGCCGGGGCGGTATCGGCGAACCGAAGGATCTGGAGGGAAAACGCATCGGCGTGCCCCTCTACACCCAGACCGCGGCCATCTGGATCCGCGGTCTGCTGCAGAACGATCATGGGGTCGACCTGTCCGGCGTGCATTGGGTGGAGGGCGCGGTGATGGAGGCCGGCGGGCACGGCCATCCCGCCGCCCCGCCCATGCGCCGTCCGCCGCGCCTGGAGACCAACGACAGCGGCCGCCCGTTGGTGGACCTGCTGCTGGCGGGCGAGATCGACGCCATCCTCGGCACCTTCGTCGACGAGGCCTGCCGCCACCACCCCGACATCGTGCGACTGTTTCCCGACTACCGCGCCCGCGAGCGGGACTATTTCGCGCGCACCGGCATCTTTCCCATCATGCATCTGGTGGTAATCCGCCGCGAGCTGAACGACCGTCACCCCTGGGTGGCCAGGCGCATGCTCGGCGCCTTCGAGGCCGCCAAGCGCTGGGCGCAGACGGAACTACGCGCCGCCAATGCCCAGCGCTACATGCTGCCGTGGCTGCTTGACGACCTTGACGAGGTGGACGCCGTATTCGGCGGCGACGCGTGGCCGTACGGGCTGCAACCCAATCGGCGCACGCTCGAAGCGCTGGTGAACTACATGCACCAGCAGGGCTTCATCGCCCGGCGTATCCCGCTGGAGGAACTCTTCCTGCCGCTGGAGGTTTAACCCGGCATGCTGCGCGCCGCCCGGATGGCCTGCCAGACACGCAGCGGAGTGGCCGGCAGCTCGATGTGCCGCACGCCGAGGTCGTACAGCGCATCGACGATGGCGTTGACGATGGCGGGCGGCGCCGGCGGCGTGCCGCCCTCGCTGCCCGGCTTGATCCCGAGTCGATTGGTCGGGCTCGGGATCTCGGTAATCTCGGTGACGAAAGACGGCAGCACGTCGGCGCGCGGCATGGCGTAGTCGAGGAAGCTGGCCGCCCGCATCTGTCCGCTCTCGGGATCGTAGGCGCAGCTTTCCAGCAGCGCCTGGCCGACGCCCTGGGCAATCCCGCCGTGAGTCTGGCCGTGGATCAGCAGCGGGTTGATGGCGCGTCCCACGTCGTCTACCGCCGCATAGCGCGGGATGGTGACGACGCCGGTCTCGGGATCGACCTCCACCTCGACCACCTGGGCACCGTTGCCAAAAACGGCGCGACGGAACTCGATCTCCGCGTCGGCGCCGAAACGGCCTTTCAGCTCGTCGGGCAAATCGGCACGTTCCGCCGCCAGTCGCGCTACGTCGAACAAGGCGATACGGCGGTCGGTGCCCACCACATGGAAGGCCCCGCCGGCATAGCCGATATCGCTCTCCGCCGCTTCCAGTGCGATGGATGCGATGCGTTTGCCTTTCGCGACGATCTCGTCCACCGCCTGGGTGATGACCAGCGCGCCCATGCGCATGGAGCGGCCCGAGTGGCTGCCGCCGCCGACCTTTACCCGGGCCGTATCCCCCTGCACCAGCCGGACCGACTCGAACGGGGCCTGCAATTCGTCGGCCAGCATCTGCGCGAAGGACGTGGCGTGGCCCTGTCCGGAATCCAGCGTTCCGATGACCAGTTCCACCGCGCCGTCCGGCACCACGGTGATCTCGGCACGCTCGACGGGAATGCCGGTGGACAGGTCGATATAGTTGGCGACACCTATGCCGCGGCGTTTGCCGCGTGCCCGGGCTTCGTCCCGTCGCGCCGCGAACCCGTCCCAGTCCCCGAGCTTCAGCGCCAGTTCCATGTTGCCGGGGAAGTCGCCGCAGTCGTAGGTGAGGCCGAGCCGGTTCTCGTAAGGCATCTCGTCCGGACCGACCACGTTGCGCCGGCGGATTTCCACCCGGTCCATGTTCATCCCGCGCGCCGCCATATCGAGCAGCCGCTCGGTGACGAAATGCACCTCGGGGCGGCCCGCGGCACGGTAGGGATAGGTGGCCGGGGTGTGGCTGTGCACTACCTTCACCCTCACGTGGACGGCGGGAATCCGGTAGGTGATATTGAAGATCTCCACCCCCTTGGTGACAGGAACGAACGAGATCGTATGCGCGCCGATATTGCCGATGTTGAGCGCGCGCAATGCCAGAATATGCCCGTCGGCATCGAAGGCCATTTCCGCATCTACCGCCAGGTCGCGCGCCTGGCAGTCGGTGAGGAATATCTCGGTGCGATCGCCCAGCCACTTCACGGGCCGGCCCAACCGGCGCGCCGCCCAAGCCACCAGCGGCACCTCGGGATAGGTCGGATTGCGGGTGCCGAAATTGCCGCCCACATGACCCGCGATCACCCGCACCTTCGCCGCATCCATGCCAAGCACGTGCGCGGTCTCGCGCTTCAGCCGCACCACCCCGCCGGCGCCATGCCAGACGGTTAGTTCACCGGTCGCCGAATCATAGCGGGCCAGCGCGGCGCGTGGCTCCATGGGCACGCCGGCGAGCCGGGAGATGGTGGTGCGCAGCCGCGCCACGTGGTGGGCGCAGGCAAAAGCCCCGGCGACCCGTTCGGATTCGCCCACCTCGGCATCGATGCAGACGTTGCTTGCCGCTTCGTCCCACACCCTGGGTGCGTCGGGCTCGGCGCAGGCCCACGTGTCGATAACCGCCGGCAGCGCCTCCCAGTCGACCGCAACCGCCTCGGCCGCGTCTTTCGCCGCATCGCGGGTCTCGGCCACCACCATGGCCACCGCCTCGCCCACTTGGCGTGCCTTGTCGGCCGGCAGGGGATACTGGTGCGGAATGAAGATGTCGGCGCCGTCCCTGTTCAGCAGCACGATGTCGGGCGGGCTCGAATGGCTGGGATTGTGCGGAATGCGGTGCAGCCCGTCGGCCAGCAAGTCCCTGCCATCCAGCACTGCCAACACCCCCGGCATGGCCAGAGCGGCGGACTTGTCGATGGCGCGAATGCGCGCATGGGCATGGGGCGAGCGGACCATCACCGCCCACGCCTGACCCGGAAGCGACCGATCGTCGGTGAACTGCCCGTCGCCGGTGAGCAGCGGCTCGTCCTCGGTGCGACGCACCGGCCGGCCGATCATTCCATCCATGTTGCCGTTCTCCGCGTCGGCCCGGGGTCTGTCCCCCTAGGAATAGCCGGCCCACGTCGGGATCGTCCAGCAGGTCCCTCCCCGGTCCCGCCCTGGCGAGCTGGCCCGAAACGAGCACATAGCCGATATCGGCGAATTCCAGGCCCTTTCGGCGGTATGATCAGGCAGCGGAATACACCTTAACGTCGCCGCCACCCTTTCCAACGGAGTGGGACCACCTGAGTCCTAGCTGTGCACGACCTTTCGGGCCGGAGTCCATTTTTTAACTGTGACCTTGCGTCCGGTATGCGAACGCATGACGCGGGGCGCGCTTGCCGGTGCGCTGCGCCCCGTCTTCCGGTCGGCGCCGAACATGCGCCGCATGGCGGCGAGGGTGATCTCGGAGCCGTCGCGCCGCTGGATGGCTGGTTCGCCCTGCCCGTGGCTGGCGATAACCTGATCGAGGCGCAGCGCATCCGCGGTGCGGTAACGCCGCCACACCGCATCGAGGAAGGCAAGCTCCGCCTCGCCGATGGGCGTGCCGGTATAGATCGGCCGGCCGTTCTCGAACGCACGGTAAACGTTCGGGTCCATGGGTCCACCGTCGTCGAAGACAAAGACCGATGGCATGAGCCGGCGGCCGTTATATCCGGCGGCATAGTGGGCCTGGGCGAGGAACAGCAAGGATTGCAGCTTGCGCGGCTGCAGATAGGTGTCCTCGGCGCGGGCGCGTTCGAGAAACCAGATGGCGACGTCAAAGGTGGTGGCGATTACCGGCCGCATGCACGCCCCTTGCGCGGATGAATTCCCAGTTATGGGCGCATTTGGTCAACGGCAGGTTAACGACCGACAGCGGGGTTGCCGGGCAGGCGCACACGGTCTAGTTTCCCGTTTCACTGTAGCGTTTCACGCGCAACAATCGAGGCAAATCATGGACATGACCGGCGAATACCGGATCGCTGCCCCGAGGGAGAAGGTCTGGAATGCGCTCAATGACCCTGACGTCCTCAAGCGCTGTATTCCCGGTTGCGAGGATTTGCAGAAGCTCTCCGACACCGAGATGACCGCCAAGGTGGCGGCCAAGGTTGGCCCGGTTTCTGCGCGCTTCAGCGGCAAGGTCACCCTGTCCGACATCAATGCGCCGGAAAGCTACAGGATCTCCGGCGAAGGCCAGGGCGGTGTCGCCGGCTTCGCCAAGGGCGGCGCCGAGGTCGTTCTGAAGGAAGATGGCGCCACCACCACGGTACTGACGTACAACGCCACTGCGCAGGTGGGCGGCAAGCTGGCGCAGATCGGCTCGCGGCTGATCGATTCGACGGCCAAGAAGATGGCCGACCAGTTCTTCGGCAAGTTCGCGGCGGAGGTTGGCGCGGCCGCGGCCCCCGCGGAAGCCGCCCCGGCGGCAACGCCGGCCGAGGCCGCACCGGCCGCCGCCCCGCCCGTCGCCGCCAAACCGGCGCCATCGGGCGGCATCAAGCCGGCGGTATGGATCGCCGGGCTGATTGCCGTGGTCGTGATCCTTTTGCTGGTTTTCAGCCGCTGAGCAGGAAAAAATCGGCGCGTTTCCGCGCCTTGGACCAGTTGACCCACGGGACGGTGCGTGATACTTGCGCAGACGGGGCGCCCATCGTTTGTTTCGGTCCGGCCGTACGGGCACAACCGGGTCGGAAAAAAGAAGAAATAGCGAAATTATTGGGGCCGGAGGGAGGCGCGCTCCGGCGGTTTCGAGGAAGGGTGCGATGACGGTTTCATTCTCGATGAAGGTGAACGGCAAGCCGGTCAAGGGGGAGTGCGAGGACCGCACGCTGCTGGTGCAGTATCTGCGCGAGCACATGGGGCTGACCGGAACGCATGTGGGCTGCGACACCACCCAGTGCGGCTGCTGCACCGTCCACATCGATGGCATCCCGGTGAAGTCGTGCACGATCCTGGCGGTCCAGGCGGACGGCTGCGACGTGACCACCATTGAAGGGCTGGCCAAGAACGGCGAACTGCACCCCATGCAGGCGGCCTTCCGCGAGGACCACGCGCTGCAGTGCGGATTCTGCACCCCGGGCATGGTGATGAGCGCCATCGGCATCGTCGATCGCCACAAGGGCGAGAAGCTGGACGAAAAGTCCGTGCGCCGCGAGCTCGAGGGCAACATCTGCCGCTGCACCGGCTACCACAACATCGTCAAGGCGATCCTCCATGCCTCGGAGGTCATGAACAAGGCTTGATGGCATGGCGGATGAAGGCATCGGAGCAGCGGTTCGGCGACGGGAGGACGAACGTTTCCTTACCGGTTGCGGCACCTTTACAGAC
>Ga0326597_10002104_pt1 | contig 30421 bp, 28 predicted proteins | sample RVTome_12_FD_203789 | JGI IMG/M metagenome (GOLD analysis project Ga0326597, IMG submission 203789) | Soil microbial communities from uranium-contaminated site in the Upper Colorado River Basin, Wyoming, United States - RVT100D185 | ecosystem: Environmental > Terrestrial > Soil > Contaminated >...
CGCAATGGTCTTGTGAGCGGCCACGGTGAACACGAAGCTCGCGCCGAAGGCGTGGGCCGAGCGCATGAGGTTGCCGAGATTGAGCGGCTTCGAAATCCGTTCGGCACCGATCGCGAAATAGCCGCGCAGACGGTTGGTATGGGTGCTGGTCCGGCTCATGGGTTTCGGGCGCGGGCGATCTCGCGGGCTTGTTGTTCACCTCAACCGGCGCGTATAGGCCCTCGGCGCGGGATGCTCAAGACCCGTGGAGGTTCAGTCGTGCCGCCTGGGCGGGGTGGCATCGCCTGTCAGTGCCCGACGGGCGCGGCTGCGATGGGCGGGCGAAATGTGGCGCGCGACGAGGGCAAGCGCGCCCGCCACCACCGTGGCATCGTCGCCATAGCCGAGCCCGGCGATGAAGTCGGGCACGAGATCGGTGGGGATGACGAAATACGCCAGCGTCGCATAAAGCGTCGCGCGCACCTGAAGCGGTGTCGCCGGATCGAGCGCGCAGTAGTACATGGCCACCGCGTCCTCGGCGAACGGGATCCGGCCGGCGACGCGGCGAAGCTTGCGCCAGAAGCTGCGCCGCACCCGCGACCTGTTGCGCTCCAGGGTTTCGGGATCGGCCAGCGCGCGCGAGCCGAGATCCGGCGGTGCCGTGGGTTCAGCTCCAATCATCACGTGCGGTCATCCCCTTGCATGGATCCGGTTTCTCGTTGCCATTGAGGGGAATGGCGGCGATTGCTTCAACTCGCCCCGATCATATCTGGTGATCGGGGCGCGCCACGCCAAGGGTTGGCTGGACTTTGGGGAGATCGAGGGATGATTCTGGGTGAGCGGGTCAGTGCGGTGGTGACCGGCGGCGCATCGGGGCTGGGCGAGGGAACGGCGCGGGCACTGGCGGCGCGTGGTGTCAAGGTGGCGATTCTGGACCGCGACGCGGAGCGCGGCCGGTCGGTGGCAGGCGACATCGGCGGGATCGCGGTCGAGGTCGATGTGACCGATGCGGATGGGGTGGCGCGGGCACTCGAGGAAGTGCGCGCCGCGCACGGCCAGGAGCGGATCACCGTCAACTGCGCCGGCATCGCCTGGGGCGCCTTCACCGTCCGGCGCGAGCGCGAGAGCGGGCTCGTTCGCGCCCATGACCCGGACGACTTCGCGCGGGTGATCTCGATCAACCTGGTCGGCACCTTCTTCGTCGCCTCGCAGTCGGCGGCCGGCATGGTGACCACCGACCCGGTGACGGAGGATGGCGGGCGCGGCGTCATCATCATGACCGCGTCGGTCGCCGGCGCCGACGGTCAGATCGGACAGGCGGCCTATGGCGCCTCCAAGGCGGGCGTGATGGGGCTCACGCTGCCGATGGCGCGCGACCTCGCCCGCGATGGCATCAGGGTGGTCTCGATCATGCCGGGGCTGTTCGAGACGCCGATGTTCGACAAGCTGCCGGACAAAGTGCGGCAGCGGCTCGGCGCGACCACCGTGTTTCCCGGCCGGCTGGGCCGGCCGGACGACTACGCCGCGCTCGCGCTCCATATCTGCGAGAACGAGATGCTCAACGGCGCCTGCATCCGTCTCGACGGTGCGGTGCGGCTGCCGCCGGCGTGACGCAGACACTGGCGCGGCGGCCGACGCATTCACGTCTCACCCCGCGGCGATCCGGTCCATCGCCGTGGCGAGGCGGATGTCCCGTTCGGTGATCCCGCCGGCATCATGGGTCGAGAGCGTGACCGAGACGGTCCTGTAAACGTTCGACCATTCGGGGTGATGGTCCATGGCCTCGGCGGCCAGCGCCGCCCGGCTCATGAACCCCCAGGCCTCGCTGAAGTCGGCGAAAACGAATGTCCTGGTGATGGCGTCGCGGCCCTTGACCTGTTCCCACCCGGTGAGCGCGCCGAGCGCACGCTCGCGTTCATCGCCGGTCAGAATGTCTGCCATTCAAGCCTCCTCGATCCACTCGTTCGCCGGTCGGGCCTCCAGCGGATAGGCATGTTCGATCGCATAGGGGCCGCCGCCCCGGGACGGGCGCGACGACATCAGGACGAAGCGGTCGACGGTAAACCGGTCGGTGCGGAAGGCTGAGTGGCGCATCAGCCAGCCGGCGAGCGCGGCATCGTCCGCGTGCCGGATCTTCGCCACGGTGACATGGGGCTGAAACTTGCGGGTATCGAGCAGGACGCCGAGCCGGGCAATGGCGCGCAGCGCGTCGGCCTGAAGGTCGCGCAGCGCGGGCGAAGGCTCGATTCCAGCCCACAGGGAATGCGGCCTCGCGCGGCCGAAACTGCCGACGTCCAGGAGCCGCAGCTCGAAGCTGGGCGCGGCGACGGCGCCGAGTGACCCGCCAACCTCGCGGGCCAGGCGCCCGTCGACCTCGCCGATGAAATTGAGGGTGATGTGATAGTTCTCGGGGTCGATCCAGCGCGCGCCGGGAACGCCGCCGCGCAGGCGCTCGAGCGCGCGGGCCACCGCGTAGGGCACCTCGACGGCGGTAAACAGCCTGGCCATCCGGTATTGTCTCCCGGTGGAACCGGACGTCAACCTGACGCCAATATGCGGCGATCGTCGCCGCCACGCGACAGGACCGCCCGGCCGGGCCACGGGCTATTCCGCGTTCCCGTCATCGGCTTCGATCTCGGCCAGCAGCTCCTCGATGGCGGGCAGGATGCGCTCGACGATCGTCTCGACCCCGTCGGCGTTGGGGTGCACGCCGTCGGACTGGTTGAGCGCGGGGTCGGTCGCGACGCCATCGAGAAAGAACGGATAAAGGATCAGCTCATGGCGCTCGGCGAGTTCGGGATAGATGGCATCGAACGCGGCCGTGTAGTCCGCGCCGAGATTGCGCGGCGCGTACATGCCGGCAAGCAGCACATGAATGCCGCGATCACGCAAACTTGAGATCAGCGATTCCAGATTGGCCTGGGTCTCGCCGGGCATGATGCCGCGCAGGGCGTCATTGGCGCCCAGCTCGACGATGACGCCGTCGGCGCCGGTGCCGAGCGACCAGTCAAGCCGGGCGAGGCTGGCGGCCGAGGTATCGCCCGAGACGCCGGCATTGACCACCGAAACGTCATGGCCGCGGGCCCGCAGCGCCGCCTCGAGCCGGGCCGGAAACGCGTCTTCCGGGGCAAGGCCGAATCCGGCGGTGAGGCTGTCGCCGAGCGCGACAAGGGTGGCCGGCTCGGCGTGGGTTGTCGGCGCCGCGGCGAGATTGAAGGCGAGGCCAAGGCCGAATGCCGTGAGGGCCGGGCGCGCCAGCCGGTTGACGCGCGAAACCGGACCCGCATATGCGTCGTGTTCGCCAGCAGCGGGCGCGACGGAATGGCCGCGCCGGCGCGTATGGTGACCGCAAGACAATCGCGAGTCTCGCATGAGCGAACCGATGATCGAGCTGAATGGCGTCCATGTCAGTCTGCCGAGCGATGCCGGAATGGTCCACATCCTCAAGGGCGTCGACCTCGAGGTCGGCGCCGGAGAGTCCGTCGCCGTGGCGGGACCGAGCGGCTCTGGCAAGTCGACGCTCCTCATGGTGATCGCGGGTCTGGAGGGGGCGAACCGCGGCAAGGTCAGGGTGGCCGGTCTGGATCTCGGCCGTCTCGGCGAAGATGCGCTGGCGCTGTTTCGCAGGGAACATATCGGAATTGTGTTTCAGGCATTCCACCTCATCGCGACCATGACGGCGCTGGAGAACGTTTCGGTGCCGCTCGAACTCGCGGGCGTGCGCGATGCCGAGCCGACCGCGCGGGCCGAACTCGAGGCGGTCGGGCTCGGGCATCGGCTCGCGCACTATCCGGGCCAGCTTTCGGGAGGCGAGCAGCAGCGGGTGGCGCTGGCCCGCGCCCTGGCGCCGGGCCCCGGGGTCATCCTCGCCGACGAGCCGACCGGCAATCTCGATGCGGGAACCGGCGGCGAGGTGGTCGATCTCATGTTCCGCCTGCAGCGCGAACGCGGCACGACGCTGGTGCTCGTCACCCATGATGCGGCGCTGGCGGCGCGAGCCGGCCGGATCGTTCAGGTCCGCGACGGCCGGATCGGAGCGGACGGGCCGGCGCCGGCGGCTGTCCGGGCGCTGTCGTGACCACGGCGGCGGCAGTCACGGGCGAGTTCGCCGCAAGAGCGCGCGGGCCCGCCGGATTGGGCCTTGCGGCGCGGCTCGCGCTGCGAGACCTCAGGGGCGGCATTCGCGGGTTCGGCCTGTTTCTCGCCTGCCTCGCGATCGGTGTCGGCGCCGTCGCCACGGTCCTGTCGCTGTCGCGCGCGCTCGAGGAGGGGGTGGCCGCTGAAGGCCGGGTCATCCTCGGCGGCGATGTCGCGCTGTCCCGGGTTCACATCAGGGCGGCTGCCGGCGAGCGCGGTTTCATGCAGGCCCGCGGCCGCGTCTCCGAAGCCGCATCCCTGAGGGCGATGGCGCGCGCTGGAGATGAAGCCCCGGCGCTGGTGGAGATCAAGGCGGTCGACGATCTGTACCCGCTGTATGGAGAGGTCACGCTCGAACCGGCGGTGCCGCTTGGCGATGTGCTCGCCGGGCGCGGCGATCTCCACGGCGTCGCGGTGGCCGAGGAGCTTGCGACGCGCCTGGAACTCGCCATCGGTGACCGGCTGGAGATCGGCGACGGTGCCTATGTGCTCGGCGCGGTGATCGGCTCCGAGCCCGACCGGCTGGGGGAGGGGCTCGCCTTCGGACCGCGGGTCATGATGTCGCTCGACGGCCTCGAGGCGAGCGGCCTGATCCGCCCCGGCAGCCTCGTGCGCTGGACCTATCGGATGGCACTCGACGGAGACGGACCGAACTCCGCCCGGGCGAGCTCCGGCGAGAGTCTCGATCGGTTCGTCAGTCTGGCCGAGGAGCGGTTCGAGCCCGAGGGCTGGCGGCTTCGCACCCGCGAGAGCGCCAATCCGGGCATCGCCCGGTTTATCGACCGGCTGACCCTGTTCATGACCCTGATCGGGCTGACGGCGCTGGTCGTCGGCGGCGTCGGCGTCGCCAACGCGACCTCGGCCCATCTCGGCGACAAGGCACGCGTCATCGCGACCCTGAAATGCCTCGGCGCACCTTCGGCGCTGGTGTTTCGGGTCTATTTCGCCGAGGTCATGGTTCTCGCGGCCTGCGGCGTCGCGATCGGACTTGCGCTCGGCGCCGGCCTGCCGTTCGTGATCGAGGGGACGCTGGGCGGGATCATTCCGGTGCCGCTGAGGGTCGGCGTCTACCCCGAGCCGCTCGGTTTTGCCGCGGCCTGCGGCCTGCTCACCGCGATCACGTTCTCGCTGTGGCCGCTCGGCCGGGCGCAGCAGATCGCGCCGGCGGCGCTGTTTCGCGACATCGTGGCGCCGGCAAGGGCACGGCCGCGCGGCGCCATCATCCTCGCCATCGGCCTCGCAGCGGCCGGGCTCGCCGCGCTCGTCATCATGTCGGCCGATGACCGGCGCTTTGCGGCGTACTATGTCGCGGGCGCGGCGGCGAGCTTCGCGGTGCTCGTGCTGCTGGGACGCGGGCTGATGTGGATCATGCGGCGGATGCCGCGTCCGCGGCGGGCAACGCTCAGGCTCGGGCTCGCCAATATCGCCCGACCGGGAGCGGCCACTCCGGGCGTCGTCCTGTCGCTCGGGCTCGGACTGACATTGTTCGTGATGGTGGGGCTGATCGACGCCAATCTCCAGCGTGAGCTGGCGAGCGAGCTGCCGGAACGGGCACCCTCGTTCTTCTTCCTCGACGTCCAGCGCAGCGAGGAGGCGGCATTCGACCGGCTCCTCGCCGACACGCCGGGCATCGAGAGCGTCACCAAGGTGGCGATGCTGCGCGGGCACATCGTCAAGGTGAAGGGCGTGCCCTCGTCCGAGGTCGAGCCGACCGCCGACGGCTGGGTCCTGCGCGGCGACCGCGGCATTACCTTTGCGCGCGCGGCGCCCGACGGCACGCGGATCGTCAGGGGCGAGTGGTGGCCCGAGGACTACCGGGGCGAGCAGCTCGTCTCCTTTGCCGAGGAACCGGCGCGGGGTCTCGGGCTCGAGATCGGCGACACCATCACCGTCAGCGTGCTCGGCCGCGACGTCGAGGCGCGGGTCGCCTCGACGCGGGACGTGAACTGGCGAAGCCTCAATGTGAATTTCGTCATGGTCTTCTCTCCGGGGCCGATCGAGGCGGCTCCCCATGCGCTGCTGGTCAGCGTGGCGATGGCCAGCGAGGGCGAGGGTGATCTCGTCAGGCGGGTCGCCGCCGAACTGCCGACCGTCGCCGTGATCCGGGTCAAGGACGCACTCGAGGCGGTGAGCGAGCTGCTCGAAAGCCTGATGCTGGCCATCCGTTTGGCCGGGGTGGTCGCGATCGTGACCGGCATGCTGGTGCTCGGCGGCGCGATCGCGGCCGGACGGCGCACGCGCATCTACGATGCGGTGATCCTGAAGACCTTCGGCGCGACGCGGGCCTCGATCATCGCCGCCTATCTCGCCGAATTCGTGGTGCTGGGCGCGATCACGGCCCTGTTCGCGCTGATCGCGGGATCGATCGCGGCCTATTTCGTGGTCGTCGAGGCGATGGAGTTCGGGTTTCAGATGTCGCCGGGCGTTGCCGCGTCGATCATCGCCGCGGGCGTCGCCGCCACGGTGATCGTGGGCTTCATCGGCACCTGGACCGCGCTCGGCGCCCGCGCCGCGCCCATTCTTCGCTCACCATAGGCCGGTTTGTGGGTTGTGTTGGCGCCGAACCGCAACCATATTGCACGCAAGTGTGCTTCGCTCACAAGGGATGACAGACATGGCGCAATATGAACCTCGTGTCCTCGACAGGACTGCGGGACGTGTGGCCGATCGGGCGGGGATCGATGAGGGTCTCCGCGCCTACATGCTGCGCGTTTACAACTACATGGCCTCGGGTCTCGCGATCACCGGGGTCGTCGCCTATTTCGCGGCGGTTTCGGGGCTTTATGTCGCGATTGCCCAGACGCCGCTGATCTGGCTGGTCATTTTCGCGCCGCTCGGACTGGTATTGCTGCTCAGTGCCCGCGTGCACAAGATGAGCACCGGCGCGGCGCAGCTCGCCTTCTGGTCGTTCGCGGCGCTGATGGGGCTATCTCTGTCCTACGTCTTTCTCGCCTACACCGGGACCAGCATCACGCGGGTGTTTCTGATTACCGCGGCGTCGTTCGGGGCCCTCAGCCTTTACGGCTACACGACCGGGAAAGACCTGTCGGGATGGGGCTCGTTCCTGTTCATGGGCCTGATCGGTCTCATTCTCGCGATGATCGTGAACATCTTCCTCGGCTCGTCGGCGCTGCAATTCGCGATCTCCGTCATCGGCGTCCTCGTGTTCACCGGCCTCACCGCCTATGACACCCAGCAGATCAAGGAGATGTATTTCCAGGGGGACTCGACAGCCGTCGCCGGCCGCAAGGCGATCATGGGCGCGCTGAGGCTTTATCTCGACTTCATCAACCTGTTCATCATGCTGCTGCATCTGTTCGGCAACCGCGAATAGACGGCACCGAACAAGCCCGCTCGCTCGATCGCTCGGGCGCACGAACAAAACAGCCCGGCCGCGTGCCGGGCTGTCCGGGTCGCGGCCGAGGTTTCCTCAGCCGACGGCGGCGAGCCTCGATTCGCGGTCGATCACCCGGAGCACCTGCTTCAGGTCATGGCCGCGCCTCACGATGAGGCCGGTTGCGGCGATGACCATGAAGGCGCCCTGACGGCGTGCCAGCTTCGGGCGCTTCTCGATACGGTAGAACGGTGCCTCGCTGGTGCGGCGAAAGATCGAGAACACGGCACGGTCGCACAGCATGTCGATGGCGTAGTCGCGCCACCGGCCGGCGGCCACCTGGCGGCCGTACAGTGACAGAATCTGGTTGAGCTCGGCGCGGTCGAAGGCGACATAGCGCGGCTCGTGTCGCTGGCGCCGGGCAGGCGGTTCGGGGGCGTGCCATCCGCCGCGCGCCGCCAGCGGAAATGCTATTGGATCGGTTTCGCTCAACTGAGCCTCCCTGCTTGAATTCGGTCGATGAAATCGCGACCGGCGCCCCAATGCAACCCCCTTGCAAATCGCGTGGCGGCGGCGCGCGGGGAGGCGACGCAAAAATCATTGGACCGCCCCAATTGCGTCAATTCGCCGCCGCTTTGCAGGGGTCTGCTGTGACCGCCCCCCAGGACCATTGGCGCGCGGCTTCGATCTACAGCCCCCCAAGCCTGTCCGAGGCTGCGCACGTCGCCAGGGGTCGATCGTGGCGGTCGGGACCCGCGGCGGCGGGTTCCGGCCGCCGCTCATCTTGATTCCCGTCGCCTCAAAGTCGATATCTTGCGGCACCAGAGCGCAGGCTGTTGCAACAGATCTTCCGACCATGGCAAAACCCACCAAGAAAGCGTCGGGCGGCCCGGAGCGGCGCGAATTCGGCGCCGAGGTCACCCGTCTTCTCGAAATCCTGGTTCACTCGGTCTATGCCGACCGCGAGGTGTTTCTGCGCGAACTGGTCTCGAACGCGGCCGACGCCTTGGACAAGCTGCGCTACCTCGCGGTGAGCGACGGCGGGGTTCTGGGCGATGATCCCGAGCTTCGGATCGAGATCGTCGGCGACGCGGAGGCCGGAACACTCGATGTCATCGACAACGGCATCGGCATGAGCCGTGACGAGCTGATCGACAACCTGGGTACCATCGCCAAGTCGGGAACCCGCGCGTTCATGGAGGAAGCTGGAGAGGCCGGCGCGACGTCGGCGCAGATCGGCCAGTTCGGGATCGGCTTCTATTCGGCCTTCATCGTTGCCAGCCATGTCGAGGTGACCTCGCGGCGAACCGGAACGGAGGAAAGCTGGGTCTGGAGCTCGGATGGCACCGGCGCGTTCACGATCGAGCCGGCGCCGGCGGGCGATGGCGCGATCGCGCGCGGCACGAGGGTGCGGCTGAAGCTGCGCGAGGGCATGGACGAATTTGCCCGGCCGCAGCGAGTCCAGCACATCGTCAAGACCCATTCGGACCATGTCGCGTTTCCGATCCATGTGGTGGGGGTCAGCGGCGGCGCGCGCGGCGAGCCGGTGAGGGCGAATTCGGCCGGCGCGCTGTGGTCGCGCCCGAAGTCGGAGATCACCGAGGAGCAGTACAAGGAGTTCTTCGGCTCGCTCGGCGGCATCTTCGACGAGCCGGCGCTCACCATTCACTACAAGGCCGAGGGCCGGCACGAATATGACGTTCTCCTGTTCGTGCCGGCGAGCCGGCCGCTCGATCTGTTCGACCCGGCGCGCGCCTCGCGGGTGAAGCTCTATGTCCGGCGGGTGCTGATCACCGACGAGGCCGGGATCCTGCCGCCCTATCTCAGATTCGTGCGCGGTGTCGTCGATTCGGCCGACATGCCGCTCACGGTGAGCCGCGACATGCTGCAGGACAATCCGGTGGCCGGCGCGATCAAGAAGGCGGTGACCAACCGGGTCTTGTCGACGCTCGCCAGGGAGGCGGACGCCAACCCGGAAGCGTTCGCGAGGCTGTGGGATGCCTTCGGGCCGGTGATCAAGGAGGGCCTCTACGAGGACTATGAGCGCCGTGACGAGCTCCTCGAGCTGCTGCGCTTCGGGACCACCGCGGGAGACGGGCTGCGCTCGCTCAAGCAGTATGTGGCCGACATCAAGCAGAACCAGACCGCGATCTACTTCCTGACCGGCGAGGATGCCTCATCGCTTCGCGCAAGCCCGCAGCTCGAGGGCTTTCGCGCCCGCGGCCTCGAAGTGCTGCTGCTGACCGATCCGGTCGACAGTTTCTGGACCCAGGCGGTGATGGGTTATGAGGGCAAACCGTTCAAGTCGGTCGCGCGCGGCGCCGACGACCTCGCCGGAATTGCGCGTGTCGACAGGTCGGACGACGCGGGCGCGGGGCCGGAGGAGGGCGCGCCGCGCCCGGCCGATGTCGCGAGCGCGGTCGCGTTCATCAGGCAGACCCTCGGCGAGGCGGTGAGCGACGTGCGCATTTCCGAGCGGCTGGTCGAAAGCGCCGCCTGTCTGGTCGCCGCCGATGGCGGCCTCGACCGGACCCTCGAGCGGCTTCTCGGCGAGCGCCGGGCAGGAGAGCGCACGAAGCCGGTGCTCGAAATCAATCCCCGCCACAGGCTGATCGCGGCGCTGGCGAAGGCGGTCGTCAATGGTGGTAGCGGCGGCAAGGCCGAGGACGCGGCGCGGATGCTGTTCGACTGCGCGCTGATCACCGATGGCGAAAGGCCGCGCGACATGACGGCATTCGCCGCCCGCATGCAGCAGATGATGGAGAAGGCGCTCGGTTGAGGCCGGCGGGCCCGCGCGCGCCTGGTGCGGTCACCAGCTTGCGAGCCTCGCCGCAGCCAGAATGGGGCCGGTGTCCCTGGCCTGGACCAGCACCGCGCAGCCGTCGCTGCCGCCGCGCATGAGTTCGCTCCTCGGCAGCTCGAAGCTCGCGGTGGTGCCGTGCCACATGCCGATCGGCGTCATTTCCCGAACGACATTGTAGTAGGTGACGGTCCGGCCGATGTTCTCGCCGCGGCCGATGCGGACTTCGATCGCGGCGCGGTAGAGGACGAGCCAGACCGTCGCGTCCGCGGCTTTCGCGGACGGCTCGCCGTCGATGGTGATGGTGATGGTGTCGCCGTTCTGGACGATGGCGATGTCGACCTGGTGCTCGGCCAGCGCGCCGCGCGCCGCGGCGATCTTCTGCTCGATGTCGTCGCGGCGCGAGCCGACCGCATGTTCGATGCCGCCGATCACCGCCTGGGGCGTGTAGACCTCCGAATCGCCGCGGTAGCGGGCGTAGCTGCGCTGACGCTCGGAATAGGCCGGATCGGCCAGGGTGTCCTTCCAGCCCAGGAAGTCCCAATAGTCGACCGGTAGCGACAGGACGATGATGTCGTCGCGGACCGAAAATTCGCCCATCAACGCGTCGGCGGGCGGGCAGGACGAGCAACCCTGGCTGGTGAAAAGCTCGACCACCACCTTGTCATCGGCAACCGCGCCGCTCGCGAACAGCGAACTCGCGGCGAGGGCGAGGGCAAGGTGGCGGATGCCTGGGGTTTTCATGTCACGTGGCGCTTGGATCAATCCTACACCGGGGGAAGATAGAAACCTCGATCCATCAACGGAAGTCACGAAGGGGTGACGCGCGCGATCGTGAAGGGGATTGAACCGGTGTTGGCGCCGCCTGCCTTCGGCGCCCGGGCCGGACCGGCCGGGTGGGTTCCGGCCCCCGTGCCTCAGGCCGCCTGGGCGAGGTTGCGCAGGACGTAATGCAGAATGCCGCCATTGCGGAAATAGTCGAGCTCATCATCGGTGTCGATGCGGCACAGCAGCGGAACGGTGACGGTGCGGCCGTCCGCGAACCCGATCTCGGCCTCCAGCATCTGGCGCGGCCTGACGTCGGCAAGGCCGTGGATGGTAACCTCCTCGCTGCCGTCGAGGTCCAGCGACTGCCACGACGTTCCTTCCTCGAACACCAGTGGCAGCACGCCCATGCCGACAAGGTTCGAGCGGTGAATGCGCTCGAAAGACCGGGCGACGACCGCGCGCACGCCCAGCAGCCGGGTTCCCTTGGCGGCCCAGTCGCGTGACGATCCGGTGCCGTATTCCCTGCCGGCGAACACCACCAGCGGGACGCCCTCGCTCTTGTAGCGCATCGCCGCGTCGTAGATCGGCAGCACGTCGCCGCTCGGATGGTGCATGGTCATGCCGCCTTCGACATTCTGCAGCATCTGATTGCGGATGCGGATGTTGGCGAAGGTGCCGCGCATCATCACCTGGTGGTTGCCGCGCCGGGCGCCGTAGGAATTGAAGTCCCTGGGGCGCACCTGGTGCTCGACCAGATAGCTGCCCGCCGGGCCGTCGAGCTTGATCGAGCCTGCCGGGGAAATATGGTCGGTGGTGATCGAGTCGAGGAACAGACCCAGCACCCGCGCGTTTTCGATGTCGGTCACCGGCTCGGGCTCGGGCCCGATGTCCTCGAAATAGGGCGGGCTCTGCACATAGGTCGAGGAGTAGGTCCAGCCGAAATTGCTGCCGCCGGAGGTCGGAATCGACTGCCAGTTGCTGTCGCCCCGGAACACGTCGCCATAGCGGCTGGCGAACATCTCGGGCGTGATCGACGAGCGGATCAGTTCGGCGATCTCGGCCGAAGACGGCCAGATGTCCTTCAGATACACCGGGTTGCCGTCCGGGCCGGTTCCGAGCGGCTCGGTCGTCAGGTCGACTTTGAGCGAGCCGGCGATGGCGTAGGCGACGACAAGCGGCGGCGAGGCCAGATAGTTTGCGCGGATGTCGGCGTTGATCCGGCCCTCGAAATTGCGGTTGCCGGACAGAACCGCGCAGGCCACCAGATCGCCCCCGTGGATGGCCTCCGAAATGGCCTCCGGCAACGGCCCGGAATTGCCGATGCAGGTCGTGCAGCCATAGCCGACGAGATCGAACCCGAGGGCGTCGAGATCGTCCTGAAGACCGGCCTTTGCAAGGTAGTCGGTGACGACCTGGCTTCCCGGCGCGAGCGAGGTCTTGACCCAGGGCGCGCGGGTGAGCCCCCTGGCGACGGCGTTGCGGGCGAGCAGCCCCGCGGCGATCAGCACCGACGGGTTCGAGGTGTTGGTGCACGAGGTGATGGCGGCGATCACCACGTGGCCGTCCTCGAGCTCGTAGTCCTCGCCCTCGACGGCGTGCTTCCTCCACAGTTCCGGAACCGTGCCGCCGCCTTCCTCGGCCATGTCCGATTCCGGCCCACCGGCGTTGATGGCGCGCATGTCCGCGACCGCGCGCTCGAACGCCGGTGCGGCATTGGCGAGCTCGACCCGGTCCTGGGGACGCTTGGGGCCGGCGAGCGAGGGGACGACCTCGCCGAGGTCGAGCTCCAGGGTGTCGGAAAAAACCGGCTCGGCGCCCGCGCCGCGCCACATGCCCTGCGCCTTGGCATAGGCCTCGACGAGGGCGAGCCTTTCGGGCGTGCGTCCGGTGGCCCTGAGATAGGCGATGGTGTCGTCGTCGATGGGGAAAAAGCCGCAGGTGGCGCCGTATTCGGGCGCCATGTTGGCGATCGTCGCCTGGTCCTCGAGCGAAAGGTGGTCGAGGCCGGGCCCGAAGAATTCGACGAACTTGCCGACGACCCCGCGTGCCCGCAGCATCTGGGTGATGGTCAGAACGAGGTCGGTCGCGGTGGTGCCCTCGGGCAGAGCGCCCGACAGGCGCACACCGACAACGTCCGGTATCAGCATCGAAATCGGCTGGCCCAGCATCGCGGCCTCGGCCTCGATTCCACCGACACCCCATCCCAGTACCGACAGACCGTTGATCATGGTGGTGTGGCTGTCGGTGCCAACGAGCGTGTCGGGATAGGCGAGGGTCGCCCCGTCCTCCTCGCGGCTCCAGACGGTCTCGGCCAGGTATTCGAGATTGACCTGATGGCAGATGCCGGTGCCGGGCGGAACGACGCGGAAATTGTCGAAAGCCTGCTGGCCCCAGCGCAGGAACTCGTAGCGCTCGGTGTTGCGCTCGTATTCGAGCTCGACATTACGGCCGAACGCCCGTTCGCTGCCGAAGAAATCGACCATCACCGAATGGTCGATCACCAGGTCCACCGGCACCAGCGGATTGACCTTGGCCGGATCGCCGCCGAGCGCCGACATGGCATCGCGCATCGCGGCGAGGTCGACCACGGCCGGAACACCGGTCAGATCCTGCATCAGCACCCGGGCCGGGCGGAAGGCGATTTCGGTTTCGCTGGTCCGCGCCGTCGGCCACGCCGCCATGGCGCGGATATGATCGGCCGTCACCGAGCGTCCGTCCTCGTTGCGCAGCAGGTTCTCGAGGAGCACCTTCAGCGATTTCGGCAGGCTGGAGATCCCGGTGAGCCCGTTCGCCTCGGCTTTCTTCAATGAGAAATAGTGGTAGGTGTTCTCTCCCACCTGGAGCTCGCTGAAGCATGAAAAGGAATCGAGCGAAACCGGAGTTGCCATGACGCCTAGTCCCTTGTCCCCGCGGCACGAACCATCCGCGCCGGTGTCTGCCCGGCACGCTCGGGCCGAGGTGCCGACCGGCGCGCCGGCATGCCGGCGGCCAACCTGCGCCGTATCCGCGCGGATGTCGTTTCGGCCGCTTTATAGTCGGTTCGACGAGCCCGTGCCAATGGCCACGTCCCGACGCCGGCCGGTTTCGGGTGCCCCGTGCGCCTGACGGCGGCCGGGCTCGGCGCCGTTCGCGGTGGACGGCTTGTGTTCTCGGGCGTTTCGTTCGCGCTCGAAAGTGGCGAGGCGCTGGTCCTCAGGGGCCCCAACGGTTCGGGCAAGTCGACGCTTCTGCGCCTCATCGCCGGGCTGCTGCGGCCCGATGCCGGAACAGTCAGACTCGAAGGCGGCGACGGCGAGCTGACCATCGGCCAGCAGTGCCATTACGTGGGCCATCTCGACGCGATGAAACCGGCGCTTTCGGCCGAGGAGAACCTGCAATTCTGGTCGGCGTTCCTGGGCGGCGGCAAGACGGGTGACGCGCTTTGCCGATTCCGCCTCGGTCATCTGGCGGGGCTGCCCGCCGGCTATCTGTCGGCCGGCCAGAAGCGCAGGCTGTCGCTCGCCCGGCTCGCCGCTGTGCGCCGGCCGCTGTGGCTGCTCGACGAGCCGACCGTCTCGCTCGATGCCGATGCGAAGGGCGATCTCGAAGCCTTGTGCGCCGGCCACCTGGCCGGGGGCGGTCTCATTGTCGCCGCGACCCATCTGCCGATCGCGCTCGGCCCGGCGCGCGAGCTTGTCCTCGACCGGGCAGGCGAAGCTGCGGGCGCGGACGCATGATGGGCTGCTTTGCGGCCATCGTTCGCCGCGATCTCCTGCTGGCGCTGAGGCAGGGCGGCGGCGGCGGGCTGGGTGTCGCCTTCTTTCTCATCATCGTCACCCTGGTGCCGCTCGGGATCGGCCCCGATCTCAAACTTTTGGGCCGGATTGCGCCGGGGCTGTTGTGGGTCGCGCTGCTGCTGGCGACGCTCTTGACCCTCGACCGCATGTTCCATGCCGATTTCGAGGACGGGACGCTCGATCTCATGGTGATCGGGCCGCTGGCGCTCGAACTGGTGGTGGTGGCCAAGGCGCTGGCGCACTGGATCACGACCGGGCTCGTCCTCGTGGTCGCGGCGCCGGGGCTGGGGCTCCTGCTCAACCTCGACGAGGGCGCATTCGTGCCGGTATTCGCCACCATGCTGGTCGGAACGCCGGGCCTCAATTTTCTCGGCGCGATCGGCGCCGGCCTGACGCTCGGACTGCGCCGGGGAGGGCTTCTGATCGGTATCCTGGTGTTGCCGCTGTTCGTTCCGACCCTGATTTTCGGGATTTCCGCTGTCACGGCAGCCATCACCGGCCCGGCACCGTTCGGACCGCCGTTCATGATCCTCGCGGCCCTGACGCTCGGCGCCGTCGCACTCGGGCCGTTCGCCGCCGCGGCCGCCATCAGGGCCAACCTGCAATGATCGCCCGGTCTTCGACGCAAGTCATTGTCTTGCGGCGCGGGCAGGGCTAGATGAGCACCATGTTCGGTCTCGCCAATCCCAACCGGTTCATGCGCTTTTCCGGCGCCGTGCTGCCCTGGACCGGCGCGCTCGCGGTGCTGCTGCTGGCGGGAGGGCTGTACTGGGGCCTCGCGGTGGCGCCGGCGGACCACCAGCAGGGCGAGACGGTGCGGATCATGTTCGTCCATGTGCCGTCGGCCTGGATGGCCATGTTCACCTACACGTTCATCGCCATCGCCAGCGTGGTGTCGCTGATCTGGCGCCATTCGCTCGCCGATGTGGCGGCCAAGGCGGCGGCCCCGATCGGCGCGGCGTTCACGTTCCTGGCGCTCGCCACCGGTTCGCTGTGGGGCAAGCCGATGTGGGGCGCCTGGTGGGTGTGGGATGCGCGGCTCACCTCAGTGCTGGTGCTGTTCTTTCTCTATCTCGGCTATATCGCGCTGTGGCAGTCGATCGAGGAGCCGGCGCGGGCGGGCCGGGCGGCGGCGGTGCTTGCCATCGTCGGTTTCGTCAACATCCCGATCATCAAATATTCGGTCGACTGGTGGAACACGCTGCACCAGCCGGCGAGCGTCGCCCGGCTCGACGGACCGGCGATCCATCCCTCGATCCTCTACCCGCTTTTGACCATGGGGATCGCTTTCACCGTGCTGTTCGTCGTTCTCGAACTGATGGCGATGCGGGCCGAGGTCTTGCGCCGCCGCATCCGGACGATGCGGCTTGCCGAGGCGCAGTCGTGAGGCGGCGGCGTGATGGGTGAATACGCCGCGTTCATCTGGTCGGCCTACGCCATCGTGGCGGTCGTGATCGCCGCGCTCACGTTTCATATCTGGCGCGACATGCGCCGCCAGCACGCGCTCCTCGGCGAGCTCGAGGCGCGCGGCGCGCCGCGGCGCCGGCCCGCGGTCGCGGCCGACATCCAAAGCTACGGGAGCGGGATGTGACGGACCAGGCGGAGAATAGCCCGCCGCCGCCGCGCCGCCGCCCGTGGGCGGTGATCCCGGTCATCGTGTTCGGATCGCTGGCGCTCGCCATGTATGTCGCGCTCGGGTCGGGCGACCCGTCGATCGTTCCCTCGGCGCTGGTCGGAAGGCCGGTTCCCGATTTCGCGCTGCCGCCGCTCGAGGGATTGGTCCGCGACGGCGCGCCGGTGCCGGGGCTCGCCGACGAGGACCTCGCGCGCGGCGAGGTGAGCGTCGTCAATGTCTGGGCCTCGTGGTGCGCGCCGTGCCGTGCGGAGCATCCGCTCCTGATGCGGCTCAGCGAGGCCGGCGAGAACGTTGTCGGCATCAACTACAAGGACGAGACCGAGAACGGGCGGCGGTTTCTCGGCCGGCTCGGCAATCCGTTCAGTGCCGTCGGCGTTGACGAGGCCGGCCGCTCGGCCATCGACTGGGGAGTCTACGGGGTGCCGGAGACCTTCATTGTCGATGGCGCCGGCACCATCCGCTGCAAGCATGTCGGGCCGTTCGACGAGGAGGCCCTCGAGAAAAGGCTCATTCCGGCGATCGAGATCGCGCGGAGCGGCACCGGGTCCGAACCGGCCTGTTGACCCGGATTGGTCACACCGTGACGGGCGTCGCGGTGTCTGAAGTCCGGGTTAACGGTTTGTTAACCTTAATAAAAGGTTACTGGGGCGGTTCTTGTTTGGACGGCGCCGGCCGGAGGATTGAGCCCGTGGCGACGACGATCAGCGCTGCTGCGATGCAGGCGCTTGCCGCCTATGGCGGCCCGCCGCGCGTGGGCGCGGGGGCGGCGGGGCCGTATCCGGCCGGCGAGGCGAAGCGGGAGACCGTTCGCCATGGCGCGGGCGTCTCGGTCGAGCTGTCGGCGGACGCGCGCGCGAGCCTGATCGCGGTTCAGAGCGCGGCGAGCTGGCCCGGCCTGTCCGCGGGCCCCGCTGCCGCGGCCGGAGCGGCCGGGACGTCCGGCGCATACGAACTGCCCGGAAGCAGGCTCAATCTTTCAATTTAGGGCAGTATCAGCCCGGGCCGTACCGCAGTGAGACGGCCGGAGCGGATTGAGCGGATCTCGACTTGTACCAGCGGCGGTTGACCCCGACCTGTCGACAGACTTCGTGGTCACTCCGGCGAAAGCGGGAATCCAGTTTCTGATCAACAACTTGTTGCGCGGCTGCAACTGGAGCCCGGCATTTGCCGGGGTGACAAAATGGGTCAATCGTTTCCGCCCCTGGCATTATAGCCCCACCATCGCGCGGGCGAAGTCGTCGGGCTCAAACGAGCCGAGGTCGTCGATGCCCTCGCCGATGCCGATCGCATGGACCGGCAGGGCGAACTTCTCGGCGATGGCAACCAGAATGCCGCCGCGGGCGGTGCCGTCGAGCTTGGTCATGATGATCCCGGTGACGTCGGCGACGTCGCGGAAGATTTCCGCCTGGGAAAGGGCGTTCTGTCCCGTCGTCGCGTCGAGCACCAGGAGCACCGAATGGGGCGCCTCGGGGTCGATCTTCTTCAGCACCCGCACGATCTTGGCAAGCTCGTCCATCAGGCCCTGCTTGTTCTGAAGCCGGCCGGCGGTGTCGATGAGCAGAATGTCGGCGCCGCCGGCCCGGGCCTGCTGCAATGCGTCAAAGGCAAGGCCCGCCGGGTCGGCGCCGACATCGCGGGCAACGACCTGCGCGCCGACGCGCTCGCCCCAGATCGCGAGCTGGTCGATGGCGGCGGCGCGGAACGTGTCGCCGGCGGCCAGCATGACCTTGTGGCCGTCGCCGGCGAACCCGGCCGCGAGCTTGCCGATAGTGGTGGTCTTGCCCGAGCCGTTGACGCCCACGACCACAATCACATGCGGGCGCGCGCCCGGCAGCAGCTCGAGCGGCCGGGCGACCGGCTCGAGCCTTGCCGCGATCTCGCGGGCGAGGAATTCGCGCACCTCTGCGGCATCGACATCGCGGTCGAACCGTTCGGCGCGGAGGCGTTCGGTGATTTCAATCGCGGTGGCGGGCCCGAGATCGGCGCCGATCAGAAGGTCCTCGAGCTGATCCAGCATCGCCTGGTCGAGGCGGCGCCGGGTGAAGACCTCGGTGATGCCGGTGGTGAGCGCCGATGAGGAGCGCGTGAGACCGTCGCGCAGGCGCGCGAACCAGCCGCGCTGTTCCGGCCCGATAGCGGCCCCGGTCGGCGCGGCCGGCGATTTGGCCGCTGCGTCCCGCTCGTCCGGCGCGGCGGATTCGGGCGACCCGGACACGCGGTTGCCGCCGCGAAACAGGCGGGTCAGCATGCCGGCCCGGCCTTCGTTCATGCGAGGCTCATCGCGGTGAGGCGATCGTGGTCATATCCGGTGATGCGGGCACTGATGATCTCGCCTGCCTCGCCCGGACCGGAGAAGGCGACCCTGGCGAAATGCTCGGTGCGGCCGAGCCCGGGGCGTTCGACGAGGACGCTGCGCACGGCGCCGGCCTCGCTTTCGAGAAACCGCGCATGGGACGTCTCGCCGGCATGGCGCAGGCGCGCCGCGCGCCCGGCAATCTCGGCGCGCGCAAGCTGCGGCATGCGCGCGGCCGGTGTTCCGGGCCGCGGCGAGAACGGAAAGACATGGAGGTAGGTGAGCCCGCAGTCGCGCACGTGCTCGAGGCTCGCCTTGAACATCTCTTCGGTCTCGGTCGGAAAGCCGGCGATCAGGTCGGCGCCGAAGACAACGTCCGGCCGTGCGGCGCGGGCGCGCCGGCAGAACGCCGCGGCGTCGGCGGCCGTGTGCCGGCGCTTCATGCGCTTCAAAATCATGTCGTCGCCCGACTGCAGCGACAGGTGGAGGTGGGGCATCAGCCGGTCCTCGGTGGCGAGCGCGTCGATCAGACCGTCGTCCGCCTCGACCGAATCGATCGAGGACAGGCGCAGCCGGCGGAGTTCGGGAACCTCGCGCAGGATCCGCCTGACGAGGGACCCGAGGCGCGGGCGATCCGGCAGGTCGGCGCCATAGGCGGTGATGTCGACGCCGGTCAGGACCACTTCCCGGTAGCCGTCGGCGCAAAGCATCGCGACCTGGCGGGCGACCTCATCCATGGGAACCGAGCGCGACGGACCGCGCCCGAACGGAATGATGCAGAACGTGCAGCGGTGGTCGCAGCCGTTCTGGACGGCGACGAAGGCACGCGCACGCGCGCCGAAGCCCGCGATCAGGTGGCCCGCAGTCTCTTTCGCCTCCATGATGTCGGCGACGGCCGTGCGCGGCGGGGCCGTGCAAGCGCCGGCAAGCCGTGCGAAGGTCTCGGGCCGGGTCTTTTCCCGGTTGCCGAGAATGTGATCGACCTCCGGCATCGCCTCGAACAGGGCGGTCTCGGTGTGGGCGGCGCAGCCGGTGACGATGATGCGCGCGCCCGGATGGCCGCGCCGGGCCCGGCGGATCGCCTGGCGTGCCTGGCGCACCGCCTCGGCGGTGACCGCGCAGGTGTTGATCACGATCGCGCCATCGAGGCCGGCAGCGGCGGCATGCCCCCGCATCACTTCGGTCTCGAACGCATTCAGCCGGCAGCCGAAGGTGACGAAGCTGGTGCCCGCTGCCGGCGGCGCCGCGTTCACGGCCGGGGCTCCCGCTCGGGTACGAGGCCGGCCGGCAGGGTGCCCGCGAACTCGATCTCCACCGGACCGGTCATGACGACGTGGTCGTCATCGCGCCAGTCGATGTCGAGGGTGCCGCCGGGCAGGGTCACGGCGACGTGGCGGCCGGTCAGGCGCTTGCGGGCGGCGGAGACGGCGGCGGCGCAGGCGGCGGTGCCGCAGGCCCGGGTCAGGCCCGCGCCGCGCTCCCATACCCTGAGGCTCAACGAGTCCGGGCCGGTGATCCGGGCGAGGCTGATATTGGCGCGCTCGGGAAACAGGGGATGGTTTTCGAGCAACGGTCCGAGCCGCGCGAGATCATGGGCCGCGAGGTCGTCGACCCAGAAGATGCAATGGGGATTGCCGACATTGGCGACACTCGGGCTGTGCAGCAGCGGCGCGCCCAGGGGGCCGACCTGGAGCTCGATCATGCGGGTGTCGGCAAAGGGCTCGGCGAGCGGAATCTCGTCCCAGTTGAGACGCGGCGGCCCCATGTCGACGGCAACGGTCATCGGATTCGCGCCCGGCGCGCAGGCGAGAACTCCGGCGTTGGTCGCAACCAGAACATGGTCGCCGCCAGCCTCCTCCATCAGGCCCCAGGCGATGCAGCGCGTCGCGTTGCCGCAGGCATCGACCTCGCCGCCATCGGCGTTCCAGATGCGCATGAAGGCGGCGGCGCCGGTGGCGGGCTCGATGCGGATCACCTGGTCGCAGCCGATCCCGGCCGCGCGGTCGGCGATGCGCCGCAGCGCCTGCGCGTCCAGCGGCACGGCGCGCGCGCGGGCGTCGATCACGACAAAATCATTGCCGAGACCGTTCATCTTCACGAAGGGAACGCCGGTTGCGCCGTCCATGGGCGCTATATGGCGAAACCGGCACGGAAATGCCAGCGCCGATCCCGGCGGGCCGGCGCCGCCTGAACATGAAAAGCCTTAAGCGAGCGCGTTTCTGACCGCCGTCGCCACAAGGTCAATCTCGGCGTCGGTGAGATAGGGGTGGAACGGCAGGCTGATCACTTCCTCGGACAGGCGCTCGGCAACCGGCAGCGAACCGGGGCCCTCGCCATAGGCGGCATAGGCCGGCTGGAAATGCATCGGGCGCGGATAGTAGATCATCGACGGGATGCCGGCACCTTCGAGCGCGCGCCGCAGGTGGTCGCGCTCGGGCGTGCGCACCGTGTACTGGGCCCAGGACGAGGTGACGCCCGGGGCGATGCGCGGCGTTGCCACCAGTCCCGCCAGCGCTTCGCCATAGGCACGGGCGACGCGCTGGCGCTCGGCGAGCTCAGGCTCGAAGATGGCGAGCTTTTCAAGCAGGATCGCGGCCTGGATGGCATCGAGCCTGCCGTTGACGCCGATCCGGACATTGTCGTACGCGCCGCCGCCTTCGCCGTGGCAGCGCACCGACCTCAGCACCACGGCGAGTTCGTCGTCGTCGGTGAACACCGCGCCGCCGTCGCCGTAGCAGCCGAGCGGCTTTGAGGGATAAAAGCTCGTGGTGGTGACGCCGGCGAGGCCGCCGACGCGGCGGTTGTCGCACATGGCGCCGAAGGACTGGGCAGCGTCGGCGATCAGCGATATTCCGCGCGGTTCGGTCATCGCCGCAATCCGGCCGTAGTCGGCGGGAGCCCCGAACAGGTCGACCGCGATGACCGCCGCGGGCCTCAGCCTGCCTTCCGCTTCGACCGACGAGATGCGGCCTGCAAGGTCGTCGGGCGAAATGTTGAAGCTCTCACGGTCGACGTCGACAAAAACCGGCGTCGCGCCGGCCAGGACAATGACCTCGGCGGTGGCGGAGAATGTGAAGCCGGGGATGAAGACCGCGTCGCCGGCGCCGATATTTCGCGCCAGAAGGGCGATGAACAGCGCATCGGTTCCGCTCGAGACCGAGACCGCATGGCGAACGCCGGCAAAGTCCGCAAGCCGCTCCTCAAGTTCCTCGACCTGCGGGCCCATGATGTAGCGGCCGCTTTCCAGGACAGCCTGGATCCGGTCGCTCACCCGTTCGGCGATTCTGGCGTATTGGGTCCTGAGATCGACAAAGGCGATCGGCCCCGGCTGGCGCTGATCGGCAACGCGCAGCGCACCGCCCAGACCCGCCCCGTTAAGGTGACGCATCAGGAAACCCCCTACCCCGCTTCGCCACCGTAACCGCCCCCCGGCGGTGGCGACTGAATCTGCACATTCAATTCCTCGCACAAGCTCATGGGATTGTCACGCGAATTGCTGCGCCGCAATTGCGGGATGGCCGGCACCGGTCGCGGCGCCCCGAATGGCGGCTTTGCGCCCATTCCGGGGCCCGGCCAACGCGCTGGAGATTGACGCCGGTTCGGTCGGTCACTATGTTCGCGCCATCGCCCACAGGCGAGAACGCCCAAGCGCCGCCGGCCACGCGATGGCCGGGGGCGAACATCCGCCGGCGAGGTTTCGCCCGCGGGTGGTTTTTGCGTTTGTCCGATCGGCCCCGCGCCGGTCGGAGCATTGTTGTTGCCGCATGATCTGGTCCGAAAAGTCGTTTCCACTTTTCGGAATCATGCTCGAGGGAGCGACCATGTTCGACACGCTGTCGGAGCGACTGTCGGGAATCTTCGATGCGCTGACGCGGCGCGGCGCGCTGGCGCAGAGCGATGTCGACGCGGCGCTGCGCGAGGTTCGCCGCGCGCTCATCGAGGCCGACGTGGCGCTGCCGGTCGCGCGCAGCTTCGTCGACGAGGTGCGCGAGAAGGCGGTCGGCTCGGCGGTCCTGCGCTCGGTGACGCCGGGCCAGATGGTGGTCAAGATCGTCCACGACCATCTGGTCGAGGTGCTGGGCAGCGATGATGCGCCGCTCAATGTCAGGGTCGCGCCGCCGGCGGTGATCATGATGGTGGGCCTCCAGGGCTCGGGCAAGACCACGACGACGGCCAAGATCGCGCGCCGTCTCACCCAGCGCGACAGGCTCAAGGTGCTGATGGCGTCGCTCGACGTGCGCAGGCCGGCGGCCCAGGAGCAGCTCAGGGTCCTTGGCGAGCAGACCGGTGTCGCGACATTGCCCGTCGTCGCCGGTCAGATGCCGGTCGCGATCGCGCGCCGGGCGCTCGAAGCCGCCCGGCTCGGCGGCTACGACGTGGTGATTCTCGATACCGCAGGCCGGCTTCATGTCGACCAGGCGCTGATGGCGGAAATGGCGGACATCCATGCCGCCACCAGTCCCCACGAGGTGCTGCTGGTCGCCGATGCGCTGACCGGCCAGGACGCGGTCAACGTGGCGACGGCCTATGGCGAGCGTCTGCCGCTCACCGGCGTCGTGCTGACCCGGATCGATGGCGACGCGCGCGGCGGCGCCGCGCTGTCGATGCGGGCGGTGACCGGAAAGCCGATCAAGCTGGTCGGAACCGGCGAGAAGATCGACGAGCTCGAGGCGTTCCATCCGAGCCGGATCGCCGGGCGGATTCTCGGCATGGGCGACGTGGTGAGCCTGGTCGAGAAGGCGGCCGAGACGGTCGATGCCGAGCGCGCGGCCAAGGTCGCGCGCAAGTTGGCGAAGGGCTCCTTCGACCTTCAGGATCTCTCAGAGCAGCTCGCCCAGATGAAGAAGCTCGGCGGCATGTCCGGCATGATGGGTCTCCTGCCGGGGATCGGCAAGGTCAAGCGCCAGCTCGCCGAGGCCAATCTCGACGATACCGTCATCAAGCGGCAGATCGCGATCATCCAGTCGATGACCGGCAAGGAACGGCGCCAGCCCAAGGTGCTGAACGCTTCACGCAAGAAGCGGGTCGCCGCGGGCTCGGGTACCTCGGTCCAGGACATCAACCGCCTCGTCAAGATGCATCGCCAGATGGCCGACATGATGAAGCAGCTCGGCCGGCGCGGCATGCTGGGCGGGCTCATGGGCGGCGGTGCGCCGCAGATCGATCCGGCCGAGGCCGGGAAGGCGATGCAGGCCGCCTCGCGCCTGCCGCAAATGCCCACGGGATTCGGCCGCGTCCTGCCGGGGCTTCCCGGATCGGGACGCCCGAGTGGCGGGCTTGCGGGACTGCCGGGGCTCCCGGCACGAAAGAAATAGCGGTGCGGACCGGTCCGCCCGTCGCACCCCCCCTCAAGATCGAAACAGGATTGGCACAATGGCACTGAAGCTCAGACTGGCCCGCGGTGGCTCCAAGAAGCGGCCCTATTACCGCATCGTCGTCGCCGACGCGCGCAACCCCCGCGACGGACGGTTCATCGAAAAGATCGGGACCTACAATCCGCTGCTGGCGCGCGACGCGGCGGGCCGGGTGACGCTCGATTCCGAGCGCATCCAGTACTGGCTTTCGAAGGGCGCGCGCCCGACCGACCGGGTGCTGCGGTTTCTCGACGCGGCCGGCCTGATGGCGCGGCCGGCGCGGGAAAATCCGGTCAAGGCACGGCCCGGCAAGAAGGCGCAGGAGCGGCTCGACGCCGCGCGCGCGGCGGCCGAGGCGGCGGCGGTGGAGGAGCCGGTTGCGGAAGCCGAGGCTGCCGAACAGACCGCAGCCGAGGCGGCGGCGGTCGAGGAGCCGGTTGCGGAAGCCGAGGCCCCCGAACAGACCGCGGCCGAGGCGGCGGCGGTCGAGGAGCCGGTTGCGGAAGCCGAGGAGGTTTCGGGCGAAGCCGAGGCGGAGCCGGAGGCCGAGACCGTGAAGGCCGAATAGCGTGCAATGAGCGCGCGCGTGTGCCTCGGCCGGATCGCGGCGCCGCACGGCGTTCGCGGTCTTGTCGTGGTGCACCCGTTCACTGAAATTCCCGCCGATGTCGCCGCCTACGGGCCGGTCGCGACCGCCGGCGGCAGGGTGCTGGCGCTCGAGCTCAGGGGCGGGAAGAAGGCGGGACTGATCGCGGCGATCGCCGGCGTCGAGGACCGGGAGGCGGCCGAGGCGCTGACGGGCGAGATGCTCTACGTCGATCGGGCGCGTTTGCCGGCGCCCGGTGAGGAGGAGTACTACCTCGCCGATCTGGTCGGGCTCGCGGTCGTCGACGAGACGGCGCATGCGCTCGGCCGCGTCGCCGCGGTCCATGATTTCGGCGCCGGCGACCTCGTCGAGATCGATCCCGGTGGGGGCGAGACGGTCCTCATCGCCTTTACCAGGGACAATGTGCCCGAACTCGACATTGCCGGCGGCCGGATGGTCGTCGCCCGGCCGGCCTGGGACGACGCCACCCGATCGGGCGGAGACGCCGATGGCCGATGACCCGGGAGCGCGTGCCCCCTGGCGCGCCATCGTGCTGACGCTGCTGCCGGCGGCATTTCCGGGGCCGCTCGGGATGTCCAACGCCGGGCGCGCGCTCGGCGCCGGGACATGGTCGCTGGACGTGCTCGATATCCGCGACTTCGCCGATGGCCGCCACCGCACCGTTGACGGCCCGCCCGCCGGCGGCGGACCCGGCATGGTGCTGAGGGCCGACGTGGTCGCACGGGCGATCGATGCGGCACGGCCCGCCGGCGACGGGCGGCCGCTCATCGTCACCTCGGCGCGCGGGCGCCCGTTCGATCAGGCGCGGGCAAGGGCGCTTGCCGGATCGTCCGGCGTCGTCATTCTGTGCGGCCGGTTCGAGGGCATCGACCAGCGGGTGATCGATGCGCGTGGGGGCGAGGAAGTGGCGCTCGGCGATGCCGTCCTCTCGGGCGGGGAGGTCGCCGCGCTGGCGATCCTCGATGCCGCGGTGCGGCTGCTGCCCGGCGTGATGGGCAGCGAAGCGTCGGCCGCGGACGAGAGCTTCGAGGTCGGCCTTCTCGAATACCCGCAATACACCCTGCCGCGGACCTGGGAGGGGCGCGACATTCCCGACGTGCTCCTGGCGGGCGATCATGGCCGGGTCGCCGAATGGCGGCGGCGGCAGGCGGAACAGACGACGCGGGAGCGGCGGCCCGATCTGTGGCGCCGCTGGAAGGGCTGAGGCATGGCCCTCAGGTGCGCATGGTCTCGGCCACCGCCTCGCGGATCAGCGCGTCGGGAATGTCGTCGAACGAGGCGTAGTTGTAGGCATAGAGCCGGGCATAGAGCCCCTTGAGCGCGATCAGCTCCGCATGGGTGCCGGTCTCGATGATCCGCCCTTCCTGGAGCACGATGATGCGGTCGGCGCCGCGCACCGTCGCCAGCCGGTGGGCGATGACGATGCCGGTGCGGCCTTCGAGCAGCCGGGCGAGCGCGATCTGGATCTGGCGCTCGGTGTAGGAGTCGATATTGGCCGTCGCCTCATCGAGGATCAGGATCCGGGCGTCGGCAACCAGCGCGCGGGCAAAGCTCAGAAGCTGGCGCTGGCCGAGCGAAAGATTTCCGCCCTGCTGATCGAGAACGGTGTCGTAGCCCCGGTCGAGCCTGATGATGAAGTCGTGGGCGCCGACGGCGCGCGCCGCCCGCTCGACTTCGGTCCGTGTCGCCTCCACGGTACGGTAGCGGATGTTTTCGAACACGGTTCCGGTGAACAGGAACGGGTCCTGGAGCACCATCGCGATGTGACGCCCGAGCGCCGCCCTGGCGTAGTCGCGCACGTCGATCCCGTCGATCAGGATCGCGCCCTCGGTCACGTCGTAGAACCGGTGCAGGAGCGAGGTGATGCTGGTCTTGCCGGACCCGGTCGGCCCGACCAGCGCCACCGTCTCGCCGGGCTCGATGTTGAAGCTCACGCCCTTCAGCACCGGCTGGTTCTTCACATAGCCGAACGAGACATCGCGAAACTCGATCCGGCCGCGAATATCGGACGGGTCGCGGGCATCGGGCTTGTCGGTGATGGCGAGCGGGACATCGAGAACCTCGAAGATGCGCTTGCCCGAGGCCATGGCCCGCTGCATGGTCGAGTACTGGATCGTCAGCGAGCGGATCGGATCGAAAAAGCGCTGGATGTAGAACAGGAACGCGACCATCACGCCGATATCGAGCGCATCGTCGAGCACCAGCGTGCCGCCGACGACGACGACGATGCCCGACGCGGCGCCGGTCAGGGTGTCGACGATCGGCACCATGATCTGGGCGAGCTTGGCCGACCTGATATGGGCCATCAGGTTGTCGCGGGCTTTTTCCTCGTAGAGCGCGAAGTTGACCTGCTCGCGCCCCATGCCCTGCACGGTGCGCACCGAATGGATGCCCTCGGCCAGGGCGCCGTTGGCAATGGAGGTGGTCTCGCGCGCGCGGCGGAAGGCCTCGCGCGCCCGCGGCAGCCAGATGATGCGGACCAGAAACAGCACCGGCACCACCGAAAGCGTCAGGATTCCGAGCTCGAAATCGAGCGAGAGCATGATCACGACGATGCCGGCCAGCAGCACGATGTCGCCGATGGCGGTGATCGAGTTCTCCAGAAACTCCTGCAGCGCGTTCACGTCGCCCTGAAGGCGCGACATCATGCGCCCGACCTCGGTGCGGTCCATGAAGGCGAGGGCGACGTCCTGGAGATGGGAGAACATGGCGCTCCTGAGATCGAAGATCACGTTCTCGCCGGTGCGGCCGACCAGCATGTCCTGCCAGTAGGTGGCGGCATAGTTGATCGTGATCACGACCGCGAATGCGGCAATCACCTGGAACACGAGCTCGCGCGAGCCGCCATTCTCCAGAACCGCGATATCGATGCCGTAGCGGATCACCAGCGGGATCGCGAGCTGGGCGAGCGTCGCGACGAGAACCGCGACGATGGCGACCCACAGACGCTGGCGGTAGGGCCGGACATAGTCCATGAACCGGCGCACGACACGGCCGTCGAACAGGGCGCCGAACATCTCCTCGTCACGGTTGATCTGCGAGCCGACGACGGCGTGCGGAGGACGGCCCCGGTGCCTGAGCGCCGGCCCGCCGGTTGCGCCGCCGGCGCTCATTTCACCGTCTCCGCCCGGCCCGCGACGATGCCGGCATCGCCCGAGCCCTCGCGGGTCTGCAGCCGGTAGAGCTCGGCGTACGGCCCGCCCTTCGCGATCAGGTCCTTGTGGGTGCCGCGTTCGACGATGCGCCCGTGCTTGAGGAACGCGATCTCGTCGGCATGCATCAGCGCGCTCAGGCGATGGGAGATGATGATGGTCGCCGAGTGGCCGAGCTGTGCGGCAAGGGCCTCGCGGATCCGGCTCTCGGTCCCGGCATCGATCGCGGCCATCGAGTCGTCGAGGATGAACACCGCCGGATCGAGCATCGCGGTGCGGGCGATGGCGACGCGCTGCTTCTGGCCGCCGGACAGCGACACGCCGCGCTCGCCGACGAGGGTGTGGTAGCCCTCCGGCAGTCCGGCGACGAAACCGTCGATGTGGGCGAGAATGGCCGCGTCGCGAATCGACGGGTCTTCGGCCCACGGATCGCCGTAGGCGATGTTGTTCTCGAGCGAGGTGGTGAACAGATGGGGTGCCTGGGCGACGGTGCGAACCTGACGCCGCAGGGAAGAGAGCGTCACCTCGCGGATGTCCTGGCCGTCGATGGTGATGCGCCCCCGATCGATGTCGTAGAAGCGGGTCAGGAGGTGGGCGATGGTCGACTTGCCGCTGCCGGGCGGGCCGACAAGTCCCAGAGTGCGTCCACGCCGGACCTCGAAGCTGACGTCGTGCAGGGCCGGCACGCCAACCGGGCCCTCGTAGGCGAACGAGACGTTCTCGAAGCGCACGACGCCGTCGGTGATTTCAAGGTCCCTCGCACCCGGACGGTCGGTGATCGCCGGCTCGAGGTCGAGCAGCGCGAACAGACGGCCGCCACAGGTCGAGGCCCTGGCGACCGAATTGATCAGGAGCCCGAGCTGGCGCACCGGCAGTTGCAGAATGGTCATGAAGGTGAGGAATTCGGTCAGCGTGCCCACGCTCATGGTGCCGTCCAGGACCCGCATTCCGCCGACCCACAGGACGAGGCCCATGGCGATGAAATAGGCGTAGGTCATGACCGTGGTGGAGGACACGCGGGTGCGGATGCGCTCATCGGCGATGTCCATCGCCTCATCGGAGGCGGCGGCATATTTGTCGAGCTCGTAGCGCTCCGCACCGAAGGCGCGGACCACGCGAATGCCGGTGAGATTCTCGTCCATGATCCGGCCGATCACCGCCATGCGGTCCTGAAGCGTCATCCACAGCGCGCGCAGGCGCAGCCTGGCGCTCGCCGAGCGCCAGGCGACGAACGGAACGAAACTGAGCGACAGCGCGCCAAGAACGAGGTCGCTCGACAGCAGCATCCAGGCGCCGGCGAGAATCAGCACCGACAGCAGAACCAGGCGCAGCATCGCGGCGTTGACGAACATGCGCACGCCCTCGAGATCGAGCATGCCGCGGGTGATCAGCTCTCCGGTATGGACGCGGTCGTGGAAGGAGAAGCTCAGATATTGCAGCTTGTCGTAAAAGGCCAGGCGCAGATCGCAGGCGACGCGGTGGCCGATGGTTTCACCGAAATAGTTGTGCACCAGCGTGAACAGACCGCGCAGCACCGAGACCGCGAGCAGCAGAACGGCGGTCTCGACCAGCGCCATGCGGGCGGCCTCGCGCGACAGCGAAACATCGCCCAGAAGGCCGAACGCGCCGTCGACGGCATCGCCGAGCAGCGGCGGCACCAGGAGCTGAAACACGGCTGCAGCGATGGTGGCTCCGATCGCGATCGCGAGGCGGAAGCGATAGCGGAACGTCAGGGCGATGATGCGCAGCAGGATCGCGAATTCGTCAGCCGAGGCGGCTTCATCTTCTCCGGGAAGGCCACGGTAGGCGCGGGCGTTGACGGGCCGGCGGTCATCGCTCGCGGAGTGTGGGCCTTGCGGCCGGCCCGGGGGTGAGTCCTCGGCCCTGGCGGAGACTGGGTCGTGAGATGTCGGGGTCGAGGTCACGCGAGATTGCTGCCTGTCGATGGATGGCGCCCACATCATGAGATCCGGGCGGCGGCCCTGCCGGCGCCTGGGGGGCAATGGCGGAACGGGCGTAGAACGGTGAGGCTCGAGCCTACGCCCTCGCCCAAGGATGTGCCATATGGCCCTATATTTAGGCAATCCTGGCCCGATCGAGAAGGGGGCAGGAGGCAGGTTCCGCCGGCGAGGTGGCTCGATCGCGAGGTGGTTGGCAGGCCGGCGCGGTCCTCAGGCCGGATCGGACCGGGGGCCGTCAGGACGCGGCGGCGCCGCAATCGGCCCTGCCCCGCAGGCAGTCGTTGATGGTGCTGGCGAGGCTCCGCGGCGAAACGGGCTTGACCAGAACGCACACAAAGCCCGCCGCGAGGAACGCGCGGTGGCGGCTGTCGTCCGCATGGCCGGTGAGCGCGACCACGGGCGTTGCGGCGTTAAAGGTGGAGCGCGCGCGCAGGCGGGCCAGGGTTTCGACGCCGCCCATGCCGGGCATTTCGATGTCCATCAAGATGAGATCGAACCGCCGCTCTGCCGCCGCGCCCAGCGCCTCGGCGCCGCCGGCGGCGAGGGTCACCGCGCATCCGAGACCGGCGAGCAGGGTCTCCATCAGGATCCGGTTTGGACGGTTGTCCTCGACCACGAGGAGGG
>Ga0326597_10002105_pt1 | contig 30421 bp, 28 predicted proteins | sample RVTome_12_FD_203789 | JGI IMG/M metagenome (GOLD analysis project Ga0326597, IMG submission 203789) | Soil microbial communities from uranium-contaminated site in the Upper Colorado River Basin, Wyoming, United States - RVT100D185 | ecosystem: Environmental > Terrestrial > Soil > Contaminated >...
GGACGGGGTCGAAGTCCACGAACCACGACTTGAAGAGCGCCCGCGCCATCGCCTCCAGCGTCTCGTTCATCCGCCGGTTCAGCTCGATCTTGTCGTCCAGCGTGCCGAGGATGTGGGCGATGGCGCGTTGTTCGGGGAGCGGCGGGAGCGCGACGTCGAGCGCTTTCAACTCGTCGCTGTTCAGCCGACCAGTCCCGTGACCGGCGAGATCGACGAGAGAGAGCAGGCGGTCCTTGTTCCCGAGAAGAAGGTACGGGAGATAGTCACTGCAGACGTCCGGCTTGGGTCGGAGGGCCTTCACGTCTTGATTGAACGTCATCGGCCGACTGATTACGCATATTGGCAGATCGTTCAACAGCGTCATGCCGCGCGCGAGGAGCAGGACCGACCCAGCAGGAACAAGTTTGGTGCCGTTAGCGACGCCGTCGTCGGAGACGTGATCCTCGGTGTCGTTGAGGCGGAACCGCTTCATGTCTTTTGCGGAGACCCAAGGAACCGAGCCGGTCCAGTAGTCGGGTCGGTCCTTGGACGGCGTTCCGCCTGACAGGAAGTCGGTCGCGTCACCCAGTTTGGTCTCGCGCCACTCACCGGCCATACCCAAGCTCCTTCAGGTTGGCCTGCCTGGCCGGCAGGCAGGCGGCAATCGCGGCATCGAGCTTCGCCCCTCGCACCCCGCCGTTCATCGCTTTCCCCGCTTCGGCGCCAACTCCGCTTCGATCTCCTCCACCGTCGGCAGAACGCCCTTGAGCTCCTTCGGCAGCTTCTCGACCAGGGTGGTCTCCCAACCGGCAACGCCGATGGGCTTGCGCAGATCGCGCAGGGCGTACTCGACGACGAAGCGGTCCTTCGCGCGGCACAGCAGGAGCCCGATCGTCGGCTTGTCGCCCTCGTGGCGCAGGAGGTCATCGACGGCCGACAGGTACATGTTCAACTGCCCCGCGAATCCGGGATCGAAGGGCACCGCCTTCAGCTCGATGACGACGTAGCAGCGCAGCTTCAGGTGGTAGAAGAGCAGGTCGAGGTAATAGTCGTGGCTCGCGAATTCGAGGTGGACCTGGCGGCCGACAAAGGCGAAGCCGCTGCCCAGCTCCAGCAGGAAACGCTGGATGTGGTCCACGAGGGCCTGCTCGACCTCACGCTCGCGCCGTGGGTCGGCGGTGCCGAGAAAGTCGAACAGGTAGGGATCCTTGAAGGCCTGCGCGGCCAGGTCGGAGTCGGCGGACGGCAGCGTGGCCTTGAAGTTGGTGAGGGCCTTGCCGTGGCGCGCGTGGGCGCGGGCGTCGATCTGCAGCGCCAGGATGTTGCGCGACCAGCCGTGCTCGATGACCTGGCGGATGTACCAGATACGCTCGGTCGAGTCGGTCACGCGGTCGAGCAGCACGCAGTTATGGAACCAGGGGATTTGTGCAGCAAGCTGCTGCACGATTGCCCGCTCGGGCCATGCCGCCGCGAAGGCGCGCATGTACTTGAGGTTGCGCGGCGAGAATCCCCTCATGTCGGGGAACGCCTCGCGCAGGTCAGCGGCCAGCCGGTCGATGACCTTCGCACCCCAGCCTTCGCGTTCCTGCCGGTCGAGGATGACGCGGCCGATGTCCCAGTAAAGCAGGACCATCGCCGTGTTGGCAGCCAGCACGACGCGCAGGCGTTCCTGCTGGATGCGCCGCTTGATCTCGCCGAGTGTCTTCGCATAGCCGCGCGGCAGGTCGGCGAGTGGCGGCGCCACCGGGAACGAGGCCCCGCCCGGGTGGGCGCGCCCGCGCATGACGCGGGCAGCCGCGCTGCCTGACGGGACTGTTGGCGTCTTAGCCGCCTTCTTCCTACCCGCCATACCCAAGCTCCTGCAGGTTGGCGGCAATGGCTGCATCGAGCTTCGAGGCGTCTGCCTGCTGCTCGCGCAGCGTCGCGGTGAGCCGCTGCATCTTCTCCTCGAACGGCTCGCCGTCGTCCTCCACTGCCTCGGCGCCGACGTAGCGGCCGGGCGTGAGCACGTGGCCGTGCTTGCGCACCTCTTCCAGCGGCGCGCTCTTGCAGAAGCCGGGCACGTCGGCGCCCCCTCCCTCACCCTCCCCCGCAAGCGGGGGAGGGGATGAGGTAGAGGCGCGCCAGGCGTGGTAGGTGCCGGCGATCTTGGCGATGTCCTCGTCGGTCAACTCGCGGTGGGTGCGGTCCACGAGCGGTCCGAGCTTGCGGGCGTCGATGAAGAGCACGTGGCCGCGACGGTCTATGCCCTCACCCCTGCCCTCTCCCGCAAGCGGGGGAGGGAGTCTTTTTTTGTCGCGGCGAAGGAACCACAGGCAGGCGGGAATCTGCGTCGAGTAGAAGAGCTGGCCCGGCAGCGCGACCATGCAGTCCACGATGTCGGCCTCGATCAGGGCCTTGCGGATCTCGCCCTCGCCGGACTGGTTGGACGACATCGAGCCATTGGCGAGTACGAAACCGGCCACGCCCGCCGGCGCGAGGTGATGGACGATGTGCTGCACCCAGGCGAAGTTGGCGTTGCCCTTGGGCGGTACGCCGTACTGCCAGCGCTTGTCGCCCGCCAGGCGCTCGCCGCCCCAGTCGGAGATGTTGAAGGGCGGGTTGGCGAGGATGAAGTCGGCCTTCAAGTCGGGGTGACGGTCGTTGTGGAAGGTGTCGCCGTGGGCGATCTGGCCGTCGATGCCGCGGATGGCGAGGTTCATCTTGGCGAGGCGCCAGGTGGTGTAGTTCGACTCCTGACCGTAGATCGAGATGTCGGACTTGGCCTTCCCGCCGTTTCCATTCCCCTTGGCGTGCGCGCGGATGAACTCCACCGACTGCACGAACATGCCCGAGGAGCCGCAGCAGGGGTCGTACACCCGGCCGCGGTAGGGTTCGAGCATCTCGACCAGGAGCTTCACCACGCAGCGCGGCGTGTAGAACTCCCCGCCCTTCTTGCCCTCGGCGCTCGCGAACTGCGAGAGGAAGTACTCGTAGACGCGGCCGAGCACGTCCTTGGCGCGGCTCGCTTCGTCGCCGACCTTGATATTGCTGATGAGGTCGATGAGCTGGCCAAGGCGCGTCTTGTCGAGCCCTGCGCGGGCGTAGTCCTTCGGCAGTACGCCCTTCAGCGCCGGGTTGTCGCGCTCGATGCCGGCCATTGCGTCGTCGACGAGCTGGCCGATGGTGGCCTGACGGGCCTGGGCCTTCAGGTGCGCCCAGCGCGCCTCGGGGGGCACCCAGAAGATGCTCTGGGCGCGGTACTCGTCGGGGTCCTCGGGGTCGGCGCCTTTGGACTTCTCGGCGATGAGCGCCGCGTGACGCTCCTCGAAGGCGTCCGAGATGTACTTCAGGAATAAGAGGCCAAGGCAGACATGCTTGTACTCCGCGGCGTCCATGCTGCCGCGCAGTGCGTCGGCCATCTGCCAGAGCTGGGCTTCGTAGCCGACGTTGGCGCTTGTCTTGTCCGCCGTGCTCGCGTTGTTCTTTCGCTTGGCCAACTTTTCGGTCCAACGTTTAATTGGACGAGCCTTGCAGCCAGGATGATAGGGGCATTGTAGGCAGGCTGGAGGGGGGCCACAACCGAAGGATCGCCGCCCCCGCTGGTGTTGCTGGCGGAAGGCGGGTGGGATTTGCCCCCTTCACCTCCCCGCCCCGCTACCCGGCCGGCTCGATCAGTTCGGGTCCGTCGTTGCGCACGCTGTTTACCCGGGCGCTGATCGGGTAGGCGCGCATTTCCTCCGCCGGGTATGGCGCGAGCAGCTTCTTCAGGGTCCCCGTGTTCTCATTCTTCGGATCGAGCCACGCGTCGTAGTCCGCCTCGTGCAGCAGCACCGGCATGCGGTCGTGCAGCCGCCGCATCATCGCGTTCGCCTCGGTGGTGAGGATGGTGTAGCTCTCGATCGGCACCGCTCCGTCCTTGCCCGGCCAGAATTCGTAGAGGCCGGCCGCGGCGAAGAGATCGGCGTTGAGCAGCCGGATGAAGTGCGGCACCTTGCGGTCAGCAAGCTTCTGCCACTCGTAGAACCCCGCCATCGGCACGAGGCAGCGCCGCCGCTTGAAGGCCGCGCGGAACGCGGGCTTCTCCGCGACGGTGTCCGAGCGCGCGTTGATCGTGCGCGCGCCGATGCCCGCGTCCTTGGCCCAGAACGGTACCAGCCCCCAGCGCAGCAGCACGAGCTCGCGGCCGTGCTCGGGATGCTCGCGGCAGACCGGCAGGAGCTGGGTCGGCGCGGCGTTGTAGCGCGGGGCGAAGTCGACTTCCTCGCCGAGGAACTCGATCGCGTCGCGGTTCTTCCGCGATACGGGTCCGTAGATGGCGTAGCGGCCGCACATTTGCGTGACGAGTGATGGGTAATGCGTGACGGCTACGCTGTATTGTAACGGCCGGCGCGGTCGGGGGGGGCTTTGACAGGCCGCCCGCCGGCGGGCGATCATCGCCGCTCGCACCCCGGTCACCGGCTCCCTCCAAATGAAAACCACATGCCGATCGCTGAAATCCGCGGCGTCGCGATCAACTACGACGTCCTGGGTCGGGACGGGCCTTGGGTCGCGTTTTCGCCCGGCGGGCGGCGGCCGATGGCGGGCGTGGCCTCGCTCGCGCAGCGCATCGCCGGCGCCGGATACCGCGTGCTCATCCACGACCGGCGCAACTGCGGCGCTTCCGACGTGGTGATCGACGACGCGCAGTCGGAATACGAAATCTGGGCCGGAGACCTGCACGCGCTCGCCTCGCAGCTCGGCGCCCTGCCCGCCTTCGTCGGCGGCGGCTCGTCAGGTTGCCGGCTCGCGCTCATCTTCGCGCTGCGCTACCCGGAGGCGGTGCGCGGGCTCCTTTTGTGGCGCGTTACCGGCGGGCGCTTCGCCGCGCAGCGCCTGGCGCGGAATTACTACGGCCAGTTCATCGACGCTGCGCGCGACGGCGGCATGGCGGCGGTGTGCGATACGGAGCATTTCAGCGAGCGGATCGCCGCCCGGCCGCAGAACCGCGAGCGGCTCATGGCCATGGATGCCAACCGCTTCATCGAAGTGATGGAGAAATGGGAAACCGGCCTGAAGCGCGACGCGGACCTGCCCGTCATCGGCGCAAACGAGGCCGAGCTTCGTTCGATTGGCGTCCCCGCCTGCGTCATCCCCGGCAACGACAAGACGCACCTGCGCACGGCGGGCGAAACGCTCGCGCGGCTCATGCCGGGGGCGGAGCTGCGCGTTCTCTACCCCGATCACGTCGACGTCGACATGTGGCCGCCGGAGGAATGGGCGGCGAAGGAGCCCGGGCAGGCGGCGATTTTCATCGACTTCCTCGCGCGCGCGGACGCAGACGACGGCCTGATCCCGGCGCGGCGCGTTTGACAGCGTGCGCCAGCGGGGAAGAGAATGCCCTGCCGCGCTCCGGCGCGGGACATTCGCAACGAGAGTGCGTAACAAAATGATGCTTGGTCACCCCCTCACCCTGACCCTCTCCCCCGTGATTTCCGGGGAGAGGGGAATTCATGCTGTTCCATGTTCTAAACCCCCTCGGGAGGAAAAATGAGCGTCGCCCGCTTTCCCCGTTTTCTGCTTGCGGCTGCCTGCCTCGCGCTCGCCGCTCCCGGCGCCGCGCCGGCGCAGGACTATCCCTCCCGCCCGATCCGGCTGGTCGTGCCGCAGGCGCCGGGCAGCTCGTCGGACACCATTGCGCGCATCGTCGCGCTCGAGCTGTCACGCATCGCCGGCCAGCAGGTGGTGGTCGACAACCGCCCCGGCGGCGCGCTGACGATCGGCATGGAGATCGTGGCGCGCGCAACACCCGACGGCTACACCATCGGCTATGCCCCGGTGGGCGCGCTCGCGATCGGCCCGCACATGCTGAAGAAAATGTCCTACAACGTGCTCAAGGACTTCCAGCCGGTGGCGCAGACCGCGTCGAACCACATGCTGCTCGCGGCCTCGCCCAAGCACCCGTTCGGCTCGGTGCGCCAAGTCATCGACTACGCGAAGAAGAACCCGGGCAAGCTCTTCTTCGCCTCCTCCGGCAATGGCACGCCGGGCCACGTCGGCATGGAGCTGTTCAAGACCATGAGCGGAACGCAGATCACGCACGTGCCGTACAAGGGCGGCGCCGCCGGCATCGCCGACCTCATCGGCGGGCAGGTGCAGCTCATGATGGAAGGGCTCAATTCGATCACGCCGCACGCCAGGGCCGGGCGCGTGCGCGCGCTCGGCGTGACCGGCCCGAAGCGCTCGCCGGCGCTGCCCGATGTGCCGACCATTGCCGAAGCCGGCGTTCCCGGCTACGAGGCGACGACCTGGAACGGCATCGTCGTGCCGGCCGGCGTGCCGCGGCCGATCGTCACAAAGCTCAACGCCACGATCAACCAGGCGCTCGCGACGCCGACGCTGCGCAAGCGCTTCGCTGCCATCGGCGCGGAGCCGGGCAACACGACGCCGGAGCAGTTCGCCGACCTGATCCGCAAGGAGCACGCGAAGTGGGGCGAAGTCGTGAAGCGCTCGGGCGCGCGGATCGAGTGAAGAGCAGCCGGCGGGACCGTCGCCAAGACGCCAAGAGAAGCCAACCACCAGAAATGGCATCGAACTTCTGGAATCATTGAACTTGCGATTGCTTGAACTACTGAGGAGATCCATCCGATGACGACGCAGGCAATCCCGGGCACGGAGCTCGCGGGCAAGGTGGCGCTGGTGACCGGCGCCGCGAAGAACATCGGGCGCGCGATCGCGCTCGAGCTGGCGGCCGCCGGCGCAGCGGTCGCCGTCAACACGCGCGCTTCGCGCGAAGGCGCCGACGAAGCGGTGAAGGAGATCCGGGCCGCCGGCGGCGAGGCGGACGTGTTCATGGCGGACATCGCGGACGCAAAACAGGCGAAAGCGATGGTCGAGGCCGTCATCCGGCGTTTCGGCCGCGTCGACTGCCTGGTGCTCAACGCGTCGGTGCGAACCGAGCGGCCGTTCCTGGAGCTCAGCTATGAGGAATGGCGCACGCCGCTGTCGATCTCGCTCGACGGCTCGTTCCACCTCGCCCAGGCGTGCCTGCCCTCGATGCTGAAGAACGGCGGGGGCGCAATCGTCACGCTGGGCGGCATGACCGCGCTGTCAGGCTCCAAGGGCCGCGTGCACGGCTCGGTGGCCAAGCACGGCATGGTCGGCATGACGCGCGCGCTGGCGCGCGAGTTCGGCGAGCAGGGGGTGCGCGTCAACTGCATCGCGCCCGGCCAGATGAACACCACGCGCGCGGCCGGCCGCACCGCGCACGGCGGCAACGAGCTGGTCCCCATGAAGCGCAAAGGCGAGCCGGAGGAAATCGCCACCACCGTGCGCTTCCTGTGCGGCCCGGGCGCGAGCTTCATCAGCGGCCAGACGATTCATGTCAACGGCGGACAGATGATGTTCTGATTCGAATGCGAGACGAAAAGGAGTGACGAGATGGCTTCAGCGATCGAAAGAAAACTCGCCGAGCTCGGCCTCGCGCTGCCCGCGCCGGGTGCGCCGGGCGGCAACTACGTGCCGTTCGTGATCGCTGGCGATCTCGCGTTCATGTCGGGACAGGTGGCGCGCGCCGAAGGCAAGATCGCCTACGCCGGCAAGGTCGGCGGCGCGCTCACCCTCGAGCAGGGGCAGGCCGCGGCGCGGCTGTGCGCGCTCAACCTGCTCACCCAGCTCAAGGCGGCGTGCGAGGGCGACCTCGACCAAGTCGCTCGGTGCGTGCGGCTCTCGGGGTTCGTGAATTGCGGGCCGGATTTCAAGCAGCAGCCGCAGGTCGTCAACGGCGCCTCCGACTTGATGGTCGCGGTCTTGGGCGAGCGCGGCCGTCACGCGCGCACCGCGGTCGGGGTGACCTCGTTACCCGGCGATTCGGCGGTCGAGGTCGAGGGCATCTTTCAGCTCACCCTCAAAGGCTCTCTCAGGTAAACGGGCAGATCCGTCACCGGCGGCCGCGCCGGCACCTGGTAGAAGAGATCAGTTGATCGTGAATCCGGTGCGCTTGATGATCGGCGTCCAGCGCTTGATCTCGCTCTGCACGAAGCGCGCCGCCTTCTCCGGGCTCGAGTCCGTCACCGGCTCCGCGCCGACGTCGCGCAGCTGCTTCTGGAATGCGGGATTGGCCATCACCTTGAGTGTCGCCGCATGGAGCTGGTCGATGACCGTCCTCGGGGTACCGGCCGGCGCGAGGATGGCGTTGAAGTTCTGCACCACCATGTCCGGCATCCCGGCTTCGCGCGCGGTCGGCACATCCGGCGCGGCCGAGACCCGCTTCTCGGAATTGATCGCCAGCATGCGCAACCGGCCTGCCTTGTGGTACTGGAGCGGCGCGGCGCTGAGGATCGGCGTGTAGACCGGGATGTGCCCGGCGATGAGGTCGGTCAGCCCCGGCCCCGCGCCCTTGTAGGGAATGTGCACGATGTCGAGGTCGCCGCCCTGGATCTTGAACAGCTCACCCGTGAGGTTGGTGATGCTCCCCGTGCCGGCGGATCCATAGGAGAGTTTGCCCGGATGCTTTTTCGCAAAGGCTATGAGCTCCTTCAGGCTCTTCACCGGCAGCGACGGATGCACGGTGATGGCGGTCGGCACCAGCGTGATCACCGCGACCGGCGCGAGATCCTTCGCCTCGTACTGGGGCTTCTTCATCGCCACCGGATTAATCACCACAGTCGTGGTATTGCCGAGCAGCAGCGCGTAGCCGTCGTTCTTCGCGCGCGCGACCTCCGCGCTGCCGATGATGCCGCTGGCGCCGCCGCGGTTCTCGACGATCACCTGCCCCAGCACCAGCGTGACGTGCTGCGCCCACATGCGTCCCACGAGATCGTTCTGCCCGCCCGGCGCAAACGGCACGACGAGCCGCACCGGCCGCTCGGGATACTTGTCCTGCGCCGGCGCCGCGAACGGCAGCGCAAGAACGACGGCCAACGCGCTCGCCGCGCCCACGCCGGACCTGCTTCGTGAATTCATGATGAGACCTCCTGGTTGTGGCGCGCGCGTGGCGGTCTGCGCCGCGCCGTGGCAATGATCTGATGCTAAGACATGCGCTTGCGAGCCGCAACGCCGATCGCTCCATGCAGGGGCCCGGCCGCAGCCGCCTACACCGCCTCGCCCTCGTGCATGAACTGCAGCCGCGCGAGATGCGCGTAGAGCCCGTCCGCGCGCAACAGCTCGTTGTGCGTGCCGACCGAATGGATGCGGCCACGGTCGAGCACGATGATGCGTTCGGCGTTGCGCACGGTCGCGAGCCGGTGCGCGATGACCAGCGTCGTGCGCCCGCGCGAAAGGCGCTCGAGCGCCGCGGCGACTTGCCGCTCGCTCTCCGCGTCGAGCGAGCTCGTCGCCTCGTCGAGCAGCAGGATCGGCCGGTCGGCGAGGATCGCGCGCGCGATCGAGATGCGCTGCCGCTGTCCGCCCGAGAGCTTCACGCCGCGCTCCCCCAGATCGGTGTCGAATCCCTGCGGCAGCTTCTCGACGAAGTCGAGCGCATGCGCGGCCGCGCAGGCCTCGCGCACTTCCTCCGCCGTCGCCTCCGGCCGGCCATAGCGCACGTTGTCGGTTACGCCCGCCGCGAAGATCACCGGGTCCTGCGGCACCAGCGCCACGTGGCGCCGCAATTCGAGCGGGTCGCAATGCCGGATGTCGGCGCCGTCGACCAGCACGCGGCCCGACTGCGGATCGTAGAAGCGCAGGATCAAGGCGAAGATCGTCGACTTGCCCGCGCCCGACGGGCCGACCAGCGCGATGCGCGCGCCGGGATCGACCGAGAACGACACCGGCCCGAGCGCCGTGCTGTCGGGCCGTGCGGGGTAGGCGAAGACGACGTCGTCGAAGCGGATCGCGCCGCTTACGCGCGGCGGCAGGTGGATCGGCGGCTGGGCCACATCGAGCGCGGAGCGCGTATCGAGCAGCTCCATCAGCCGCTCGGTCGAGCCCGCCGCGCGCTGGATCTCGCCCCAGATCTCCGACACCGTGCCGGCGCCGCTTGCCACCACCGCGGCGTAGAAGACGAAGGCGCCGAGCTCGCCCGCGGTGATCCGGCCCGCGAGCACGTCGTGCCCGCCGATCCACAGGATCACGCCCACCGCGCAGAAGGCGATCAGCATCACCGACGAGATGAGCCATGCCTTCACGCGCACGCGGTGCACGCCCGTGGCGTACGCCGCCTCGGTGGCGGCGTTGAAAAGGCCGCGCGCATGCTGCTCGTGGCGATACGCCTGCACCGTGCGGATCTCGTGCAACGACTCGTCGATGTGCGCCGAGACATCGGCCACCCGGTCCTGGTTTGCGCGCGACAGGCGCCGCACCCGGCGGCCGAGCAGCAGTATCGGAATGAGCGTCGCGGGCACGCCCAGCACGATCAGCGCCGCGAGCTTGCCGCTGGTGGCGAAAAGCAGGACCAGCGCTCCGACCATCATGAGTCCGTTGCGCAGGAACATGGACAGCCCGAATCCGATGACTTGCCGGATCTGCTCGGTGTCGTTGGTGAGGCGGGAGGCGATCTCGCCGGTGCGCGCGGCGTCGAAAAAGGCCGGCGAGAGGGTGAGCACGTGGGCATAGACGGCGCGCCGCAGGTCCGCAATGATGCGCTCGCCCACGCTCATCATGAGGAAAAACCGCGTCCAGGTCGCCGCGGCCAGCAGAACGGCGATTCCGATGATCCCGGCCAGCGCGGCATTCAGCAACTGCGGATCGCCGCTGCCGAAGCCCGCGTCGATGACGTAGCGCAGGCCCTGTCCGAGCGCGAGCACCGAGCTCGAGGCGACGACGAGCGCGAGGAGCGCGGCGGCAACGCGCCAGCGATAAGGCCAGAGGAAGCGCCCGAGGCGGGCAAACTGGGCGATATCGCCCTTGCTGGGTATGGCGGGGTCTGTCACGCGACTATCGTAACAGGCCGGCGCGGTGGCCGCCTACGGGAACCTCGTTTGCCGCCGAGAGAAGCGAAAACTTGATTTGCCGCCAAGGCTTCTTTTCAATACCCCCTTGAGGGGTACGCCAAGAACGCCAAGAAAAGCAAAAGCCATTACGGAAAACGCGCGGCGAACCGAGGACAACCCCAAACGAGCTGCCGTGGACGCGCCGCGCAAATCGAGAGTGATCTGAGTCCGGGCGAGAACACGTGCCGTGCAGCCTGGTTCTTGGTTCTTTGTTTTCAGTCTTTTGGATTCTTATATATTTGATTCGGTTCTTCTTGGCGGCCTTGGCTGCCAATAAGGATTTTTCACGAATTCACCGCGGCGCGTGCTTGCCCAGCTTCCAGCCATGCTGCGCGATGTGGCTCTCCGCCTCGTGGATCGCCTCCTCCTCGAGCGGCGTCGCCATCGTGTCGTTGTAGCGGTTCATGAAACCGAAGTAGGCGACGAGCGCGACGATCTCCACGATCTGTCCCTCGGTCCAGTGCTTCTTCATTTCCTCGAACAGCTCGTCCGACACGTCGTTCGGCTGCGCGGCCGCGGCGATCGCGAACTCGATCGCCACGCGCTCCGCCGGCGTAAACAGCGGGCTGGACTGGTATTCCCAGACCTTCTCCAGCTTCTCGTCCTTGATGCCTGACCGGAGCGACCCTCCGGCATTGTGCGCCATTCAATAATGACAGCCGTGGGTGCGCGAGGCAACGTATCCAAGCAGGCGCTTGAGTCCCACGGTGACCTCGCCTTCCGCATCGAACACCGCGGCGTTCAGCGCGCGCAGCGCGCGCAGGATCTTCGGCTTGCGCTGCAGGATGAGCTGGCTGTTCGAGAGGTGCTGGCCGGCCTTCCGGGCCTTCTCGAATACATCGGCGACTTCGGGCACCGCGCCGGGCGGCAGTGGCGCAAGACGGGGCATTGCGATTCCTTCAGGTAGGTTAATCTTGCGGTTTTTGAGACCGCTTCCGGTCACCGGTCACGAGTCATGCATCACGTGGCCGCAAGCTGCCGCGCGAGCACGTTGACGTCGAGAAGGCCGGCGAAGTTGCGGATCGCCTCGACCAGCGCATCGCACGCCACGGGCGCGTAGCGGCGGGAAAGCTCGTGGCGGAAACGCTCGACATGATCGTCCGTAGTGAACGGGCGCGCGGCGGCGCCCTTGGGCACCTCGACGAAGACCGTATCGGCCACGCCGGATGCGAGCGTCAGCGAAACCTTCGCTCCGACCGACTCGACGCCGCTCACTCGCTCCACGTCCGCGTCGGGCACGCAGTCGATGCGCCGCGCGAGGTCGAGGACAGCGCGATCGCTCATCCCGGCCTCGAAGTCATCGACGTTCAACGCAAATCCGGGCGTGATGCGGTCGCTTTGACCCAGCGTAAGCGCCACGCAAAACGGCACGCTCATCTGCGCCGCCTGGATGTCGCGCGGCTCGTTCACCGTCAGCCTGCCCTGTATCACCTTCGGGATGCCGACGGTCGCCGCCCTTACGTCCGCGAGCCGCACCGCGTGCTTGCGGGCGAGCTCGCCAGTCGCCTCGATCGCCGCCTGGATGCGGGCGCTGCACGCATGCGGCTTCACCGCCACCTCCATCAGCCGGTAACGGCTGCCGAGCTCCCCGGTGAGAAAGTCGAAGTTCACCTCGTCGGCGTAGGCGCGCGCGAAGCCGTCCTTGCCTTCGAGGATATCGGTCGGCCCCGAAAATCCCCCCTCGGCCAGCAGCGCGGCCCCGACGCCCTCCGCCGCCGCGTGCGCGGCGTGGATGCGCTTCACCGTCGAGCCCGAGTGGTAGAACTGCGTGAGGCCGCCGCAGAAGGAGGCGGCGAGCCCGATCGTCTCGGCGATGCGCCGCACGCGGTCATCACCCGTGAACAGCAGGTGCGCCGCCGCGGCGGCGGCGCCGAACGCGCCACAGGTGGCCGTGCTCTGGAAGCCGCGCCGGAAATGCGAGGGCTGGATCGCGAGCCCGATGCGGATCATCGCTTCGTACCCCGCGGCGACCGCGGCAAGCACGCGGCTGCCCGGCAACCGGCGGTCCTGCCCGATCGCGAGCGCGGCGGAGAAGACGATGCAGCCGGGATGCAGCATGGCGCCGACGTGCACGTCGTCGGCGTCGATGCTGCCGGCGTAGGTCGCGTTGAGGAAGGTCGCGCGCACCGGATCCATCCGCTCGCTCGAGAAGAGCACCCGCGCCCCCCCGTTGCCGCCCAGCCTGCGCGCAAGACCGGCGGCCCACCGGCTCCAGCTCATGCGCTCCCCGATCGAGGCGACGCGGAAGTAATCGAGCAGCAGCACGAACAGCTGGTCCTTCACCGGCTGCGGCAGCCGAGGGTAGTCGACACCTGCGATGAATTCCGCCAGCCGCAGTGTGGGTGCCGGTGTCATATGCATCTCCTAGGACTTCAAGCGCCGCGCTATGTGCGCGCACTCGTCATGGAAGTCGTCTGCTGCTCCCACCGTCTCGCGACTGTCGGGAACGTAAGTCCCGCGAATCCGGGGATCACGTGCAACCTTATTGCCGCAGCGCCCTTAAACATAGAGGATTTACCATAATCACATATATATTCTCATTAAATCCGCCATTATGGTTCCCGAGCCGGCGGCCACGGGGCACTCGGCCCTCCGCCGTCGCCACCTGCCCGACTTCTCTTGTCTTGATCTTTCCTGAGTACGGCAGCCGGATACCTCGACAGCGTGCGCGCTGCGACCGGGGACGACGCGCACCGTGCGGTAGGGCGCATCGATCTCGGCCGCGCGCTCGACCGGCACGGACAGCGCGTTACGAACGCGATCGATCATATTGGCGGCTGGGCAGGCCGCCGTCAGCTCTACGTATTTCGCCGGTGACGACGGCGATCCGACCGGTGAGATCGAAGAGCCGGGTGACCGTGGTCATCAGGCGTCGTCGATAATCTTCCAGGAGCCCGGCGCGCACTGCACCACGCGCCGGTGCTGCGCCGAGAGCTTGTCGACCCAAGGCTCGCCTTCCTTCATGACCATCTTGATATTGTCCTTCGACGTGAGCACGCTGATGTTGGTCGACGGGTCGCCGTCGATCGCGAGGATGTCCGCGAGCTTGCCCTGCTCGATCGTGCCCAGCTCCTTGCCCAGCCACAGCGCCTCGGCCGCGTTCTTCGTCGCCGTCTGGATCGCCTCCATCGGCGTCATGCCCAGTTCGACGTAGAGCTCAAGCTCCTTGGCGTTGGTGCCGATCTCCGGCTCCGGCCCGAGGTCCGTGCCCATCGCGATCTTGATGCCGGCCTGGTGCATGACCTTGAAGGTCTCGAACGTGTACGGCTGGATCTTCTTCATCTTGACCAGGATGTTCTGCTGCGTGCCGATCTTCTTGCGCACCTCGATCGCGTGGTCGGTGCGGTGCGACAGCGTGGGCGTCACCGGGATGCCCGAATCCTTGATCATCGCCACCGATTCCTTGTCGTGGAACACCATGTGCTCGATGGTGTCCACCTTCGCGCGCACGCACATCTTGTGCGACTCTGCCGTGAAGCAGTGCGCGGAAGTCGGCTTGTGGAAGGCGTGTCCCTCGTCGACGATCGCCTCGAGCTCCTCCAGCGTCATGTTGCGCACATCGGGCTCTTCGTCGGCCGTGCCGCCGCCTCCCGAAACACTGGTCTTCAGCAAGTCGGCGCCGGCCCGCAGGTGCTCGCGCACCAGCCCCCGCAGCGCCCACGGCCCGTCCGCGGTGAACTGCAGGTCGAAATTGCGCGCCGCCGCCCGCGGCAGCGTCAGGTCAAGGTGGGAGCCGGTGATGATCGGTCGGCCACAGACGTGCAGCCTCGGTCCCACATGGATACCGTTGTTGATCGCGTCGCGCACCGCGCACGCCTCGAACACGAACGGCCCGCGCGAGGTCGCCCGCCCCAGGTCGCGCAGCGTCGTGAAACCCATCTCGAAGCACATCTGCGCGTGGAACAGCATGTACATCATCTGCAACTGCGGCGTGACCTCCCAGATCGACACCCGGTAGTTGTTGAAGGTGGCGCAGTTGAACGCGGCCAGGTGCAGATGGCAGTCAAACAGGCCCGGCATCAGCGTGTATTTGGTCGCGTCGATCACTTCCGCGCCCGCCGGCTCCTTGACCTTTCCTTTCTTGCCCACCGCCGTGATGCGCTTGCCCTCGACCACGATCACCGGATCCTTCATCACCGGCCCGCCGTTGCCGTCGATCAGCCTGCCCCCGCGGATCACTCTCGTCTTCGCGCCCTTGGCCGCTTCCTTTTGCACTGCTCCTGCCATTTTCTTCTCCTCGGAAAATCCCTGCCCGGGCCGTTGACTAGGGTCACTTGCATACGCGATAAGAACGGCCGCCGCGGAATGGCCCCGCGGCGCCCCGCGAGTCAAATGCCGTCACCCCGATGATTGGGCGCCTGACGCTCTGATCCGCTCCGCGATCGCCAAGAGCTCCTGGTCTTCGATGGATCGCCGCAGCCGGGCGGCTTCTTCATGCAGCGTGTTCACGATGGCTGAGATCTCCTCCTCGCGCACGGCGTGCCCCATTTCCGACAGCTTCTTGCGCACAACATACGGCCCGCTGTACTTGCCCAGCGCGATGCGGCGCTCGTTGCCCACGGCCTCCGGCAAGATGAACTCATACGCGCTTGGCGTCCTGTCCAGGCCGTAGATATGAGTATCCAGCTTATGGGCGAAGGAATTCGGCCCGGTGAGCGGCTGCGTGGCTGCCGGCGGGATTCCGGAAAGCTCCGATACCAGCCGGGATAACCCGGTGAGTTTGGTCAGGTCGATTCCGAGGTCGACGCCATAGAGGTACTGAATCGCAGTGACGAACTCGGCCATCACCACGTTCCCCGCTCTTTCGCCCAGGCCGTTGACCGACGTGTCGACCGCCGTGGCGCCCGCTTCTATGGCGGCGATGGCATTGGCCAGCGCCAGGCCGTAATCGTTGTGGCAATGAACCTGTATGTCCGCCCGCGTCGCTCTCGCGGCGATGGTCACCAGATAGCCCATCCCGTGCGGGGTCATGCACCCGACCGTGTCCGTGATGCTTACGACGTCCGCGCCGCTCTCGGTAGCCAGTGCAAATGCTCTGACCAGCAATGGGATTTCCGCCCGGGTTCCGTCGGGCGGAGAGAATCGGACTTTCACGCCCTGCGAACGCGCGTACGACACGCCCTCCTCGATCCTGACGAGCGCTTCCTCGGGCGACGCCTTCTGAACCTGCTCGAGCCGCACGGCGGACAACGGATACATCAGGCTCAGCCGGTGCGCGCCGGACTCCAGGGCCGCGTCGACCTGGCTTTTCCAGTCCGGCCCGAAGATGTGGACCAACGCCTCGATCTCCACGGGGTTCCCGCTCCGGGTGACGGTGCGAGTGAATTGCGCGTCGATCTTCGACCTTGCCGGTAGCCCGCCCTGGATATAGCGCACGCCGGACTCCAGCAGGCGCTCGTAGATCCGCAGCTTGTTTTCCAGGGAGAAGTTGACCTCGGCGGCCTCCTCTCCCTCCCGCAGGGTAATGTCGTGGACCGCGAGCCGCGGACTCACCCGCGGCGGCAGCGTCGCCCGCGCAATATCGAGTGCCGAAAGATGCGTCACCTTCCCCCCCTTCTATTGCGCCTCGATGCCGGCGGCTTCGACCACAGCCTTCCACCTCTTTCGCTCGACACTGATCAACTCAGCAAACTCCTTCGCAGTGCTTGTCTCGATGTCGAGGCCTTTACTGGTGAAGTTCCCCTTGAACTTCGGCTCGTTCAGAATCGCGACAATGGCGCCGTTCAGGCGCTGCACGATCGGCTCCGGGAGCCCCGCGGGGCCTATGACGCCGAACCAGATCGACGACTCATACTCCGGCACGCCCGCCTCCGCAACAGTCGGCAGCTCCGGCATCGCCCCGACGCGCTTCCGGGTCGTCACCGCCAGCGCCCGCAAGCGCCCGGCCTCCACATGTCCCTTGACAGTCAGGATGGTCGGAAACATTACCTGCACCTCGCCGCTGAGCAGCGCAATGACCGCCGGAGCGTTGCCCTTGTACGGGACGTGCAGCAACTTCGCCTGGGTCATGGACATGAAGAGCGCCCCCGCGAGATGACTGCCGGTCCCGCTCCCGCCCGACCCGATCGCCACCTCGCCGGGGCGCGCCTTGGCCAGGGCAATGAGTTCCTTGATGGATTTCACCGGCAGCGACGGATGAACGACGACTGCATTCTCCTGCCGGCCCATGAGCGTTATCGGGGAGAAGTCCGTGGCCGGCGAATAGGCGAGTTTCTTGTAAAGATGGGGATTGATCGCAAGCGGGCCCGCATGGGCCAGGCCAAGGGTATAGCCGTCGGCCGTCGATTTGGCGATCACGTCCGTGCCGATCATCCCGCCGGCTCCTGAACGATTGTCGACGACGACCTGCTGCCCCAAAACGGCCGAAAGTTTCTGAGACAGCGCGCGAGACAGGATATCGACCGCGCCGCCGGCAGGATACGGCAAGATGAAACGTACCGGCCTCGATGGATACTCCTGGGCAACGGCACCCGACGCGATAACGAAGAAAAGCAGGAACGAACGAAATACGGCAGTCAGTTTCATCGTCTCTTCTCCAGTTGCTTGGTTCTTGGATTCATCGGGCCGCGCGGACGGCTTGCCATGCTGCTACAGCCGGTCGATGATCTTCCACGATCCCGGCTCGCACTGAATTACCGACTTCGGCTTCGCCGAGATCTTATCCGCGTGTACCCGCCCGTCCTTCATGACCAGCTTTATGTTGCCCTTCTCCTGCAAAACGCGTATGTCCTTCGACGGATCTCCGTCGACGATCACGATATCCGCGAGCTTTCCCGGCTCTATTGTGCCCAGGTCGGCGTCGACCTTCAGGGCCTGCGCCGCATTCTTCGTCGCAGTCTGCAGCGCCTCCATGGGGGTCATGCCGAGGTTGACGTAGATCTCCAGCTCCCTCGCGTTGCTGCCCATCTCTGGGTCGTATCCGGTGTCGGTTCCCATCGCGATCTTGATCCCGGCCTGGTGGAACTTCTTGAACGATTCGAACGTGTAGGGCTGTATCTTCTTCATCTTTTTCAGTATGTTTTCGTTCGTTCCCATGCGGCGGCGAACCTCGATTGCATGGTCCGTGCGGTGGGAGAGCGTCGGCACGACGGGTATCCCGGCGTCCTTGATCATCTGCACGGTATCGTCGTCGGTGAAGACGATATGCTCGATCGTGTCGACGCCCGCCCTGACACACATTTGGTGGGACTCGGGCGTGAAGCAGTGAACGGCCACTGGCTTGAGAAAGGCGTGCGCCTCGTCCACGATCGCGTCGAGCTCGTCCTGGGTCATGTTGCGCACGCTCGGCTCCTCGTCCGACGTTCCGCCTCCACCCGATGCGCTGGTCTTGATCCAGTCGCATCCGATACGCAAGTGCTCGCGCGTCGAGCGCCGCAATTCCCAGGGACCGTCCGCGACCACGCCGGGCTGCCTGATGGACGCCCGCGGAAACGTTAGGTCATGGTGCGAGTTCGTGATCACCGGCCTGCCCGCGACGAACAGCCTCGGGCCCGGCATGATCCCGGCATTGATCGCATCCCGAACGGCGCAGGAAGCGGCCGTGAACACGCCTTTGTACGTGAATCGGCCCAGGTCCCGCAGGGTCGTGAAACCCATCTCGAAGCACATTTGCGCGTGAAAAAGCGCGTAGAAGTTCTCCAGCTCCGGCGTGACCTCCCACATCGCCACGCGGTAGTTGCTGAAAGTCAGGACGTTGAAAGCGGCGATGTGCACGTGGCAATCGAACATGCCGGGCATCAGCGTGTGCCGTGACGCGTCGATCACCTCGGCATTCCTGGGAATGCGAACATCCGCGGCGCTCCCGACCCGCGCTATGCGCTCGCCCTCGACGATCACCACGGCGTTCTTGAGGACCGGCCCGCCGTTGCCGTCGATCAGCCGCGCCCCTTTGATCGCGAGCGTCCTCGGGGTCGCCGCTTTCTCACGTTTCGCCTTCATTCGTTCTCCGCAGTCCGATAAGCAGGTTGATCCTTGCGACCCGGTTCGATCAGCGCGGCACGGCGCGCCTGGGCTCACCTCGCCGAGTAGCCCCCATCAACGTAGATGGTCTGCCCGGTGACGTAGCTGGATGCATCGCTTGCGAGAAATACCGCCACGCCGTGCAAATCCTCGAGCCGGCCGTTCCGGCCTGTCATGGTTCCCGCGGCATGGGCTGCCGCCTGCGCCTCGTCGTCGAATATCTTCGCGGTCAATGCCGTTGGAAAGAATCCCGGCGCGATCGCGTTGCAGGTGACGCCGTGCCTCGACCATTCCTCCGCCATGGCGCGCGTCAGCTGCACGACGCCCCCCTTTGCCGCCCCGTAGGCAGCGCTGTCGGCGAAGGCCCGCACGGATTGCAGTGACGCGATATTAATGATCCTGCCCCACCCCTTCCGCTTCATTCCCGGCGCAAGGCGCTGCGTAAGAAAAAAGGGGGCCGTCAGGTGAATCGAGAGATGCTGGTTCCATGACGCCTCGCTCACCTTCATGAAGGGCTCCCTGATATTGAAGCCGGCGGCATTAACGAGAATATCGATTCCGGGCACGATGCCGAGCGCCCGTGAAACACAGTGCTCCACGCCCTCGGCGCACGCGAGGTCGGCAGCCACATAATCAACCTCAACGCCTGCGCCGCGCAGCCCGCGCGCGGCGCGAACGAGTCGCGCCTCGTCGCGCCCCACCAACACGAGCCGGGCGCCAGCGGCTCCCAGCCCCTCCGCAATCGCACCGCCGACTCCCGAGCCGCCGCCCGTAACCAGGGCGCTTCGGCCTTGCAGGCCGAAGCGCCTTTGCACCCAGTCGGCGACTCGCGCGGCCAACTAGCACTTACCTCGTGCTTGCTGGCCGGGCAGCCACGAATCGAGGCGGTGGTCGGCGGTTCGCGCGTGCGCCTCCATGCCCTCGAGCCGCGAAATGCGCGCGGTGACAGGGGCTATCTCGAGACTTGCTTCCCTTGTCATGCGCTGCCATGTGAGCATCTTGATGAACTTGGCGACGCTCAACCCACCAGAGTACCGGGCCGCCTTCCTGGTGGGCAATATATGGTTGGGGCCCGCCGCTTTATCGCCGTAGGCCACCGTGGTCTCCTCGCCCAGGAAGAGCGAACCGTAGGTCCTCAGTCTTCCCAGCCACCAGTCCAGATCCCGGCAGTGCACCTCGAGATGCTCGGCCGCGTACTCGTCCGACATCCTCGCCATCTCCTCGCGGTCGTGCGCGACGACGATTTCGCCGTAGTCTTCCCAGGCTTTTGTCGCAGTGGCCTGCGCATTGCCCGGCAACTCCGCGAGAATCCCGGGCATCAAGGCGTTGACCTTGTTGCCAAGATCCTCGGACGTGGTAATCAACCAGGCCGGCGACTCGACGCCGTGTTCGGCCTGCCCGACGAGATCGATAGCGACGGTCCGCGCGTTGGCGCTGTCGTCCGCCAGAATCAGAATCTCGGTGGGCCCGGCAAAGACATCGATACCCACCTCCCCGAATAGCGCGCGCTTCGCCTCGGAGACATAGTTGTTGCCGGGGCCGACCAGCAGGTCCGCCCGCCTGCCCGTGAACAGGCCGAACGCCATGGATGCGATCGCCTGAACGCCACCCAGGCAGAGCACGGCGTCAGCACCCGCGATATCTAATGCATACAAGACCACCGGGTGCGGGCCTGCGCCCCGATGGGACGGCGTGCACGCGACGACATAGGGAACGCCGGCCGCCTTCGCCGTCGCCACGCTCATGTATGCCGAGGCGATGTGGGCGTACCTACCCGCCGGGACATAGCAGCCGGCCACGTCGACCGGGATCAGCTTCTGCCCCGCCGTCAACCCGGGGAATAGCTCGACCTGAAACTCGCAAAGGGACTTACGCTGCCGCCTGGCGAACGCCGAGACCTGACTCGCAGCGAATTTGATATCCTCCTTGATCTCCTCGGCGATATCCGCGGTCCGACGATGGATTTCAGCCTTGCTAATGACAATTTCGTCCTCCCAGCCGTCGAACCGGACCGAGAGCTCGCGCACTGCACCTTCTCCGCCTTCCCGGATCTGGCGTATCAGGTCCTGGACTACGAGACGGGCCTCGTCCTGGCCGGTAGCAGGAGTCTTGGTGGCCTTTTTTATATACTCCATCAACGAACCACCAGCATGTAATCGTTTACAACAATCCTATATTCCAGGGTATGCCATGTCAACAACAGACGACCGCGAAGCTATAATACTATGTTTTTCATGCCTCTTTTATGCGTTACCGAAGGCGCCGAATTTGTAAACGTTTGCAGCCCGGGATGATTGAAGCGAATCGGAACCTGCATGTCACGAGGTAACCCGAAGCTGGTGGACGTTGCGCGACGCGCGAAGGTTTCGACGGCGACCGTGTCCCGGGTGCTTTCTACACCGGAGCTGGTCAGTGACGACACGCGCCAGCGCGTCGACGCGGCCGTCAGGGAGCTACGTTATGTCCCGCACGGCGCGGCGCGGGCGCTGCGTTCGCGGCGCACGCGCGCCATAGGCGCCGTTGTACCGACCCTGAGCAACGCGATTTTCGCGAACTATACGCAAGCGCTGCAGAAAACTCTTGAGACCCTCGAGTATCGCCTGCTCCTCGCATGCAATGAGTACGATCCGCGTTCCGAGGAATCGCTCGTCGCGCCGCTCATAGAGCACGGCATCGATGGCCTTGTCTTGGTGGGACGCGATCACTCTGCGCGGCTGTTCAGGGAAATCGAGCAGCACAGCCTGCCGTACGTGCTGACGTGGACCTGCTCGGACGCGCGCGACCGGCCGTGCATCGGTTTCCGCAACAAGGAAGCGGCCGCCCGCGTCGCGGACCATTTGCTCGACCTGCAGCATCGCGAATTCGCGATGATCGCCGGGATCGTCGGCGGGAACGATCGGGCGCGCGATCGGATCGAGGGCGTTCAGTCCGCCCTTGCCGCACGCGGCATCCGGCTGGCCCCGGATCGATTGGTCGAGCGGCCGTACTCACTCATGGCCGGTCGTGAAGCGATGCGCAAGCTGATGCAGATGACACCGCGCCCCACTGCCGTCATCTGCGGTAACGATGTTCTCGCGATAGGTGCGCTGGCGCAGTGCCACGCCATGCATATCGAGGTGCCCCGCCAGGTCTCAATCACCGGCTTCGATGACATGGATATGGCAGCCATCACCACGCCGCCACTCACCACGGTGCATGTTCCCGCGGAAATGCTCGGGCGACTTGCCGCCGAATACATCGTCCGTAAAGTTGCGCGCTACGAAACTGATACTCCAGGCGAACTGGAGGTGGATCTCGTATTGCGTGGCACGACTGGGCCAGCCTGAGCCGATGGTGTGCGCGGTATGGGCGGGGATGTGGATGAGCCCGCCCACACCCACCAATCTCTCTTCTTCGCCGCCCTTCCCCTTCAATCCGCCCCCTGCCTCCGCGGCTCGAAACCCGGCTCATGGTGCGGCCCGGCGTTCGTGCCGTCCACCGCCATGCCGAAGATGCGGTCGGACATGTCCTTGCACACGAAGTAGAGCACGTCCTCCTCGGGCATCGCCACCATGGTGTGCGGCACATTGGCCGTTTCCCGCGATATGGACGTTCTTCTTGACTTCGCCCGCTGACGCTTCACCCATCACCAATCCCTCCTCTCAATTGCTCGACTCTCGCCTTGGCCGGGTCTGCAACCCCATTGCAGGACCGGGCACAGGTGCGGCTCCGGCTGCTCCGCTTTCGCCGGGATCGTCGACATTATAGGTTCGCGATGGCGCCGGACAACGTGCCGAACGGGGTTCGCCTTACACATTATGGACTCCATGAAGAGTGCCAGCCCACCGCCTGTTTGACAAGCCTGTAGCCCTGGCCTAGAGTTTCTCCACCAACCGGCGTGATTCCCGGTCGACTCAGAGTGCGCGCTTTTTTATCATAATGTGGATATTTTGGAGGAGAGGTTCCGATGCTTGTGGAGAACGAAGAGAGGATCAGCACTCGATATGTGTACAACTTCGATGAGCTCGATCGCGCACCGGAGGGACCGTGCAGTGCAACCGTGACGCCGCGCAGGCTCATCTCGGGCTCCAAGACGTTGGCGACGGCCAAGGCGACGTCTACCGGCGCGATAGTCACGGGGGAGCGCTTTCACGTGACATTGGTATGGAAGCCGCGGGGAACGGGCTCCAAGATTCACACCCACCCCAACGAACAGTTCAATTATGTGCTGCAAGGCACCTTGATCGCCGATATCGACGGACAGGTGCTGCTCGTGCCGAAGGGCCACGTGGTCCACATCCCGGCCGGCATGCCGCATAGCCACGTCTCCACCGCGGATGAAGACGTATGGTTCTTCGCCGCCAAAGATACGCGCTACGGGATCACCGGGCCGGCGGTTGACGGCAAGCACGACGGGCCCCGTTATCTGCCCGGGTTCTATCAGCCGGACTTCGGCACGCCCGGGAACAACCAGTGGGACGTGGGCTCCGACGGCCTGCCCAAGCCGCAAACGGAGAACCGCGGCGGCAAGAAAGTGCGGTACGTCTACAATGCCCACGAACTGGGTCAGACGCCGCAGGACCTGTGCAGCGCAAAAGTCACTACACCTGGCGCCGCGCCCGGAGGACCCTTCCGCTCCGGCGGCTCGCTGAGCGGGCAAAAGGTCCAGATCGAGTTATTGCATATGCCGCGCGGAAGCGGTTGGGAACAACAGACCCAGCCGTACGAGCAGTTCAACTGGGTGTTGCATGGCACGCTGCTGGCCGATGTCGATGACCAGCAAGTGCGAGTACATGAACGCAGCGTGCTGCATCTCCCGGAAGGAATCGTGCATAGCGCCAAGGCGTCACCGGACGAGGACGCGCTCTTATATATCGTCAGGCCAGCCAGCAGGTAAGTATGCTGTCGCCGTGCGCGGGGCGCCTGCCGGCTTGCGGTCCGGTGAGTAAAGAGGGGCAGAGCAACGAATGTACCTCGCTAACGCGCGCCCGCACAGATGATACGGCGAAAGCGCGGGACGACCGCGCCTTCGACGCCTTCACCACCTCCGGCGCCGGCTCGACCGGCGACGAATCACCGGTCAATGTCCCGTGTGGTTGTCGTTGACTTCCTGTGCCGAACAGTTACTTCTTGGGTGAACGCGCAAGTCCAAGCTCCGTGAGGATCTCCTTTACTTCGCCGTATTGTGCACGCAGAAACTTAGTCGTGTCGGCACTGTTTAAGTAGTTGTTCGAGAGATTCTTCGCGTCAAGCTCATTCTGCCACTCCTCGGATGCGGCGAGCTTCGCGAACGCCTGATCCCAGAAGGCGATCTGCGGCGGCGTCAGGTCCTTGGCCGCGATGACGATCCTCCAGTTGTCCGCCATCACGGGAAAGCCAAGCTCGGTCAAAGTCGGGACGGACGCAAACGGACCACCGACTCGCTTCGGTGCCGCGAAAGCCAAGGGGCGAACAGCACCCGAAGTGGTCCCCGTGAAGATCGCCGAGCCTGACGCCACCATGAAATCCACGTGTCCGCCCAGAAGAGCAACCATGGATTCGCCGCCGGAGTTGAATACGACCACCTTCAGCTTCTTGTGATCCACCCGCGCGGCCTTCATGAACGCTGCGAGCGCAATATGATTTGCGCCGCCCCGAGTGCTGGAGATTCCAACCGACACGGAAGCCGGGTCTTTTCTCAGCAAATCGACAAGTTCCGTCGCGTTCTTGATAGGCGAGTCCTTACGCACCGAATAAGCAATGTACTCGCTCGATAGCAGAGAAATCGGCGTGAAATTAGTGTAGGTTAGTTTGGACCTCCCCGTAATGTGCCCGCCTACGATGTTATACGATGTAACTAAGAGATAATGCGGGTCGCCGGCGTGTTGGGAAAGATAAGCCCAACTAACCGCGCCGCCGCCTCCCGGCTTGTTCATGACCGAGGTGGACACGTCCAGTGTCCTTGTTTCTCGCCATAGGCGCTGGATCATCCTCGCGACTACGTCGGTCCCGGTCCCCGCGGCGGAGCCAATTACGAACTCGACGTTGTTCTGGGGTTTCCAGGTTCCCTGGCCCAGAACCGCCGAGGGCAGAAGCAGGAATGCGAAAAGCGGAAGAACCTTCACGAGAAACATGGTGTTTTACTCCTTTGGTTGGTTGCACGCGCTGCGATCAACGTTACATCCCTGGAGACGGATTCCCGCCCCGGCCTCGTCGTTCAATCGGTCTTGATCTTCGCCTCGGCGATCACCTTCCCCCACTTCTTCGTTTCCGCGGCGATGTACTTCCTGAAGGCGTCGGCGCTGCCGGTTTCGACCTGGAAGCCGAGCGCTGCCAGCCGCTCGCTGACAGCAGGCGCGTTGGCCGCCTTCGAGATCTCGCGGTTCAGCGTGTCGATCATGGGCTGCGGCGTGCCGCGCGCCACGAGCACGCCATACCAGACCGTCGCCGCGTAGCCCGGCACCGTGTCCGCCACGAGCGGCGTATCGGGCAACTCGGCGAGGCGCCTGCTGCCCGACACCGCGAGGGGCCGCAACTTGCCGTTCTTCACGTGCGGCATCGCCACGGGCGACAGAGCGAACATCATCTGCACGCGGCCGGCGATCAGGTCGTTCACTGCCGGCGGCGTCCCCTTGTAGGGGATGTGCACGACGTTCACGCCGGTCATCAGCCGGAAAAGCTCCGTGGCCAGATGCGGCCCGGTGCCGGCCCCGCCGGTGCCGTAATTGATCTCGCCCGGCTTCTTTTTTGCCAGCGCGATGAGATCCTTCACATTTTTCACCGGCAGGCTCGGATGCACGGAAAGGATGTTGGGAACCGATGCGATGAAGCACACGGGCACCAGCGAGTTCGGATCGTAGGGCACCTTTTTCCCCAGGTTGATGAGGTTGGCGAAGGTGCTCGAGACGAGCAGCATGGTGTAACCGTCGGTAGGCCCCTGCGCCACCAGCGTGTTGGCGATGATGCCGCTCGCTCCGGGCCGGTTGTCGATGACGACCTGCTGCCTGATGGATTCGGTCATCTTCACGCCGATCGCGCGCGCCAGAATGTCGCTGGTCCCGCCACCGGGGAATCCGAGCACCCAGCGAATGGGCTTGGCGGGATAGTCCTGCGCCTGCGCGTAACCAACACTCATCAGCGCGATTCCGCCCGCGCAAGCCATGCTCAGTAGTCGTTTCATGAAATGTTCCTCCAAGTTTGCATCAATGATCGAACGGGGCCGCAGTCTGGACGCCCCGCTCCTGCACAGCGCTGTTATCTGGTTTTGATGCCCGCGCTCTTGATTACTCCCGCCCATTTCCCGACTTCGGATTTCACGTATGCGCCGAATTCGTCCGCGCTCTTGATCGCCGGCTCCGCACCCTGCGCCATCAGCCGCTCGGCAATCTCGGGCATGCGCAACGCGCGCACGATGCTCGCATGCAGCGGAGCCACCCGGCCGCGCGGCACGGCCGCGGGCGCCATCACCCCGAACCACGAGGTCACATCGAACCCGGGAATCGCGGCTTCGGCGATAGTCGGCACCTTCGGCACAGCGCGGGAGCGTTCCGCGCCGGTCACCGCTAGCGGCACGAGCCGCCCGCCGGCCAAGTGAGGCATTGCCAGCACGACCGGCAGGAACATGAGCTGCACTTCGTTGCCGAGCAGCGCCGTCAGGGCGGGACCCGCGCCCTTGTACGGCACGTGCGTCATCTTCACGCCCGCGGCAGACTGGAAGAGTTCGGCGGCAAGCTGGCCGGAGGTGCCAGCCCCGCCCGAGCCGTAATTCAGGACCCCCGGACGCTTGCGCGCGGCATCGATCAGTTGCGTCACCGACCGTACCCCGGTCGCGGGCGCGGCGACCAGAAGATTGGTCGCGGATGCCACCTGCGCGACGGGCGCGAAGTCCTTGATGGGATCGTAACCCGCCTGCGAGGAAAGGCTGACGGTGGTCGCGAACGCGGGCGAGCAGAAGAGCAGCGTGTAGCCGTCGGCCGACGCCCTCGCCACGATTCTCGTGCCGATGCTGCCGCTTGCGCCGCCGCGATTGTCGATGATCACCGGCTGGCCCAGCGCGTCGGTCATCTTCTCCGCGATCGTGCGGGCCAGCACGTCGCTGATGCCGCCGGGCGCGAATGGAACCACCATGCGGATGGGTTTGGCTGGAAACTTTTCCGCGGCCGCCACCGGCCAGGCGCACAAAAGCGCCAGAAGGAAGGCGGCCCGTCGCATCACGTCACACTGTTTCATGGCGATCCTCGCTATGTCCGCGCTTGTGGTCCCGGGAACCGGCCGCGCGGCTTCCGCCGGCCCGTCAGACTTGGTGCGTCTTTTCCACCCCGCCCGCAAAAAGCACCTTCACCGGCCCGAGCTGCTCTATGCGCTCAAGCATGCCGAACAGCTGCTCCGCGTCCGCTGCAACTTCCCCCGCCGCCAGGCAATCCGCGAACTTGCGGCGGAGCTCGCCCGGCTTGAGCGGATTGGACGGATGCCCGCGCGGGCGCTTCACCTGCGCGCTGGATATCCGTTCCCCGGATACGAGCGACACATGCACCTGGTCCCAGACCGACTGCACCGGGGCCTCGGTATCGTAGTTCTCGTTGGTTTCTACGCTCACGCGCTTGATGAGGTCCTGCACGGCGCCGCTCCGGACGAACTCGCCGGTGAGCTCGCGCAGACCGACATTGCCCGCGATGAGCGCCGCGGCCACGGCAAACTGGACGCTGAACTTCGCCTCGAGCTCGGTCTGGGGCAGCGCATTGCGCAGAAGCTTGGCCGCCAGCACGCTCAGCGACACCGCGACGCGATCAACCTGCTCCGCGCGCATGCCGTGCTGGCGCGCAACATCAAGCGTCGCATCGACCGCGCGGTGGGCGGCAAAGCAAATCGGGTACTTCTTGATGCTGAGCCCCTGCCTCACGATCTGCCACGTCTGGCCGGTTTCCGTCTCGCGCAGATGGTACGCGCCGGCAGGAGACACCGCATTGAGAAAACCCTGCGAATGCTCGATCGCATCCCCGGCGCTCGTCATGCCCAGAGCCGCCAGGCGCGCCGCCACGACGCCCGCATGCGCCGCGCACCCGGCGTGAAACGGTTTGGTCATGGCGCCGAAGTTCGCCATCAGCCCGCCCGCCCGCGACGCGGCAATGCCGAGCGCGGCGCCGGTCTTCGCGGCATCGAGCCGGCGCAGGCGCGCGCACGCCGCCGCCGCGGCAAGCGGCCCGAAGATGCCCGTCGGGTGCCAGCCTTTGTCATGATGTTTGCCCCGCTCGCGGTCGACCAGATCGGCCCACACCTCGTACCCGGCGACATACGCGGTCGCCACCTCTTTTCCCGTTCTGTTCAACGCCTCGCCTTCCGCGAGCAGCGCCGGCACGAGCACGGCGCTCGGGTGGCCGCGCAGCGCCACGTCATCGTAGTCGAGCGCGTGGGCGGCCGTGCCGTTAATCCACGCCGCTTCCGGCGCCGCGGCTCTCCCGGCGCCCAGGCACAGCGTGGCCTCTCCGTCGCCGCCCGGCCCCAGCATGGTCGTCAGGATCCGCACGACCGGCTCGTTACGGCCGGCAGCCATGGCTGCCACGCAGTCGGCGAAACCGGAGCGAACGATCGGCCACGCCGCCTCCGGTATGGCGCCGAATTCCAGGCGGCTCACGAACTTTGCCAGCGCTGCGGTCAGCCCCGTGCTCATGGCCTCACCGTAACGTCAGCCGACCAGCCGGGCGATGGCCGCGTCAAGCCGCGCGGCGTTCGGCAGGCAGGCCGCGGCAAGCCGCGGGCTGGCCGGAATATGCGTGTCCAGCGTTCCGACCCGCTGAGCGGGCGCGCGCAGCAGCAGCTCCGGCCCGTCCGACACGCACGCGATCACTTCCGCGCTGATGCCGTAGGTCGCCCAGCCTTCGTGCATCACGGCGAGGTGCCCGGTCTTGCCCACCGACGCGCGAATGGCATCGACATCGAGCGGCCGCAGGGTGCGCAGATCGAGGACCTCGAGCGAAACACCGCGCGCGCTCCAGCGCTCCTGCGCGAATAGCGCGTCGTGAACGCAACGCCCTACGCAGGCCAGCGTCGCGTCGGTTCCGGCGCGCTTGACCTCGGCCTTGCCGAGCGGCACACCGTGTTCGCCGTCCGGAACTTCCCCCTTCACGCCGTAGAGCGGAATCTGTTCGAGAAAAATCACCGGGTTGTCGTCCCTGATCGCGGATTTGAGCAGGCCCTTGGCGTCCGCCGGGGTCGCCGGCATGACCACCTTGAGCCCGGGAATGTGGGCGAACCAGGCCGCGAAACTGTCCTGGTGAGGACCGCCGTCCTCGGGCTTGCTGCCGTCGCGGCCGCGCAACACGTACGGCGCGGTTCTCCCCGTGGCAAGCTTGAGCCGCGCGGCGCTCGTCACGACGTTGTCGGCCATGAACATCAGCATGTCGCTGTAGTAGAACTCGCCGACCGGGCGCAACCCGCTCATTGCCGCTCCGCAGCACGCCCCCGCGATCGCCATTTCCGAAATCGGCGTGTCCATTACGCGCTCCGGCCCGAACCGCTCGAGCAGTCCGCGCGAGACACCGGCAATGCCGCCCTTGCGCCCGACGTCCTCGCCGAGGATGATCACGCGCTGATCGCGCTCCATCTCCTCCCTGAGCGCCTCGTTCAGCGCTTCCCTGAACGTAATTACGCGAACGGCTGCCTTCTCTGGTACGGCGCTCAAGGTGCGGCTCCTTCAGCGTAAGGGTTGAATTCCTTGCGGGGATCGTCGCTCGCCTGCAGCAGCGGCCGGCGGGCGGCCTCGGCTTCGGCCTGCGCGATACGGCTGCGCGCCGCGCTGACCATGCGGCTGTAATCCCGCTCGGCCAGCAGGCCGCGTTCGGACAGCACCGACTTGAGGCGCTGCACCGGGCAATTGCGGCGCGCCGCCTCTTTCTCCGCCGCGGGCCGCAGCGCGTCCGCATCCTTTACCGTCGATCCGCCGAAGCGGTAGGTTTTGCACTCGACGAGCGCAGGTCCGTTGCCCGCGCGCGCACGCTCGACGGCCTCGGCTATCGTGCTGTATACCGCGATGGCGTCATTGCCGTCGACCGTGACGCCCGGTATGCCGTAGCCCTCCGCACGACGCGACAGATCGTCGACTTTCACGACGCTCGCGATCGGAGTGGACACGGCATAGCCGTTGTTCTCTATGACGATGACCATGGGCAGATCGGCGTAAGCAGCGAAAACGACGCCTTCATGGACATAACCGGTGCTGGTTGCGCCGTCGCCCAGCATGGCAACGACCACGTTTCCGGTCTTCAGATATTTCTGCGCGAGCGCGACGCCGCCCGAAGTCACGAGCCCGCTGCCCAGCATGCCCGTCTGCGCGAGCACGCCCGCATCCGGGACCGGACTGTGCCAGTGCGCCCACCGTCCGTTCGCGATGCCGCCGGCACGGTCGAAAAACGTGGTCATTAGCGCGGTGAGCGACGTGCCACGGCACAGGTAGACGCCCATGCCGCGGATCGAGGGACAGATCAGATCCGACGGCCGGATCGCGGCGCACGTCCCCACCGCGATCGCCTCCTGCCCGAGGCTCAGGTGGAACTCTCCCACCATGTGCGTCTTCGCCCTCCACATCTCCTCGCAGCGCGTCTCGAACTCGCGCACCAGCACGAGCTGTTCCATCATCCGCA